>Ga0180433_10000835_pt1 | contig 52487 bp, 65 predicted proteins | sample SS_ome_8_FD_132980 | JGI IMG/M metagenome (GOLD analysis project Ga0180433, IMG submission 132980) | Hypersaline lake sediment archaeal communities from the Salton Sea, California, USA - SS_1_D_1 metaG | ecosystem: Environmental > Aquatic > Non-marine Saline and Alkaline > Hypersaline >...
ATGAAGATTTCTTGGCCGAACCATTTGAATCAGAACCGACAGTGGAAATAAACCCCAATAGTTTGGGCATTCCATCGGAAATCAAAATCATTGCTCCTGTATTCCCCGAAATCAGAATAAAGCACGACATCCCAGAAACATTGAAATTGGATGTGCCGAAGATTCCGAATATTCAGGTAGAATTGAAAGACATTATTCCGACCGACATTCAAATCATCGGACAAGATACAATTCCAAGAACGATTGAACTAAATGCATCTAATGTTCCAGAGGCAATCAAGTTGGATGCTTCGGAAATACCTGCTGCGTTGATCTTGGAACCCGCGAGCGACTTCCCAGAAAAAATCCAGTTAGATGCTTCGGGTCTTCCCAAGGAAATCCCGGTCACAGGCATCCCTGATTCCATTGAAGTTAAAATTCCATCCGAAATTACAGCTAGGTTGGAAGTTCCAGAAAATATCGAGGTGCCACTCGTTTACAAAGGCGGCCCAGTTCCCATAGAGTTTGGCAAATCCACTCTAGCGGGAGATGGCGAAGCTCCATGTTTCCAATTGATACCTTGTAATCCTAAATGATAATCAAAAAGAAGAATCGCAACAAATACCTCTTGAGTGAGGCAGGAATTTGGGTCCGAAATTTTTGTGAGCCAAACGTTCCTTATCTTGATCTAAACAGACTCGACTCAGAGAGCGACTATGCGACTTTCTTGAGCAATGAACTCGCAAATGCCAAAAACATACGAGGAACATTTGAACCTGATCGTATCGCACATCCGAATATTGTCATTGTTTCCGATGGCTATGGCTTCAAGAAAGTGCAAGAAAAACTTGCCGAATTAGAATACAAAGATATCAAGATAATCGGGGTGAATGGGGCACTCGCCAAATGGAATATGGTAGGAGATAAGGCAAAAGTTACCAGAGCTATGTCCTACTATTTAATCAATAATCCCTTTATCGAATGCAAAAGATTTCTTCCTAAGCACGGATATTATCCAACATGTATTGCATCAATTCGGACATATCCCAACTTTGTTCAATCGTACAAAGGGCAAGTTTTGTTCTATAGCCCTGTTCCTAATCGATATTATTCTACCCCGCATAAAAGTCTGCGACCTTATCTCGATGACTATCGAAATCCCGTCACTTCCGCTATTTCAATGGCACACTTGCTAGAAGTTAGGAAACTATTATTGTTCTGTTGTGATGACTCGTTCGAAGATGAAAGACCCGCTTCGGTGAAACTTCACAACGGATTGTTCTGCTATCCTCAACAGATTAAGTCACAGCAAATCATCGATGCTTGCTTGTATTGGTTAAAGATGGATGGAGTCGAAATAGCCGACTGTTCTAGCGGAATTCAGTACAATAATGCTAGATATCTAATGCCAAACGAACTGGTGGATTTTTTCAAGGAGGACAATGATGGATGATGGGTCTTTTCTTAATCTAAATGACTTTAAAAAGTGGATGAGGACGCAAGAAGAAAAGCCGATTAAAATGTCTATCCCAGATTTATCTGGCATGGCGGTGGAGTCAAAAGTCAGTGTGCGACGGTTAGAAGAAGAAATCAACCCGGCAGAAGGAACAGCCGAAGAACTGGCTAAGGATTTCAGAGAGAATGGCGGAATAATCTTAAAAATGGAAGGGAAAGAGTTTCTGATCGAGGTGGAATCAGGCTCATTCTATGTCCAACGAAAGTTTGTAAGGAGATCTTAATCTTTTTTCTTCTTTAACATGACTTTTCGTTTTGGAAGTTCTGCTGTTCTGGGCTCTGTTTTGCGAATTATCCCGATAGGATGCAAAGGATCGGGAACTAAGGGGACGTTCTTAAATCTCCTCTTCCTAAGAGAATCTCTAAGAACGTTGTAGTTTGCAGCCGATTGAATCCACGGCTCCCAGTACATTCGCTCGTCGTAGATTGTCTTGGAAAGGCTTCTTTCTAGGTCGGTCGGTAATTTCAGGTCCGCAATATCACTCACCCTCGACGGTGAGATCTTCTTCTCCATCGGACGGAATACCGTCAGGAGCTTTACTGCTGACCTGTCCCTCCTCGCTAGGTACAGATAAACTCTTTCTTTTTCTTCCATGTAGTGCCTCAAAAATCAATTCTAATACAACTCTACTATGATCGTCATAATCATCAAATTGCTTCTTAAATAACCCGAATGTTTCAACAACCTGTTTTGATTTCCACTGATCGGATTTATTCATGATGCCTCTCGAACGATACGCTAAAGTCAAGGACAAGTATTGTGTGTGTTATTTCGGTCCTTCTCCTCAATATTTAGCTCAGTTGGTTGCGGTAAGACCCTACATCGAAACAGAATTAAAGGGTCTTGAAATCTACATCGGCTATAGAGACGATCTGTTATATGTAGTTGAGAAAGAAGAGAGAATTGTTCCCCAATCTAAAATCAAAGAACGCAAACATCACTTCGGATATATCAGAGATTTGCGATACAATCCGAACGACCATCCCATAGAATTCTTCCTCACAGAGTCCAATCTGACACTCGCCTTGTCGTACCTAAAGAGCAATTGGAAAAACTTCTAAGTCCAAAAAGCCCCTAGCTGAATACATATTGTTGAAGACAAGGACTGTAAAAACTAACTCTTTGGGAGATACAATGAGTGTTTTTAAAGTAGCTTTAAATAACCGCAAGCAGGGTTTACTCGACAAAGATCCAAGTACCGCTAGTGCCGGTGCCGTTACAGGCCAAGGCCTTGGCGATCAAAAGAATCCGAGTATCCAGCGTGGTGTTTGGGTTATGGGACCGAACCTGATTAACCGCCTTCTGATCGATGGCGAGACGTTTACGGATTGCAACTACTGGAAGCGATTCGCATACCCGCAGGTTCCTCTGGCTGAGGCTATCGTTGAAGTCGTCACAGATGATGGAAGCATCTACTCTGACGTTGCAAGCGAAAACGTCTATCCGAAAGTCTACGATGAAAGCATTGTTGCCGGTACAACTTATGCCGACAACCAAGTGGACATCGCAACGGACACGGGTGGCTATGCTGTCTTTGCCCAAATCACAAACAAGCACGCATCGCAAGACATCAGTATGCGTCTGAATGGCCTGACAACTGCCGTCATGGATCTTCCCGCTGACAGTACCCAGGTCTTCAACTCTGGTGACCTTTCCCTCAGCCTTATCGAATTCGATAACAGTACCTCCGGTGCTGCTGGCCCAGTGGAAGTCCAGGTCGTCCTGAGTATCCGCTCTGTCTGCAATAGCTAATTCTTGCAGGTTACGACGAAATGAAGAACCCTTTCGCCCGTTGGGCGAAAGGGTTCGTTTTTTGTTGGCTGGGCTAAATACAGTATGGACTTCAAGACGTGGCTAGAGGATCGGGAGAGGCCCGAATTTGTAGACGAGCAAGAAAACGACTACCCGGCGAAAGTTCTGCTGACTGGTTGGTACGAGCAGTACGAGAGATGAAGTGGAAAAGAGAAGCCGAAAAGAGAAAGCTGGGCGGTACGTGGGAGTAAGCCTAATCGTACTCATTTAGAGTATGGCTAGATTCAAGCGATCACATGATCGACCCGATCCCTTATCCATCAGAGAATTCTATGACAAACGCAACCGCGTTTTAGTTCTGAGGGAAACTGGCGGTTTGGGCGATATTCTCATGCATCGGATGATGTTCGAGGATTTCAAATTATTAGCCCCTGATTTAAAGGTCTGTTTCGCCTGTCCTGAGAAGTACCATGAGGCGGTCAAAGACCATCCTTTCATAGACGAGGTTTTGGACTGCAAGAAGGTCGATGCTAGGGACTATGTGATGTCCTATACGACGACCAGTGCTTGTACTCGCCATGAGATGATGATGGCCCCGCTATCTAAGAAAAACAGGGCCGATATTTGGGCAAATCACTGTGGGGTGGAGCTTACTAGGCACAATATGCATATCAAAGTCGATCCTGGGCTCGTAGAAGCCGCCAGGAGACGCATAGGGGCTCAGAATGGCCCTAAAATCGCTCTGTGCCCCATGTCAGCGATGATCGTGAAGAATTTGACTACAGACCAGCAGAACGGCCTTGTCGCCCGTCTGCGTGCCCTGGGGTGCTTTGTTTACATTCTTCATAACAAACCCCTCCCAGAGGTGGACGCTCCTGTTTGGCACGATCTATCTATTCGGCAATGGATGGCCGCAATAGATGCTGCCGATTATGTAGTCAGTGTAGATACGGCTGGGTTTCATTACGCGGGCGGGACAAGTAAGCCCCTCACGGGAATTTTTACATTCGCAGATGGCAAGGTTTACGGAAGGCACTATGACTTTATCCTGGTCCAAAAACATAGAGACAACGGTGATTGGGATTGTGGCCCTTGTTATAGTTGGCCCAATTGTCCGAAAGAAAAAAAAGTGCCCAAACCATGCCTTACAGAGATAACGATAGACATGATGATGGATGGTGTGAAACAGATGATGGAAAAATGGCCTTTTGGTGAAAAAACATACCTAAAGGCTACTAAATAGGAAAGAATGCCAATGCTAATCAAACCATCAGAAGTTAAATTCATCACCAAAGACGGTGAATGTCAGATATCGCTATCTCTTGATGTCAATATAAACCTAAACGCAGAAGGGCTATCGGTTTCTTCTGCACAACAGCTTGCCCAGGAAGTCCAGGATGATGACGACGACAAAACCAACTGGATTCTTCCTGATTTTGGTGGCAAGAAAGTCAAATTCGGAAAAACCGTAGAGGAACAGTGATGGCCGTTGGGATTTATGGCATTAAAAACAAGCTCAACAGCAAAATTTATATCGGTCAAAGCGTCGATATCTATGGCCGATGGAAGAGGCACAAATTAGAATTGGCCGGGAATAGGCATTACAATCAACATCTTCAACGAGCATACTTGAAATATGGAGCAGATAATTTTGATTTTCTAATTCTCGAAGAATGCTCAATTTCGGAATTAGATGAAAAAGAGCAACGGTGGATCGATAGATCGAACGATGTTTACAATATAGAAAGAAACATAGCTGATAGGAGCGGAACAAGGAACTGGTTTTTTGGTAAGAAGCATACAGACGAAACAAAGAAAAAGATGAGCGATCACAAAAAGAAAGCCTATCTCGGAAAAGACAATCCCAACTACGGGAAGAAACAATCCTTGTCGGTACGCTTGAAAATGGTGGAAAATCACCCCAAAACCAAACTTACGGAAAAAGACGTGCTAATTATTGTCGATTTGTTAAAGAATGGTGAATCACATCAAGAAATTGCCGACAAATTTCATATCGGCAGGACAATGATTACTCGCATAGCTAATGGAACTCGATGGACAAATGTTACTGGTGGGGCTGTTATTCCCGTTGTTTATCGCGAGGGAGTAAGACAATTCAGTGCCTCTCACCGAAAAAGAATCGGGGAGAAAAGGAAGGGACAAAAACACACAGAAGAATCAAAGCTCAAAATGAGTCTGAAAAAGAGGAGGAAATAATGGCTGCTATTGGGATGGATGTCGGTACTTATAATATGGTTTGCGCACATCGCAAAGAGAACAACAAGATTGCCTTCAAAAGGGAGGTCAATGCATTCATGGAATTATCCTTGGACAAGTTTGTTTTCAACATGATGAAAAACGCAGGCGTGCCTCTGATTGAGGATAAAGAAAACAAGGTCTTCTATGCTCTCGGTGAGTCGGCAGTCGAAATGGCCTATACCATGAACGAAATCGAACTAAGAAGACCGATGAAAGATGGGTGCCTAAATCCCAAGGAGCGAAGGGCTCAAGAGATTATGAGCGTCATGATGCATGGTTTAATCGACTTCGCCCAACCTGGGGATACGCTCTTCTATAGTGTACCAGCAAATGCTATTAACGAAGAAACAGACGCAGAATACCACGGAATGATCCTCCGTAAGATCTTCTCGGACATGAAGGATGAAAACGAGCAGAATATGAAGCTCAAAATCTTCGAAATCCACGAAGGTTTAGCTCTCGTTTATGCCGAATTGGCCGAGAAAAAGTGGACGGGAATCGGAGTAAGCTGCGGTGCTGGAATGGTCAATGTCTCTATGGGTATTCAGGGAGCCCCTGTCTTTAATTTCTCCCTGGTTAATAGTGGAGACTGGATTGACAAACAAGCCTCGCGGGCTATTGGAGAAGATACGACCAGCTTCGTCAATAAGGAAAAGATGAAGGTCGATCTCACCCAAGAAAGCGACGAATTCGTACAAAGGGCCATCAAAGCTCAGTACGAAATCATGATACAAAAAACAATCAAAGGCATCAAAAAAGGTCTGGAGCAAGCTGGCAACAAAGCTCGGACCAGTGATCCTGTTGATATTGTTGTATCTGGTGGGACGAGTTCTCCCAAGGGCTTCCCCCAGATGTTCAAGAAACAACTAGAGGAAGTCGTACTCCCTATCAAAGTTGGTAATATCATCAGGCCTAAAGATCCCCTCTACTCCGTAGCGAGAGGGTGTCTGATTGCTGCCGAAAACGCTTATTAACAAGGAGAAAAATGCGACTAGAAAGTGACTGCAAAAAGAAAAAACACGATCCAGGCCCGACTTATGAGGATTTGCTGAAACATGGCGAACCTAATGAGAATGGCCTTTTTTGTGATAGTGCTAACGATTATGTAACAGAAGTCCAACCAGACATAAGGCCTCTACATGAAAATACCCGCGTAGAAAGGCATGAACTATTTAAATCTGGTTTGGAATACGCGGCTGCTATTGTGCCTGAGATCGTTAGGCTGGAGGAAAAGGATGTCGCCCACAGAACCTACAAAGAGGTGCTAGCACTGGCAGGGATTGCCAAAACGAACCAAAAAACTACCTTCGATATTATCGAAGAAACTATATCAGACATGCGGAAACAGGCAGAAATTCTGCTTGGTAAAGCGAAAAAACTTGAAGAACAACTCATTTATCTTAAGAACCTAGCCGTTCTTGATAATTAGAGATGTTAAGAACGGCCTTTCTCCCCGCAACGCGGGGAGAAAGGCTTTATTCCAGAAAGAGAGAACGAACATGACAGAAACCACCATTCGATCCGTAACCGATTTAGGTGCTGGTGCTTATTTGATGATGCACGGGTACAAAGTCGTTGGGAGAACGGGAAAAGACATCTTATTTGAAGTCACCGATAAGGAATCCGAGGACTTTGACAATTTAGAGTGTGCCTACTTGACCAGCGAATTCCATCGCTTTGACGCGTGTATCATGTCTCTAAAGAAAATGCGTGAACGAAGACCCCGATCTTAATTTCCCCCTTTAGATCTATATACGATAGACTTAAAGGGGAACGATATGCCTACCGAAAACGCAGTAGAAATTCTCAAGAATCTAGAGAACGAAGTCGATGAATTGGTCTTTGAATTGGGCAAGGATTTAGCCGATCATTTTGAGAAAAAATTTGGTCCTGTTATTCGAAGAGCGGGAGAATTGCAAAAAGGCGATTTCCCGCATGTCAGACACCAACCCGTAAGTTGGCAGGATGTCGAAGCTAGAAAGCAGAAATATGCTCCTAAATGGAAGGGAATACGCGGTTTACTAAAATGGCTATGGAAGGGACACGAAGAAGATGAACCCAAAAAGCCAAGAGAAAAGAAAACTTGGCCCAAACTACAAGACATCGACGTAGAAAAGATGTTTCCCAAATGGGAAAAGCGAAACGAGGGCAGGGTGCCTCGTCTGACTTTAACAGAATACATCGAATTTGATCGACATATGGATTTGTTGGCTGATGAGATTATTGAGACATTATTCAAAGAGCAATCTGCTCATAGTGAGGTTAGGCATCTTTTTGATAGATTCAGAGAGAAATTAAAGGCTGCGATTCGGAGAGCAAGGGCTTCTTTGGAAGGTGTGCCTTATGCTCCTCCCGAAACGGTTCGTGGAAAAGAAGAACCGACTCCAACACCACCAACCCCTCCTGGACGACAGGATTTATCAGCACCTCCAGAGGTTTCGGCAGCAGAAATAGCTCGACAAACTGCGGAGCGAGAAGCTGAGGAAAAGGCTGCGGCTGCTAAAGCCGCAGAAGCCAAGAAGGTCAAAAGAACTGGGGATGTTGGACTAGTTTTAATGAATGCGTTGGCTGATGCTGCGGAAACTAAGGGACTCAAGAAACCCGAGCCAAGATGGTGGGCACATGGCCGTTATCTTTCGAAAAGTGCAAAGGTCGCCCATGAACCATATGTTTTAGCATGGCTCATTAAGCGGGGTGTCGATATCTTTGATTCCGTTGCCGTTTCAAGAAAACTCAAAAAAGAACTAGGGCTTAAAAAGAATCCCCAAGGCGATATTGCGGAGAGATTTGTTCAAAGACTGAAAAGAGATCTAGACTACAGTGCAGATGACATCATTGATGCTTATGAAAAGCTGGGATGGAAGGCTGACTCGACGGGCAGACTCGCCATTAAAAATGCCTTCTCTATGACTGGCCTCCCAAAGGCCGTTGGTGCGGGGCCACCTAAACCAAAAGCCGTTGAGCCTCTGCCCGAACCTGTGCCTGAGCCCGAGCCCGAGCCCGAGCCTGAGCCCAAAAAACCCGGTGAAGAAATAATGCAGAAGTATCTTCCTGGTTGGGGTGAAGAAGAGGAAGAAGAAATCAAAGAACCAGAGCGTGAGCCCGAGCCTGTTGCCGCTCCTAAGCGTAAGCCTAAGCCTAAGCGTAAGCCTAAGCCGAAACAAAAAGGCCCATTGGCACAAAAGGCAAAAGACATCAAATCTGCCCTCGATGATTTACCTAGCTCCGAAACAAAAGCGGGTCTTGAGAAAGTCTGGGATGGTATAAAAGAACGAGCAAAAGAACTTCCAAAAAAGAAGCTAGAGCTACACCTCAACATGCTAGACAATTTAATAAAACGTCAGAAGGCAAGAGAGGATAAGCCATTTCAATTGGGTTCGGCTGTGAGGGAGTCTAAGTTGGGAGATGAGTCCCTAATTCGGCAAATTACCGCAAAAGATATTGCCATCAAGGACTTGAAGGATTTCTACGTTGGCTTGTTGAAAGACTGACTTCCTTGCAGATGTTTTGAAAGATCGTGCATACCCTTTATATCGATAAATTGCCCGGTGGTGGGCAATTCAATCTGGGTTTTGCTTTCTTCTTTGATTTTTTCGATTTCTTTCGCATCTTCTGGATCGTCCTTACTCATTACCTGCTCTTCCGCGATGCCAACGCAGCTATCAAGCAGAAAATATGATCGTAGTCGTTCAGGAGTCACTTGCTCCAACAGGATACCGTGGTCATCTACTTGTAGAAGTACACCCATGAAGTAGTTGAAGATTGGCTGCGGATAAGTTGCGGGACTTTCCTCTTTAAAGTTTCGGTTGATTGGCTTTGTGAAAACCGTAACCGCCTTACCAACGAAATATTGAAGGTCTTGAATGCTCATGCCTTATGAGAGTTAAATATCCTTAGATTGTGCGTATAGATGTTCCCAGTCGCCAATTTCATGACTGCCCATATGGGTTTTCGTGTTCTGTTTGATATAGTGAAAGAGAACCTTGGGGCCGAATTTTTGTAGCAATGCATTCCAATCTTTGTATTGTTTGGGTGGTCGAACAAACCCAAATCTCGGAAATCCTGCTGCTAGGAGTTGATTGACCATTTTTCGCATTCCCACCTTGCCAGCTTTATCTGAATCCAAGCAGATCACGGGGATATATCTTGTGTTCCTGAGAACTTCGGTCTGGATCTCGGTTAGTGCTTTTCCGCCAAAAGCTCCCGCATGTAAATCGGCCTGTTTAATGGAAAGGGCATCTAATTCGCCTTCGGTAAGATAAACAACCGACCCCTCTTCGGGCCATTCGGGCATATAGATAACATCTCCCTTACCAATTCCCACATCCTTCTCAGGGCCTAGATATTTTACTACTTTATCGGATTCCCCAATATAGCGACCATTAAAGTAAATTAAGAGTCCCTCTTTGTCGTAATAGGGAATGATTATACGTTGCCTGTACTTGCCTGCCGTACAGACCATCAGGCCTTTAGGGGAAAGTTTGCGATTGAATAGATATACCTCTGCATTTACGCGATGGTAACTTGTGGAGGGGAGATCCTCGAATGCGTAGGTAAAAGGGGGAAGGGTTATTTTATCTCCCTTTTTGGGTTTTTCGACAACCTCATCTAGTTTAGTCTCTACCTTCTTATTGGCGAACATTTCTTGAACCTGTTTTTCCAATGCCGCCATCCTAATATCACTGCCGCCGAGTGTCTCAAGAGCTTCTTCGTAAGTACATCCATCAACCTGCATGACCAGGGATACCAAAGATCCCTTGGTATCTGTCTTCCAGCAATGGAAGACTCCATTGGGTCGGTCGTGTTTGCCGCCATAAGGATTACACCAAAGGTGCTGTTTGTGATCGTCCGTGAAAATAGAATTGATTTTAACTTCATTGCCTTTAACTACAACTTCCCCGAATCTACGTTCCGCCCAATCGAGGAATTTTTCAAAATCGATCATTAGATTTTCCCCTAGATTTTCTTCACTAGATATGGTAAACTACGATCACATAAAAGTCAATATCGCTGAGGATCTAATGAACATTGACCATATTTCGGTAAGCCGCGTAGGCGTCTACCACACATGCCCTAATCAATACAAGTACAAATACCATCTAAAACTAGAATCTCCAGAACCAGAACCCTTCTATTTTGTCTATGGAAAAATCGTCCACAAGATAGCCGAAATATACGTCCAAGAGAAGGGCAACATGTCAATCCAAGAGGCATCGAACGCGGTCCTAAATGGAGAGGTTTTTATCGAAGACTATCATGGTTCGGAAATGGTTGCCCCTCCATTGCCTCCTACTGAACAGAAGAGATTGCCTGGGCATTTACGGGCAATCTACCAGTTCACGCAGAATACCGGTTTTGAGGGAGAGTTAGAGTTTCCATTTGAATACGATCTAGATCCGCCAAACAAAAAGTTCGTGGTGGGCTATATCGACCGACTCATCGAAAACAACGGCGAATACTTTATCATCGATTATAAGACAACCAAAAGGGGTAGATGGCGAAAAAACAACAAAACAATCAAAACCGATCTGCAACTTAGATGCTATTCTAGAGTCGTTCAAAAGATTTTCGATGTGCCAGCCAAGAAGATTCAGGCCGCATTGCTTTACGTCGAGGGCGGGAATCTGATCGGGGCCTCGTTCTCTCAAAAGTCGCTAGATCAAGCAGAGGAAGAATTGCTGCAAGTCTACAAGGAAATCGAAAATAGAGATCCCGATAAAGTCTGGGGAAAGATCGGTCGGCACTGTGACCGATGCGACTACCGTTCTATCTGCCCCTTTATCAACAAGCCAAAATTGCCACCGGCATTAGCGAATGGGTAGCGGAATCCCGTGCCCGCGAGGGATCGGAATCTCGTCGGGCTTCCATTCTTTATCTGGATTGTTCCAATCGCGGATAGGAATTCTTCTAGCCATTCCTGATCTAGAAATATCTAAAAGGAAGCCGTATCCATTTTTCGTAAAAACATGGTGGATGGCTTTAAGCGGTGTAAAGTAACCCACCCCATTTCCAGACGTGGTATCCGATGTTCCCCAGCAGGTTCCAACGTAATACCCATCGGAGGACATTAAACCGCCACCAGAACGGCCAGGACGAGGGCTGTTGCGGCGAGTAATTAAATCTGCACCACGTTGTTCGACAAACTCAACATCGTAATGTGCTACTTCCCGACCACCATCACAACCCAAAGAATGCAATATTAAACCTGGAGTCATGGGATAATCTGTGGAAGCAATTGGGAAGTAATCGGGTTCCCAATCAGGCTTGAATTTCAGGAGGCTACAATCGTAACCTCGATCATTGCTCCAAAACAATACTGAGGCTTCGTAAGTTCTTGGTTCAGCCAATTTAACATTATTGTGATACCATGTGATGATTTTGGCTGTGACGGGATTGTGTCTTAGTTCATCAGCAGAACGCGTTCCGTCCCACAAATGACCACAAGAAGTTACGAATGCTTCGTTTGTAGAAGGATCATAATAGATGATTGTTCCAGAACCGCTTGATCCGCTTACTCTAATTTTGACAGAGGCAGCTAGATATTCCCTGTATTCTATTCCTCGTTGTTCTTCGGGAGCATATTGATGAAACCCTACAGAAGGATTGCTGTCCCGCAAAACCGGCATTTCGATAACGTCCTCTGTTGGAGGTCGCCATCGCATAATGATTTCATCATTTTGTGAATTGCCAGAAATGAGAGATAATGCTACAATAGTGAAAGCAAAAGTAAGAGCGAACACTTTCGAATACCATAACCCATTAGCCATAAACACTCCTTGCTATCTGTAGAGGTATCTATGATTGCGAAAGGCGATAAAATCGTTTTAACTATTCATCATAATATCTTCTTAACACGCGAAGAACGATACAAAATCATAGATAGAGAGCCCATAACGATTGCTGGGGTATCAATTCCAGTTTGGGTACTTAATAAAAGTGGCCTGAGTACCGAACCAGGAGCCGAAGTTTTTTGCCTCTATCACATAGAAAACATCGCCACAGAAAAGCAAAACATACGCAAAGCAAAAGATGGATATACTATTAACCTGCCTCAAATGCCCGAGGATTATGTGCCGATACCTCCCCCATCTATTGAAAGATGGCTGGAAATGGCAGATAATGAAAAAGAAAATTGGTACTTGGAGCAGAGAAAATTTAAAACGGCTATGAATCTTAGAGATCGACAAGACGGCGGGGCAGAGTATTTAAGATTCGAAAAACAGAGAAAGGCCAAATTCAAAAAGGGACCTTTTATCCATGTTGCCCACTGGGTCGAAATGAAGCCAATAGAGATCCTAAATAGTACAATGTTGCGCTAAATAAGGTATGGATTTCAGAAATTGGCTGTTAGAAGTTGGTGGCTCCGTGTGGATCGAACCGCCTAAAGAAAAACCTACAAAAGCAGGTGGCACAAATGCTTTTACAAGAGCCAGCGGTCCCGAGGAACGAGATCCAGAGAATCCAGAAGGTGAACTACCTCCCGTTAAGAAAAAGATGAAGAGAATGAAGAAGAATTAGAAATCATCTTCCAGGTTATCGTCATAGACCGACCATTCATCTTCTAGATCTTCGTCATCATCGATTATATCTAGATCTTCATCATCATCATCATCATCATCATCATCATCATAATAATAGTCATCCTCGATGTCGTCCAACCATTCGTCGTCGTCATCGTAGTACCAACCATCATCGTTCATCATTTGATTTCTCTCCAATAAAATCTCCCCTATTAGTAGTTATTAACCCGATTTTTTACAAAAGAAAACCGACTTCCGCAAGCGGAAGTCGGTTTTTTTTCAGTAAAAAACCATAATTATTCGATGAAAGTTCTTTCTAATTTGTTGTTTTTTACTTCCCACATGGTATTTTCATCGACTCCTAGCTGATTTTCGGATTGAATGGTGCTGACACAAAGCCGGGCGGTTTCTAGCATCTCGGGTTCTTCATTGCTGATTTCGTAGATGATATTTCCGCGTTTATCGAATTCATAATATGTGTCATCCGGCACTTCAATCTCTACGTCTGCCATTTGGTCCACGGCAAAGGCATGAACTACATCTGGTTGCATGAAGTCGGCCAATTTGATTGTCTTTGATCGGGCAACACGAAGGAACATATTGTGTATTTTAGAGCCCAATCGAATCTCATCACTAACATAGCCGCGATCAGGATCTTTCACATTTTCCAGCATAATGATTTTGGCTTTAATGATATTCCTTTCCAGGAAAACTTTACGCATGATCTTACAATGAACCGAATTAGTTCTAGCTACAGATAGCATTGCGTTGGCTATAGCCTCATGGAATCGCACAACTCGCGGGGCACGTCGTAGTGCTTCCAACAGATACCTAAAGGCAGCATCGCGAGCCCTTTTCAAAGCTGCTACGGGATTTTGCCCTTTATTTTTGTTGTGTTCATAGAATCCAACCATAATGTCATACCAAGTTCCAAGAAACACTCTTCCAAAACTATGGCACTCAGCACACAGTCTATTGTCGGGAGCTTTTTTGGGCAACTGGGATGGGTTCTTATACTTGAAATCATTAACTGCATTTCGCAAGAAATCAGGACTATAGCCTCCTCTTCCTTTGGTTAGAACATACACAGCCATTCCCATTTGTTCTGCGATTTTCGAGACACAGTTGCTATTTCTTAGATCGCCCTTGGTTTCTTTGATGAGATAATCAAGGACTTTTTTGTGTTGCATTATGCCTACTATCGAGGTGATGTCCGCATAAGCTTCGTGGAAAGCCCAAATCTCCAGTGCTTGAACGCTCCAGAAGTCTGGTCGCTGTGCATCTAATAAAGCGTGCCCCATTTCGTGGGCAACGACATCGGATGAGTCAGCGGTATGGATCATTCCAAGTTTGGGAATATCCGTATAGAAGAATTTAAGGGCCGCTCGATTGTAAAAGGCATTCAAATTATTTCCGGCTCTTGGAATGACCCTAAGTTGTCTACCTGTGGGCCATCTGGGAATTTTTTGAGATCGCATCCTTTGCGTATAGTTGATAGCATTCGCCAAAGTGACATAACATCCTCCCGCTTGCATAGCAATGGCATTGTTTTGCACTTTTCCATTCCAGCCAACGACTTCTATATTCAACGACGGCTTTGGCGGTATGGCTACTGAGCCCTTAAGATTTGGAGTTGAGGGGTCATTCATCAAATAGTCAATTCTAGAAAAAAACAACATTTTATCTCCGTGAATTTTCAAAATCTACATGGTAGCTTTCGTTGTAGGCAATCTTGCGGGGTTTTTCTTTGTCTTGACAGAATTGCCCGCCTATCCAATTACAGGCCTTATTTAGTTCTTTTTGCAGACCGACAACATCTCTTGCATAAATATCCCAAAATGGGGTATACTTTTTGGCAGGAGCTAGACCAGATAAGATCATCCATTCTTCTTGCTTCTGGATAACTTCTAATCCGATAGAAACCCATCCAGGTATTTGGTGGTTGCTCTTAGTGGTTTCGCCTACAACGAAAATGCACCCATCTGGTAAGCTGCCTAGATCAGGTGGGAATTTGCGAACGATTTTTTCTACTAGGTCTTTCCAATTACAATAATTCATCTCTCTATAATAAAGATATGCAGGACAAGAAATTTATTGCCGAACAACTAAAAAGAGCGAAAGACGAAATTTCGGATGAAATAGGCGGAATTGTCGGCAAAAAACGACTTGAAGAGTTCAAGAAATTCGCCTTTAAGGGGCAGATGGTGCAAATGGCCGTTGCTTTCATGCTTGGAGCGGCCTTTAACAGCGTAGTAAAATCCATTTCCGAAAATCTAGTGATGCCGGTGGTCAATTACATGTTGTCGCATACCGGCACAAATTGGCGGGAATATACGTGGAATCCTACTGAGGGATTGGAGATTGAACTCGGTATCTTTGCGGGTGCTTTTGTCGATTTTCTCCTCATCGCGACCGTCTTCTTTATCATCTGGCAGTGTTTCTTGAAGAAGGTCATAGAAGAAGAGAAGAAACCAAAAATCAAATGTATTGACACGATAAAGTGCCCAGACTGCCTATCGATCATAAATTGGCAATGTAAACGATGCCCTAATTGCACAAGTTGGTTAAATGACTAGTCCACAAGAATTCGAAAAAGCAATCAAAGAACAGCGTCTTAAAGAAGCCGACGAAAAAGGCTACCTCGGACAGCAAGGGAAGATAGCTATTGTCATGAGGAATCTCGGCCAACCCATCATGTATCAGTCTGAGGGCGGTGGCTTCGTAGACAGCTACTACTTGGATGATTGGGATATGGACGAGCCGTTGGAAGATGCAAGAAATGCCGAAGAACTTCGCGACAGGATGCCCATGCAAAGAATAGTCAATCCCGATGGATCAGATCCATCTCCAGGAGGCGAGGATTCAGATGATTTGGTTTGGAGGGACGATCCCGAGAAGATCCATCAGTCCATTGACGCTATCGGTTGGTGCTTTGATGGCCTTAGCCGAGGAATGCATCTCGAAATCAAATACATGGAATATACCCACACCTTTTCTGTCCACTACAAAGGATATGAAGTCTACAAGGAAATCAAGGGCGACCTATGTTGTTATGTCCCAATTCCCGAATGGGAGGAGTGGATCGATAGACTCTACAAGATCGCCAAACCCAAAGAACTGGAAAAAAGAATAGAGGCAAAACAAGAAGAAGTTAAAGAGATAGAAGAAGAAAAGGCATCTTGGTTTGACTCATTGCTCAAACGATGGGGAGTGATTGAATGAAAAACCCAATTATGAAAGTGATCGGATTCTTCGCGTGGATAAGTCTGATTTGTCTAGGTCTTGCTGTACTTTTCGCTCTGGTTAATTGATGGCTACCAAGTATATCCGTACATATAATTGTCGATAAATTCAGTTACTTCATTCAGATCTGTTGAATGGAAAGTAACATATCTTTCAGATTGCACCCTTACGGTATAACTCCAACCACAATGAACAGTTAGATACTTTCCGCCGCCAGCCATAAGAATCCCGGTGTGTTTAATGTCAAGCATATGTGGAAAACCAGGATAAAGACCACCAGGATCTCCATGAACTCCCTCTTTGTCGGGCTGACGTTTTTTGTATCTCTTCTTTAAGACTCGCCGCATCTCCGCGATCTTTTCCCTAAATTTGCGACCATTTTCTTCTGCTTCGGCCATCAATTTCTTATCCCGACATCTCACATCTCCTGGAGCGGGTTGGTACTCTGGGCCTTTGGTGTCGCTGACATCCACTTCCCCCATTTTGTCCGACAGTTCTTTCCATGTCCCCGCGTACCTTGTGTCTTTATACGTCCAGGGCATACTTTTAAGACGAACCTGTGTCAATTTTGCGTCTTTCCACTCGTTCATTTCTTTTCCTCTGTAGTAAAGCAAAAGCCTGCGGTATCCGCAGGCTTTTGCATTTGATGAAAATTTCTAACTCGATGAATGATTTCTGGCTGATGAGCAATGCCTTCGAAGTATGTTAAAATCCCTATGGGAAAATTGTGTAGAAACCAATCTTCCTTTCCGACTTTTACATTCCGAATAGTACCCACACAATACCAGCAATCAAAGCACCAGTAGCGGCGATCAAGGCGACGTTCAAGACCGGAAACTTCTTTGTCGTTAATCGTTGCTCGACCATACTTTGGGCTGAAACAACCTGATCTTCTGGAACTACCAGATGTTGGGCTAGAACAACGACAGCATCTCGAATATCCTCTCTGAGTTCCTCGCGAGTGACGATACCGGGATCTTCTTCTTGTGGTAGGGAAGAAGCGGACACGATCTGCTCTCTGACTTGAAGTTTGATATCGGGATCAATACTTTCAATTTCCTTCTTGACAATTTCGCCCGTCTCTTCATCAACGATTTCAGTGATTCGCTCATGAACACAAGGTCGGGTTTTCTTTGTCTCCCTGCGAGCGAGGTGTCTCTCTACTTTCGGCTCTACTCGCGTTTCGACAACTTCTACGCCCTCTCTAGTTTCAGGATCGAAACTTTTGACTGTTATACGGTCAGCTTTGCGACCGTCTTCCAGTCGAATCTCTTCTCTTCGTTCATCAGCCATATTACACTCCTGACTTAAGTCTCAATGCATTTGTATATATTAGGTGGGGGCCTAATATTTTTTCCAATCTAATAGAGTTATTCTGAAAACAATTTACGGAGGAGTTATCAGGTCCCCAGACACCAAGGTGTGAGGCATGATAAATTCCCGCATCAAATCCCCGCCAGCATCGTATTCTTCGACAACTTTCTTCGCTAAATCGCCTACTTTCGCACCCGCAGGATAGATGATTTTCGTTATCGTGGACGAAGAAGCCCCCGAAGCTATTTTTGTAAAACTAAATGTGGAACTTTGGCCCTGGACGAGTTGCCAGTCATCTTGAACTACGCTAGAATCGTATCCCAAACTGTTGCCTTTTGCATCTACAGCATTGTCAATGATATCGTCATCGACTGCCGATGCCCCACCAGCATTGGAAGGATCAAGTTCAATCAATACGTTGCAGCCATCTTCAAAAGCAACCAAGCCAGTCGTAGCGTCTCGATTGAAAACGGTGTGTCTTGCAAAATAAGTAGGCAATTCTGCTACCCCTACTCTGACATTGAATCCGAGAACCTCATCAGCCGTCCCTTTGACGACGAAAAACTTCATTACTTCGATGGGCTTCTTCTGCGTAATTATCAGACGATCTCTTGGGTCGTTTTCGTATTGACCCAGACTGGCGGTGAAGTAGGTTGGGAAAGTGTCATGAGCATTTAGGATATCGACAATCTGCCAGGGCTGCATTGCGGATGGAACCGCTGTGAAACTCACGTTTGAATCGTCGGTAAGATCGATTGTCAAAAAGTGCCAATTCAGAAAATCGCTACCAATAGCAAATTGTAAGGTCAGATCCTTGGTAGCATTTCCGTCCGCGTCTACTCCAGATAAATCCCAGGTTCTAGGAGGATCGCCGCTTGGTTCTTTCCAAGCAGCAACGATATTGTGTCCGCGACCCGCGTTTCTATTGCATGGAAAGGTCGGGTGATGGGCTCGGTCGTCAATAACCCAAACACCCATAAAATCCTCATGGAACGGATTCATGAAATACGTCATGCTGTCTCCTTAATGGTTTCTCCCTTTATGTAGTATGAAACTAATAAAAAACGGCCCCGTTTCGCGAAGCGAAACGGGGCCTTCTATGACTGATATCAGGCGGTGATTATCTTGGAGCTTTTCCTAAATAGATACCAGTATAGTTAATTCAGATACCGTCTACCACCAAACTCTGCAATGCCGACTTAGATAAAGTGGTTTCTCCCAATTGCTTTTTCGGGGTGGTTTTTCGGAGGACTCGACGCTTGTCGATCTGGCCGATTTTAGCGATCTTATCCTTCCTATAGCTCTTAATGGGGGCATCCCCCTGGGTGCGGATCACGCTACCCTCACGTAGTTCATATCCTGTGTAGGTATTTCTGGTCACTTTGATGACCGCAACCACCCTACGCACAGGATGCGTGTGGCTTTCGCCCTGGTAATAGAATCTCAAGACGGGGAGATTCCTCACTAGTTTGTAATTCTTGGACATATCCAAACTCCTTAATTCGTGTACACCCGAATTCTAGCAAACTTCTAATGAAAAAACAAGGCCAATTATTCGAATTTTTCGGGCTCGTCGGCTTCGGGCAGGGCAAAAAAGAAGGGTTCGTCATTTTCCCCTAATCTAACTCCTAATCTACCCTCCAGCAACCCTTTCAAAATGAGATGCCCGGTTCGAATTTTTTCGGACCACCGGACGACATTTACGATCTGATCTTCTTCGTATATTCCGCACATAACGCAGGCCGTTACAATTTTGTCTAGTTCTTCTTCACTTAGAGATACGAATCTCTTTTCGGTGTTATTCCAATGGAGATCGTCTGTTTGAATAATTTCACTTAATGTCATCGTCTTTCCTCATGGTAATGGTGGAATTTCATGACCCCGTGATCGTGGATGTACTGCATCGGTCTGAAATCGGCCCTGTTGAAAACGGGAGCTTTATCATCGTTGGCTATTCGCCAAGCCAATTCAAAACCATACTTGGCAATCTCCTGCATACCATGACAATCTATTTTTTCAGCCGTATCCTCTGGGGTATGATAGTATCGGTGCAATCCTGTGTGCAGAAAAGCCACAGGAACGCCTTTGTTGTAAAAACTCGCGTGGTCGGACCCGCCGCCACGTCTGCTCGTTATTTGATCTGCGAATGAATACTTGTTGTTTAGCTCTTTAATGTGTCGGTCCACATCAACCGAACTGTTGCCGTCATCAAATGAAGCGAAATACGTCCCTCTTCCGAGGTATCCGACCATATCCAGATTCAACATGAAGATATGTTTCTTCATTGTTGGAGATGACTTGGGCATAGTCGGATGGTCGCAATAGTAACGGCTTCCAATCAGTCCCATTTCTTCGGCACTGTAAAGTTGGAACACTACTGTTCGCTTGGGCTTCAACATCGAAAAGGCTTCGGCTATTTCTAGTACCGCCGTAGTGCCGGAAGCATTGTCATCAGCCCCATTGTGAATTTCTTCCCTGCGTGTGCGAGACATAGAGGGACCGTAGCCAATATGGTCCATATGGGCACCTATGACTACGATCTCATCCTTAAATTTTGGATCGCTACCTTCGATCCATCCAATGATATTGCAGGTAAAATCATCCCCTTGTTCATTGTGGGGACCTGGATTCATGCGGCGGATGTTGAATTTTTGGTATTCTGTTTCGAGGCCGCAGCTTTGTAGTTCCTTCTTAATATAGGCAGCAGCAAGAACATTGCCCCGCTTTCCTGACATCCTTCCTTCCCAAGCATCACTAGCCAACATATAGAGGTGATCTTTACACTCTTTTTCAGTAATCGAGGCTACCGCATCATCTAACGTATATTCTATTTCGGGCTCGGGCGGGGCGGGAATTTCCTGAGTCGGAGGAGTGAGGGCTGGTTTATCTGTAGTTCTCTGGGATATTCCAATTAGAACTACTAGAAAGAAGCCCAATATTAGGGCCAATAGAGCAATTTGTTTGCTATTCTCATTCACGATTTTCCTCGCTTAATTCTAAATCATCAAAGGGATCTTTTCTATTCTCCAATTCTAGGTCATCAAAGGGGTCGAAGTCAATTTCGCTTTCGTCTTCTTGTTTTTTTTCATTCTCTTCTTCTTTTTTCTTTTTCGAGAACAGTTTTTCGAAAAGCCTTCCTGTCAAAAAACTGAGTACGCCTTGAAAAATCAAATACAATAGCCATCCTAAAAAAGTAGTTGTGCCAAAAATTGGTGCTAGAAATTTTTTCTTTTTCGACATCTCCACTCCTTCTTTTGGGCGGTAGGTTAGTGCGAATTGCCTTGTGTCAGCCTATATAAGAGAGCAACTAGAAAGGAGAAAATATGGATAATATTCATCGCCTTCCCACAAGGCCAAAAGATTTGGTCTACCCAAAGGTTAAGTTTGAAGATTTCTACGTTCAGTTCGATTCTGTTCGTGAATTGACCAAGCATCCAGATTGGAAGAAAATCTATTCGAATTTCTACAAATTCGACCCATTCGAGATGGATATTCCGATAGGAGAAAAAACAGATGACCAGAACAACTTTTCCGTAGATAAGCAGTTAGAAGAGATCGTTAAAATCGCACAGAGTTTCTTCTATTTCTGCCACAGATATGTCAAGATTCTGCACCCTGTTCATGGGACGATTCCGTTCGTTCTCTACAAATACCAAAGAATGGTGGTCGATTGCTATAAGCAGCACAAGTACAACATGGTCAGCAAGTTCCGGCAGGGTGGCCTGACGACCGTTGCTGTTCTCTATGGTTTGTGGATGGCAATGTACAAAAACGATCAGCAGATCTACGTTCTGTCAAAGACGGATCGTGAAGCATTGGCTGCTGGTGATATAGCCAAGAAGGCTATGGATAATTTCCCACATTGGATTTTCAACGAAAACAAAGCTGAAATTAACAAACACGAAAAACAATTCAATGACGTAGGATCTAAGATTTGTTTCTATACCCCAGAAGCCGCCCGTGGTAAATCTGCCAGCCTTATCATTATTGACGAAGCCGCGTTTATCCCCGGTATGCATGACCACTGGAAGGCTATGTATCCTGTTGTTGCCACTGGAGGGTGTATCAATGTCGTCTCTACGGTGAACGGGCTTGGAAACTGGTATGAGGAAACCTATCATGCCGCACAAGCTCGCGAAAACTTCTTCAATGTCATTGACATTGATTACTGGGAGCATCCTGTATATGCCAATCCAGATTGGGTGAAAATCACCAGATTAAACCTGGGCGAGAAAAAGTGGCAACAGGAGATTCTTCGTGACTTCCTTGGTTCTGGTGAGACTTATATTTCGTCTCATATCATCGGGCAGTTGAATCGCATTACCGCGAATTCTGAATTGAAGCCGAGAATAACTTTCGAGAGATGGGGCAATCGGAATGTTCCTGCTAATTGGGAAGAAGGAGCATTATGGCTATGGAAGGAACCACAGGATGGTCAAGAATATATCATAGGTGTGGACTGTGCCGAAGGAGTGGGTGAGGATGGAGACAACTCTTGTTTTGAGGTTTTGGATGTTTCGACCCTAGAGCAAGTTGCTGAGTTTTACAGCAACACGATTCCACCGCACATCTTCTCTCAGATCATCTATCAAATTGCGGGCTACTACAATACCGCCTTGGTGGTTGTAGAAAACATGTCTGTCGGTGGTGCGGTTCTGGGCATGTTGCAAAACGATTTGGCTTATGAAAATCTGTACTATGAGACTAAAAAGAGGGTGGTCAATGCCCCTGGTGTAAAGGTGGGAGTAGCAAACAGGTCGCTTTTCTTGGAATGTCTACAACAACGATTGCAAAACAATACTCTTCGCATTAACAGCAAAAGATTTGTACATGAACTTAAGACCTTCATTTACAATCCGCAGAAGAAAAGGGCAGAAGCCATCAAGAAAAAGCACGATGATGCAATTATGGCTATGTGTATTGCCCTATTCGTTCGTGACGAAGAAATGCGGGGGATTCCCGTAGGTGCAGATGTTCCAGAGGAAATGACCAAAATCTTTAAAACTGAAATGTATCGGGAGATCCGTCAGGAAATTATGGAGGGAAGTAAGAAGGATTGGCTTAATGAAGAATCAACCGATCCGGTTTTGATGCCGGAATCTGATGATCTTTTGCCTCCGGTTACTTTCAATATACGTAGAAGACATGACAAGTTATTAAAGGAATTCGGATGGTAGAAATGGCTAGCACAGAAAAATCAAAAAAGCTCATAGAGCAAGCTCTGCGAGATTTGCCTCAAGATTTCGTTCTTCGCGATGTGAGGCACTACATGTTGCGGGCAATAAGTGAAATAGACAGGGTTGAGAAGAAACGAACCAAGAGATATCAAGAGAAATTAACTCCTCGCGAGAAATGGGATCTTGATTTGGAGGCAAATCGAATAACAGCCCCTCCATTGACACCGAAACAGAGCGAGGATGTCCTGTCTAAGATCGATGATCTTATTCAGCAGGAAGAGGCTAAGATAGCCCAAATTAGAAGAAAGGATCAGCAATCCGACGACCTTCTCACAGATTAGACTTAAGATCTAGCTGTTTCAAATAATACAGATATCTCTCATATGCCTCCTGGCCCCGACTTATGAATTCGGCATCTGCCTGATCGTCCTCCTTTTGGACGAAATGTAACATCGATGGCTCCAACGGCTTCTTGAGTTCCAAATACTCTTCTATGAGAGGCAACCCTGCGGCACTGGTTAAATCCGACCATGTAAGGAGCAATGCTCCTGGGGTCCGTTTGGCCATTTCGCAGATCCGCCTCAGCCGAAAACAGTAGTACTCTACCAGATTTTTGGGAGGGTAATCGACATTGGAGGCCAACATGGCATTTAGTGCCGATTCGGCTGGCCGAATTACATAGATGAATTGACAGGATTCGAAAATGGCTCTGCAAGATAGGTTTCCATTAAGAACGAGATGGTCACCGTATATTGCGGCGGCATTTTGGACCTCATGCTTGACTTCGAATAGCCAGTTCAAGTCATCAGGATGGTGATATGTTGATCCTTTATTTTGGATGTGAATTCGCGGATTTTGATTCAATAAATGAATCAAATCCCCAGATCCAGAACCATAGTGACTTACGATAAAAACAACCTTCTTCATCATAATAAATTAGAGTGACATTGGTAGATAAATACGGCAACTAGATAGAAGAGGTGAAAATATGCCCTGGTGGGATTTTTACAAGGTCTGGACGTACAACTTCGAAAAAGGCCCTCTCCAGAAGAAAAGAGATCTGGAACGCTTGCTAACTGGTGCTGGTGTTGGTGTACCAGAAGCTATTCCTGATCTGCGAGGAGAGGCTTGGGGCGGTGGCCCGCGTGGTTTTGTGCGTCTGCACGACAGTAACGATTTTGTTGATTTATCTACCGTAACCAACCGTCTGTCGCGATACAAGGAATACGAAAGACTCCGCAACGTAGCTGAAATCGAAATGGCAATGACTGTCATCGCAGAAGAAGCCTGTGTCGCTGGAAATACTATGGTGGCAACGGTTTGGGATGGATACATACCCATTCGCAAGCTAGCAAAACGGTGGGAAACAGAACAAAAACCATTTCTCGTTTATTGTTGGGATTTCGAGAAAGGAGACTACTCACTTGGTTGGGCCTACGAGCCAAGATTTGTTAAACGGGCCAAAACCGTCCGAATCACATTCCATGACGGCACTCAACTCGTAGCGACTCCAGATCATCGTGTTCTTCGACGCAATGGTGAGTGGATAGAGGCGGGGGATATCAGTAACGGCGACAAAATGATGCCGTTTTACAAGCTAGATGCAAACAGACTCATCAACAAGCTCTCTCGAAACGTCTTCCCCCGGATCTTCACCTTCAAGGATGGATGGAAAGGTGAACGGCAATTCATTGATGAATGGAGAACCGGCGAAGTAACTGACAGACAGAGACGAATAAATGAGATAGCCAAAGCACTTCAAAGAGGCTATTCAACGACCGAAGTCGAAAAGATCTTCGGGAGCGGTAATAGGTGGCCCCGATGCAAGAAATGGATCGAGGAAGCAGGCTTCACCCTCCAAGAATACCGTTCGCTTCGCGAAAAGAGCGAATTCAAACGAGTAGTACGAGTTGAAAGCCACAACGAAGTGAATGTTTACGATCTTTCTGTCAAAGACCACGAAAACTTTTGCACAGATAATACAGTCGTCCATAACTGTCAGATTGGAGATAACGGGCATATCCTTGAGATCAAAGCTAAGAATGCCGAAGTTAAGAAAGAGTTAGAATGGCTATTGTTCAGTCGCAGAATGCTGAATCTCGACCGTCGCGGCTGGAATATGACTAAACGACTTAGTATATTTGGCGACGGATTTTATGAAGCCATTATCAATCCTCACAATCCGAAAGACGGTATCTTGAAATTGCAGGAACTACCGCCTGACAGCATGTATAGGATCGAAACCACCAAATGCCGTCTGGTGGAATTCCAACAGGGCAAAGATGGCCCAGATTATCAGGCTCTAACCAGAGCGGAAGTAACGAAAGCAACTGAGGCCGATTTACAACAATCGACTGCGATTCGTTTCGCTCCACATCAAATTGTCCACTTCCGATTGGGTGATGATCGAAAGACATTTTATCCCTATGGACAATCACTCATTGAGCCCGCTAGAGGCCCAGCCCATCAACTTAGATTGATGGAAGATGCGATGGTGGTTTACAGGCTAACTAGAGCCCCAGAAAGAAGGGTTTTCTATATAGATGTTGGTAAATTGCCGCCATTCAAAGCAGAAGCCTTCATTGAAAAAATGAAGGATCAATTCCGCAAAAAGAAGGTCGCGAGACAAAGAGGTGGAGGTGAAGGTGCCAATGTCGTAGAAGAAAGATGGCACGCTCCAGCAGCAGACGAGGATTACTGGCTACCGATTCGTCAGAATTCTAATACAAGAATCGATACCCTGCCAGGGGCACAGAACTTAGGTGAGATTGACGATGCCCTATACTTCCGAAACAAGTTGTTCACGGCATTGAACTTTCCGCAAAACTACTTCAACAATAGCGATCCTCAACAGACGCGGATCTCGCTATCTGCTCAAGATGTGCGATTTGCTCGCATGATCGAAAGAATCCAGGCTCACCTTGCCGATGGGATTGTCGAAATCTGTGAGAGGCATCTAGAACTTCGTGGCTTCCCAGAGGAAACCTATGAGGATCTAGAGCTTAAAATGACTCCTCCTTCTGATTGGAGAGAATTGAGCCGACAAGAGATTTTGCAGGCCCGACTCAATTTTGTGACCAGTTTGAAAGGGTCAATGATAATGGCCGATTATGATCTTCTTACTAGGTACATGAACTTGTCCGAAGACGATACCGAAGAAATCATTTCTCGCAATACAATCCAAAAACTGCAAGAACTGAAAATGCAGATAATTGGTCAAAACCCAGTACTGATGGGTGTTGGAGTACCAGGGGCACCAACGGGCGAGCAAGAAATAGGAGCCATGCCGGGAGGTCCAAGTCCCATGCTAGGACCAGAAGGTGGAATGCCGCCACCTGGGGCACCGCCACCTGGAGGCGGAATGCCGCCAATGATGCAAGATACGCTAGCAGAAGTTCCGCCAGAAGGAGGAACTCAAGCCGCAACCGAACCCGGAGCCCCAGGGGCTCCAGCCGCTCAAGCAGCTACTCTACCCGAACCATCACCAGAGGATATTAAGAGATTCGATTTGGAAATTCATAGTTACGATCAAGATCAAGACAAAGAAGATGTAGACTACAGCGAGGAATAGATCGGGTAGCATACATAACTTATCCAGGAGGATCACATGAAATTTACCGAATGGTTGTCGGATCATCATCCTGAAATCCTTGAAGAAGGCAAGAAGAAAAAGAAGAAGAAGTGGATCGCGGGAGCAGTAAAACGACCTGGAAGGTGTACACCTGCCCCGAATCCTGATTGCCCCGTAGGAAGCCCACAATACAACTTGGCTATGCGATTTAAGAAGGGCGATATTCAAAAAGCCAATCTTAAAAAGGGTAAAAATCCCAAGGGTAAAGGATAAAATAGATCTTAATACCTAACAAAAAAAACCTTTTCGCCTGCGGCGAAAAGGTTTTTTTCATAGGGGAATTAAGTCTGATTATTCTTCGGATAATCCCGGACTTGTGTCTGCACTAGGGGGCATTACAACATCATCTGTGCCGTCTCCTCGACCTCCCCGATCTCCTTCTATATCGGGATCAGTAAATTCAGGTGACGTATCGAGTTTGCCTTCTAATTCTTTAATGTCGGGATCTTTATTACTCAACTGTCCTATGAAATGTTTGGTTTCTGGTCGGTATCGTTCCCATGCCAATCTAATTATTTTTATGAGGCTATCATCTCCTTTATTGGGATCTTCTATCTCTCCCGCCTCACGAAGACCAACGTAATGTCTAAATGTTTTCATTATTAAACCTCCCGTTTTTGACACCTGCGGCATACTATAAATATAGTGACGCTTTGCCTCTATGTAGGTTTCTGCGGCACAAATTGACGTGAATAATCAGATACACCGATAAGGGGTGTTATAGCCTAGTCGAACAGGAGTAAAGCGATCATGAAGAGAAAACTCATCAACTACGACGTTTTTGAGAGAATCGAAAAAGACTCACTATCGACAGCCCAAAAAGAACTTCTAGAAGCGGCCCCGGTTATTGCCCGAGCATTACAACTTGATTGTCTAAATCTGCGTTGTTATGGCCCGCAAGACGTTCTTTATGAGACATGTGACGGTAGTTTCATCCATGCTAATTACAAAATGAACAACGGTTACATTCAATTGGATAATGTCGAGGAACTCGTTATCAACGAAGAGACAGAGGTTAAAAAGCAACGCGAGATCATCGGGGAAATGCTTGACGCTCTGTTGGAAGACAAAGAGGAACGAGCCAACCAACTGTTTAGTGAGTACTTGAGTCTCCCGAAAACCCACCGGGTCTTTACCGAGAAGAAGAAAGAACGTGCCCTTCCGCTGCCCGAGGAGTGGAAAGGTAAGAAAAAGAAGAAGAAGAAGAAAATTGCACTTGAGTCCTGCAAGCGAGCTACCATGCAACGCGTCATCAACGAATGGGGCGGTTTGTGCCATAACGTGTTCGAGTATCTAAAGTACAGAGAATACGGACCCATTCTTAATGAGTCTCGCGTTAAACATGACGAAAAGGGCAACGCAGTTGCGATGCACGTTCCGACAATGGATGTTCGCAACGAAATGAAGCTGCTTTCCTTTGATTGGAAGACGCTTAACACAGACGTTGTTTGCAAGAGATGCAATGCAAAGACACTCTCCGAGGACACAGATTTTGCACAAGCAGTCGCAGAATTGAAGCGACACAACGCTTTATCTGACAACAGTGCATTGGAAGAAACACTTGAGAACATTGTCAGCAAGTGGCCGCACGTCATCTATCTGACACAGGACGAACTAGCCGAGTCGATCAAGACCGCATTGGAAACCGTCAATGCAAGCAATTACGACGATCAGACTTGCGAATTCATGGCCGAAGGCATTCTTCGCATGGCTCACAGCACAAATGTGGATCGGGTCTCCAAGATTCTCCGGTTGGCTGGTGCGACAGTTGGTGAGTCGAGCGAGGACGCTTACGCGGAATTCAAGAATGTTGTTGATACATTCTACCCATCATTGGATGAGGCTTCTCAGCTTGAAATGCAGGTTTTCGTGGATCTCTACGAGGCCATGCGACACGTTCACAAGATTGCCAACGAAGAAAACAATCACGCTGTTCGCGCCGAATCTGCAAGTCATCTGAATGAACTTCTTCCGATTCTTCAACTAGAAGTTGAGCCTTCTTTGGAAGTAGCCGAGTCTGCTGCCGAGTGGCTTTACGATCTCGTTGAGACCAATCTGAACACAAAGGATTGGAGTGTGAGCAACACGCCTCACATCACCGTCAGCGGTGACCATCCAGCAATGGGCGAAAAGGCCCGCCATCCATACACGCCTGCACGCGACTTCTCAGGAGACTGGGGAGATCCGGCACCGGTTAGTGATGGAGCCAGCTACAGGGGTGGAGAAGCCGATCTGATGAGGAACAGAGCATATGGAAATCTTGGTGGCTCAGATGTCTTCCCAAGTTTGCAAAACCCGTATGTTCCAACACCATTTGGTGACTACAAAATCAAGGGTGAAAAGCATGTTGATGCCGATAGCGGCCAGCTAGCCCATTGGGGATCTGGTGATACATGGCCCGCATTGCAGAACCCTTACGTTCCACAAGCCGTGACTCCTTATACGTACAAGATGAATCACGGTAACGAGCCAGATTTAGTCGTAGACCAGTAATCAAAGGGAGGAAAGATGGAGTTGCTTATAGAGCATGACATGACTCCCGGAACGATTTATGAAGATCGACTAATTCTTGGGGGAGCGGTCGGTGCTGTTCTTAATGAAATGGAATTGCATGAAGCTGCTGGTTCTACCGGAAGCGTCCTGAAATTTAAAGGCAAGTTTCAGGAAGCAGAAGCCATTAACAAGAATAAGCGCATGTATCCGTATGAAGTTTTAAATGCGAATGTATTAAAACTTCAAGAGTCCATCGACAACGGTGGACTTGTGGGAGAGCTAGATCACCCACAAGATTCTATTATTCACTTTGAAAAGGCTAGCCATAAAGTCACACGTTTGTGGTGGGATGGCAAGACTTTGATGGGTGAAGGCGTCATTCTTACTACACCGGCTGGACACATTCTTCGGGCTCTATTAAATGATGGAGTCCGAGTCGGAATTTCTAGCCGTGGAGTAGGAAATGGAAAGGTGAACGAGAACGGAGTTCTAGTGATTGGCGAGTCGTATAAGTTAATTACGTTCGATGCCGTTGCTGACCCGAGTACCAACGCAGCTTTCCAAGAACGATATGTTGGTAAACGACGTGAAAGCGTCATCCCAGTGTCACCCGAGGACCACCAAGTTGTTAAAAATGAGGCCAGCGGCTTATATACATACAACAAAGAACTGGTACTTGCTTGTTTTGGTGGCATAGTTCAAAAACAGGCCAAAGATATTAAAGCGAGGTTATAAAAATGGAAAAAATCGTTGAAGCACTGAGCAAACTACTTCCCGAGGAGCAAGTTTCGGAAGTTGCTGAGGCCGTCCAGAGTGAATTGGAAGTTGCAAAGAAAGCTTTGGAAGCTGAATACAGCCAAAAACTGGAGGAAGCTTATCTTGAATTTTCCGAAGAACTTAAAACTGCTGAACAAACCGGCGAGCAGGGATACCAGGAAGCTTATGCAATTATTAGCGATCTCCGTAACCGACTCGACACACAAAAGGTCGAATTCGAGGCAGCGATGCACGAAGGTTATGAAGAAGCTTATCAAATGTTGCAAAACGAGAAGTCTAAGAACGATAACGTCGAAGTCGAAATGTACGAAGAATTTAATGGCAAGCTCCAAGAGATGCGTGAATACTTCATCGACAAGATTCATCAGTTCCTAGAGTTCAAGGGTCCCCAAATCGCTGAGAGTGTTCGTCGCGATGTCCTCAACGACCCGCGTCTTGTAGACCACAAGGTTACTTTGGATAAGGTCGTCCAGAATGTTTCTGACTACCTCTCCGAGGAAGATTACAACGGTGTTTGTAGCACCAAGTTGGATGAAGCTCACAGTATGATCGAAGACCTAAGATCTCAGATCAAAATCCTAGAAGCCAGGAATATTAGGCTTAACACCGAAAACGGAAAACTCAATGAAAGCGTGCGTGAAGCACACACGCTCATCACTGAGTCTGCCGACGACAGAAAAGAAAGAGAAGAAAAGGCAAAGAAAGCAACGGGGAGAGGACGGGCTGTTACCGATACCGAAATCGTTGTTGAGTCCACAGAAGAACCTGCGGATCAACCGAAAGAGGAAGGTGATAAGTCATTGGTAGAAAACTTTGATCCCGAATACCTGGAACAAATGCGAGTTCTGGCAGGGGCCAAAGTAGAAAAGTAACAATAATCCTTTAGGAGAAGATTATGCAATCAGCAAATGCAAAGTTTCTGAACGAAGCCGCCGTGCTAGAAAATCGTTGGACTGAGACAGGCTTGCTGGGCGGCATTGAAGATAAATATACCCGTTCCTGCACCGCTGTTCTTCTTGAAAACCAACGCCTCATGAATGAGGTTTCTACGGACACGGGCGACATCGCTCAGTTCAAGAGAATTTCTATTCCTTTGGTTAGACGCATTTACCCGCAGCTTATTGCAAACAAGGTCGTTTCGGTTCAGCCATTGCTTGGCCCGACCGGCTTAGTTTACTACCTGCGATTCCGTTATTCGACTAACAAAGGTGATGTTAGAGGTGCTGATAACAACGCTGGTTTCCCAACCGACGATGTTAATTCCCTCCAACAGTTGGCATCTGGTGACGCTAACCTCTCCATCTACTACTCGCACCAACTGGTCGAGAACGAAACCACATCTACGGATGATGGTGCCGACGTTCTCAGCGTTTACAGTCCACTGGAACACACTCCAGTTTTGGCTGGAACAATCACTGGTACGATCTATGATGGTGGTGTAGCTGTCCAGACTTTCGTCGTAGACGAAAATTCAAACTTCACATTCACAGACATTGGTGCCCCGGCTCCCAAAGTCACAGCCGGAACAATCGATCTGACGACCGGCGAGATGACCTTGACCTGGAACGGTGCCCCTGGTGAGAACTACTGCATCATGTCGTATGAGTACAACATGGAATGTAACCAAGATCTCCCAGAAATCAATCTGGTTGTTGAAAGTGAAGAAATCGCTGCTAAGACAAGAAAGCTCAAGGCTGTCTGGAGCTACGAGGCCCAACAGGACCTTCGTTCACAGCACAACCTTGATGCCGAGGCCGAATTGACCGCCGTCTTGGCTCAAGAAATCAACTTGGAAATCGACCGTGAAGTTTTGACCGACCTTCGTAACAACGCTGGTACGGTTGCTTCTTGGGACTTTAATACCGCCCTTGGTGACACAATCAAGGAAAAGTATGAAAGCCTCTATGTCAAGGTCGTTGAAGTTACCAACGTTGTTCACCGTAAGACTCTTCGCGGTGGATGCAACTGGCTCGTAACGAGCCCCGAAGTTGCCTCGATCTTCGAGACCGCAACTGCCGGTTTTGCACCCGCTCCGTCTGAGACTTTCACAAGCAGCCTCGGCATCCAGTATGTCGGTACTGTGAATAACAGATGGCGACTTTACAAAGATCCTCTGTTCCCAACGGGTCAAATCTTGATGGGCTACAAGGGTGACAGCTATATGGATAGCGGATATTTCTACTGTCCATACGTTCCGCTGACACAGACTCCGGTCGTCCTTGATCCTGATAGTTTTTGTCCTCGTAAGGGTATACTCACAAGGTACGGCAAGAAGTTGCTTAGGGAGGGAGCGAAGTTTTACGCCCGCCTAAGTATTGCCAATTTTGTGATATAATGTGGGTTTTATGTGAAGCCTTAACATAAAAGGTACAAAAAGACCCCGCTACCTCGGTAGCGGGGTTTTTTGTTGATAAGAGCCCTTTTCGCCTGCGGCGAAAAGGGCTATTTCTTTTACTATATTAAAACCATGAAACGATTTACCAACGAATGGCTGTACGCAGAAGATTACGTGTATGGCAAACCGGCTCTTGAAGCGGGGCCAATAATTGCCAATGTGTGGTGCGAAAATAAGAAGTCAGGCATTGACATGTGGGGCTATGATGAGGTCTACCCAGAATTCATAGAGTCTTTCTTAAAGACATGCCAGCAGAACGGATGTTTAGAAGAAGCCTGCGAAATTGAGTGGGCTTTTCATGTGTGCCCAGGCCCAGCCGAGTGGGAAACTCTATATGATTGCGTTCCCAAATGGATAGAAGCTTTCAAATTGACCGGGAGCGTACCACGCGAAGAGCCGCTCAAAGACGGTGAATGGTTGCAGAAGTTATCAGGAGATGATAATGACGAGTGCTAGATCAACTGGGTTTCATAAATTCTGTCAAAAATGGCTACCGTGGCTACTCATAAAGTGTCCTCTTGGAAATCTTCATTATAGATGGAGGACAACTTGTATTTGTGGACTTCATTTCTATTGTGGTGGGCATAATGGCAACACATATGTTTATATCGGCAAGGGCTGGTGGCATCGTCTAGGAACAGATATTGCGGTTCAAAATTCTGAGAGCCCTCATCCTCATTATTGCGTTCAACACGGTGGTTCGCCTGTGACCGAGCGATACAATATAAATCACGGTTACACTTGTCCTCGGTGCATCGAAGAATGGAGAAATCCAAACGGCACATGATTACTATCATCACAGCCATCGGGCAGCATCCTAAAGGCAAGGACTTACACATTCAAAACTTGAGATGGGTCTTCTCGGGTTTGGATTACAAGATCTATCTACAAACCTTTTCAAGTTACGGTTTTGAGTCTGAGAATGATGTTAAAATCATCGAATATGATGCCGATCCTACCAAGTGGTTTGATTTCTATGGCAATCTTGATCTAGACTTGGAAGAAAGCGAAGTCTTTTTCTTCACACAACAAGACAACATACATGTGCTAAAGCTAGACGAGCATGTGCAGAAATGCCGGAACGGAACGATCATGTTGTCCCATGAGGATGTTCTTAAATTTCTGCCGGGCTTTCACGATCCAAGCTACTACTGTCTTTTCGACAAAGAATCTGAGTTGGCATACCCAAGGGTTTCGGAGATTTCTTGCTTTATCCCGCGAGAAATTATGGTCGAATTCAAACAAAACAATCTCTTGCTGGAGAGCCGCTACGGCCCAGTTAGCGATCAATTCATGGAGAAGTATGCCGACACCATCAAGACCCATCAAATTTGGGAGCGTCGTTTTTGGGATCTAGAGTCCTTTTGCACCACAAAGCGTTGGCAGGACACCTTCTTTCAGCCGATGGTTCATTGTTGCCACCACAAGAAATCCTGGGAATATATCAAGGATTCACTTTGCCATTTCAGAAGCGTTGAATTCATCCACAGAGAGATCCCGAAGGTCTACGAATCACCCAAATGGCTAGTTAAACTCGGAGAGCCTTCCTACGCTTGCTTCTTGTACCTGTTGTCTGATGTCTATGAGCCCTCAGAAATGCTAGGAAGAATCCTGAATCTGGGCGTGGACAACAATTTGAAGTCAATGCTGGAAATGATAGATCCAACAGCCCATCTTTGGATGAATTCTCGCCAACTTGAAAAGCTTGCTTGGGTAAACGAGGTTATTTCACCACGTACTTAGTCCCATCCACGATAATCCACTTAAGTGTTCTGTGGTCCACCAATCGGAGTCGGTTGTTGCTCTTGATATCCAGATCTTCGACACTGCTCCGTCCCAGAAGCGGCTCGGGTTTGACGAGTCTGCCGCGTAGGGTTCTTTCTGTGCCATCTGCTTTGACGAAACAAACCGTCAGCGGGCGGTTGTAGGCATGGACGAGGATTTCAGCAGCCTTCATTTTGGTGACTTTCTCTTCGCTCTCGTATTGGTCAGCCGAGAAGGAATTCTCGATGAGTGGCTGGCCTTGGACCCACATATCCTTTTCGTTGTCTATGTCGAAAACCTTCAAAGTGTGTCCGTAGTCATTGGTGTCTACCTTTGCATAGTAGATAAAGGCCATCAGGTCATTAGTTTTCACGTTTCTTGCGTTAATCATCGTATTCTCCGTTTTAGATTGTTGAATTAGTTACTATGAATATCGTGGATACATCGGAAAAACTTTAATGATTGATTTTTCCACGATAAGCAAGACCTATTTCTCGAAACTAGTCAATAAGGGGCGGTTAAATCCCCACGGAAACGAGTTCAATGAAATCGGCATGGTGATCGATGGAAGAAAGCCCGTGGCTTTGGTCTCGGAGGACCTTGCTCGATTCGCGTGTGGGTATAAAGTCAATATAGGATATATCACCTGGGATTTTGTACCTCAACTAGACCATCGCACCGCTATTATGGCCAAGTGCGGTTTATTTAGGGCAAAAGATGCAAATCCATTTTACACTCTATGTGCTGCCTACGATCTGTATCCCTATGATCTAACTCAAGGACTTGTCTTAGACAAGAAGACCGTTAAATTCGATATTGCATTAGGGCGGGCTTTGGGGTATAGTGATTGTGATATAGCTTACTTTTTAGATAGAAATTACGGATACAAGACAGTGGCCGAGGCATTGAAATGAATCTCATGGCTGTAGCACTAGGTTTTCGGGCTAAATGCGGTGGTGCAGACTTAGAGTGTTATTTAAGGGACCATGATGCCTTGGTGGACCGATTGATGAGAGAATATGAGATAAATATATCCCTGGCAGAGACTTTGGCCGGGTACGTCGAAAAACCGCATATTAACTGGGGGAATGAGATAGGATGAGTGTTGAATTTCTAATGAGACCACCAATTGTCGTAAATGCCGGGCCTTGCCCAGGAGTCTACAAAAGCTGGGATTGTGTTCCGCACTATCCTCAAGAATATTACTACTCCTGCTGCTGTTGCGAGAAGGCCCCTGAAAGCCCCCAGGAGCCAATTCTGGCGGAGGTTGTGCCGGAACGACCTCTAGTAGGTATTGGCCTTTGCATTCGCCGTGAGGGCCGTGTACTGCTCCATAAACGACTCGGAGATCATGCCCCGAACACTTGGGCTTTTCCGGGCGGGCACTTGGAAAAAATGGAGACTTTTGGGGATGCCGCGATTCGCGAAATGAGGGAGGAGGCAGGCCCCGATTTGGTGGTTTCAGCCCCAAAGGTCTGGACGGTGACGAACACCCGATTTTTTGATGAAAACAGGCATTATGTCGTCGTTTTTATGGTCTGCGATTGGATCTCGGGTGAAGCGAGAGTGATGGAGAAGGAAAAATGCCAATGCTGGTACTGGTTCCGTTGGAAAGAACGCGATCTGCCCGCTCCTTTAATGAAGGGAATCCAGATGTTGGTAAACAACCGCCAAAATCCATTCGAGGTGTAAAATGAACGAAAATGACGCAGACACAGCAACGGCAATCTTCATGTGGTTTATAATCGGAATGGCCGTTGCAGCTACAGGGATCGGCGTACTCACCTCGGCAGGATGGGCTCTGGTCTTTGTGGGAATCGTCCTGATGTTGATTGGTTTCGTTGCAATGTTGGGATTCGCCAAATCGAAAAAGAAAGAGGAAAAGAAAGATGGTGACAGCAGGGGAACTTAGGAAATGGTTGGCCGAAGTGCCACCCGATTTCGTAATCGAATATGCTATCGTTGAAAGCCTAGACGGTGACGAAGAAGGCTATGGCGGCAATCTGCGATCTATCGGCCAAATCGGAGCTATCGTCCAATGCGAAGAGGAGAAACTTGCACTTCTCTTGTCCAAAGAACACTTCGATAAATTTGTCGGAATTGCTAATCTGCGGTTTGAGGCCCAAGAAGAGCCAAAAGAAGAGGACTAACTACAACATCCGACAATCAATCCTGCACTCCAAAGGCTGAAAACCATAACCAAGCTGCCTCACATCATCAGGGAACAATTCGTTTACTGCTCTTAGTATTTCTAGAGAATAGTAGTAGCTGTAATGCCGGTGTCGAGTTAAAACTTTTATGAGCTACAGTCAGCTAGGACAAGACAAATGGGTTCTCGAACATATTCCCCATCCGGGATATTTCGTAGACATTGGAGCCTCCGATGGAATCCTTATGAGCAACACATATGGGTTGGAAAGACTTGGATGGATGGGCATTTGCGTAGAACCGAACAGCCGCTTTTTTAGGGGCTTAAAGAAGAATCGAAATTGCCATATTAGTAACTGCTGTGTTCTAAATAAAACGGATTTGGAGGTAGACTTCTGTGAGGCGACCAATGGCTTCTATTCGGGAGTAACCTCGTATTTCTTGGACCATCTTAAGAGAAAGGGAAGAGTGGTCAAGAAACAAACGATTTCACTGAATGATCTCTTGGCTAAGTTCGATGCCCCCAAGCAGATCGACTACCTTAGCATGGATACTGAAAACTCAGAGTGGGCGATACTTGAAGCATTCGATTTTAGCTACAAGTTTAGATGCATTACCATAGAACACAACGGCATAAAAGAAAACCAAGAAAACATCGCTGCTCTGCTTAAAAAGCATCACTATAAAAAAGCAAAAGAAATAGCAGGAATCGAAGATTGGTATCTGTATGAGTTCACTCTCTTATGATTGAGAATGATGATGTCGCATGTCATTTATTGAGGCCCGTTTCGCCGCAGGCGAAACGGGCCTTTTTCATAAGTATTAGCACTAATATATCCTTGTGAAAGTTATATTCCCCAAAATACCAATCGGGTGGTTTGCAATACACGCGGTCGATCATTGTAACCAAAGATGCAAATTCTGCAACAACCACGCTCCGTTCAAAAACCCAAGGGAATATCAAGCCGAGGAATACACGCCTCACATCGACAAAATGGTGGAACGAAACTACCAATTTGCCGAGATCAGGGTGTCTGGTGGGGAGCCTTTCTTGCATAGCGATATTGTCGGCTTTGTCAAAACAATTAAAGAGCGATACCAGAAAAGAATGGCCATTGCTACCAATCTCTTCTGGCTAAAGAAGCCCGAGGACATTGATCGCTATGGAGAACTTTTCCGCCTCATCGACACATTTTATCCATCCTATTACCCCCACAACCAAGAACAACTCAAGATCATCTCGGCGGCAATAGTGAAACTGGAAGAAACATATGGAGTCGGGATTGCTATCCGTCAAAAACATTTATTCTCAAAGATGGAATTTCGAACCGAGCCCAAGATTCCTACTTCATTCTGTTTGGACAATGGAGATTGCACGAACCTCTTGGTAGACGGCAGGTTAGCCCGCTGTGCTGTGGGGGCTTATTGTGACGATAATCCTAACGTCACCCAAGAGTTTCTGGATAGCCGCACCGACTTCTTTTTTGACCTCTACAAAGACAAGGACATCCTTTCTTGGCTGCAACATTGGCCCCATCGGGCCTGTCATTACTGTAGTCTATGGGAAACCAAGCCCGTGAAGTGGAAAAATCAACCAGAGACACTCTCTTAAGGCATCACACCTAGTTTTCACACCTATTTTTCACTTCGGAGGTATCATGTCTAGGAAGAAAAAGAAGAGACGCAATATGTCTAATCCGCTCGTTCGTGCCCACCGTCTGGTATTCTGTAGGGAGTTCAGATTCACGTTGAGTGGGAAACATCTTAAAGAACATTTCGTCAAGAACGTCAAAATGGATCTTTTCAACAAACAGCTAAATGTCCAGATCTATCAGGTCTTCGATGGTCCCGATGTTCCGGCTATCGTCTGGTTGGATAAGATGAAGGAGACCGATTGGGACGAAGAACTTGTGCTGACTACTTACGATGGATGTGGTTCAGAATTGTATCAATACAAGTTCAAGGGCATCACGCTCAAGGCTCATACGGTCGATTATGACTACTCATCCAGCAAGGAAGCCGTGGATTCGTTGCTCCTTGGATTCAGAGAATACGAGCGAGAACGGCTTGCCGATCTACCGCCAGAGGATGGCGATAGGTGGACTGGAGTTGGTGTATGCAATCACCCACAACCAAAATGGCAAGTTGTCGTCAATATCCACGGCAAAGAGGTCGTAAGAGATATTCAAATCAAGAAGCGACCCACCTGCAATGTCCAAGAAACTCCTATCACTTTCCTGAATCAGACGACTTGGATTCCAGGGAAGGCGACTTGGGAACCATTCACATTCTCGGTTAAGATGGTCGAGGATTTAGACCTAATCCGACAAAATATAGAAGAAATTGTCTTGAAATACTACCAACAAGGCCAGTTGATAGAATCCTGGGATTTGAAGGAAGGATTTATCAACAAACAAAAGCCTGATGGTGGTAGCCGAGTAGAATACGAATTTGTATTCAATTCAGTCAATTACAAACGGCTGTAATACCTTGCTTTAAGGCCCCTTTTCGCCCGTTGGGCGAAAAGGGGCTGTGATACTACTAAATACGGAAAAGGAATTCCAAGACCATGAATTTTCGTGATTGGCTGATATCAGAAGAGCTTCTCGGCAAAGAGTATGGCACCATACTAAAGAAGACGGCTTATGGCGCGTATGAAGAGAAACCTGTTTCGTATGATATCTACAAAAATCCAACACCAGAAGAATTAAATCGATCATTTTTGCAATGCAGGAATTATAACAAGCTCCCAGGTGTTAGAGAAACTGATGAGGTGGCAGGAATCGTGACTGATACTAATGAAGCCGATGTGTTTATTGCCCCAAGAGCCACTATGGGTCATTACGACATGAGCAGACACTTAAAAGTAGAAATAAAAATTGGCTTCTATATCGATCAAGATAGAAACTTGAAGATAAGCAGATGGACAAGTCCCACCGCAAGCCAGGAAGAATTGGAATTGAATCCCAATATCCGTACCATGATGGGTAGGAAGGGAGATTATCCACGATTGGCTAGTTAGGCCATACGTTTTAGTTCGGTTGCATCCTTGTATTCGAAGGTCGCTGTCCATGTCGCTTCATCTTGTCCAATAGAAATCATGCGAACTTTCGTAAAATGCCATTCTCGTACTTGGGTCCAACCGACTGTTTCATCTTCATAGTGCAACTCGACAGTTACGAAATTATATTCAGTCTTGGCGGGAAGCGTTGGGACCTCAGTCTTGGAAAATAGGAGGTATCCTTTCTTTTCGCTATCGTTGATTGTGAACTCGGCACACTTTATATTTTCAAACACATATTTATACATCTGACTTCTCCCACGGGAAAACTATCCATTCCTCTGGCTTTTCTTCCACATAAAAGTCGGGCTTTCTCGTCCCTCTCTTCCAAAAGAGTACGGCAACAGCATTACTTTGGAGGCCAAAGAACTTGTCGAAGGTTTCCATCGTTGCCCCTGTGTCGATCAAATCGTCCACTACAAGGCAGTTTTCGACCTCATCAACACCATCAAGAAAAGTAACCAAGGGAGCTTTTCTTTGCTCACACCCATCATAATGGCTAATCCTCACTGACTGATGAGGGATCTTCAACATAACGGCTAGAGGAAGACTGATTGGAAGCCCACCCTTCTCGATCCCTACAACACGCTCGAATTTCCGCCCACTTTCGATAATTTGGTCGGCTAATCTCTCCAACATCGCGTTGGTAGTTTCGTCACTTAAGTAGATCTTATCCATAATTAGGGTAGTATAGAACTAATAGGCGAAAAAAGGAAGAGTGATTCTAGAATAGTTGTAGCATGAATCTAACCGAACTAGCCAACAAATACGGAAGCGATAAGGGGAGTCACAACTACACGCAGATCTACGAAAAGATCTTCAAGTCGCTGAAAAACCAACCAATCAATCTATTGGAAATAGGAATAAATCGCACTGATTGTACCCATGCTCCGTCCCTCATGATGTGGCGTGACTATTTCCCCCAAGCCACCATATGTGGTTTTGACATTAGAGATTTCTCAGCGGTAGATCTGCCTGGGATTAAGATATTTCAAGGAGATCAACGTAAAAAGACCGACCTAATGCAAGTCACGGAAGTCTGCGATCAATTTGATGTTATCATAGATGATGGGAGCCATGCATCCCTTGACCAACAAGCTAGCTTCTGGTTTCTCTTTGCTTATGTTAGAGAGAATGGCCTTTACATCATCGAAGATCTTCATATCCAGCCGGTTCAGGAAGTAAAAACCAAACCGCCCATATTGCAAACACAACACTTCTTGAAAACCTTGGGATGGGAGGTTGCCCTACACTGCTCAGAGAAACTAGCAGTAATCAAGAAAACTGTTACAAAGAAAATGAATTGGTTGTTGTGACATCAACCCCACTCTTCATATTGTGGTAGCTTCTCAATCTTCTCGCGGATCGCTCGACAGCGGGTTTTGACTTTTTCATCTGCCCAATCGGGCCAATCGTGATCCCATTTGTTATCAACATGCCACTCAACATATAGTTTGTCAAAATAGTTTATCACGCCTGTTTTGACTAGATGTTGTAATACCGGATATTCTGATCCCTCGATGTTCATTTTGCAAACGATGTGGTCATTAGTATTGAAATTGTCTTTGACAAATTGAGCAAAATCGATTTGCAGTACACTTCGATGATTCTTCTTAGGAAACCATTCACAAGTGGTGGCTGATTGATCGTCTTCCCTGTCCCACCCAAATGAAACCGTTTTTTCTGATGTGCCGACAGCCGCCTTGTGATGGATTAAGTTTTTCAGATCTGCTTTCAATATGAATTCTTCCAACAATGGATTGGGTTCAAAGGTATGAATCTCCCAAGAATCATCTACGCCATGTGTCTCGATCAAAACCTTTAGACCTTGTAGTTTATTGGCCCCGCAATCCAAGAGAATGTTGGGGAATTTTTGTGGCGGGCCGATCCATTTATTCCATTTTGCTATTTCTTTTTTGTAGCGATTTTCATAAGATTTTAGCCAACGGTCTAAAAAAGACCACGAAAAATGGAGAAAAATAATCGGCCATTTGCTGTTAATCAAAACATCTCCATTTTTTTGTACGACTCGTTTATTTAATTTGCAGTTCCAACTCGCCACATTACATCCTCGGTGATCTATGATCTTGCATATATCACCGAACATTGCCGGAACAACATCCATGTATTTCTGATCTACATATAGTCCTTTCGAAGGATTAACCTCGCATTTCCAAGCACAAGCCTTTCGCCAATAATCAAGAACTTCTTTCCCCTTTTGACTTACTCCCACAAAACCCATATTGAATATTCCCGAACAAAGCAACGCACTAAATTCTTTTTCGTGGGCTTCATCTGTTAAAGGATATATCGATCTCCAGTGTGGGGTCAATAATATTCCATAATTCAATAGGTCGTCAAATAGAAAATTGAATTTATTGATGAAAAAGCAGTCGTTGTCGGCATAAACGACTCGTTTGTAACCTTGATCCAAAAGGTAGTTTAGACATCCAGGTTTTGATGCCCATCTAAGATAATCGTGATTAGCATATTGTACTCCTTGAGCCCAAACATCGTTCTTTTGTACCTCTGAAAAAAGTGTTACGTGGATGCCCAATCTTTCAATCTTGTCCTTGATTTGGGCACTGGGCGTCGAATGATCGGAGACAAAGATGTAACCATCCGCATCAGGGGCAAATTTCAACATAGATTTTATCGTTGCGATACTTGAGCCATAATGCCCATTTGACACTATAGTACAAACGCATTTGTCAAGACACTTTTTGTACGCAGCCCTCATTTCGTTGTAATTTATGACCCTCTCTTCAATAGGAAGCGTATTGCTCTTTTGAAAGATGGCCCCAAGAGAATTACACTTAACACCCAGAAATTCCTGAATTTTCTCCATAGCTGTTGGAAAATCCTCCTGAATTTCTTCATAGGTTATTGTAAACAAACAAGAATCATCAAATCGCTCTATTGTTTCTAGCTCCAGTTTCTTCCAATAGCCTATGTCTTTAATCATCTCTTGTGTATCAATTTTAATTTTGATTTTGTCGAGTCGAGATTTAAGATGATTCTCTTCTGCCTTAATATGCCATATCTTTGCGTTGCCCGCCAAAACATTAGAAACGTATTGTTCGAGTTTATTACACCTAACAATGAAGATGATTTTCAAATCATCAAGGCCATGCAAATAATCCCATGTTGGGTTGCTTGCTTTCATTTGGTCTAGGGATATCTTGAAGCCATTGTATCGCTTCCAAAGTTCGTCAAGAAATCTTGACATATCCATGCTCCTACATCGCTCTATATCCCAGTCCTTACACTCGCCTCCATAAGTTTCGCACAAAAGCTCGTTTCGTTTTTGAAGCATGGTCTTTCCGCAGGGCTCGTTGGCTAAAGGCCATACGTAAGATAGCGGTTCATAGGGAGCATAGACAATATCGGGATGTTGATTGAGGGCCTCCGCCATGACCCAATGCCCGGCCCTTGCATTTGCCAGTGTTACAAATCGAAGTCTTTTCATAGCCATAAAAAACCCTTTTGCCGCTACGCGGCAAAAGGGTTTCGTTAAAACATGTTTCGGCCCATTAGTATGTGGACCCCTTAACGGTTTGCCGCGATTCATCAAACTTCTGTAAAGCTTCCAGAAATCGCTTGTCGTTTTCCATTCGTCGTTTCTCTTTTTGTTGGGCTGAATACAATGTATTGAGCCTCATGCCAAGCCACTCGGGAGAATTCTTGAAGTCATCATAGTTATTGTAGGTGATGCCTCGGTAAGAGAATGAGGCTGGCTGCTTAGGAGGAAGAATGCCTGCTGCGATGAGCTTCTTTTCCCTCTCCTTTGTCTCATGCACCCTGATTGCCATATCAAATCGTTTCTCCTGTCGTTCCGGCCATGTGGGGTGATCTCGTCTGAATCGTTCCTTGTATTCATCCTTTAGCTGCCACCATGTATGAACCGAATCCCTGTGGTTAATAATGGCTCTGTGACGAGCATCCTGGTAGAGATTGAGATACATTCCTCTGCTAACAAGATATTGTCCATAGCCTCGATACAAACGACCATAACCAGACAAATATCCTTCCCCTGCTGTGCTAGCGTGATGGTAATCACCCCAACCATCTCCATATCCTCCATATCCTTGATGCCAACCACGTCCAGCCCAACTGCGGGTTGGGTAGATGACTGTTGAGATAGGGAACAATCTAGATTCGGCTTTTGATTTGCCTTTTGGCTTGTCCTTTGATTCGTCGTGTGGAATGGCCTTATCAGGCTCCAATCCAATAGCTTGTGCTACGGGATCTACCACAGGTTTTGTGGCATTCGGCACTGTAACGGGCGGCTCTTCGATTTCTTGAGCCCAACATACGCTTGGCACTAGGACAAGTGCCATCAAAGTGATAAGTGTTTTCATCACACCTCCTTTCTAATCTAGGAGAGTTTTTGCACTAGATTTTTCGAAAAACTTGCCATATAATCATGGAGGATAAATATGAAAATAGCAGTGGTGATGGGAGGCGGAGGATTTATAGGCTCACATCTAGTGAAAAAACTCAAACGTGAAGGGTTTTGGGTACGAGCGGTCGATTTGAAGCGACCTGAATTTTCTCCATCTCCAGCAGATGAATTTTTGCTAGAAGACCTAAGAAAACCAGAGACATGTAAACAAGCCCTCAAAGGCACCATTGATGAAGTGTACCAATTAGCAGCCGATATGGGGGGTGCGGGCTTTGTATTTACAGGGAAAAATGATGCTGACATTATGCATAATTCCTGTCTCATCAACTTAAATGTGGCGGAAACGGCTAAAAAAGCAGACATTGGACGCTTGTTTTACTCAAGTTCCGCTTGCGTTTATCCGCAAGAAAACCAAACAGATCCCAATAATCCAAACTGTCAAGAGGCTTCCGCTTATCCCGCAAATCCAGATAGCAACTACGGTTGGGAGAAACTATTCAGCGAAAGACTGTATCGGGCATATCTCAACAACTATGGAGTACCTGTCCGTGTCGCTCGTTTTCACAATACTTTTGGACCAGAAGGAACTTGGGAAGGAGGAAGGGAAAAATTCCCTGCGGCTATTTGTCGGAAAGTCGCCTTGGCTGATAATGAAGTGGAAATTTGGGGTGATGGGGAGGCGACACGTAGTTATCTTTACGTAGACGAGTGCTTGGAAGGAGTGGTTCGATTGACTAGATCCGATATCGAGACGCCTTTGAATATTGGAAGCGACGAAATGATCTCGGTAAACGATTTGGCTAAGATGACTATGGATATCGCGGGAAAAGACCTCGCGATAAGGAATATAGAAGGCCCTCAAGGACCGCGTGGAAGAAATAGCGACAACCGACTTATTGAAGGAGTTTTGGATTGGAAACCGAACTATCCGCTCAGGAAGGGCATGGAAATCACATACAAATGGATCGCCACACAAATTAGGGAAAAATTATGAATGAAGTCGATAGGCTGTACTTAACTCTTCTGGCTGATGTACTAGAGAACGGCGTAAACAAAGATGACCGTACAGGAACAGGAACGCTGGCGGTTTTTGATAGAACGATGAGGTTTGATCTGGGTGAGGGGTTTCCGATCATTACCACAAAGAAAATTCACTTCAAGTCAGTGGCCCACGAATTGCTTTGGTTCTTGAGTGGATCGAGCAACATCAAATATCTACAGAAAAATGGGGTAACTATCTGGGACGAGTGGGCTGATAAGCATGGAGAACTAGGCCCAGTCTATGGGGTACAATGGAGAAAGTGGGGGCAAAAAATTTCCTATGGGCCGGATGCCCTTGCTGGCGGGCCGATAAAAGTTAAAGGGATAGACCAAATCTCTGACGTGATCTCCCAAATTAAGACCAACCCCAATTCCCGAAGGATGGTTGTTTCCGCGTGGAACGTAAAAGAACTGCCTAATATGGCCCTTCCGCCGTGTCATTTCACATTCGTCTTCAACGTGATGAAAGGGAAGTTGAATTGTTCGTTGATCCAGCGGTCATGTGATTTGTTCCTCGGGGTGCCCTTCAATATTTCTTCGTACTCTCTCTTGACGCACATGGTCGCTCAAGTAACCGGACTAAAAGTTGGCGAATTCGTTTGGCACGGCATCGACGTACACATCTACAAAAACCATGTAGACCAAGCCACAGAGCAACTTCGCCGCACCTCGTACAAATTGCCAACTTTGTTGCTGGATACCGATATCAAAGATATTGACGACTTCACCTATGATGACATAGAATTGGTCAATTACCAGCACCACCCCGCTATTCGGGCACCGATATCAGCATAGTGGAAAACAATGCTTCAAAATATTCTAAAGAATAATCCTGAAATCACTGGGGTATGTCATGTTGGGGCAAATAGGGGCCAAGAATACAAATGTTACAAGAAATTCGGACTAAACATTGTTTTTTTTGAACCACTGCCTGATGTCTTTGCGGTATTAGAAAAAAGTTGTCCAGATGCCACCAACATAAACAAGGCTTTAGGCCCAAATGAAGCAATTGTTATGATGCATGTGGCTTCCAACGACGGACAATCGAGTTCTATCTTAAAACCTTCTGGCTGTTTGAGAGTTTTCCCCGGTATCAAATTCGAAAAGAGAATAATGGTCCAACAAGATACATTGGACAACTATGAAGCAGAAATCCTCAGACAAAAAACAAACCTTTTAGTTTTGGATGTCCAGGGGTATGAACTTGAAGTGTTAAAAGGTGCCAAAAATACACTAAAATACTTCAAGTTTATTCTATCGGAAATTAACACAATACCGCTATATGTGGGCTCTCCTGTATCGGAGGATATAGACAAATTTCTAGGCAATTATAGAATGACATCGAAAGAAATGGATGATGATAGTGACGGCATATGGGGAAATGCTCTCTATATCAAGAAGACGACTTTGTTATAGATTATGGATCGATTTAGAAGAATCCAATATGATTATAGCGGGATGTTTGCCTATCTCGGTCGTTATCTAGATGTGTGCTATTTCCTACAAGTTCACAATCTAATACCGATACCAACTTGGTATAAGTCCCACTACAGCGATGATCCTGATGTGGATGTCTGGGATTGGTTTTTTGATAGAGATCATGCTGTTTGCGAAGCACAATATGTTTCAAGTCCGAACATACCTCCCTACTACAAAATCGTAGGTCCAAGAACCAATGACATACCCAGCTACGAGAAATTCCAGACGACTACCTCGGGATTAGCCCCTCCGAAAAATAGAAGATTGGGGGCTGAATTGATTGCGAAATATGTGCATCCAAAATCCTTTATTCTAGATCGGGTAGAGGGCTTCTATCAAAACAACCTAAAGGGGCACCATATTATTGGAGTTCATCTACGTGGTCCAGGAGGAATTCATAGCGGCGTGCCTTTGTTCAATCATATCTTGGGTGAAGATAATCCGCCTTACACTCTGTACTTCCAAAAAATAGACGCCTGTCTGGACTTCTGGGATGATGTGAAGGTTGTGCTTTGTACCGATGCCGGATGTGTCCAAAAGAAGGTAAAGGCCAGATATGGAAACAGGGTAATTTGCACCACCTCGGGGTTACGGGAGGAAGGAGAAGGACATCTAAACCATGAGGGTAAGTCTCCGATAGAATTTGGGATAGAGGCCTTGACAGATGCTTATTTATTGGGACTCCATTCCGATGTTTTCATACATGGATGCTCATATTTAAGCAATTTTGTTCAATGCCTGAATCCCGATCTACTGTGTTGGGATGTCTATGAAGGATGCTATTGCTTTAAGGGCATAAGCCTTCGAAAAACCATTAGTCAATTTGGTCAAGATCTTTTCATATTGGATCGCGTTCCAAATCGCGGCTTTTTTGTAGATATAGGGGCCGGGGATGGTATAAAACTAAGTAATACGTATTTGATGGAGGCCAGAGGATGGCATGGGATTTGCGTCGAACCACATGACGGCAGCTTCCAAGATCTCAAAAAAAATAGATCATGCATGTTGGACAACCGGTGCGTTTGGAAGAAAAGCAATGAAAGAGTGAGTTTTTTAGAATGCGGCTATCTATCGGGTATTAAGGATTGTTTTGCGGATAAACACAATCGAACTCAAGGGCAAATGGTGAGGAAGAAAACTGTTTCGTTGAATGACCTATTGGATGAATTCGACGCCCCACGAATAATTGATTATCTTAGCTTAGACACAGAAGGTTCAGAACTAAATATCTTACTTGGCTTTGACTTCCAATATGTGTTTAGGTTTATTACTGTTGAACACAATAGAGTAGAACGCAAGAAAAGGGCAATCGAGAGGCTTTTAACTCAACATGGCTATAAGAAAATCGAAACAAAAGAAATAGAAGACTATTACGAATATAAAGACAAGTGTTTCCCTAGACTCCTCTAAATGTCCGAAAAATTCATTGTAACTACAACCATTAGCTCTCCAACAAAAGCAATCGATCTCTTTTCTAAGAAAAAGGATTGGAATTTGATTGTGGTTGGGGATCTTAAAACTCCGCATGGAGATTACCAAAATATAGATTGCATTTATCTTCATCCCGACACACAGCAATCTAATTATCCCGATCTAAGTAACATAATTGGTTGGAATACCATCCAACGTCGAAATATTGGGTTCATAGAAGCCTACAAAAGAGGGGCTCAAATCGTAGCCACTGTAGATGATGATAATATTCCCTACGATGATTGGGGTAGCGATTTGTATGTTGGGAAAACCATCAATGTGTCGTGCTATAGTAATGACGGAGAAGTGTTTGATCCACTTTCCATAGTTGGGGAGGTTTGGCATCGAGGGTTTCCTCCTCAACTTCTTGACAAAAGAAATGTCCATTATGATGGCGAGACAAAGAGAAGAGTTTTGGTTCAAGCGGACTTATGGGATGGAGATCCTGACGTTGATGCAATCGCTCGTCTAGTCTATAGGCCCAAAGTCAAATACGACATACAAAAGCCCTATTGTTCCAATACCATAGCCCCGTTCAATAGTCAAAACACCTTTCTTGCAAGAGAAATTTTGCCATACTATGCCGTATTTCCATTTGTCGGTCGAATGTGTGATATTTGGGGCGGGCTTTTCTTGCAGACGTTGTTCCCCAACTGTGTTGTCTACAACCGCGCGTCCGTTTTTCACGATAGGCATATACATAATTTGATAGCCGACATGGAAGGCGAAATGATTGGATACAAGAAGACCTTAAGCCTAATTCGTCAATGGAAACGGTTTACGACACTAATTTGTCCAATAGGCACACCTAAGAAAACGATGGATTTCTACCAAGAATATAGAAAAACCTTCGAGTCCATATGAAAATAGCTCTGTGTTTCTCAGGACAACCTAGAACATTTGAAAAAAGCTTCCCTTATGTTGAAGAGAACTTGATAAATTGTAATCCTCAACATGATTTCAATTTAATCGGCTACTTGAATTCCGACTCTCCTTTTCCGTCAAGCAAGTTTGACTTATTGGTGGTCGAAGAAGATGTAGAATTGCCCGATCTAAACTATCAAAGCCAGAATTGCCATACCTATCATGCGAGGTCCGTGTTTTATCAACTATATGGCTTACAAAAAGTAAACGAGCTAAGAAAACAACACGAACAATCTAAAGGGTTCAAATATGATTACATTTGTAGAATTAGACCTGACTTTCAATGCATAACAGAAGTAGATTTGTCTAATTTAGAATTCGATAAGATTTACCTTCCAGTAAAGGATGATTGGGCGGGATACAATGATAGATTTGCTATTGGCAGCAATAACGTAATGGATGTTTATATGAGCAGATACGCTTTTTGGATGTCTGAACACCCTGAGATTCCCAATTATATTCAACATTGCTTACATTATGCAGAAGCAAACCTAAAACTTTGGCTAGATAAATGCAATATAGAAATTGATAGGATTCCATTTTCATATCGCTGCCCGACTAATAGAAGGTTATTTTTGCTTTTATGATTACCATTCTCGTAGCATTCGACGACAACCGCCTTATTGGCAGGGACGGCAAATTGCCGTGGCACATCCCCGAGGATCTCGCTCTCTTCAAGAAGAGAACTATGGGGCAGATTGTCGTTATGGGGAGGAAAACTTGGGAAGGATTGCCAAAGAGGCCTTTGGTGGGGCGAATCAATGTTATTATCAGCAGCAATTTCATAGAAGTTCCCAACACCCATTCTCTGCGTCCTAATCCAATGCGAATCTACAATAGCCTAAAACAGGCTGTGAAGGATGTTGGGTCTCATCGCCGTCCTTGGCCTAAAAATTGGTATCCCCAACCTGATATCTTCATTATAGGTGGCGGGCAACTCTATAGGTCGGCCATGAAAATTGCGGATAGGATCATCGTAAGCAAGATACATGGGAAATTCGAGGGTGATACATACTTCCCCAAAATTGGATGGAGATGGCGGAAAAAGAATGTTGAGCATCATGACGGATTTGATGTCGTAGAATACCACAGAATGCGGCTGAAATACTGGTCCATCTTTTCCTGAACTTCTGAGCAGGATTTTTCTTCTTTCGTAATGAAGTGAACAAGGAAATCCCCGTCTTCAAATAAACCTGTCGGGCAATTGAAGATCTTCCTATCGTGTTCTATGACGATGCGATCCCAGCAGTTGAGAGAATTGTATGTCAGCATTGCGTTAAACATTCCTTGTTCCCAAAATCTACCAGTAATCACTTCTCTACAGCCATTTGGAGCATTGTAGGCCTCTTCTAGAAAACTCCTGCTCCATTTACAGTTTCTCACGAAGAAACAACCCGCATTGCAAAAATATCTGCCTCCTCGCGTAAGAGCTATATCGTACTTGTCGTATTTGGCGATCAGGTTCTCCAGTTTGATGCTTTGATTCATAACCATCGTATCGCCGTCTGCAAAGAAAACCCAATCGAACTTATGGAGAACCGCCAGAACTAACGGAATCTTTTCCCAAGATGCAGGGCGACCGCTACTCATTCCGCCCACGATATTCTCATAACCATGAACTTCGCAGTACGTCTCCTTGGATTTCAAACCAAGCGAGATACTTTTCTTGTATTCTTCGCCTATCGCAAGCGTAACTACGGCTATTTTCATTCGATCCATCCTGGTTGCGGTTGCTCCAGGTCGGGTTGTTTTCTGAAATCTACGAGCATCTCGTCGCCTGGGAATAGGTCTTTCATGAGAAAGACTTTTCTCTCAGTTGGCAACCTGACAATGATCGCGTTTTCTTGACTAGAAGAATGGTTGTAGTTGCCAAGCGGCTTCAACATCTCCCAGCCTCCATCGTCGCGGAGTTTGTGGGTCATACCCAAACAAGAACCCTTTTTCATGGGTTTTTGGATTATTACCCCCGTCCCGTGGATTTTGCTCGGCCCGGTGTCGAATGCCTTGCATGGACAGGCTAATTTTTGCATGAGTTTGTGGAAGTTCAGCATGTATTATTTAGTCATGATGAATCTAGAATTAGATGAGATAACACCTTCTTCTAAGATCAAACAGCCACGATCCGTCTTCAAAAAAGAACATCGGTTCACCAAGAATTTCTCGCACAGCCCTTCTAACACCATTTCGATTCCAATCGTGTCCGCCAAAAAAATTCGTTGCTTTAGAGAGCCATGCTTTAATATCATTATACACGCAGTCATATGTATGACACCCATCTAGATAGATAAAATCTAAAGACTTTTCCGCAAAAAGAAAGGCGGCCTCTACACTCAAATTTTTGATTTGTCTGATGTTTGTGAAGTTTTTGGTTGTTTTCTCAAAAATTCGTTCTGCTATCCGTAGCTTTCGTTCTTCGGAGAGTTCGTCGTTGGAATCGTATCCCCCAATATAAGGATCTACAGTAATCACTTCTTCAGCATACTCAGCAAAGACTATAGTTGAAGCTCCCGCAAACGATCCTATTTCGACCATCTTTTTAATGGGAGATATGTGTTTGCAAAGATCCCGGATATTTTGCCTGGGAAGTTCGTATCCACTGCCCGTGAAGTGGGGGGATGTTTCTTGGGGCGAGTAATTTTCAAATATGTGTGATTTAGAATGCCATCTTTCATAGATTGTCCGCACTGAATCTTCATTGATTTTTTGGAGATTGTTTATCTTGCCGTGAGAACAAGCCCCTTTGTTCACATGACTGACAGGAACTCTGACAATGCGGATATCGTATCCAGCTTCTTTCGCTCTAAAACAGAGGTCTGAATCTGAGTGTTGGAAAACGAGACTCCAATCCAGCAATCCTATTTCTCGCAAAACCTTTTTGCGCCAACAGGAAAACATCCCGGAAATAGTATCGACCCGTGTTCCATCGAGTTCTTCTTTCCCATCAAAATCTGCGGGATCATCATAACCAAATATGTTTTTCTCTTTGTCCCAAGCACCGACTCCCCACTGAGTATCTGACCATCGTGGAAGTGACAAATTTCCCCCCGCAGGACCCACCATAGCTGTTTTTTTGTGCAAATCCAAGAAATCAACACATTTAGTAAAAGCTCGACCATTTCTTATCATCACATCATGGTCGATACTAAAAACATATTCGCCTTGTGCGATTTCGTACCCAATGTTTTTGGCGTTGTTGCCCAAATTTCGGTTTGTTGAAACAATTATTGCCTTTTCAATAGACGACAGTTCGTTTAACTTTTCCACGAATTTTTCCGAGGCGTCGTTTGTTATGATAATTATTTCCGATTCTTGCGGCGCAAATTTGAGGATGCTTTCAATATTCGATATTCCCATTTCAATCAAATGAGGATCATTGAAATCGCAATACAGCCCAACTATAGATATTTTCATTCGTCGGCTCTCCGTATTATTTAGAATTACATAGTGTAAATATTAGTATGCTACATCATGTGTTTCCTGACGGCTTGCCTTTACCAGACAAAATCGTATACATGTATTCGGTTCAGCATACGGGCACTTGGTTTGTTTTATGGTTTTTGGACAATCACCCTGATATACTCGGACACATAACCGCCAACGACTTGATGTTAAAAAATCCAGGTTTATTCGACGGTCCATTTATCGCTAGATCCAAAAAGAAAATTGTTTTTCATTCGCATATCAATGCCCAAATGGGGCCGAACGGCTTATTTAAAGTCCCAACGGATGAACAGTACAAGAAATTTTTGGGTGTATATCACAAAAAACCAGAAAAGCGACGATATCTGATTCCGATTAGAGACCCACTACTCAGCCTAATTACTAGGCATACAAGACATCCTAAACGAGACCATATTGATGTAATTCGAGGATTTGAGATGTTGGCGACGACTTTTTCAAAAAACGGATTCTTTCTGCCTGTAGATTTGGACCTAACTTCTGATAGGAGAGAGGTGTTGTTAAGGGGGGCGTTAGAATACGTAGATCTAGATCCAAAACCTTATATCAAAACAATCGCGAAGGAGTGGCCAATTAGGGGATCGGAAAAGGGCGGTGAAAAACTTAAGAAACTTTACAAAAATAGAGAGATGCGATATTTAGAAAGAAAATTGAGTGAATGTCGATTGCTTAAGAAAAAG
>Ga0180433_10000837_pt1 | contig 52356 bp, 49 predicted proteins | sample SS_ome_8_FD_132980 | JGI IMG/M metagenome (GOLD analysis project Ga0180433, IMG submission 132980) | Hypersaline lake sediment archaeal communities from the Salton Sea, California, USA - SS_1_D_1 metaG | ecosystem: Environmental > Aquatic > Non-marine Saline and Alkaline > Hypersaline >...
CTCAAGGTGCGCTGCAGCGGCAACAGGGTCTACACGGGGGATTGTGCCATGGCGAGCGTGCGGATGACGATCTTGTCGTCCTCGGTGTCCAGAAGCACAGTGTCCCCGGGCTGGAAGTCCCCGCGCAGAAGCGCCTCAGAGAGCGGGTCCTCCACCATATCCTGAATGGTACGTCGCAGCGGCCTCGCTCCGAAGACCGGGTCGAAGCCCTTCTCGCCAAGGAGGTCCTTGGCAGCGTCGGTGACTTCGAGCTTCACTGTCTTCTCGGCGAGCTCTTTCCAGACCTCGCGCAACATCAGGTCCACGATGTGTCTGATGTGGTCTTTGTTCAGCGCGTGGAATACCACCACGCCGTCAATGCGGTTGAGGAACTCGGGTCGGAAGAACCTCTTCATCTCCCCGAGCACCTTCTCCTTCATGTTCTCGTATGACTTCTGCTGGTCCGTTGCGTCGTCAACCTTGACGGCAAAGCCCAGGGTGGTGTCTCTCTTGATCAACTCAGCACCGATGTTGCTGGTCATCACGATAATGGTATTGCGGAAGTCCACTCTGCGTCCCTTGGCATCGGTGAGGTGGCCGTCGTCGAAGACCTGGAGCAGCATGTTGAACACGTCGGGGTGCGCCTTCTCGATCTCATCGAGCAGGATTGCCGAGTAGCCCTTTCGTCTCACCGCCTCGGTGAGTTGCCCGCCCTCGTCGTACCCGACGTACCCTGGAGGAGCGCCAACAAGGCGCGCCACGGCATGCCTCTCCATGAACTCGGACATATCGAGACGGATCAACGCGTCTCTGCTGCCGAACAGGAAATCGGAGAGCACCCGTACCAGCTCCGTCTTGCCCACGCCGGTGGGGCCAAGGAAGATGAAACTGCCAATGGGACGTCTCGGGTCCTTGAAGCCGGCCCGAGCCCGCCTGACTGCCTTGGAGATGATGTTGATCGCCTCGTCTTGAGCGATGATGTGGTGATGCAGTACCTCTTCCATCTTGAGGAGACGGGTGGTCTCATCCCTGGCCAGGCTGGTTACGGGGATGCCGGTCCACATGCTGAGGACCTGGGCGATATCCTCGGCGCTGACTACCTTCTCAACCTTCTGTTGCTCTTCGACCCATTGGTCGCGAATCTTCTTCGTCTTGGCCGCCAACGCCAACTCTCGCTCCCTCAGCTCCGCGGCGTAGTCGTACTGCTGGGATGCGATTGCGGCCTCTTTGTCCTTGCGCAATGACTCGAGGTCCTGGTCAGCATCTCTCAGGCTCTCCGGCGTGGAGTAGTCCTTGATCCGTACCCGAGAGGAGGCCTCATCGACCAGGTCGATGGCCTTGTCAGGGAGAAAGCGGTCGGGGATGTATCGTGACGCCAGCGACACCGCGGCATCTATGGCGTCGTCGCTTATCTTCAACTGGTGATGGTCTTCGTATCGGCTCCTGATGCCGTGCAAGATACCGATGGTCTGCTCGAGGCTGGGCTCGTCAACCACTATCGGCTGGAACCTCCGTTCCAGCGCGGGGTCTTTCTCTACGTGCTTTCGGTACTCATCGGCGGTGGTCGCCCCGATGCACTGCAGCTCACCTCGTGCCAGCGGAGGCTTCAGTATGCTGGATGCGTCGATGGCTCCTTCGGCGGCGCCGGCGCCGACAATGGTGTGCATCTCGTCGATGAAGAGCATGCAGTTGCCCGAGGTCTTTATCTCGTCGATGACCTTCTTCAACCGCTCCTCAAACTCGCCGCGGTACTTGGTGCCGGCGACCAGGGCGCCCATGTCAAGGGTGAGCAACCGCTTGTCACGCAAGGTCTCGGGGATATCGCCGGCGACGATGCGGTGGGCCAAGCCCTCTACAATAGCTGTCTTGCCCACACCGGGTTCGCCGATGAGGCAGGGGTTGTTCTTGGTGCGGCGGCTGAGTATCTGAATAACGCGCTCGATCTCTTTGTGGCGGCCGATGATGGGGTCCAGCTTGTCGGCACGCGCCATCCCGGTGAGGTCGACGCTCAGTTGATCCAGAGTGGGGGTCTTGGAGGTGGAGCGACCGCTGCCGCGGGCCTGGGGCATCATCTCGCTGAGAATGCGCAACGTCTCCGCCCTGGCTTTGTCCAAGTTGACGCCAAGGCTTTCCAGGACGTTAGCCGCAGCCCCTTCAGCCTCACGCAGAAGCCCAAGCAGCAGGTGCTCTGTGCCTATGTAGTTGTGGTTGAGCCGGCGCGCCTCGTCGACGGCGAGTTCAATGACCCGCTTGGCTCGGGGAGTAAGGCCAATCTCGCCGCTAACAGCTCTCTCGCCTCGCCCGATGATGAACTCGACAGCGCCGCGCACTTTGTCCGGATCGGCTCCCAGATTGGACAGGACCTTGACGGCAACACCATCGCCCTCCCGGACCAGGCCCAATAGTATGTGTTCAGTGCCGATGTAATTGTGATTGAGACGCTGCGCTTCCTCCTGAGCGAGGGTGAGCACCTTGCGGGCTCTTTCAGTGAATTTCTCAAATCGACTAGACATCGTCCTCCTTGAGAAACAACAGGAATCAGCAACTTGTATTATATCATACCAACGTCGAAAAGGAAAGATACAGGCGTGTGTCGTGCCCTTCGGCGATGACCAGGCTAAAAAGGCTTTCCGGCAGTGGCATATTTTCCGCACCCCGTTGCCGGGGCAGTATCGTCTGCGCTGGGGTATTTCACTTCCGTGTTCGGGATGGGAACGGGTGGGTCAACCCCGCTCTAACCACCGGAAAGCCATTCCTACTATATCATATACCTCTGTACCGTGCAACTGTGAGCCACGGTCGAGCTACGAGAAGCCTTCCCCCTTCTCCTTGAGACTGACGAAGCTGTGGCGGCCGATGATGATGTGGTCCAGAACCTCGATGTCGAGCGTCTTGCCGGCATCCACAATCTGTTGCGTTACCTTGATGTCCTCAGGACTGGGAGCCGGATCGCCTGACGGGTGGTTGTGAACCACTATGACAGCAGGGCAGTTCTCTCTCACCGCTTCGCGGAAGACCTCGCTGGCGCGGACTACTGAGCTGCTCACATTGCCCCTGTAGACCTCGGGAATGGCAATCACCTGGTTCTTGGTGTTGAGCAGCACCACTCTGAGCTGCTCCTGGTCGAGGTACGCCATCTCGGCCATCAACAGATTGGCTACATCCTGAGGCGAACGGACCGTCGTTCTCTCAGTTGGCCCGGCAGAGACAAGGCGTCGCCCCAACTCCAGTGCGGCCTTGAGCTGAGATGTCTTGGCTTCACCCATACCTGGCTCGGCGCAGAGTTCGCCGAAACTCGCTCTGGCGAGGCCGGCAAGCCCGCCAAACCTGGTGAGCACCCTGGTGGCGAAGGCAAGCGCGTTCTCCGAGGGCATGCCCGTCCGAAGAACGATCGCCAGGAGTTCGCTGGTTGACAGCGAAGATGCACCACTGCCCCTGAGTCGCTCTCTGGGACGCTCCTGCGCCGGCAGCTCCTTTATCCGGGGATGGTACTCGACCATGGCCTCGCGCGTGCAGGCTACTTTATCTCAACGGTGGCACCAGCGGCCTCGAGTTTCTCCTTCATTGTCGCTGACTCGTCTTTGGTGACGCCTTCCCTTACCGGAGCGGGGGCGCTCTCCACCAGGTCCTTGGATTCCTTCAACCCCAGCCCCGACACTTCGCGAACCGTCTTGATAACGTTGATCTTGTTGGGGCCGACCTCCTTGAGGACGACGGTGAATTCGGTCTGCTCCTCTTCCTCCTCTGCGGCCTCCGCCGGAGCGGCGGCAGCGGCACCGGGCGCAGCAACGGCGGCCGGCGCTGCGGCACTAACGCCGAACTCCTCCTCCAGTGCTTTGACCAGCTCATTGAGCTCAAGCACGGTCATGTTCTTGATAGCGTCGATGAGTTCCTGTTTGGTCAGGGTCTTCGATTCCTTGCCTGTGGTGCGCTTGGCGGGGGCGCGCTTGGCGGCAGCCTTCTTCTCCGGTTTCTCCTCCGGCTGTGCTGCTTCCTCCGCTTCGGTGGTGATTGCTTCTTCAGTCACTGCTTCCTCCTTCGAGTTGTCTCATTCTGGCGTCAAGTATGTAGACTAGGCCTGACAAGTTTGCGCTGAGCACGTTGACCAGGCCCACGATCGGTCCTTTCATTCCACCCAGCAGCTTGGCGACGAGCACCTCCTTGGGAGGCATGGTGGCCAGGCTCGTCACATCCGCGGCGCTGATTGCCCTTTCGCCAACCAGCGCTCCCCTGATTTTGAGCACGCTTCCAGAGGAGCGAATGTACTCCACCAGCGCCTTGGCCGGGTCGACGACATCGCCGTAACCGAAGGCGACGGCTGTAGGGCCCTCGACAACGCTGACGAAGTCAGTCTTGCCTGCCTTCTCCGCGGCAAAGCCAATCAGGGTGTTCTTCACCACACGGAACTCAATGTCCCTCTGCCGCAGACGTCGGCGCAGGTCGGTCATCTCGGCTACTGGTATCCCTCGATAGTCCGTGGTGATGGCGATGTTGCAGCGAGCGAGCCTGTCGGCCAGTTGCTCGACCACCTCCTTCTTCTCATCAATCCGCATACCTACCTCCATTAACTAACAAAGTCCTTGTGCCATAGACACAAGGACTCCGCATCTTGCCTCGGCGGGCATCAGATTAAGCCACTAGGGCACCCGCTGTCTATGGCGCTTATCCCGATATTAAGCTACTTGCACCTAGGAAGCACGAAGCTCCTGGGTTGCCTTGACGTCCAGCTTTATCCCCGGCCCCATTGAGGTGGTCAGGGCTGCGCTTTTGATGTACTGACCCTTGGCACCGCTCGGCTTGGCCCGAATGACCGCGTCGACAAGTGCGGCCATATTCTCCAGCAGTCTGTCCTCATCGAAGCTCACCTTGCCCACGGGGAGGTGAATGACTGCCGTCTTGTCCACCCTGAAATCAACGCGGCCGGCACGTGCATCGGCGATGGCCTTGGGCAGGTCCTGTGATTGAACAATGGTCCCTGATTTCGGATTGGGCATGAGGCCGCGGCGGCCGAGGATCTTGCCAAGCTTGGAGACCTTCGACATCACGTCCGGGGTGGCGATGGCGATATCGAAATCGAGCCATCCGTCCTCGATCTTCTTGACCACATCGTCGCTGCCGACGAAGTCGGCCCCCCCATCCTCGGCGCTCTTGACCCCTTCACCCTGGGTGAAGACAAGGACTCTTACCTCCTTGCCCAGGCCGTGAGGAAGGCTGGCGACCCCCCTGACCTGCTGGTCGGCGTGACGGGGGTCCACACCCATATTGAGGTGAAGCTCTACGGTTTCATCAAACTTGGTGTAGGATGCCTGCTTTGCCAGTCCAATAGCCTCCTTTGGGTCATACTCCTTAGCGCGGTCGATAAGTCCGACTGCGTCCTGATACTTCTTTCCACGGTGCGCCATTATTCCACCTCGATCCCCATACTGCGCGCTGTGCCCGCTACCATCCGCATCGCTCCCTCGATGTCGGCAGCGTTCAGGTCCTTCATCTTGAGTTCGGCGATTTCCTTCACCTTATCACGGGGCACCTTGCCGATCTTGGTTAGATTGGGCACGCCGCTGCCCTTCTCCGCATTGAGCGCCCGGCGAAGGAGATCGGCGACAGGTGGGCTCTTGAGAACGAAGCTAAACGAGCGGTCCTCGTATATCGTGATCTCGGCAGGTATAACGGAGCCTGCCTGGGCGGCGGTGCGCTCGTTGTACTCCTTGCAGAAGCCCATGATGTTGCATCCGTGCTGTCCCAGAATCGGACCCACGGGCGGCGCTGGGCTCGCCTGTCCCGCGGGAAGCTGAAGCTTTATCACCGTCTTGATCTTCTTCCTGGCCAATGATGTCCTCCGTTTTGGTTGAGCCTGGGGACATGCAAGGCTGCAGGTCCTCAGGCGCTCACGTCACGCTTACAGTCTGTCCACCTGAAGGAAGTCGAGTTCCACAGGCGTCTCCCTGCCAAAGAAGGAGACGAGCAGTCTCACCTTCCCCTTTTCCTCGTTAATACTGTCGACTATGCCAATGAAATCGTAAAAGGGACCGTCGACTACCCTCACACTGTCCCCCCTGGTGAAACCCACCTTGACACGAGGCGTCTCGGCCTTCATCTGGTCGAAAATGGTCTCCACCTCTCTGTCTTCGAGGGGGACAGGCTTGGTTCCCGCACCGACAAAGCCGGTAACCCCCGGCGTGTTGCGGACCACATTCCAGCTCTCGTCGGTCAGTTCCATTTCGACCAGGATGTAGCCGGGAAAGACCTTCTTGGCGACGGTCTTTCTCTGCCCTTCCTTTATCTCGATGACGTTCTCTGTGGGAATGACCACCTGGGATATGGTGTCCTGCGCATCCATCGACTTGATACGCTGCTCCAGGTTAGTCTTCACCCGTTGTTCGTACCCGGAATAGGTATGTATCACATACCAGTCCTTGTCGTCCCTTCCCATGCTTCCCCCTCAAGCCAGAAGCGAAACCCCACGAGGGGTTTGTTGTTCCTTCTTCCCTATGCGACGTGCCCTCACCAGATGACATTGACCAGGTAGGTGAACCCGAGGTCGATGACACCGAGGATCACCCCCACCGAGCCCGCTATGGCAAGCACCATGAGCGTCAGCCGCTGTGTCTCGTGTCTGGTGGGCCAGACCACCTTCTTGAGCTCAGATATGACCTCCCTGAAGTAGTCTACAACCCTGCCAAACCAGGACCCGCGACGGCGCCCTGCCACAGCCTCCCTTCTCATCAGCTATCTCACCTCGCGGTGCAGCGTGCGTACGCGACAACGTGGGCAGAACTTGGTGAGTTCAAGGCGGTCGGGATCATTCCTCTTGTTCTTCGACGTGGTGTACGTTCTGTCCCGACACTCAGTGCAGGCCAGGTTAATGACGACCCTGGAGCTTCCCTTCTTTGCCAATTGACCTCCACCTAGTTGATGACCTTGACGACGCGACCGGCCCCAACAGTTCTGCCGCCTTCTCGGATGGCAAAGGTGAGTCCCGGCTCCAAGGCGACGGGCTCGATGAGCTTGACTTTCATGGTGATGTTATCACCGGGCATGACCATCTCAACACCGTCGGGCAACTCTATGGAGCCCGTGACGTCGGTGGTTCGGATGTAGAACTGGGGCTTGTAGCCGGTGAAGAACGGGGTGTGCCGTCCACCTTCCTCTTTGGTCAACACATATACCTCAGCCTCAGCCTCGGTGTGAGGCTTGATCGATCCCCTTGCGGCCAGGACCATGCCGCGCAGAATATCATCGCGCTCAACCCCCCTCAGCAGGCAACCGACGGCATCGCCGGGCTCGGCGTCCGGCAGGGTCTTGTGGAACATCTCCAGGCTTGTGACGACTACACTGCGCGTTTCTTTCAGGCCGACAACCTCAACCTCAGTTCCGGGCTTGAGGATGCCCCGCTCGACACGTCCGGTGGCCACCGTTCCTCGCCCCTTGATGCTGAAGACGTCCTCGACGGGCATGAGGAACGGCTTCTCGGTGTCGCGAACCGGGGTCGGGATGTAGGAGTCTATGGTGTCGAGGAGTTCCCATATGCGGCCGCACCACTCACATTCTCTCTTGCCGCAGCCACATTCCAGTGCCTTGAGGGCGCTGACCCTGACAATGGGGACCTCGTCGCCAGGGAAGCCGTAGTGAGGGAGTACCTCTTCCCTCAGCTCAAGCTCAGTCACCTCGAGCAGTTCCTCATCGTCTACTACGTCCACCTTGTTCAAGCAGGCGATGATGCACGGCACATCGACCTGGTGTGCCAGGAGGAGGTGTTCTCTAGTCTGGGGCATGACGCCGTCGTCGGCGGCGATCACCAGTATGGCACCGTCCATCTGCGCCGCCCCGGTGATCATGTTCTTGATGTAGTCGGCGTGGCCAGGGCAGTCGACATGTGCATAGTGGCGCTTCTCTGTTTCGTATTCGATATGGGCGATGGCGATGGTCAGCCCCCGAGCCTTCTCTTCAGGGGCATTGTCAATGCTCTCGAAGGCGCGGTATTGCGTGGTCCCAACCGCGGCCAGAATCTGGGTAATCGCCGAGGTGAGGGTGGTCTTGCCGTGGTCCACGTGACCAATAGTGCCTACATTGACATGTGGTTTGGTTCTCTCATAGACTTTCTTCGCCATTTCTCCTCCTATGCCACATTAGTAAGCCCACAGCCAGACTCGAACTGGCGACCCCGTTCTTACCAAGAACGTGCTCTACCACTGAGCTATGTGGGCCCTTGAACCGTCTCGCGGTGATAGCTGAGCCCGTACCCGGGCAAGAACCGCCGGGATATGTCCCAAGATCGCCATGTGGCGGGGGTAGGATTCGAACCTACGAAGCCTCTCGGCGGCAGATTTACAGTCTGCTGGTATTAGCCACTCACCCACCCCGCCCTTTTCCGATTGCCACGCCGTCCCAAGCCCGAGAGCGGATTCGAACCGCTACCCTACCGATTACAAGTCGGTTGCGCTACCATTGCGCCACTCGGGCACTTCCCCGCATCAGGCGCGCTTTTCCACGTAAGATTATCATCTTTCAGCAGCCTTGTCAACTTGTGTCAGTCGTGGATGTTCATAGGCTACACCTGGCCGCTGGGTTGCGATGCCTCGGCACGATGCTTGTGGCTCGATGGGGGCGAGCATCGCAGGAGGGCGGGGACCGCCTGCGCGCGGCGAGCCTTGTGCTATAATATGTCGCCGTCCCGGCGATACGGGGGTGTTCATGGAATTCGCCAGAGACATAAGGACTGTCGAGCTTCTAAGTCCATCGCTTCAATTCGGAAGAGAGAGCCAGCGCATCGAGTACCGGCGAGACCCATTGACCAATTCCCACAGCAGGCTCAATCTGGGCAGGGCGGGAAGGGTGAGGCAGGCGCAGCGGAGCGAGTTTGACGTGAGACGGGCAGCGGAGGAGACAGCGGCAGGCTGCTTCTTCTGTCCGGAGAACATAGAGCGGGAGACCCCACAGTTCCCTCCCAGCCTGTACCGCGATGGCAGGATCAGGCGGGGGGAATGCACCGTGTTCCCCAACCTGTTTCCTTTTGCCGAGCACCATGCCGTCGGCACACTGACGGAGAGACACTACGTGGAGCTGGACGGGTTCACACCCGAGATGCTCACGGACAATCTCATTGCGTCGAGGGAGTATGTGTCCCTGGTGCATCGGAGCGACGGGAAGGCCAGGTTCCCGATGTGGATTTGGAACCACATGCCGCCCAGCGGGGCCAGCATAATCCATCCCCATGTCCAGATAGCAGTGGACCAGGCACCGACACCGGAAGTCGGGAGACTCCTCGAAAGGAGCGAGCACTACTTCGGGAAGCATGGCAGCAGCTACTGGTTGGACCTGGTGAGGGAAGAGAAGGAGACGGGCGAGCGGTATATCGGCGAGACCGATTCACTCTTCGTCCTGGCAGCATACGCGCCACGAGGAAACAGGGAGGTTCAGTTCATATTCAAGGAGGCGGGCAATCTGGCTGGTCTGAGCGAGCAGCAGATGAGGGATTTCGCAACCGCTGTCGTACGGGTTCTGAAGTGCTACAAGGAGATGGGGGTGAACTCCTTCAATCTGATTACCTACTCGGCCCCGGTGCACGAGAACCCCGAGTACTATGCTCTCAATGCCCGGATCATTTCCAGGCCGGTCTTCCGGCCGCTGTACACCAACGACACGGGTTTCATGGAGCGTTTCTTCGATGTCTGGGTCATCGAGACCCTGCCGGAGGAACTGGCGGGAGTGCTGCGCGAGAGGTTTCTGTAGCGGGCTAATCGTCCCAAAGAGGATTGATGACCAGGCCCGTGGCCGTCTTGGGACGGAAGTAGGTCGATTTCTGAGGCATTCTGGCACCCTGGTCGGCTATATCGAGCACGCTCGATATGGGGGTAGGGTTAAGGAAGAAGGCCAGTTGACACTCCCCAGATTGGACATGAGAGAGAGCCGCGGACTCATCCCGCGTGTAGTCCAGACACCTGTCGGCCACGTCCGCGCTGCTCATTCCCAGCATCTGGTCCAGAATCAGGTGGTGAAGAATCTGAACGTCCAGATCGTCCCTGGGGCCTGGCTTGTCGGCAGGCGGGCCTTTCTTTGTAAGCGACAGCAGGCGGAGGCCATCCCCGTCGAGGCCGTAGAGGCCAAAGGTCGTCTGCTGTTGGCCCCGCTCCCGCAGTGTGTCCAGCCAGTACGTGAGGGTATCGCTTCCATCTGACACGGGCGAGAGCACTTCCATGCGGAAGTGGTCCGCCAGCCTCTTCTCCAATTGCGATAGCGTGTCTGAGTCAAGGCTCCGAACGATGCGATGGGTGGGTTCCATTAGCAGATTGGGGTCGTTGGCGTCGGTAAGGGTCATCATCACGAAATCGAAGGCTGCGTTCGCCGTGGGAGAGGGCTCAGCCGAACGCTGCTGCCGCTGGTACGCCAGCGCTGTCTCGTAGCGATGATGGCCGTCGGCAATGTACAACTCCTTGTCGGCCAGAGACTCAGATATGCTCGTGGTGACATCTTCGTCTGCAATCATCCACAGGGCGTAGCCGACGCCATCGCGGTCCACGGCGCTGGCGATAGGCCGGTCGATGGTATCCGGAAGCAGCGACAGGATACTCGCTCCGCTATGTCGAAACAATGCCATTATGGGGCTGATATTCGCCTTGCAGGCGTTGAGCAGGCGAAGGCGGTCGGCACCGGCCTCACCAATGGTCATCTCGTGAGGGCGGATGTGCCCGCTCGAGAAGTCCTCCAATCGCACGCGGGCGAGCAGGCTGAAGCGGCTCGCCACGGAGTCGTGGTGCTCAAAGCGGTGCTCTATGAGGTAGAAAGCGGGAGCCTCGTCCCTGACAAGTATGCCATCCTTCAACCAGCTCTGCAGCGTGTGGGCAGCCCTGGTGTATCTGTTGCCCTCAGGAGTGTCCCTGGGCAGGTTCTCCCCCAGCTCGAGGCGTATCGCGTTGTGGGGGCTTCGGTGATGGTAACAGAGCTGGTCGCGAGGGGAGACCACATCATAAGGGGGGCAAATCAGAGCGGAGAGGTCACCGAGTTGGTGGATGTTGTAACGGATGCCCCGAAAGGGACGCACATCGGCCAAGCTATCGCTCCTTTGCTACCTCTGAGTATAGCAAGGACGACGCCGGGAGGTCAATCGTGGGATATGGCCTGTCGGATGCCCTGAATGAACGCCCGTGCCGCTGTGGCGGGCTGGTCGCTGCTCTCGACAATCTCCATGATTCGACTGCCGATTATGACCCCGTCGGCTGCGGCGGCGACTCGCTGGGCCTGTTGCGGAGTGGCGACGCCAAAGCCGACGCACACCGGCTGGAGGGCAATGCTCTTCAGCTTGGCGAGGAAAGCCTCCAGGTCAGCGGGCAAGTCGTTTCTTGCTCCTGTGGTTCCCTTCAGCGACACGGCGTAGACGAACCCGCGCGACCTAGAGGCAACCAGACGGATACGCTGCTCAGTGCTGGTCGGGGTAAGCAGGTAGATGAGGTCCAGCTCGTGGCTCTGCGCTAGCCCTTCCAGTTCCGTGCCTTCCTCAGGTGGCAGGTCCGGGACGATCAAGCCGTCGACTCCGGCCTCGGAGCAAGCTGCACAGAACGGTTCCAGGCCGTAGCGGAGCAAAGGGTTGTAGTAGCTCATGAATACGAGGGGGACGTCGAGTGTCTGTCGCAGTGTGGCGGCGATATCGAGGCATGACTGTGGCGTGACGCCCTGCTCGAGTGCGTGGTGGCTCGCTCGCTGGATGGTGGCGCCATCGGACAGGGGGTCAGAGAACGGGATGCCCAGTTCGACAATGTCGCAGCCGCCTTCGACCAGCGCAGGTACTACCTCAAGCGTTGTGTCGGTGCTGGGATGCCCCACGGTTACGTAGGCAATCAGGGCCTTGTGCGATGCCTGGGCGATGGCGGCCCCAATTCGGCTCATAGCTGAACCCTCATAGCCTCGGCCACAATGTTGATATCCTTGTCGCCCCGCCCGCTGAGGTTGAGCACAATTGTCTGGTCCTTCGATAGCTGGGCGGCCATCTTGACGGCATGATAGACGGCATGGGCCGGTTCCAGTGCGGGTATGATCCCCTCAAGTCGGCTGAGCAACTGGAATCCTTCAAGGGCCTGGTCATCGGCAACGGCGACATAGGTTGCCCGGCCGCTATCCTTGTAGTAGCTGTGTTCGGGGCCGACACCGGGATAGTCAAGGCCCGCGGAGATACTGTGGGTCTCACGAATCTGGCCCGCCTCGTCCTGGAGGACGTAGGACTTGGTGCCGTGCAGGACGCCAACGCTGCCCGCCGTCAGGCTGGCGCCATGCTTTCCCGTACTGAGACCCAGGCCACCGGCTTCCACGCCTACCAGCTTGACGCCGCCGTCGTTGACGAAGGGGTGGAAAAGCCCCATGGCGTTGCTGCCGCCTCCGACACAGGCGACGAGATAATCGGGAAGGCGGCCGGTGGATTCGAGGATTTGCTGACGGGCCTCAATGCCGACGACCGACTGGAAGTCGCGCACCATCATGGGATACGGGTGGGGGCCGACCACGCTGCCGAGAAGATAGTGAGTCGAATCGACATTGGTTACCCAGTCGCGGATGGCCTCGTTGATGGCATCCTTGAGGGTCCGGCTGCCGCTGGAGACCGGCCGCACCTCGGCGCCAAGCAGCCTCATGCGGAAGACGTTCAGCGATTGACGGGCGATGTCTTCCTCCCCCATGTAGACAACGCATTCCTGCCCCAGCACGGCGCAGACGGTTGCGGTGGCCACGCCGTGCTGCCCCGCGCCCGTCTCCGCAACGATTCGCCTCTTGCCCATCCGCTCCGCCAGCAGACCCTGTCCAACGGTGTTGTTGATCTTGTGGGCGCCGGTGTGAGCCAGGTCCTCTCTCTTGAGGTAGATCCTCGCCCCTCCGCAGTGGTCGGTCAGCTTGGCGGCGAAGTACAGCGGCGTCGGCCTGCCTACGTAGTCGCGCAGCAGGTCGGCCAGGCGCTGCTGGAAACGCGCATCTTGTTGGGCCTCACGGTACGTTCTCTCCAGGTCGTCGAGCGCCGACATCAGGGTCTCCGGCGCGAAGCGGCCCCCGAACTGGCCGAAGTGGCCCAGGTCGTCGGGCATCTGGGCTGGTGTCTTATCTGCCATCTTCCTCTCTCACCACCTCAACGAATCTCTTGATCTTGAAGGTATCTTTCACACCATCGGTCTCAACGCCGCTGGACACGTCGACGCCCCAGGGACTGACGGTTCTCATCGCCTCGCCCACATTGGCCGGCGAAAGACCGCCGGCGAGGATGACCGGGACCTGTCGGGAGACCCGCGTTGCCACTGTCCAGTCGAAGCTCTGCCCGCTGCCGCCGTATCTGCCTTCAACGTGACAGTCCAGAAGCGGAATGAAACCCTCGCCCGCCTGCTCGCGGCCGTCACGGATTGCGGCCAGGATCTCGTCGCTGTCTTGCTCGCTTCGCACACCTATGGCTCTGATAACCGGTCTGTCGATGCAATGCAGGTCTTCCCAGGGTTCGTCGCCGCTGAGCTGAACCCAGTCAAGGCCGCAGTATTCGGCGATGCGGTTCACCTCCTGGGGGGGCAGATTGACAAAGACCCCCACTACTTGAGGACTGGCTTTCGATTGCCTGACGGCGGCGGCAATATGCCGCGCGCGTTCCGGGGACAGTTGGCGGCTCGATGGAGCCATGACCAGTCCTATGAAATCCGCTCCCGCCTCCGCCGCGGTGAGCGCCTGTGCCGGCTCAGTGATGCCGCATATCTTCACCCTGGTCACATGAACTCCTTCATCTTCGTTGCCACGTCGCCGGCGGTAACCAGAGCCTCGCCCACCAGAATGCAGTGGACTCCCCATCCTCCCAGCGTACGGACGTCGTCCCGGTTCCTGATGCCGCTTTCGCTCACCACCACCCGGTCGGGCGGCACAAGGGGGCGAAGGCGCCCGGTGGTGTTGAGGTCCACATCGAAGGTCGTGAGGTCACGGTTGTTGATGCCGATGACGTGCGCTCCGCTGACCAGTGCTTTGTCAAGGTCGTTCTCGTCGTGAACCTCTACCAGGCACTGCATACCCTGGGCATGACTCAGGAGCAGCAGTTGGTTCAACTGGTCCCGGCTCAGGATGGCGGCGATGAGCAGTAGAGCGTCGGCGCCGAAAGCGCGGGACTCGTGAATCTGATAGTCGTCGAAAATGAAGTCCTTTCTCAGCAGCGGGACCTCTTGCCTCTGCAGCGTCTTACCGATGGCCGACAGGTACTCGAGCTTCCCCTGGAAGTACCTTTCCTCGGTCAGAACCGATATAGCGGCAGCGCCGTTTGCGGCGTAGGTCGAGGCCAGTTGCACCGGGTCGAGGTCAGGACATATCAAGCCCTTTGATGGCGACGCCCTCTTTACCTCGGCAATGAGCCTCGTCCCGTTTCCCTTGAGAGCGGAGGCGAAATCAAGCGGCGCGCGGTTGCCCGAGGCAAGCGCCTTGAGCTGGGACAGCGGCCTCTCCCGGGTGGTGCGTTCCAGCTCTTGTTTCTTGGCCTCGACTATCTCACTGAGTATCATCACCTGACTCTGGCCAAGGCAGTTCATAGGCTTTGGGTGAGTGAGATCAACTCATCAAGTATCTGGAGCGCTTTGCCGCTGTCGATGGCTTCAGAAGCGATAGGCAGACCTTGTTCAAGGTTCTCTGCCCTGTCTCCCGCGACCAGCGCCGCGGCGGCATTGAGTAGCACGATGTCGCGCTGGGGACCGGTTTCGCCCCCGAGCACACGGCGTATGATGTCGGCGCTCTCGTGGGGCGGCCCCCCTCTCAGGCCGCTCATGCTGACCCTGGTGAAGCCGAACTCCTCAGGGTCTATGACGTACCTGGTGATCTCGCCCCCCTCCAGCTCACATACCACGGTTGGTGCCCCAAGTGTGATTTCGTCAAGTCCATCCATGCCGTGCACTACCAGCGCGTGGTTGGAGCCGAGGAGGCTGAGTGCCTCAGCCATCGTCTTGGCAAGCGATTCGTCGGCTACTCCCAGGAGTTGCGCCTGAGCTCCGGCAGGGTTGGTGAGAGGCCCCAGGATGTTGAAGACGGTGCGGATGCCGATCTCACGTCTGGGTGGCGCGGCGAACTTCATGGCCGGATGAAAGACCTGGGCGAACATGAAACCGATGCCCAGCTCTTCGAGGCACTGCTCAACTCCCTCCGGGCCGAGGTCGATCTTGACGCCAAGGGCGTCGAGCACATCGGCGCTGCCGCAGCCGCTGCTCATGCCGCGATTGCCGTGCTTGGCCACCTTGAGGCCGGCCGCGGCGATCACGAAGGCGGCGGTGGTGGAGATGTTGAAGGTCTGAGAGGCGTCGCCTCCCGTCCCGCAGGTATCGACCACCGGCCCCGACACCTTCACCGGTATAGCTTTCTCTCTCATCACCCCGGCCATGCCGGCGATCTCGTGCACGGTCTCTCCCTTGAGGCGCAGGGCGGTGACGAAGGCGCCGAATTGAGCCGGAGTGGCCTCACCGCTCATTATCTCCTCCATCACAGCCGCTGCCTGCTCCATGGTCAGCGACTTGCCGGACACCAGGGCGTCAATAGCTTCCTTGATCATGTTCGTGTCCTTTCAAGCTGAAAGTCGCTCTCGTGAGAGGAAGTTCCTCAGCAGGTCCTTGCCTACCTCAGTCACGATTGACTCGGGGTGAAACTGGACCCCCTCGACCGGGTATTGCCGATGTCGGAGTCCCATGACGATGCCCCTGTCAGTCCGGGCGGTGACAACGAGGCAATCGGGAACGGATTCGGGCATAACGGCCAGCGAGTGGTAACGAATGGCGGGAAAAGGATTGGGCAGGCCTTCGAAGACCCCCAGCCCGTCATGGTGGATGAGGGACGACTTGCCGTGCATGATTTCGCCCGCCCGGTCGACCACAGCGCCGTAGCTGTAGCCGATACACTGGTGCCCCAGGCAGACGCCCAGAACAGGAATGCTGGTCCCGAAGCGTCGGATGACATCGTTGGATATGCCGGCACGGTCAGGTGTTCCCGGGCCGGGCGAGACGACGATGCGTTGAGGCGCCATCTCCTCTATGTCCTCCAGTGTGAGCTTGTCGTTACGCACCACTCGGACGTCTTCTCCCAGTTCGCTGAGGTACTGGAACAGATTGTAGGTAAAGCTGTCGTAGTTGTCGATAAGCAAGAGCATCTACGTATTCTCCGCCTGTTCTATCGCTTTGATCAAGGCTCGGGCCTTGTTCATGGTCTCCTCGTACTCCCGCTCGGGCACACTATCGGCGACGATGCCGCCACCAGCTTGCACGTAGGCGGTGCCGTTGGTCATCACGATGGTGCGTATGGTGATAGCCGTGTCGAGGTTGCCCGAGAAGCTGAAGTAGCCCACGGCTCCGGCATAGGGCCCTCGCTTGTCCGGCTCAAGCTCGGCGATGATCTCCATGGCGCGAACCTTGGGAGCACCCGAGACCGTTCCGGCAGGGAAGCACGCCCGCATCGCCTCGAACTGGTTCATTTCGTGGCGAAGCCTGCCCTGGACATGGGAAACCAGGTGCATCACGTGGGAGTAGCGCTCCACATCCATGAGCTGAGTGACCTGGACTGTGCCCGGCTCAGATACGCGCCCGATGTCATTGCGGCCGAGGTCGAGCAGCATGATGTGCTCCGCCAGCTCCTTCTCATCGGCCTTCAGTTCCTTCTCCAGAGCCAGGTCTTCCGCCGTGGTTGCTCCACGGGGCCGTGTTCCGGCGATGGGGTGGGTGGCAACCGTATCCTCCTCGACTCTGACCAGAAGCTCAGGAGACGCTCCGACAATGTGGCACTGGTCGAGGTTGAGGTAGTACATGTACGGTGAAGGATTGATGGTGCGCAGCGCTCGATAGATGTCAAAGGGCGCGGCGCTGGTGACTTTGCTGAGGCGTTGGGAAAGGACAACCTGGATAATCTCCCCCGCTGCGATGTACTCCTTGGCCTGGGCAACGCTGGCCTCATACTCAGCCTTGGACATATTGGAGCACACCGGTGACTGGGTTCTCGCTGGTCTGTCGGCGCCGCTCTCGTACTGGACTGGCTGGCCAAGCCTATCGATGACTGCATCGATGCGTTCCACTGCGCTGCGGTACGCTTCCTCCGTATCTCCATCCAGGTATGCGTGGCTGACCACCTTGATCCTGTGGGTCAGGTGGTCGAAAACGAGAACGGTATCGGCGAACATGAAGATCGATTGCGGGAAACCGAGCGGGTCCTCATCGGGCGAAGGCAACTCCTCGAAGTGCCCTACCACCTCATAGGCGAGATAGCCCACCGCTCCGCCGTGAAAGCGGGGGAGGTTGGGCACAGAGACCACCCTGTACTTGCTCAGCTCGTCCTGGATAGCGACCAGAGGGTCCGCCGCCTGCCCGCCTGACTTGAGCACGAGGTAGGGTTCAGCCCCGATGAAGCTGTAGCGAGCCAATCGCTCACCGCCCTCGACGCTCTCGAGGAGGAACGAATACGGAGCACGGGCCACTTTCAGGTAGGCGGATACCGGTGTCTCCATGTCGGCGACGATCTCCCGATAGATCGGCACCAGATTCCCGTGTCTCTTCAACTGTCGTACTTCGTCCAGTGTTGGGTGATACATGACTCCACATCCTCAATAAAAGAATCCTCCGCCCTGCAAGGGGCGAAGGATTCAGCTTCGCGGTGCCACCCTTGTTGCCCCGCCTCAGCGGGGCATCTCTGGCAGATACGGCCCTCGTCACGTCCTCATGGTAACGTGCGGGGCGATACCCCGGGCTCTGATAACGGTGCCCTCTCCGTCAAAGCCTACTCGCCGGTATGAAACCTCAGCTTTCGGTTCGCGACTCCCAGGCCCATTCGTGCGCCTGCGCTGGTATCGGCTCTCACCTAACCCGACTCTCTGAACCCCGCTCGGCGACTACTACTCCTGTTCTCAGCCTTTACCCTATGTTGTTGTTGACATAGTCTAGCAGGAACTGCAGACGAAAGTCAAGAGCGCAGTGGAAACTAGGGAAGCTGCCAGAACTTGCCCTCGCTCTTTATGGAGGGGGCAAGCACTATTTCAGCCTGTTGCATCTCCTTGATGTTGAGGGCTCCGCACATACCCATGGAGTTGCGTAGCGCCCCGATGAAGTTCTGCGTTCCCCCGGTCACGGTGGCCGGGCCGAAGAGGATCTGCTCCAGCGTGCCGCTGGTGCCTACATTGACCCGTGTGCCCCGAGGCAGCGCCGCGTGGGGGGTAGCCATGCCCCAGTGGTAGCCTCGCCCCGGTGCTTCCTTTGCCTGAGCCAGTATCGAGCCCAGCATCACGGCATCGGCACCGCAGGCAAACGCTTTGCACAGGTCGCCGCCAGTGCGAATGCCGCCGTCGGTTATGACGGCAACGTACTTGCCGGTCTCTTGAAGATACTGCTCTCTGGCGGCGGCGCAATCCATGGTTGCCGTCGCTTGAGGTACGCCGATTCCTACGACCTCCCTGGTGGTGCAGGCCGCTCCCGGGCCGACGCCGACAAGAACGCCCGAAATGCCCTCTCGCATCAGGGCCAGGGCGGCGTTGTAGCCGACGCAGTTGCCGACGATGATGGGCACCGGAACTAGCTGGCACAGCTCGGAGAAGACCAGCCCATGATAGCTCTTCGACATGTGGTGGGCTGTGGTCACGGTGGACTGGACAACGAGAACGTCAACGCCGGCTTCCACCGCAAGAGGGGAGAACTTCTTGGTGTTCTGAGGAGTCACCGAGACGGAACACACTGCCCCCGCGTCCTTGATCTGCCGTATTCGGTCGCCGATGAGCTTCTCCTTGATTGGCTGAGAGTAGACCTTCTGCATGAACGTGGTGACCTGGTCCTGGGGCGTACTGGCGATTTCGGCAAGTATCTCGTCGGGATTATCGTAGCGCGTTTGCACTCCCTCGAGATTGAGCACCGCCAGTCCGCCGAACTCGCTCAGCTTGGCGGCGAACTTCGGATCGACGACGGCATCCATGGCTGAAGCAAGGATGGGGATGGGGAGAGTCAGCGGGCCCACGGTGAACTCTATGTTGACTTGCTCGGGGTTGACAGTGACATCGCCGGGCACAATTGCCACCTCGTCAAACCCGTAGCCGGCGCGCATTTGTTTGAACTGAGGAGCTTGCATTGTCACCCTTCCTTAGGCCCCCGATGTTGGGGCACACTATATCAGAGGCGACGCTCAAAGTCAATTCTGACCACAAGGCGCACCGTCCGGGGACGTCGCGACACGCGGCCCGTTGAACGCAACTGGGCGGAACCACGGCGACTGGCCCATGTCCCTTCAGGAGCGCGTCTGGACGGTGAAGGTGGAGAGTAGTATAATTCTATTGGCGAGCGCTGTCCTGGAGGACGGCCGCAGCGAGACAGCTCCTGGTGCCGACCCGGTTCGGCGTACAACCAGCGGTGAGGAGCGAGAGCCCATTCTGAAGCGGAGGCGAAAGTGGACCGAGAGGAATTGAAAGCGACCAAGAGAGATACCCTGGGCAAGAAGGTCAGGTTTCTTCGGCGCCAAGGACTCACTCCGGCCAACGTATACGGGGCGAGTACCGAGTCCATGTCTCTGCAGATAGAGACGCCCCTTATGGAGCGACTGATCGCCAGGGTGGGCAGGAACGCCCTCATCACCCTCAAGGTCGACGGGAAGCGACGGGTGGCCATGATCCGCGATATCGACCGAGACCCGCTGACGGACCAGCTACTCCATGTTGGCTTCTTCCAGGTGGAGATGACGCAGAAGGTCAAGGCGGACGTGCCGGTTGTCTTCATTGGCGAGTCTCCAGCCGAGAAGATCAGCCGATTGATGTTGATTCACAACCTGTCCACTGTCCATGTGGAGGCGCTGCCGGCGGACTTGCCGCGCAACATTGAGATTGACATTTCACAACTGGCGGAGCCCGGCGATGGGATCCACGTCAAAGACATAGCGGTGGGCGAAAACGTGGAGGTGCTCACCGACCCCGACGAGGTGGTGGTTCACGTAATGGAGAGCCGCGTCGCTGCTGAGGCTGAGGAGATCAGAGCTGAGGAAGTGGTAGTGGAGGAGGAGGAAGGGGTTGCGGTTGGGGAGGAAGCCCCGCCCGAGGCTGCAGCCGAGGAAGAGTGAGGCGGCGCCGGCTTCGATTGCCGGTCAGGGGGAATCGGCTGGGCAAAGCACAGCATAGCCTGGGCTATGGGTGTGGCGGTTGTGCTGCGGTGGGCAGGGGTGAGTGTCGACAGAGCCCATCCTACGAGGGCAGGAGTGTTCCCACGAAGTCCCTTTGCCCTTGCACGAACTCCCTCGCGCGCAGCTTCCGCCTTCCCTCAAGTTGAACGGTGAGGAGCTGCAGAATCCCATCCCCGGTCTGCACTCCGACGCCATTCCCTTCGAGTGCGATTACCCGTCCCGGTTGGTCCTGGCCTCCTGGCAGACAAGCCGCCTCAAGCACCCTGAGAGCGCTTTGCCGCCATCGTGTATGGCAACCCGGCCATGGCTGGTAGGCGCGCACACGGCGCCATATGTCAACGGCCGGCAGGTGCCAGTCTATGACGCCCTGTTCCTTGGCGAGTGGTGTGGTGTAGGATGCATGCTTGTCATTCTGGGGCTGGGGAGTGATAGCCCGTGAGAACCACAGGGGCAGCGTCTCCTCCAGTAGCTGGGCGCCATGCAGAGCGAGTTTCGCGGAAAGTGACTGTGCCGTGTCTGCAGGGTCAATGGGCACTTGTCTCTGGGCCAGGACCGGTCCGCTGTCAATCCCAGCATCCATGAGCATGATAGTCACGCCGGTACACTCGTCGCCGGCCAGGATGGCCCCTTGGACCGGGGAGGGTCCGCGATGCCTGGGGAGGAGAGACGGGTGGATGTTGATGCAGCCGAAATCAGGCATACTGAGGATCCTGTCGGGGAGAATCCTTCCAAAGGCAGCCACGACTATCGCGTCGGGGTTAAGCTGGTTCAGCGAGTCGACCACGCTGCTGTCCTTGAGACTTTGTGGTTGGCGGATCGCAAGGCCACGGTCAAGGGCTGCTTTCTTCACTGGTGGTTGGGTGAGGGCTCGACCTCTGCCTGCATGTTTGTCCGGCTGAGTGTAGACGGCGACCAACTCGTGCTCACTGGCAGCGAGGTGTTCGATGGTGGGCACGGCGAACTGGGATGTACCCATGAAGACGATGCGCATAGGCTTGCCTCAGGCGAATTCTAGCACGGAAAGCGGGGAAAAGGGAATCGAAAATCCGTGCAGAATTGGTGCAAAAACCTCTTGACCGAGGGGGGGGGGGTTTGCTATTCTTTTTTTGGTAATCCTCCTGAAGGACTCCTCGAACTTGGGGCACCGCCCCAAGTGTATTGCAGGGGCCGGAACCCCATAACAAGCACTGTAGTGTATTGCCTTCGCACCGACGAGGGTCGTGTACGATTGACCCTCCGAGACGGCAATCCTTGGCGCAGGTAACGTCGAATTGTCCGAAGCTCTCCGGTTTTTTTTGTGCTCGCCGGTGAAGCGTTCCGCGGAGAGCAGAGGGATGAGTGAAAATGATGGCAGCGAAGGAAACGTGGGAGGTGGTGCTTGGCAAACTTAAACTGCAACTAACGAAGGCAAACTACGAGACCTGGCTGGGGGGCACAGTCGGCCTCGCCTGCGAACGAGACTCGTTGGTTGTTGGTGTGCCATCGCCTTTTGCGGTGGAGTGGTTGGAGAAGCGGTTACACTCGCTGATCAAGAAGACGGTCATGGACGTCACCGGCCGGGACATCGATGTTCGCTTCCAGGTCGAACAGGGGGAAGAAGAAGCCGCCGCCCCTGTGAAAAGCAGTAAGCGGGTATCGAACCTGAATCCGAAGTACACGTTCGAGTCGTTCGTAGTGGGAGTGTGCAATCGGCTCGCCCACGCGGCGGCGGTGGGGGTAGCGGAGAAGCCGGGCTCGGTATACAATCCTCTCTTCATCTACGGCGGCGTTGGTCTGGGGAAAACCCACTTGCTTCATGCCATAGGCAACTTGCTGTCGCAAGGCAATCTTCAAGTCCTCTATGTGAGCACCGAGCAGTTCACCAATGATTTCATAAGGGCGATCAAGGAAAGGAAGACTGAGGAATTCCGCCAGAAGTACAGGGATGTGGACGTTCTCTTGATCGACGACGTCCAGTTCATCATAGGCAAGGAGCAGACCCAGGAGGGCTTTTTTCACACGTTCAATGACCTGCACAACGGGAATCGTCAGATCGTGCTGACCAGCGACCGGTCTCCGAAAGACATGCCGCTTCTTGAAGCTCGATTGCGCTCCCGCTTCGAATGGGGGCTCATTGCTGACATTCAGCCTCCCGACCTGGAGACGTGCCTCGCCATACTGGAGGCCAAAGCTGAGCGTCAGAGGATACCGGTTCCCAGGGAAGTCCTCGACATCATCGCGCGTGAGGCGCGAGACAATGTACGGGACCTGGAGGGGTCGCTGAATCGCATCGTTGCCTTCGCCAGGTCATGCAAGGAGCCAATGACGCGCGAGTTGGTGAGCAAGGCACTGGCTAACCATTCCAACAACACAGCCTGTCGCGCGCCCAGCCCCCCGTCCATCATTGAGGCCGTGGCCGCTTACTTTGACCTTACTGCGGAAGCTCTGAGGGGGAGGGCCAGGGACAGGCAGACGGCTGCCGCTCGCCACATCGCGGTGTACATCGTCAAGGAAGAAACGGACCGCTCTTTCGCTGACATCGGAAGGGAGTTGGGCGGCAGGGACCACTCGGTGATTCTTCGGAGCTACCAGAAGATCTCCTCGGAAATGGCAAGCAACCACCAATTGCGCTCTGATGTGCTTGAGATCAGAGACAAGCTCCACCGCAAAGCGCCGGGCGGACGCCCTGTCCTGGTCAAGACAGCGCGCTAGAGGCCTGCAACCAGGCGCAGTCAAGAGATCAATCAGAGACCGCTATTTCAAATCTGACGCCCAATCTGGGCACCCTCGTGGACGGCGTCCATAGCATCCCGCGGCGTAACAGCGTCGCCGATGCTGTGGATCTCCGGCACGATATCCTTCAGGCTTTCCGCCAGCTCGTTCTGTGACTCCATGCCTGCGGCGAGAACCACAGTATCGGCTTCAAGGAAAACGAGGTCGCCGTTGAAAGCTACGTAGACGCCGCGGTCCCTGATCTCGACAAGGGGGCAGTTCTGAAAGATGGCGACCCTCTTCTCGATGAGCCTGTCGCGGAGCTCAAGGTAGAGATTTCTCTCCATATCTCTGCCCAACAGAGAGCGTGTGGTGATGCTGACTTCCTTGCCCTCGCTGGCGAGCTCATCGGCGACCTCCATACCCAGATAGCGTCCCCCAATGACTATCACCTTCTTGCCTACCTTGGCCTTGCCCAGGATCAAGTCCACTGCCTGCACCACGTTCTTGCCGTCCGCTCCTTCGATGTCCGGGGTGCGGGGCACAGCGCCCGTGGCCACCACTACCGCGTCGGGTTTGGCCTGTTTGACCATCTCGGCGGTGACCCTGGTGTTGAGTTTGACCGGCACCTTCGCCTTGTTCAGGCCGCGTTCCAGATAGGCAAGGAGAGGCGAGTAGTCCTCCTTCTTCTGCGGTTGCTGGCAGGCAATACCCCATTGTCCGCCGAGTTTGTCGCTGGCCTCGTAGAGGCTTGCCTCGTGCCCTCGCTCGGCCAGGGTTCTCGCCGCCTCCATGCCGGCCAGTCCGCCACCGATCACCATCACCTTCTTGGGGGTAGTGGTTGGGGTCAGGGCGAACTCGCGTTCCCTCTGTTTGGCCGGGTTGACGGTGCAGGGGATGCCATGCGCCATGACGTGGTTGATGTGCGCGCGAAGGTTGAAGCAGTTGAGGCAGTAGACACAGGGGCGAATGTCCTCAAACCTTCCCTCTTTGGCCTTGTTGACCAGCTCGGCGTCAGCCATGAGCCCTCTGGCGATGGCGATGAAGTCTGCCTTGCCCTGGCGGAGGACCTCTTCGGCGAAAACCAGGTCGCTAAGCTTCGCTACGGCTATGACCGGTACCTTGACGGCTTTCTTTATCGTCTCAGCATCGGAAACCAGGGGCCCCTTGGGGAAGAGGAAGCTGGGATACTGCCAGTGGATGGAGCCCTGCTGGCTGGCCGATATGTGGAGGGCGTCCGCCCCCGCCTCCACGAAGAGCGGGGCCTGTCGGGCGCTGTCGTGTATGTTGATTCCGCCCTCCATGTAGTCGCTGCCGCTTATCCTCAAGATAACGGGAAAGTCCGGTCCAACCTTCTTGCGCACCGCCTCAACAACCTCGTAGGCAAACCTCGCTCTCTTCTCGACACTTCCGCCATAGTCGTCTGTCCTGATGTTGTCAAGAGGAGAAAGGAACTGGCTAATCAGATAGCCGTGACCGCCGTGGATTTCCACAGCGTCGAGACCGGCGTCCTTGATCCTTCTCGCGGCTTCAGCAAACCCAGCGACGAGACGCTTGATGTCCTCTATGGTCGCCTCCTCGGGGGGCGCGTTGTCACGGACCCAAAGAGCGGCGGCTCCCTCAAGGGTCTGGGCGTCCATGATGCGGCGCAGTCTCGGGATGGCCGAGGGCGCTATGGCCCTTATCGCGCTGGGGTCGGGAGCATTCTCCCGGGGTGCGGTGAGCAGTTTTCCGTGGTGGACTATCTGGAAGGCGACCTTGGCGCCGTTCTCGTGGACTAGGTCCGCCAGTTGCCTCAGCTTGGGGATGACGTTGTCGTCGTACATCGAAGGGCGGCCGGGCATCAGGCCTTCTTTCAAGACGAGGCTTGACTGGGCGATTATGAAACCGACACCTCCCTTTGCCCTATCGACGTAGTAGTCGATGACCTTGTCGGTGATCTCGCCCTCGGGTCCATGCGCCCCGGTGCCTGCCGGGGCCATGACGATACGGTTCTTCACCTCCATCTTGCCGATGTTCCCCGGCTCAAAGAGTTTGGTTAGCTCAGTCATCGTGTCTCCTTTCCCACGAATGTTACCATTTCCATCAGGAAGTTGATATCAGAGAGGTGGTCCATGTGCGAGACCACCTCCATACACTTCTCTACGTCTCGAGGAGTAAGGACCAGGGAAGCGCAGTCCCAGTACTTGGCGCATACGTCGTCCCAGCTCATGGGATTGGAGGCCGAGCCCTTTGGCGACTTCTGCGTACGGGAGAACGACCTGCCGTCACGCAGCTTGATGACTACCTCTGAGCCCAGCACAGCGGACACATCACTGGCGAGTTCAGGGGAGTCGGCATAGTGCACCAGGGGGATCAGCCGTTGAATCTCGGGCTGCCCGACCCTGTCGTCGGTGAAATCCGCAAGACGCACCTCGCCATCAAGCAGAGCTCTGGCAACGCAGTAGTTCATGCTGAATTTGCCTTCCAGGGCGGTTTGCGGGCGAGAGTGAAAGGCAACTGAAGGAATAACCGGTCCCGTCCTCACTTCCACGTCCTCCACCTCCTCCGGTTTGATATCGTGTTCTTTCCTCAGGAACAGAACGCTCTCTATGGTGGCGTGGGTGTCAGCACAGGAAGGCCATGGTTTGGTGGCGACTGTGGAGACAATGTCATAGCGCTCGCCCAGACCCTCCCCCAGGTTGGAGAGGTTGAGGTCAGCGCCGCCCGCGAACACCTTGCAGTAGCCCTGAGGTGCTTCCAGAATGCTCCTGTCTGCAGTGAAGCCTTTGTGGGCCAGTTCTGCTGCGACCACGCCGTTTCTTGCGGCGTTGCCGGCGTGGAGTGGCTTCGTCATGGTGCCGATATTCTGTTTCAGCCCGTTGGCGAGAGAGGCAGCTATGCCCAGAGCTGTTCTGGTCTGCTCGACGTCCAGCTTGAGCAGCTTGGCGGCGGCGGCAGCAGCCCCGATTGCCCCCATCGTGCCGGTCATGTGCCAGCCAATCATGTACTGCCGGATGCAGGTCGGGCCGATCTTTGTCGACGCCTCAAGGCCAACGATGTAGGAGAGCAGGACGTCCCTGCCCGAGACGCGGTGTTTCTCGCCAAGGGCGAGGACGGTGGGAAGGATGGCCACCGTAGGATGGCCGCCGAAAGGTATGCACCAGTCGTCGTAGTCGAGAGCGTGGGCCGTGGTTCCGTTAACCCACGCGGCTTGCGATGCCAGGCTCTTGAAACCGCCGCCTATGATTCCCGCCTCCGCCTTGCTCTCCTCGTCTCTCACGTGCTCAGCAATCAGCTTGCTGCCGGGCTCCTGAGAGCCTGCCAGTGTAACCCCCAGTGTGTCGAGTATGAGCTTCTTGGCGACATCCACGGCTTCGGCAGGGATCTGCCCATACTCTGTTTGAGCAATGTACGCGGCTACTCTCTCCGTGCTCACCTGCGCATCCTGTGCGGCTCGCTTGCCAGGAAGTCTGGGCTGCCCAGCGCTTCCCGGGGCGAAAGGCTCGTGTGCCGGGTCTACTTGGGCTTGCCCACTATCTCCATGAGTTCTGTGAGGTCCTTCAGGCCCTCCAGGTTCTCCATCAACTGCAATGAACGCTCGACGTCCTCCGTGGACAGCACCAACTGCGCGCAGTCTCGGTACTTGGACACCAGTTCCTCGTACGTGGGAGGGGACTGTGGGGAACCTTTGGGTGCATCCGCCTTCAGGCTCACCTCACGCCCGTCGGTCGTCCTGATGGTTACGCTGGAGCCAGCTATGGGAGGAATCGAGTCGTCAATGCGCCTGCGCATCTTCTTGATGAGTTCCTGGACCTTGGGTTCGTTGACCTTCTCGTCGGTGAAATGGTCCAGACTGGCCCAGCCGTCGAGAAGGGCTCTGGCCATGCAGTACTCCAGGCTGAACTTGCCTTCCAGGCCCGTCTTTGGCTGGGTGTAGAAGGCAACCGATGAGGTCGACTCATGGACTGTGGCCTCGGCGGTCTCGACGTTATCCGGAGTGATGTTGTGCTGTTTGGCGAGGTCCAGAACCAGGTCGATGGTGGCGTGGGTCTCGCCGCAACTGGGATAGAGCTTGAAGGCGACGCCGGTATTGACGACTGCGTATTCCTGGCCAAGGCTCGCGGTTACCTGCTCCAGGTCGCTCTGGCCGTTGCCCGTGTATACATTGAAGAAGCCGAACCGCTCCTCCATGATGTCAGGATGGGCGGTGAAGCCGCGCTTCGCCAGCATGGCCGCCATGACGCCGCTCCTGGCGGCGTTGCCCGGGTGGAAGGGCTTGGTCATGGTGCCGAAGTTCTGCCTGAGGCCACAGGCTTGGGATGCGGCAATGCCCAGGGCCATCCTGGTCTGCTGAACATCCAGCTTGAGCAGCTTGGCTCCTGCCGTGGCGGCCCCGATCGTTCCGATGGTGCCGGTGGCGTGCCATCCTCGCATGTAGTGGCTGCCGGTGACGCCACGCACAACGGCGCATTGCGCTTCAAAACCGACGACGTACGCCTCAATGACCTCTCTACCGCTGGACTTGCTCACCTCGCCAAGCGCAAGAATGGCTGGAAGCATAGGCACCGTGGGGTGGCCCAGGGTGACGACGGTCCAGTCGTCGAAGTCCTCGGCATGGGCCATAGTCCCATTGGCCAAGGCGGCCAGGGGCACTGACGTACGAAATCCCGCGCCTATCACGGAGGCTGCGGGGTTTCCCCCCAGGTCCTTTATGAAGTCGACTATCAGTTTCCCCTCGTGGGTCACCACCCCGGTGAAGGTGACGCCGAGACAGTCCAGCAGGGCTCTCTTGGCGGTGTCCACGGCCCGCGGCGGCATCTTGTCGAAGCCGGTTTCCACGATGAAACGAGCCAGCTTCTCCGTGATCTGTGGTTTGACTTCCTCGGTCATGAGTCTCCCTCCTGCGTGTCTAAGCTGTAAGCGGGCAGTCGGCGCGCTTCCTTCGCCGGGGGGAAGGGGTCGACTGAAGCCAGGCTAGTCCTTGCACCGCTCAAGCAGCTCGTTCCACTGCTTGTCTATCAGCTCCTGCAGGGTATCGACTATGGAGCTGTTCTCCGGTGTGAGCAGGTGCCGAAAGCGCCCCTGCGACTGGAGCCATTCGCGTATCGGCTTCTTTGGCGAAGGGCGGTAGTTCAGCTTCCATTGACCGTCGACCACTTCGTACAGCGGCCAAACGCATGTGTCAGCGGCGAGTTTGGTGAGGGATATAGTCTCCTCGGGCGGGTAGCGCCAGCCTCTCTGGCAGGGAACGAGCACGTTGATGAACGATGGTCCATCGGCGGAGACGGCCTTCTGTGCTTTGGTCATCAGGTCACGCCAGGCGTGGGGTGCTGCTTGCGCTACGTAGGGGATGTTGTGAGCGACGACGATGGCGGTGATGTCCTTGCGGTTCTGGGTCTTGCCGGGGATTGCGTCTCCCACTGGTGAAGTGGTGGTCCACGCCCCGAGTGGTGTGGCGCTTGAACGCTGGATGCCGGTGTTCATGTATGCCTCGTTGTTGAGGCATACGTAGAGGAACTTGTGTCCCCGCTCAAGCGCACCGCTGAGGAACTGGAGCCCGATATCGTAGGTGGCGCCGTCGCCGGCAAAGATGACAAAGCGTAAGCCCTTGTCCTCCATCTTGCCCTGCTTGACCAGGGAGCGATACATTGTCTCGACGCCGGATATGGTGGAGGCGACGTTCTCAAAGGCGGAGTGGATCCAGGGTACCCGCCACGCGGAATAGGGATACGTTGTGGTTGCCACTTCAAGACACCCTGTTGGCGAGCCGACGATAACTGGCTGCCCCACCGCGTGAAGCACCTGGCGGACTACGATTGGCTCAGCGCAGCCGGCGCACAAGCGATGGCCTGGGGCGAGTACGTCCTCCTCGCGCGACATTTCCTTTAGATTCACTGCCATAGCTTCTCCTCTTAGTCTCGCACGCCGAGGAATCTCAGGGGGGGGCCTGTAAGGCCGTTCCTGTCGATTTCGACGAGGTCTTTGTAGACTTGATGAATCAGTGCGGGAACCGTGTCACGCCCTCCAAGGCCGTAGGCGTAGTTCACCACCTTTGGACTGAAACCGTGGGTGTAGAGGGCGGTCACTACCTCGAGGAACAGGGGATTGCCTTGGGCGCCGAACGAAAGGGAGCGGTCGAGCACGGCTACCGCCCTCCTGTTGCCCAGGGCTTCCGCCACCGCTGCTGCGGGAAACGGCCTGAAGCAGCGGAGCTTGAGCAGACCCGCCTTCATTCCCTGGTCTCGCAGCTCATCCACAACAGTCTTGGCCGTTCCCGTGGTGGAACCGAGAGCAACGGCGACGAAATCAGCATCCTCAAGGCGATACCCTTCGGTGAGCCCGTAGTATCGACCTGTGAGCTGGCCGAACTCCTCGCCAACCTGGGGAATGACCTCGAGTGCTTTCTCCATGGCTGCGGCCTGCTGGCGCTTGTGCTCGAAGAAGTAGTCGGCGAGGTCCATGGGGCCATAGGTAACGGGATGGTCAACATCTAGAAGGGGATGGGCAGGCGTGTAGGTGCCGATGAACCCCTTGACTGCATCGTCGGGCAGCACCTCCAGCCTCTCAAGCCCATGACCCAGTATGAAGCCGTCCAGAGCATGCAGGGTAGGGAGCATAACGTCGGGGTGCTCCGCGATACGCACCGCCTGAATGGCGTTGTCGTAGGCCTCCTGGACTGACTCGTCGTAGAGCTGGACCCATCCCGCATCACGGGCGCCCATGGAGTCGGAGTGATCGCAGTGTATGTTCAATGGGGCGGAAAGGGAGCGATTGACGACGTGCATTACGATGGGGAGGCGGGTTCCCGATGCTACCCACAGGACTTCCCACATCAGGGCCAACCCCGCTCCGGCAGTGGCGGTCTGGGCTCGGCCTCCGGCGGCGCTGGCGCCGATGGTAGCGCTCATCGCGGCGTGCTCGCTCTCCACCGGGATGAATTCGGTGACGACCTCGCCGTTAGCCACGAATTCGCTGAAGCGCATGACGATCTCTGTTTGCGGAGTGATGGGATACGCCGCTACAACGTCGGGGTTGACCTGTCGCATGGCCTCGGCCACCGCGCGGTCGCCGTCGAGGGCGACGGGTGTCCCCTTGACCTTTGCCGATACCATCACTGTGCTCCTTCCTTGACCGAAGCTTCCTCCACCATAGTGATAGCCTTTCTGGGGCACTCGTGGGCACAAATGCCACAACCCTTGCAGTGAGCGTAGTCAATGCCGACCAGCTTTCCATCCTTGACCATTATGGAGCTATCCGGGCAGTACACCCAGCAGATCATGCAGTGGCTGCATTTGTCCATGTCTAGGATGGGACGGTGGGAACGCCAGCTACCCGTCTCGTAATCCTGGGTATTGCCGCCCTCGGTGATCAGGCCTCCTATGGGGATCTCCTTCCATGTTTTCAGAGTCAAATCCTTATCCCTCCCTTACCTCTGTATAGGCTCGGTCAAAGGCCTCAACGTTGGCCTTGGCGACATCCTTACTGACCCTGGTGTCGAAGCGGCTCTTGATCTCGGCGCGGACCGTGTCCTTACTCACCACTTCGAGCGCTTTGAGGAGCGCTCCAATCATGGGAGTGTTGGTGATGTTCCGCTTCATGGTGTCCAAGGCGACGCGGGTAGCATCGATAGTGAATACTTTTCCCTTGTCGAAGCCCAACTGTTCTCTGACCTCGGCCGGAGACATAGACGTATTCACCAGCAACAGCCCGTCGTCGTCGAGCCCCTCAGTGAAATCGACAACTCCGGTAAGCGTGGGATCAAGCACCACAACAACGTCCGGCTCGGTAATCTGGTGGTGCTGATTGATCGGGGTTGAACTGATCCTGGTATAGGCGCGAATGGGTGCCCCCATGCGCTCGGGGCCGTAGTCAGGGAAGGCTTGAAAGTACTTGCCCTCGTGGAGCGCGGCTTCAGCGAGGACCTCGCTGGCGGTGACCGCTCCTTGGCCGCCGCGCCCGTGCCAGCGGATCTCAATCAGGTCGCTCATCCGATATCCTTCTAGCCCCCGTTATGGACGGTCAATTGCGCCCCTGGAGGGAGTCGAACCCTCGCCCCCAGCTCCGGAGGCTGGTGCTCTATCCTCTGAGCTACAGGGGCACCTGGGTTAAGCTCAGATTATAGCCTATTGCCCTGAGTCTGACAAGGCGCAAACTAGCTGGTAGGCCGTGTCCTCTTGAGAAACGGCTTCAGCATTGTTGGAGTGACCAGCGTGGTGATAATACTAACGGCAACGGCGGCACCGAACAGGTCCCGGTTTATCGCCCCGGCGAGGAAACCAGCGCCAGCTATGATCAAGCCCACCTCACCCCTTGGCACCATGCCTATCCCTACTATCATTGCCCCGCTGTTGCTCAGTTTCCCGATGAACTTGGCCGGGATGGAGCTGCCTACGACCTTGCCGATTACGGCCAGAACGATGAGGACAACGGCGAGGATGGCGGCCATAGGAGATGCCAGCAGCGTCACATCGACCTGCATTCCAAGGTAGGCGAAGAAGAAAGGCGCCAGGAAAAGCATTATCGGCCTGGTCTTCTCGGCAATCTCCTCCTTCTCTGCGGTGGCGGCAAACATCAGTCCAGCGACGTACGCGCCGACGACCGGGTGGAGGTCGACCAGTGTCACCAGATAGGCCACGACGAAGCCGATAATGATGGCGACGATGGGCATCGTTCCCGACCTCTTGAACGGATTGAGGAATATCTTGGATATGTACTTGCTGAATCTCACTCCGATTATGAGCAGGGCGAACCACACGGCGAATCCGATGGCGAAGACCTTGATTATCTGAACGGCGCTGATGCTGCCGCCGGTCTGTGACATGAAGATGACCGCGGACAGGATGACTATGCCGATGATGTCATCGACGACCGCGCCAACCAGTATAGTTGTCCCTTCAGGAGTGAGGAGCCACCCCATATCCATGAGTATCCGCACGGTCAGGCCGATGCTGGTCGCGGTCAGGGTAGCTCCCATGAACAGCCATCCCAGCATTCCCACGCCAGGGGCAATCAACATAGTGGCGAAGAAGCCGAAGGCGAAGGGCAAGACAACTCCACCCAAGGCCACCGCTCCTCCAGTCAGCCCGTATCTGACGAAGGACCGCACATCGGTCTCCACACCGGCCACGAAAAGCAGCGCGACAACGGCTATTTCCGATATGATTTCCATGATGTGCAGTTCGACGTCGAGGCCGAATGGATGGTGAATGGTGGCGAAGTTGAAGATTATCGGGTCCCCTATGAGCCCTCCCAGGGCAAAGGGAGAGATGATGATGCCCACCAGTAGCTCTCCGAGAACTGCAGGTTGCTTCAGGTAGCGCTCAGCTACCTCTCCCCCGAGCCTGGCCGCCAGCAGGATTAGGGCAAAGCTCAGTATGAACTTAAAGTAGATCTCAAGCTCCATCGGCTACTCGCTCCTTAGATGGTCAATCGAACCGGCAATTATGCTGAAGAAACTGATCTCTCCGACCAGCTTTCCGTCCTCGTCGGTGACTGGCACTTCGTAGAACCCTTCGTCGAGCATGATGTTGATCGCCGCCTCTACTTCGTCATCCGCCTTGACACTGATAGGGCCGCTCATTATGTCCTCGGCATGCCTCGAGGTGAGCAGGTGAAGAACGGCTGGGCCCTCAAAGAAAGGATACCGGGTGGTGCCGTATTCGCGCACCTCTACGGCCTTCAGCAGTTCGTCGGGAGATATGATACCTCGGAGTATGCCCTCTTCGTCCACTACGCAGGCGAGCATGGTCTCTCTGTCTTCGGCGATCTTCTCGACGGTCTCGTAGATGCGGTCTTTCGGGCTAACCCTGACACAGTTGTCGGTCGCCAACTCTCTGACTGTTTTCTTCATTCTGCCCCCTACTGGTCGCTTGGTTGTGTACCTGGTCAGGTAGCCCCCGCACGGAAGAGGAAGTATGCGCCGGCAGCATAGACCGCCAGAAGGACCGGGGCATACCAACTCATGACTACAGGGGCTTTGCGTCTGGTACGCAGCACAAGGCCGATGATGACGATGAGACTCATAACCGCGATGACACCAGCCGTGATGAAGTGGTCTGGGGAGGCTGTGGCGAAGATCGAGGCGCCACCGGAGAATATGTCGAAGAACGGAATGCCGAATCCGATATTGAAGATGTTGCTGCCAAGCACGTCAGCGATGGCCATGTCCACAGCGCCAATCCTCAATGCTGCAAGGGCAACAACGACTTCGGGCAATGATGTGGTCAGCGCCAGAAAGAGACTGCCAACGAAGGTGCTGCCGAGGCCGGTGACGGCAACGATCTCATTGCCCACCGTGGCAAGCCATACTCCCGTTCCAATGATGCCGATGGCTGAGATGCCAAAGCCGAGGTAAGCTCTCCATGACGACATCTTCTCATATCTCAGGACTTCGGTGGGTGAAGCCGCGGTAGCACGCTCGCGCTGATAGATGGACCTTGACCCCAGAAGGTACAGAACAACGAGCACCACGCTGTATATGCCCAGCCAGGAGAAGGCCCCGTCCCAGACTCGGGTGCTCAGCAGCATGGCGCCGGCGGCGGCGGCGGCGAGCAGTATCCCCAGCCCTGCCGAAAGCCTGTGGTTCTGGCTGGCGCTGGCCAGTAGTGAGCCGGGACGGTGGACTATGTCCAACACAGCGATGACCGAGAGATTGAACGCATTGCTCCCAAAGAGGGTTCCCACTCCGAGGTCAGGGGCATTGACCACGGCGACGGCGCTTATGCCAGTGATTATCTCCGGAAGGGAGGTGACGATGGCCAGCAAGAGAAGCCCGACCCAAATCCCGCTCAGACCTGTCTTCTCGGCGATGACATCCCCGTAACGTGACAACCTGGTTCCGAATAGGAGGACAAGAAGCACGCAGATGAGGAATTTGACCCAGACTAAGACCACACTCTGCTTCCCTTAGAATCTCACCGAGCAGCGATTATACCATGCCCGCAGCCAAATTCACAAACGGCTTGGCCTGATAGCAGCACGCTTCGTTGACACGCATCGTTCCACCTGATACATTACCCTACATACATGACAGGGGAAGGGGGACTCTCGGCTGCAGGAATGCCGTCACCAAACCGGAGCGAAGAAGGGCATGCAGGACCAGGGTGCGGAGTTGCCTGGCAGTCGGCTTTCAGAGGGTAGAGAATAGTCGAGTGAGGCAGTGGAAGTATCGTCCGGACAGAAAAAGGGTAATATGCATACTGCCCGTATTGGCAGCCGGCGTCTTCCTGGGCTATTCATACTTCGCTTGCTGGCTTCTCGGCTATCTGGTGACCAAGCTGGGGGCGGGGAGAGCGGTGGGAAAGAAGGGCAGGGTCAGGTCAATCTACATTCCACTGGGGAGCTACAGAATCCACTTGCACCACTGGGTGATCGCTCTGTTGATGATGCCGCTTGCCTTCACGGCATCAATACCGTTTGTGCCCCCGGTGGTGATCTGTGGATTCCTCAGCGGCATAGTCTTCCAGGGTATCTACAACTACAGCGACTGGTATAGAATCATCAAGCCCAGATACCAGGAAATAGAAGCAGGCAGTGTTGCCAAGAGCACGTTGCCCGAAGTGCAAGTCTGACAGAGCAAGCCAGGCGGATTTGGCGGTTGCGAGAACCGCCAGATAGGTCTACGGTGGATGCCGTTTTCTTGAGAAAGCATGGCTACGGGGGGGTGTGGTGTTAGACAGTACTAGCGTTTTGTACTTAGTGCTTCTTCTGATTTGTCTGGTCGCTTCAGCTTTCTTCTCCAGTGCTGAGACCGCCTTTATCTCACTGCCGCGGACTCGTGTCAAACACATGGTGAACACGGGGGTGCGGGGCGCCGAGCGGGTGGAAAGGATGATGGGGCAATCGGAGAGGCTGCTGGCCACAGTCCTGCTATGCAACAACTTCGTGAATGTGGCTGCGGCTTCGCTGGGTACGGCGGTGGCGGTGTCCATCTGGGCGGGTGACATTGGGGTACTTATTGCCACAATAACAGTGACGATACTGCTATTGGTCTTCGCTGAAGTGAGTCCCAAGACACTGGCCATGCGGCACCCGGAAGGAATGGCATTGCTGTACGTGTATCCGCTGGAGGTGGTGGCCAGGATCGTCTACCCGCTGGCGGCTGCACTGGGATGGATTGGCTCGGCCCTGGCCGGGGGGAGGGCACGTGTGCCCAAGGCGCTGGTGAGCGAAGAGGAGATCCGCAGCATGATCTCAGTGGGTCGTGAGGAGGGAACGGTTGAGGCGGCTGAGGCCGATATGCTGCACAAGGTGTTCGATTTCGGCGACCGAAGCGTGCGCGAGGTGATGACCCCTCGACCTGAGGTCGTGTGGATTGACGATGGAACCAGTTTGGAGGACTTCCTCGCCACATATGCTGAATTCCCTCACACGCGGTTCCCTATCTATCGGGACAGCATTGACACCGTAGTCGGGATCCTCTCGATCAAGGACGTGTTGATGGCACAGGCCAGGGGGAATCTGGAAGAGGGAAGTACCATCGATGGGTTGGTGCGTCCCGTCGATTTCGTTCCCGAGACCAAGCGCATTGCCCAACTGTTCGGCGAAATGCGGTCGCACGGCTACAACATGGTTGTTGTGGTTGATGAATTTGGCGTCACCAGCGGCATCGTGACCATGGAGCAACTGGCGGGCGAGATCGTGGGTGAACTGGGCGATGAACTCATGGGCGAGGCTAAGGACTTCACCTTCATCGATGAGCAGACAGTCCAGGTCGATGGAAGTATGCGTGTTGAGGATGCCAATGAGGAGTTGGGCTTGGGACTGCCCGAGGGCGACTATGACACGATAGGCGGCTTCATTCTCAGCCTGCTCGGCTATATTCCCAAAGAAGGGGAACAGTTGAGGTACAGTGGGTTGAAGCTGGTTATAACCGAGATGCGGGGACTGAAAATCGAGAAAGTCCTCTTGACTAAGGAATAATATGCAGCGACTGCGCGTCACCTTCTGTCGCGGCGACGAGGTGAAGTACATCTCACATCTGGATGTCATGCGCCTTTGGGAGAGAGTGTTGCGGCGGGCCGGCATGGCAATGGCCTACTCACAGGGTTTCAGTCCACACCCCAAGATCTCGATCGCTGCCCCCCTTCCCATAGGTGTGACCAGCGACGGTGAGTTGATGGACATAACGATGCGCAAGAGGGTGTCGCCGTATCACTTCAGCAAGGTGGTGGCCGAGCAATTGCCGCGCGGCATAAGCCTTTCAAGGGCGGAGCAGGTAGCGCCAGGCTTGCCGTCACTCCAGTCTCAGGTGAGGCAGGCGGAGTACCACGTTGAGCTGGAGACTGACAAGGGGCCTGCTGAGGTAGAGACTGCCCTTCGTTCGTTCATGGCGAAAGAGCATGTCCCCTGGCAGCACCAGAGGGACACGGAGGTGAGGCGCTATGACCTGCGTCCGCTGGTGCATCGCCTGTGGGTAGTTGGGTGGCGGGAGACGAAGTGCACTCTGGGGATGCGCCTGCGTACGGACAACACGGCAAGCGGCAGGCCTGAGCAGGTAACTGCGGCTCTGGGGTTCGGCGATCGTCCGAGGTCGGTGCACCGAACCAGGCTGGTATTGGCGGGCAGCTAGGTTGGGGGAGCTCGACGCAGCGAGGCAGCAGAAGGCGAAGGCCTATGCCAGGACGATGCGACGCCTCGCCTTCCTGGAATTGGGCCTCAGTGGTGCTCTTGTTCTCGTTCTCCTGTTCACATCGCTGTCCATTGGCCTGCGTGAGCTCCTCGATTTCCCCCGGCTGGCAACGGTGGCTCTCTACTTCGCTACACTGCTTGTAGGCTTTGGAGTAGTCTCCGCTCCCCTGAGCTTCTACGGTGGCTTCGTCGTGCCTCGCCGCTTCGGACTGTTGCGGCAGAGCCTTCGTGGTTGGCTCACGGACGGGCTGAAAAGAGGTGCGCTGGGCCTGGTGCTGGGCACCGGGGTCATGGTATGTCTGTACTGGCTGCTGGGCAGGTTTCCCGACCTGTGGTGGCTTTTCGCGGCCGCCTTCGTCATATTGCTCGGCGTGGCCATGACCAATCTGGCGCCGGTTGTCATCATTCCCCTGTTCTACAAGCTGGAACCCCTTGCTGACACCAGCCTGAGGGAGCGACTGGAGAAGCTGGCGGAGAGGGCGAAAACGAAGGTGCGGGGAATCTGCACCATGAATCTGAGCAGCAAGGCGACGACCGGCAACGCCGCCCTCGTGGGATTGGGAAACACCAGGCGGATCGTCCTTGGCGATACTGTTGTGGAGCAGTACTCGGCGGAGGAGATCGAGGTTATTGTGGCGCATGAATTGGGGCATCACGTACATCGCGACATCGCCAAGCTGATTGCGATGCAATCGCTGGTGATTCTAGTGGGCTTCTTTCTAGCGCATCTGGTGCTGACGGCTGGCGCACCCTATTTCGGCTTTCAAGGCATCAGCGACGTAGCGGCGTTCCCCCTTCTTGCCGGGGTGTTTGGGCTGCTCGCCGTTGGCCTGGCCCCGTTGACCAATGCGTACAGCCGCCGCATCGAGGAGGCTGCCGATGGTTACGCCTTGGCATTGACCGGGAACGCCGAGGGCTTCATCACCATGATGACCGGTCTTGCCAACCAGAACCTGTCTGAGGCGGAGCCAAGTCGCTGGGTGGAGTGGTTGTTCTACGACCACCCGCCATTCCACAAGAGAGTAGCACGAGCACGGGACTATGAGAAAGGAGCGGGATGAGACTCATTCTGGCGAGGCACGGTGAGACAGTATGGAATCGGGAAGGTCGAATCATGGGGCATAGCGACATTGATCTCACCGAACTGGGACGAGAGCAGGCGGCGCGACTGGGCGCGGCGCTGAAGGACGAGAATGTGGCTGCGCTGTATTCCAGTTCGCTCACGCGCACCATAGAAACGGCCGACGAGATTGCGCGTTTTCACAACGTGGAGGTCATTCCCGATGACGGGCTGATGGAACTCGACGCCGGCGACCTGGATGGGCTCACCGTTGACGAGCTCATGGCGCGCTATGGTGAGTTCCTGAAGGAGTGGACGACGGGCGGGCCGTTCGTGAGAGTGCCTGGCGGCGAGTCGATGGCGGACCTCCAGGGCAGAACGTGGGAAGTGGTGCAGAGGCTGGTCAATCGTCACGTCGATGGGACCGTTGTCGTGGTGAGCCACTCCCTCGCCATCCAGAGCATCGTGTGCAAAGCGCTGGACATTAGACTCTCCAACCTGAGGAGACTGCGCATGGACCTGGCGTCGATAAGCATCCTGGATTTCGGCAGAGGGGGTGCCTCGCTGCTGCTGTATAATGATACCTGTCATTTGACAAATAAGGCTTAGGCGATGGAAAGCCTTGCGGCGCGGGTACGCCAGTTCATTGACAGAGAGGGCCTTGTCGAGGCTGGGGAGACTCTTCTCGTCGGGGTGTCCGGAGGCCCGGACTCGGTTTGTCTGCTGCATGTCCTCAGCGAACTCAGACAGACGCTTGGGGTAAGGCTTCACGTTGTACACCTGGACCACATGCTGCGGGGAGAGGATTCTGCCGCCGATGCTGGCTATGTGTCGCGGTTGGCCGAGCACCTGGGTGTGCCCGTGACCGTACAAACGCGCGACGTGGAGGCGTATCGGAAGGAGAAACGTCTTTCTGTGGAGCAGGCCGCCCGAGAGGGGAGATACGATTTCTATTGTGAGGCGGCCCAATCGGTTGGCGCCAGGCGCATCGCTCTGGGGCATACCGAGGACGACCAGGTCGAGACCATACTGATGCATCTGATGCGCGGTACCGGCCTTACCGGGCTGCGCGGCATGCAGCCGGTGACCAGGTGGCAGGGTAGTGGCGGCGCTCTGTGGCTGCTGAGGCCCCTCCTTCAAGTAACGCGAGTGGAGACAGAGGAGTACTGCCGGGCGCACGGTCTTGAGCCGAGGAGGGACGTATCCAACTATTCGCCGGCCTTCCTGAGGAACCGTGTTCGTCACGAGGTGATCCCGCTCCTTCAAAGCTGCGACCGCAATATCGGTGCCGCCCTCTTGCGCACCGCTCGCGCCGCCGCTGATGACCTGTCTTTTCTTGACGGGCAGGTGGCCACGGCGTGGGATGGAGTTGTGACGGTGCAACCAAATGGCATCCTCCTCAACACTCCGGGCCTGCTGTCGCTGCATCCGTCGCTGCAACGTCACCTGCTGCGGCGTGTTGTCGGCGAGATTCTGGGAGACCTTGCCGACATCCATGCTGTCCACATCGAAATAATGATGGATGCCCTGACGAAGCAGGCGGGGAAGAAGCTGACACTGCCCAGGGGCCTGGTTTTTCTTGTGGGTTACCAGACATGCCTGGTGACCACAGAGGGCCACGAGGTATGCCCTCTGCCTCCGCTGGAAGGGGAGCATCGGCTGAATGTGCCCGGGGACACGATCGTTGCGGGCTGGAGAGCACGGGCGACGATCACCACGCCCGGTAGTCTGGCCCAGGGTTTCAAGGCTTGCCTCGACTTCGACCAGGTTGGAGCGGACCTGGCGGTGCGGGGGCGCAGAGCCGGGGACCGCTTCCAGCCCCTGGGAATGGCTGAGCCCAAGAAGCTTCAGGACTTCATGGTCGACGCCAAGATTCCCAGGGCATGGCGAGACCGTGTGCCCCTGGTATGCTCGACCCACGGGGTCGTGTGGGTGGTGGGCTGGCGCATTGCGGAATGGGTCAGGGTGACAGACGCCACGAAGCAGGTTCTCTGCCTGGAGTTCGAAAGGTCGAAATGACGCGGCTCAGGATACCTGTAGCCAGAAGCATTTTCCCCCTCAATTTCGCGGTCACCTTCGTCGGCTTTCTCGACACTCATCTGCTGATCCCGGTGGTGGCGCTCTACGCCTGGGACCTGGGGGCCAGCGTGGGGGTAATCGGGGTGATCGTGGGCTTGTACTCGATAGCCAACACGCCGGCGAACATAGTGTTGGGAAGGCTGGTAGACCGGTGGGGCTACAAGAAACCTTTGATCATTGGTCTCGTGGGGGATGCTCTCGCCATGCTGCTGTACGCCTTGTGTCGACTGCCGTTCCACCTGGCGTTGGTGCGGCTGTTTCATGGCCTGGCCGGCGGCATGGTTGGCCCTGCAACCATGTCGGCGACTGCTGAGCATGGGGGCGGTGTCCGGAAAGGTCGGGCCATGGCGTTCTACGGCACCGCCTTGGGATTGGCAACGCTGGTGGGCTATGGCCTCAGTGGGGTTATGGCTTCGCGCTTGGGCTACGGGTTCGTGTTCTATTTTGGCTCAGCGATGGTCGTTCTGGGAGTGCTGTTGGCTGTGGTCATGCCACGGGGCGAGGCCGCTGAAGCGGTGGCGAAGGGGGCTCTTGGCCATGATATGAAGACAGTGTGGAGGTTGCTCAAACGGAGAGGCCTGGTGACCTCCTACTGCTCCGTATTCGCTCAGTACTTCGTCTTCGGTGGGGTGGTGACGCTGTTGCCGCTGTACGTCAGGACTCTGGGAATGGGGCCATTCCACGTGGGTATGCTGCTGTCCATCTTCGCCGTTGTCTTCACAGCGCTTCAGTTCCTCGGCGGGGCGATCACGGACCGGATGGGGCGGCTGCTGCCAGTTGCGTCGGGTCTGGTTGTGTGTGTGGTATCTCTGACGGTGATGCCGTCCTTGGGGAGCTTCGCTCTTCTCGCGGTGGTAGTTGCGTTGTATGGAGCGGCGTATGCGCTCCTGTTTCCAGCGATATCGGCTCTGGTGGCGGACCGAACGTCACCCGACGAGCGGGGGAGGGCGACTGGCATTTTCCACGCGCTGCTCACCGGTGGGGTCGCCATCGGTGCGCCGGTGATGGGATGGGTAGCACAACTGGTGGGGGTTGAGTTGGGATTGGCGCTGTGCTCGGCCGCCGCCGCCGCGGCCCTGGTTCTGGCGTGGGCTGATTTGGGGAGGAGGAGTTCGGTACGGCTTTCGCCGGGTGGGTAAACGCTACAGCTCAGACTGTGCCGCTTCCTCTTCCGTTGTCCCGAATGCGGGTGTCGGTTGTTGCTTCTCGGGCCGCCAGCGGAGCCACAGCGCTGTGGAAACTACTGCCAGCGCGATGACAGCGAGGTAGACCTCCACTTGGAGAGGAGTGAGATGCCCACCTCGGAGGAGGACCGTGCTGTAGTTGGTGAGGGCGTGAAGGAAGGCGGCCAGGAGGTAGAACTGCCACCACGTGCCCTTGTAGAGGCCGTAGACGGCGATGGCGGTGAGCCCGATGTGGAGGGGCACGGCGAAGAACCTCTCCCAGAAGCCTAGCAGCGCCTGGAAGCCGTAGGCATCAACCCAACCCCAAGTCCAGCCACTGGCGAAGACCATATTCAGTGCCCACTGGGCCTCGAAGACGCCGAATCCCGCTCCGGCAATTGCCCCTACCACAACCGCTGTCCTGGCCTCTTTCGGAGGCTTCCACTTGATGTAGATGAGAGGCGGTACGAGCTTTGCCGCTTCCTGCACCAGGCCGCTGAGGAGTATTTGTGGTATGCCGGCGAGCAAGATCCAGCGCGTCAGGGTTTCCTGGCTCCAGAAGTGGCCCAGAGCCTGCCCGGTCCAGAGTTGGAGCGGAATCTGAACGAAGGTGACGGCAGCCAGGGCGAGAAAGGCGCTGGACACGAACACAAGGAGAAGTATGCCGATAAGGGTCGGCAGGCGCAGGCCGGTGTTCCGGGGCAACGGAACGAAAGGGGCGAGCCATAGAGCGCCGAAGGCAAGGGCCAGACCGATACCCCATGCGGTGGGGTTCTGGAAGAACGAGGCAAGGAAGTCGAGCATGAACTGGACCATGCGGCCCTACCTCACAAGGCCTACTGTGGCAGCTCTGTCAGCAGGATCATGCTGTCGCCTTTCTGGTACTTGACCAGATGGTGGGGCGCTGCCTTTCCGTACCACACATAGATGGTGGTGCTGGGGATGGTGACTTCGAGCTTGTAGCATTCGAAGGTCCCCGCTGGAGCGGCCACGGTCTCGGTCCCGACGACGGTAACCGTCATCGACGGGGTCTGATAGGTGGTCCAGATTATGACATTGGTGTAGCGCGCAGTGTAGCCCTCCTCGAATGGGAGCGTCCTGAACAGATACCACACTTGGTCATTGGCATAGGAATCGGCGGGGATCTTGAAGGTGTACGGACCTTGATGCTGGTCGCCCGGCAGGTAGGCCTCGAAGGTTATCTGATTGTCGTGGTACTCGGTGGCGATCTGGTACACACCGCTCGGAATGGCACCTCCCGCCGGCACATTGATGGTCCGAATCTCGGAAATGGGCTTGAGGTCCTCGGCGTTCAAGCTCATCACCACCTCGTCGGTGGCGTTTCCCATGACCACCAGGCTGGCCATCAGGTACGTAGCGTCCTCTTTCATGATGGCGGTAGTCAGGTTGCCGATCGCGGTACCCTGCGAATCCTGTATGACATAGCTCGTTGACTCACTATCGGGCCACGGAATCTGGGCGATGGTGATGACGGGAACGTTCGCGCCGCAACCGAGCAGGGCCAGGCAAAGCAGAGGAATAAGAAACGCTGCCAGGCCTAGCGACAACTTCTTCATTGATCTCCTTTCACAGCACGCGTCTCAGCCTGGGGTTTGGAGTGATGCCGGGGATACGACCGCGTTTGGCAATGGGCTTCCCTTCTACTTCGTGGAGGTCTGCGGTGAAGTCGATGGGCTTGGCACCGCTGATGTAACTGCCGATGCCGAAGCCGGCGACAGGAGCGCCACTGTCCTGGAAGTACCGGATGCGGTCCGGGTCGATACCACCGCTGACGAAGATGCTCACGTCATGGAAGCCGGCGAGATCGAGCCACGCTCTCGTCTCCTTCACCAGATGTGGGGTCACTCCGCCTCGTTCTCCAGGTGTATCCAGGCGCACCGCCTGGAGTCTTCCCTGCATTGCCTGGGCCACATTGACGGCTTCCTCTGGCTCGTCCTTGAAGGTGTCAACCAACGCGATGCGGGGGGCCTCAGGCGGCATATGCCGGTCAAAGGCAAGGGTGGCGGATGCGGTATCCCCCATCACTATGATGAGAGCGTGGGGTATGGTTCCGCTTGGCTCGACGCCAGCGAGATTGGCCCCAATGACGCTGGAACAGCCGGCACAACCACCGACGATGGCGGCGTAGTCGAGCGTCCCGGCTATCGTGGGGTGGACATGGCGAGCACCGAAGCTGATGACCGGAATGCCTTGAGCTGCCTCGACGCACTCTCTTGCCGCCGTTGCCCAGCCGCTGCACTGGGCCAGCATGCCAAGATAGGCGGTCTCATAGGCGCCGTAGCTCTGATAGGGGGCGGTTATCCGGAGCACAACCTCTTTCCTCTCAACCGGTTCGCCTTCAGAGAGAGACCAGACCTCTCTGTTGCCTTCGGGAAGCACCTTCTCCAGCAAGGTGAGCACCTCGTTCATACCGCACAGAATGCCTGTCCTGGACGGGAAGACCTCCATGGTCGCAACCGGATTGAGGCCCTCTTTCTTCAGGATTTCCACTGTGCGGACGAAGTAGATGTCAGCCGTCTCTCCAGAAAGCACGGAAGCAGGTGTCTCGAACCTGGGGGAAGCCATCTGTGCGGTGGGGACTCTTGTCACGGTGGCTCCCAGGACCTTCTCCATATGCTGCAGGGCAGCGTGGTGCGCGGCCAAATCGAAAGACGCTACACAGTCGACAGGCACCTCCACCGGATAGTCTCGGTTTCTGGCGTCGGCCACCGTGTGACACACACATATGTCAGTGCATACACCGCAGACGACCAGCTTCTCCGGAGCCAGTGCCCTCAGCCTGTCATCGAGGTCGCTATCGAAGAAGCCGCTGAAGCGCCTCTTCGGTATCATCACCCCGGGGTATCCCGCCAACTGGGGGATGACCTCTGCCTCTGAGGTCCCGGCAATGCAGTGAGGAGGGAACATCTTGAACTCCTCGTCGTCAGGGTCGTGGTGGTCGCACAGAAAGAAGACGGTGGAACCAGACGCAATCTCCTTGTCCAGCAGTCTCTGGATGCTGGGGATGATGCGGCGTGCCCCCTCACCACAATAGAGAGGGTTGCCTTCCTCCAGGAAGCCTCGAAGCATATCCACCACAAGCACCGCGTTAGCCAAGGCTCATGCGCTCCCACATTTTTCGGTCATGTTATTTTACTTCTGGAGCCCAAGTCAAGCTGGAGTACTCTGATTTGCCTATTTGGACCACGGGGACAAAGGCGACAGACGCAACGGTGACAGGCGCGGTCAACCCAGGGTCGCGGAACAAGCTCCCACCTGCCGCCCAGGGCAAAGGAGGGGCGGATCAATGTTTGAAATGGCGCACTCCGGTGAAGACCATGGCGACCTTACACTCGTTCGCTGCCTTGATGACGTCGTCGTCCCTGACCGAGCCGCCCGGCTGGATGATGGCGGTGACGCCGCCTTTGGCGGCCAGCTCGACGCCGTCAGGGAAGGGGAAGAAGGCGTCTGAGGCGAGAACACTGCCCTGGGCGCGCTCGCCTGCCTTCTTCAGCGCTATCTCAACACTGTCGACCCTGCTTGGCTGCCCGGCGCCCATGCCAAGAAGTGTCAGGCCTTTGGCCAGGACAATGGCGTTGGACTTGACGTGCTTGACAGCACGCCAGGCGAAGCGGAGGTCTGCGATTTCGCTATCGGTTGGCTTGCGTTCGGTAACCGGGCGCAGGGCCACATCCCCTGCCTCGGAGTCCGCTGTCTGTATCAGGAAGCCTCCGCCCACGTGACGGAAGTCAAGGGACGAAACACTCGTGTCTTGGGAAAGGGGCCCTGTGGCGAGAATGCGCAGGTCGCGCTTTCGCTGGAGCAGGGAAAGGGCAGCTTCGTCGTAGGCGGGGGCGACAATGGCGTCGAAGTGGGTCTTGTCGATCTCTTGGGCGGTCTTCAGGTCTATTCCCCTGTTCGAGGCGACGATGCCGCCGAAGGCGGACACCGGGTCCCCGCTGAGCGCTGCTCGATAGGCCTCGGCGAGGTCGTCGTTGCATGCCAGGCCGCAGGGGTTGTTGTGTTTGAGAACGGCGACGGTCGGGGCAGCGAAGTCAGTGACAATGGCTATTGCAGCGTCCAGGTCGAGTATGTTGTTGAAGGACAGCGCTTTGCCGGAAAGCTGGGTTGCCCCCACAACGGCGGGCTTCTCCGCAGCTATCGCCTGCTCCGCGTAGAACGCAGCCTGCTGGTGAGGGTTCTCACCGTAGCTCAGCTCCTGCAGTCTCCTCATGGCGATGGTCATCTCCTGAGGGAACCGCTCGTCCTCGGGGCGGAGATAGGTGGCTATGGCGGTGTCGTAGATGGCGACATGCTGGAACGCCTTCTGGGCCAGCCTCTTGCGCTCGTCCAGGCTGACCTCACCGGCGGAGAGCTTCTCCAGTACCAGTGGGTAGTCTTCCGGGTCGACGACCACGAGAACGTGGGGGAAGTTCTTCGCCGCGGCCCGAATCATCGTCGGGCCGCCGATGTCGATGTTCTCCAGCGCCTCTCCAAGGGTGACCCCCTGTCGCGATACCGTCTGGACGAAGGGGTAGAGGTTGACGGCGACCAGGTCGATGGCGGCTATTCCTTTGTCGGCAAGCTGGGCGAGATGGTCGGGCAGGTCACGCTTGGCCAAAATGCCCCCGTGGACCGCCGGGTGAAGGGTCTTGACCCGGCCGTCGAGGATCTCGGGGAAGTTGGTCAGGTCACTCACGCTGTGCACGGGCACGCCAGCATCCTGCAGGGCTTTCTTGGTGCCGCCAGTGCTGTAGATGTCCACACCCATCTCGTGCAAGCCGCGGGCGAACTCCACCAGCCCGGTCTTATCCGAGACGCTCAGAATTGCATTCATCAGTATCCTCCTAGACAATAACTGCCCGGTCCTCTCCCTTCCCTTCCACCACTTCGCCCACGACCGCGGCATAGGGCATATCCGCCATGAGCTCGGCCACATTGTGCGGCGAGCAGATGACCATCATCCCCACTCCCATGTTGAAAACGCGGTACATCTCCGCCTCGTCTATGTTGCCCGTTTCCTGAATCAGCGAGAAGATGGGGGGCACCGTCCAGGACGTCTTGTCAATGCGTGCGGCGAGCCCGTCGGGCAGGACACGAGGCAGATTCCCTGGGATTCCTCCCCCGGTAATGTGCGCCAGACCTTTGACCAGGTGGAGCACAGGGCTGAGAGTCTTGAAGTAGCAGCGATGCGGTTCGAGGAGCGCTTCCCCCAGGGCGCGGTCCAGTTGGGGATAGACGCGATTCAACCGGGAACGGTCCTCGTCGGTGTTGAATACCCTTCGTACCAGGGAATAGCCGTTGGTGTGAAGGCCGCTGGAGGGCAGGCCGACAACGGCATCGCCTGCCTGTATGGAGCCTCCGTTGATGATCTGGCCCTTCTCCACGGCGCCCACAATGAAGCCGACAAAATCATACTCGCCCTCAGGGTAGAGGCCGGGCATCTCGGCGGTCTCCCCGCCGATAAGGGCGCAGCCCACGTCGCTCAAGGCGGTGGCGGCACCGTGGATGACGCCCTCCACAATGCTGGGAATGAGTCTGGCCATGGCTATGTAGTCCTGAAAGAACAGGGGCCTGGCGCCACAGGTGAGGATGTCGTTTACACAGTGGTTGACCAGGTCCATGCCGATTCCCTCGTGTCGGCCAAGGGCGCAGGCGATCTTGAGCTTGGTGCCAACGCCGTCGGCGCTGGATACGAGGACCGGCTCTCGATAGCCCTTCAGCTCGAAGAGACCACCAAAAAACCCGAGGTCGGCGAGGACCTCGGGTCCAAATGTCGGCCGCGCGTGGCGTCGAATGGTCTTCACTAGCTGGTCGGCGACATCTATGTCCACACCGGCGGCGCGGTAGGTTTCCTTCGCTCTATTGGTGTCCAACAGTCACTCCGCAACGGGCTCCAGTGCCAGCTTGTCCATTTCGAGCTGCACTGGGATAGGATAGTCACCGGTGAAACATGAGAGGCAGAAGATGTCCTTGGGCAGCGCCACGGAATCGATGAGGCCTTCCATAGTCATGTAGCCGAGTGAATCAGCGCCGATGTACTCGGCGATCTCAGGGACTGCCTTGTTGGCGGCGATGAGCTCCCGTCGGGTCGCCATGTCCACACCGAAGAAGCACGGATGGCGGATCGGCGGAGCGCAGATACGCAGGTGTACCTCCTTTGCACCGGCATGCCTGAGCAAGCTGATCACCCGGGGCGTGGTGGTGCCGCGCACGATGCTGTCATCGACGAGCACGACCCGCTTGCCCTCCAGGATCTCCGGCATGGGGTTGAACTTGAGCTGGACGCCGACCTCTCGGATTCGTTGGGCCGGCTCAATGAAGGTGCGTCCCACATAGCGATTCTTCAGAAGCCCCTCGGTGAACGGTATCCCTGACTCTGTGGAGTAGCCTATGCCGGCTGCCGTAGCTGAGTCCGGAACGCCGATGACGATATCGGCGTCCACAGGGTAGTCCCGAGCCAGCCTTGCCCCCATCGCCATTCGCGCCGAATAGACGCGTTCGCCCTGAATAATGCTGTCGGGTCGGGCAAAGTAGATGTACTCGAAGATACACAGGCTCATCTTCTTCCGCCGTTTGGCTTTGTAGCTTCTGATGCCGTCGGCATCAACCGCGACAATCTCTCCTGGCTCGACCTCGCGGTGGAACTGGGCTCCGATGTGGTCCAGAGCGCAGCTTTCGGAGGCGAGCAACCAGCCGCCGTCAAGCTGGCCCAGGCAGAGAGGTCGGACTCCCATCGGGTCGCGCAGCCCGAAAAGGGTATCCCCGGTCAGCATCACCAGAGAGTAGGCCCCCTCCAGTCGGTTCATAGCGTATCTGATCCTGTCGACCCAGCTCCCCTTTGTTGAAGACAATACCAGGTGGGCGATGACCTCGGAGTCAGTTCCAGTGGTGAATGTGCGGTGGCCGTCCTCCAGCTCGGTGCGCAGGTACTGGGCGTTGACTATGTTGCCGTTGTGGGCCAGAGCCAGCTTGCCGGCCGGGCTTTCGACCAGGATAGGCTGGGCGTTGGCTGGGCTGCTGGAGCCGGTGGTGGAGTATCGGTTATGGCCTATGGCTATGTTGCCCAAGAGCTGGCCCAGAATGTCCTCGTTGTATACCTGTGAGACGAGACCGGTCTTGGTGTATAGCTGGATACGCCGGCCGTCGGCGGTGGCGATACCGGAGCTTTCCTGACCTCGGTGCTGCAGCGAGTAGAGGCCGAAATAGGTGATCCTCGATACATCCTCACCCGGGGCGAAAACCCCAAAAAGGGCACAGCACTCCTTCAACACGCCCTCCTTCGAACTCAATTATATTACCCACCTGTGGTAGGGTCAATCTTGCCCCGACTGCGTCTGAAGCCAGCGCAAAGCTGCTTCCATTGCCCTGTCGTCGATACGCAGCCGATGCCCTGCTTCCTCAATCATGACAATGTCTTTGGGTTGCCCCGCCTTCTCATACAGGGCCCAGGCATCCCGCGGGTCAACCACATCATCCTTTGTACCGTGGATGATGAGGAGTGGGCGTGGTGCTATTCCCTCAATGCACCGTATCGGCATGAGGTGTCTGAAGCCATCGAGCCATGCCTCTGTCGATGTGGGGAAACCAGGGTCTCTGATAATGCCTACCTCTCGGAAATGGTCGATCATTGCTTCGGCACGCTCGCGGTCGATAGCGAGGCGGAACTGCGCCGGACATGAGCACAGGATGAGGCTGGAGACTCTCTGGTCTTGCGCTGCCACATACGCCGACACGGCAGCGCCACCGCTGAAGCCCATCAACGAGACCTTCTCTCGCTCCACCTCTTTCATAGTGCAGAGATACCCAATGACGCTCTCCAGGTCTCTGGTCCACCCCAGCATGTCGAAGTTGCCGCCGCTGTTGCCGGTGCCTCGGAAATTGAAAACCGCTGTCAGAAAGCCGGCACGGGCGAACCTCTCGGCGAGAAACGGGTAGCCACGATCGCTGGGGTCTGGTGGGGTACCTCGTGGGATGCCATGGCAAAGGCACAGAGCGGGGGAAGGTTGCCTGCGCGGAACGTAGACCTCGCCCGCGAGGTTGAAGCCCTCCGACTCAAGCGAGAAACCTCTCCGCTCCATATCTACACTTCCATTCTACCATAGGCCTTCACCATGTGCCAGGAACGTGTCGGCATGGCAGCCGTCCTGGGATACTCCAGCGCTCCATTGTGTGCCGGGGTTTGTCGATATGTGGAAGGGGTTGCGTACAGGTGCGAGGACGGCGAGCGCCCGTGGCTCGAAGCTGTCCGCTGAGCGTATGGTGCCGCGCGCTGGAACCGCTGCGGGTGGGCTAGTCGACATCGGGCAGAGGCGAAGGTCGGCAGGTTGAGGAACGGGCGCCGGTGGGACCACTGGCGGTTGCAGGGGAGTTGTCTTGACAAACAGATAGTCGCAATGTAGCGTGAGGAACGCCAGAGCAGGCTAGCCTCTGAGTAGCGAAAGGAGTGAGACATGAAGCGGAAATACGCAGCCCTGCGCACGGTCGCCGTCATCATCACCGTCATCGCCTGGATTGTCTTGATAGTCGGTGTGATTGGGTCCATTGCTGGCGGGGTAATGGCGATAGGCACTACGTTGGGGTCCTATGCTATTCTGACCATTATCGTGGGCATAGTTGCTTCCATTCTGTACTTCCTGGTGCTGCTTGCCTTCGCTCAATTGATATACCTGTTCGTCGATGTCGAGCGGAACACTCGCGAAATCGCTTATCGTCTCAGGGGTGGTCAGGAAACACCGGGACTGGCCGAGGAGTAGTGCTGCGCTGGCATACCACGCCTGTGCCGTATGGCTGAAATCTGGCGGCGCCTTCTGTTCCTACGGACGTTGCCCCTGGACCGTGCGGGTGGCTTGATCATGGCTTCATGGTACACCACTCTTGAAACGGACCTTGGCTGGGTGGCTCTGGTTGCATCAGCAGCAGGTCTGCAGCGGGTTGTGCTTCCCCAGACCACCAGGTCGATTGCGTTGCAGCGTGCCTTGGAGGGTTTGGGGGGAGCAGTGGCCGACTCACCTGCCTTCGGTGACTTGCCTGAGCGCATGAGGCGGTACTTCCAGGGTCAGAGGGTGAGGTTCGACGACAGGCTCGACGCGGGCCACGGTACCGCGTTCCTGCGCGAGGTGTGGGAGGCGAGCCGTGGCATCCCCTACGGTGAGACGCGAAGCTATAGTTGGGTGGCGGGATGCGCTGGCAGGCCGAGGGCTGCGCGTGCGGTGGGGTGGGCGATGTCGAGGAACCCGGTTCCCATTGTCGTGCCGTGTCACCGTGTGGTGAACAAAGACGGCGGTCTCGGGGGCTTCGGCGGCGGGCTGGATATGAAGCGGCGCCTCCTGGAGCTGGAGGGGCGTGGTGGAGACAATGGCTAGTAGGTCACGGTGGGCTGGGATGGTGCCTTACCTTTTCGCATGGCGAGGACAAGTGAAGCCCCTGCCAGCACCACAAAGGCGCCGCCGCCAATGAAGTAGAGGTACAGGTAGTCATCGCGCCACTCCGCGGTGACCGTTTTCGGCTCGTCGATGGTGATGGACTGCGTGGAAGCTGTGCCACTCAGGTCCCCAGTCCAGCCGGCAAAGACCTTGCGAACGAGTGTGCCCACAGGCGACGTTACCGACACTGTGGCCACGGACCCGTCATCGTACCATCCTTCCCCCGTGGGATCGCCGTAGTCGGAGTGGACGGTGAGGTAGTGCTGTGTATCATACTCTGCCACCGCTGTGTGCGGGGCATCGACGGTCAGGGACACGGTTTCCCCGGTCTGTGCGTCCTCGTCGACTGCCCAGTTGGAGAAGACGTAGCGGGTGTCGGCGACGCTCTCGTCATAGATGACCTCCTCCGGGTTGCCTGTCGCTGCCTGGTCCCCCTCGTCGTACCAACCTTCGCCCGACGGCTCGTCACCGTATTGTGAGCTCACCGAGAAGTAGTGCTGCGTAGTGTAGCTTGCCACCGCTGTGTGGGGTGCGTCCATGGTCACAGTAACGGTGCTGTCGCTCTCGTCATCGCCGTCTATGGTCCAGGCGGAGAACACGAAGCGGGTATCACCGTCGCTGATAGTCTGGGCAGTCTCTATGTCAACGTCGCTTCCTTCGTCGTACCAGCCCTCTCCTGCGGGGTCGCCCTGGTCCGAGTCAACCGTCAGATAGTGCTGTGTCGTGTAGTTGGCGGTGTAGCTTGCGTCGGCCGCTATGGTCAGCGTCCTGGATGGTGAAGTGTGGCCATCGCTCCACGACGTGAACAGGTACTGCGTTCCTTCACTGACCAGCACCGGTGTGGGTGCGACGCACTCATGTACCGATCCTTCAGCCCAGGAGAACACTGCCGGGAGGTCACCCGGGAGATAGGTCGCTCCATCGATGTCCAGCGACACGTCGCTCAGGCTGGCGGCTAGCGTGACCGAGCATATCTTCGGCGTCACGAACGTCATCTCGGCTCCGCTGCTGGTGGCGACCGTGTTCTTTGCCTGCGCACGGAAGTAGTACGCTGTGTTTTGCGCAAGAGACGATACGGTCTCACTGAACGATTCGCCGGTGTTGTTGCTCCCGGTCCAACCGGTGCTATGGGCGTAGGGCTCGCCGGAGTCGATGTCGTATTCGAAGCGGTACTCACAGTCTCCGCCGCCGTCATTGTCTATCACGCCGTTCAAGGTGGCGGTGAGGACACCCCCGGTCTCTCCGACGGATGTGGCGGCGCCGGTACTGACGAGCGGTGCCAGGGTCGCCTCCGGCTCGAGCCGGAAAACGGTGACCGCGATGTGCTGGTAGAATCCATCCCCGTAGACTCCGCCCCAGGTCATCCCGTGGGGGAGGTGGTCCCATGTATCGTACAGATAGACTACATCATTGCCCGAGGTGTTGTATCCAAACCCCAGCATGGCGTGGCCTCGGACGTGAATCATCACCGGGCGGCCGGCGTCGATCTCAGCAACGTAGTCGGCGAAGGTGAAGCCGTTGGAGGGGTTCTCTGCTTGACCGTAGATGTATTGGGTGAAGTTGTCGACGACGTCGTAGCCCCGTGACTCGGAGAACAGCCGCATGCCGTGGCAGCCGTCCCGCAAACCGGGCGCGTCAGCGAAATCGTGCGTGGGGTCGCCGTTTGTGGCAACGGCGAACACGGTGCTGCCGTCTTCGTTGTTGTACTTGTCCTGATTGGTGCCCATGTAGTCGGCGGTGCACTCCCCATGCGGGTGCTCCGTCCAGTTGCCGATGAAGGGGTCCTGAGCGGTGCTGGCGTAGTCGACCCAGTAGTCGTCGACATGCCCCTTGTTCACTCGCCCATCGATGCCCTGGTGGGTGGCGCTCAGGGGACACTCACCGCACGTCTCACCACTAGGATAGTAGGTGGTCTGTCCCCACACGAGGTTGTCCTCTGGGCAGAACCCACCGTTGGTGGGACCGTTGTACATGTTGCTGTAGCCGGTCCTATCGTAGTGCCCGAACAGCATGGCGGCGGCGGTGGCGGCGCACCCGTAGGACCAGTCAAAAACGGGCACGGTGGCGAGCGTGTTGGCGTCTTTGGGGCTGAGGTCATGTGGCAGAACGGCCACCTCCGCTTTCGCCTCGGGCGGGTTGTCGGGGACAACGATCCAGCCGAAATCTCTCCCATCCCGGTCGACAAATGTCTATGTCGAGGAGAAGTCCGGCTGGTAGCCGGGATCGTCTGCCTGGGCGC
>Ga0180433_10000838_pt1 | contig 52342 bp, 38 predicted proteins | sample SS_ome_8_FD_132980 | JGI IMG/M metagenome (GOLD analysis project Ga0180433, IMG submission 132980) | Hypersaline lake sediment archaeal communities from the Salton Sea, California, USA - SS_1_D_1 metaG | ecosystem: Environmental > Aquatic > Non-marine Saline and Alkaline > Hypersaline >...
AACAGGAGCCGTTGCCCCTGGCTTATCGCATCGTACAGCAACTGCGTCGTGTCGCAGATGCAGGGCTGAATACGATCCGCATAGGCAAGATATTCCGCAACAATCGAAGCGCTGTCGAGTGGCTCGTTGTCAGCGTACAGCGCGGCGAACATGGTATTCTTGATTTGACTGATTCGTTCGACCTTCGCGCGTAACTCGTTCGGATGCAGCAGATCCACAACGCGTATCGCCGTTGCCCGCTGCATCTTGTCGGCATAGCAGGGACCGATACCGCGGGCCGTCGTCCCAATTTTTTGGTTACCCAGGGCCGCTTCGGAGAGTAAATCCTGTTTCTTATGCCAAGGCATGACCAGGTGCGCACGATTACTGATTTTCAAGTTGGCGCCAACGGTGATACTGCGCTGGGCCAGTCCGTCGATTTCCTCGATGATTCGCCCGAGATCGACCGCCACACCGGGGCCGACCGCCGCCATCTTGTTCGGGCTCAAAACGCCGATCGGCAGCAAATGCAGAGCAAACTTCTCATCCCCGATCACAACCGTGTGGCCCGCGTTACCCCCGCCATTGAATCGCACCACGATGTCGGCATGCTCCGCCAACAGATCGACGATCTTACCTTTGCCCTCGTCGCCCCAATGCATCCCGACAACGCACGTATGTCCTAGTTTCGTCATGTCCATAATTAAAAATCCAAGCGATGTTATGAAACACTTCGTGTCTTCGCGTTGCTCCCAGGTGTTTTATAGGAGGCTGATGAGCTGTGGCCAATTCCGGCCCCACCAGGAATCTTGTCTTTCGCCGGTACTCGTCCTCAGCGGGGTACAGCGTAGCGGTCGGCCAGAAAGGGGTCAAGCGTGACATGACAAGGACGAGATACATGACTTGATGCGGCGGACGGAGGAGGAAAAAGCGTTTGTCACAACGTTGGGTCGGCCATGCAGTTTTTCGGCAATCGGTTTTCGGTCGTTTTTCAAGCCAATCGGGCTTGCGCAAAGTCGATTCGGGACATGCGGGGCTCACCGACACTGCCTAAGGGTCGAGGACATGGATTGCATAATTCTGTCGGTTCTTTCCTGGAAGACAGGCCTTGCTGTTTGGGTCCCAGGCGTGCTAAGGTGTCAAGCAGTAAAGCTGCGGAGACGGCGGAAACTCGTGTCCACCCGCATGAGACGATTCTGTGCAATCGGGTTATGACGCCGCCTGTTCAAGAGGAGAAACACGATGAGCAACCCTTTATCTCGCCGGACTTTCGTCAAGCATGCGACCATCGGAGTATCGGCAGCAATGACTGCCACAAGTGTGGCACGAGGATATCCAGCCAACGAAAAAGTGCAGTTGGGATGGATCGGCATCGGCGGTCGAGGCACGCACCTCATGAAAAAAATGGTCAAGGTCTGCCCGGATGCGCGGACGGCGGCGGTATGCGATTTGAAACCGGACCGCATCGAAGTTGGAAAGACCATTGCCGAACGCGACAAGCCGACCGGCTACACCAATATGCATGAAATGATGGAAAAGGAGAAGCTCGACGGCATCTTGATCGCAACGGAACCTAACAACCATGCACCCGTGGTCGTACCGGTCTTGGAAGCGGGATACCATACGTTTGCCGAGAAACCTATGGACACGATAGTCGAACGTGTGGATGCGATTGTCAAAGCCGCCCGGAAAGCCAAAGGCTTCTACCAAATCGGAACACAACGGCGTTACCATCCCGGCTACCGTGCGTCGATTCCGGTGATTCATAGCGGCCAATACGGCAAAGTCACTTTCCTGCAAGGGCACTGGCACTGGAAACACCAAGTGGGCGATATGCCGGGCGAACCCGACGGCTGGTCCCTAACAGAACAATCGCCGCATCACATGGACGTTATGGCCTGGGTGATGAAGGAACAACACCCGGTCCTTTGCGCCTCGATGGGCTACAATCAGCTCGGCCATCCGCCGGCGACACACCGGGAGAGCCACTCCGCTACGATCTTCAAGTTCGCCAACGGCGTCGTTTTTTCGTACACGCACCTGTTCGGTTTGACGCAACACTTCGTCTCCGAAAAGCTCTGGGCCTTCTGCGAAAAAGCGGGTTTCGACCTACGAGAGGGCATGCTTTACGACCGGAAAGACGACTCGGAAAAACGGGTCGCTGTTTCGACCGGCCCCGGCTGGGATATGGGAACGGGAGAAGAACTCCGCGATTTTGTGGATAACATCAAAACCGGTGGCAAACGCATCCCGAACGCCAACGTCGAAACGGGCCGCATTTGCACCCTCATGTGCCTCCTGGGACGCCAAGCCATGATTGATTTTGGAAAGAATGCGTTTGAGCCGCGACTCGTCAAATGGGAGGATCTGGGCTCAACCACCTAGTCCTTGAACAAGCATAATCCCTTGCAGGGTATGCTTGTTCAAGGACTGGAGCGGACGCGATGGCTGATTCTCCTTCAGGCGAGCCGAGGTCGAACGACGTGACGACAGAAACAGACAACCCTCAATTGGGATACGTTGGGAGGAAACAACCGATGGTGAAGCGAAGTCTGCTAGCGGGTTTCTCGCTCATGATGTGCCTTGGCGTAACGTGCAATATCTCTATCCCGGGGCAGACCACTACCGTCACGCTCGATGAAGCCGACGCCGTGATTCGGATTAGTCGGCTGGCTACGGCCCTTGAAGCGGATGTGGTCGCTGATATTACCGACAGCACGGGGACCACCGTCGAGCTGGAGGACAACCAGTCCGTTGCCGTCAACGACGAGGAGCTTGTCGGCCCCAGCGCGCTCGGCGAGTACAGCCGAACGATTACCGCAGACACCACCTATACCGTCAAAGTCACCGAACCTACACGCGGCGTCGAAGAAACATCCATTAGCGAACCATCCGCATTCGACATCACCGCACCGGTCACAGCAGCAACGGTTTCGCTCTCGGGCTTTACCATGACCTGGACGAACCCGGACGCTTCGTTGCAAGTCCGGGTAACGCTGACCCAAACCATCTTCGGCAGCCAGCGGACGCAGACGTTTGGCCCCTTTGCCGACACGGGCACGCTGACCCTCGATGCGGATGACCTCAGCCAGTTCGGTCAGGGAGCGAACCTGCAGATTACCCTGACCAAACTCAACGAACGCGTGGGCGTCAATGGTTTCAATGTGGCCACCCTTTCCTCAGCTTTAGCACAGGTCGTCGTCGCCACGCCTGGTCCCTAATCGAGACTAGGCTAAGGCTCCGTATGACACGTAAACGCGATGAGTCGATAACGACCGGGGGGTTACCCGCGGATACAGCCTCGCAGCCACGACAAAGTCCCAAGTGGCCCTTCTCGCACCTCCGGCAAGCTTCCTAGGCAGGTTGACATACCCCCGGCGGTCCAGGAAAATGCCACATTCCTGAGAAAGAGGAGGCTACAAGTGTCTAAAGCACCGTGGATTACGTATCGGCCCGAACTCAAGGTACTCGACTGTACCATTCGGGATGGCGGCCTGATTAACGATCACATGTTCGAAGACGGGCTGGTCAAGGCCGTCTATGAGACCTGTGTTGATGCCGGTATCGATTATATGGAGATCGGCTACAAAGGCTCCAAGCGAATCTTTGCCCCCGATAAGTTCGGTGCTTGGAAGCACTGCGACGAAGACGACATCCGACGTATCGTGGGCGAAAATGAGACGCCGTTGAAGCTGTCCGTCATGGCCGATGCGGAAAAAACGGATTACAAAACGGATATTCTGCCGAAAGATCAAAGCGTTCTCGACACCATTCGCGTGGCCACGTATATCCACCAGATTCCGACCGCGGTGGACATGGTTAAGGATGCCTACGACAAAGGTTATGAGGTGACCTGCAACCTCATGGCGATTTCTGCGGTTCAAGAGCCGGAGCTTGATCAGGCCCTCGAAGTGCTGGCTGAAACACCGGCAACCACGATTGTCGTGGTGGACAGCTTCGGCACGCTTTACGCGGAGCAAGTCGAGATCCTGGTCAAGAAATACAAGAAAGCCGCTGAAGGGACCGGCAAAGAAGTTGGCGTCCATATGCACAACAACCAACAGCTCGCCTTTGCCAATACCATCGAAGGAATTATCCACGGATCGAACCGCGTGGACGCGACCATGGCCGGTTTCGGCCGAGGTGCGGGCAACTGTCCTATGGAGCTTCTTATTGGTTTCCTGCGAAATCCTAAACTGCGGATTCGTCCGATCTATAAGCTCTTACAAGATCACTTTGTCAAGCTTCGTGAGGACTTGGAATGGGGCTCCTTGGTGCCTTACAACATTACAGGTCAGCTCAATCAACATCCACGATCAGCGATACAGTTCCGCGCCGGTCCGAGTAAGGATAAGTACGTCGAGTTCTATGACAAGTGCGTAGCGGACGAGTAGCTCCGGCGGATTTGCCGAGCTGGGGAAGCTCCCCTTCAATGAGATGCATCGACGACACGGATAAGGGGATAACGATGGTGTCTGCACTTACCGGGACGGAGGTCAGTCTTTCGTCCCAATGTCGCATGTGAAAGCATAGCTGACGATCAGGTTTTCTTCCTTCTCGTGTTCTTCGACCGCGTCCATCAGGTGACGTATTCGGTTGCAGCAATCGCGCATGGTAAGCCGATCATCTTCTGTGATAGCTGCCAACTCGTGGTGGATCGAGGTCATGAGTTTCGTGGTTTCGGCATGTTCATGTTTGAGCATATCGACCTGACGGGACAGCGTCGGACGGCGCTCAAGGACCGAGGTCATGTAACCCTCGTGTTCCTCCATAGCCATGTGTTTTTGAAGGTGGGCGCGGAACCGCTCGAACTGGTCTCGTAGATCATCCAACCATTGAGCCACACAACTTCGCGGGATGGCACAAACGCGCTCGCGAAGGCAGTTGGCAACGTCCTGGACTTGGGCATGCTCCTTCTGCATCCACTGTGCGAGTTGTTGTGGCTCCATCAAGCAACCTCCCGTTCCGACATTCATCGGCAGGAACCCTATCAACGACCCTGGCTCCCATGATATTCGACACAACGGTAGCAAACCTAATACTTCATACTAGCAGGCTCGGAGATGAAAGGGCAGCGCACTAAAAACCCTGCAGCCGTGTCCAACCATCATTCTCGCCTTCGGCTGTCTCAATAGCAAGCCATTATGGAACGGGATCATTCCAGGGAACCGACCCCAAAGCTGTCGAAGCGATCGTCATACGCCTCCCGACACCACCATGACCACATGGACCACGCCTTCCTCCATGGCGGTTTCCACATCCAGCCCGCTTCGGTGAAAAATCTTTAGCATGCCGCTGTTTTCGGACAGGACTTCGGCATGGAATCGCTGAATACCGTTTTCTTGTCCGATCTCGATTAGCCGCTCAAACAGAAGCGTCCCGAGTCCTTTTCGCTGGTAGTCATCACGGACCACAAAGGCCATTTCGGCACTGGACTCGGTAGCGTCCGTCAGGTACCGCCCGACCGCGATGACCTCTTCCTGGCCGGCGACACCGACGACGCCGACCAATGCCATTTCGGTTCGGTAATCGATATTACAGAAAACCTGTAGCTTGTTGTGCGGCATGGCTTTCAGCTTGCCATGGTAGCGGAGGTAGACGGTCTTCTCGCTAAAGGAGTAGAACATCTCCTTCATCATCGGCTCATCATCCGGCTTGATGGGACGAATCATCACCTTCGACTTATCGAGAAGCTCGACCACAGACTCGTATTGAGCCGGATAGGGATGCTGAGTGGGCGGCATGATCTGGTTCGCGTACACGATTTTACGGCGTTTGGCGGCATGCAGAAGCTCACTTCGGAAGTCCGGGTGCGCAATACTGATGAGCGACATCGCACGCTCGCGCAAGTTACGGCCATGGAGGTAAGCAACGCCATACTCGGTGACGACATAGTGCGTGTCGCCGCGGGTGGTCGCGACACCTGCCCCCTCCTGCAAGAAGGGGACAATCCGTGACTTCAGTTGTCCATCCTTACCCCGGACGGTGCTCCGCAAGGCAATAATCGGTTTACCGTTTTCGGCCAGGGCTGTGCCACGTATGAAGTCGGCATGTCCACCAATCCCGCTGTAGAACTGCTGACCCAAAGAATCCGCACAGACCTGACCGGTCAGGTCCACCTCCAAGGCGGAATTGATCGCCACCATGTTTTTGTGTTGGCTAATCACAAAGGGGTTGTTGGTGTACTCCGAAGGATGCATTTCGATCATGGGGTTATCGTTCATGAACTCGAAGAGCTGATGGGAGCCGGCCGCAAAACTGCCGACGATCTTGCCGGTATGTAAGGTCTTGTACTTGCCCGTGATCACCCCGGCCTTGGCGAGTTTCATGACGCCATCAGCGAACATCTCCGTGTGAATCCCCAGATCGTTGCGATCCGTCAGCATGGCAAGGACCGCATCAGGGATCGTTCCGATTCCAAGCTGAAGCGTGCTGCCGTCCTGAATAAACCGCGTGATGTGGGCGGCAATTTGTGGGGCCACATCATCCGGTTTTTCCAGCACACTCCATTCCAGGAGCGGCTCATCATGATCGACGAGGTAGTCAATGTCATTTACATGAATGAAGCAATCACCGAGAGCTCTGGGCATGTGCGAATTGACCTGCACAATGACGACCTTGGCGTTTTCGACGGCGGACTTCGTGATATCGACCGACACGCCGAGGCTGCAGTAGCCGTATTCATCCGGTGGGCTCACGGTAATGAGGGCCACATCGATACCGACACGCCGGGATTTGAACAAGGAGGGAACTTGCGAAAGGAAAATCGGCGTATAGTCGGCGCGAGCTTCGTTCACCGCATCGCGCACGCTGTTGCCAATGAAGAAAGCGTTCGCGCGGAAGCTCGCGGCATATTTCGGATCGGTATAAGCTGCGACGCCAAGCGTGAGCACCTGAACAAGCTCCGTATCGGCCAAGCTACCCCCGTGCTCGCACATCGCGCGGACCAGCGCCTGCGGCTCACCACAGGCGGATCCCACGAACACGCGGTTGCCGGCTTTAATATGTTTGACGGCGTTTGCCGCTTTGACGGTTTTCGATGCGTATCGATCACGCCAATGCTTACTCATGGCTTAGTTCTCCGAGAGGATAATCCGCGCATCGGCTACCATGGCCCCCTTGCCTCGGGCGTAGACAAGAAGCGGATTGATATCCAATTCCTTAATCTGAGGATTTTCTGTAACAAGTTGTGACAATCTCGTGAGGCATTCAGCAATTGCGGTAATGTCGGACGGTGGTTCGCCCCGCACACCCTCGAGCAGACGATAAGATCGGATATCTTTTATCATCTCCATCGCGATGTTTTCGCGGATGGGAGCCAAGCGGAAAGCGACATCCCGCAAAGCCTCGGTGTAGATTCCCCCGAGCCCAAACATTAACAGCGGCCCGAACCGCAGGTCGCGGGTCACGCCGAGAATGATCTCCTTGCCTGGATCCAACATTTTCTGAACGAGAACACCCCAGATTTCGATATCGTTGCCCATTTTTTCGCGAACCGACTTGACCATGTCGTCATGGGCTTGGCGAACGGACGCTTCATCCGTCAAGTTCAGTTTGACACCGCCGACATCCGTTTTGTGCAGAATCTTCGGCCCCGAGATTTTCATGACCACCGGATAGCCCATCTTGTTGGCGGCATCAGCAGCTGCATCGGCGGAGGTAGCTAACTTGGAGGGCACGATTGGGAAGCCGTAGTGGCGAAACGCTTCCAACGCCTTCACTTCGACGAGTTGGGATCGGCCGGCTGCGAGTTCTTCATTAAACAGCTTGGTCACCGCAGCGTTGTCCACGTCAAATTTGCGATAGTCGCGTATTGGCGATCGAATCCATTCCGCAAAGCGTGATTTCGCGGTCAACGCCCGCATCGCATTTTCCGGGAAGTGATACGTGGGCACGCCGTTGGCTTTGAGGGCCTTGACGCCCGGCGCGACATCCACATCGCCCATCATGCAGGCGACGATGGGCTTTTCCGTAAAACCCTCCGCATCTGCGATCACCTCGCCGATTTCCTTTGAATTCGTCATGGCCTGCGGCGTGACTAAGACGAGAATCTGATCGACATCTTCGTCGGCCGTGACCGCGTCCAGTGCGACGCGATATCGATCATGCCGGGCATCGCCGATCACGTCCACCGGGTTTTTGAGATTGCAGGCCGGAGGCAACTGGAACTTGAGCGATTTGACGGTATAGTCCTGAAACTTGGCCAGTTTGAGGCCATACCGGATGCAAGCATCGGTTGCCATGATGCCAGGGCCGCCCGCATTGGTGACGATAGCGGTTCGTCTTCCCTTAGGTAACGACGGCTCGACGAAAATTTCGGCATAATCAAAAAGTTCTTCGACGGATTCGACGCGAACAACGCCTCCTTGCGAAAAGATTGCATCATAGACTTCATCGGAGCCGGCCAGCGAACCGGTGTGTGAAGCTGCGGCCGCAGCGCCTTCCTGGGTGCGCCCCGTTTTGATGGCCAGAATCGGCTTGGGGTCCTTGCCGTGAGTGATTTCGTGTGCAACCTCGACGAATTCCTGACCGCTGGAGAGATCCTCGACGTACATCACGATGAGTTTGGTCTGCGGATCCGACGCCAGGTTCTGCAGTAAATCGATTTCGCTGATGTCCACCTTGTTGCCGAAACTCACGAACCGCGAGAAACCAATGCCGCGTCCCCGCGAATAATCCAGCAAGGCCGCCGCCAACGCACCGCTCTGCGAGATAAGCCCGACGCTACCCGGCGCTGGCATAGCTCCACCAAAAGCCGCGTTCATGTGCACACTCGGGTCGGTATTGATGAGCCCGAGACAATTCGGCCCCAGAATCGACAGCCCGCGCGACTGAGCCAATTCCTTCAAACGATTCTCACGTTCGACGCCCGCGCCACCGACTTCCTTGAATCCTGCCGAGATGACCACAAAATGCCGGGTTCCCATCTCAGCCGCTTCGATCACCACCGACTCCACCGCCTGGGCCGGCACAATGATGATCGCAAGATCCACCGGCTCGTCGATCGCAGAAACGCGAGGCGTGCAACGAATACCCATGATACTCTTGCTCTTGGGGTTGACAGGGTAGAGGACGCCGGCGAACGGCGCGTGGATGAGGTTTTTCAGAATCTCGCTGCCGGCGGTCCCCGGCCGACTTGATGCCCCCACGATCGCAATCGATTGCGGCGCAAATAAGGGTTCCAGGTCACGAAGTGGTGACGCCCCAACTTGTTCGGTGACGGCGGTCTCAGTCATGATAATCTAACCTCAAAGTAACATGCACGAGCAGTCCTTGCGACCGTTCCAGGTAGCGCAAAAATCCCTTCCTGTTGGGGGTTATCGTATTTTGTGTACGGTCTGTTTGGTCTCAAGTTCTTGTGGTTCGTCGGCACACCTAAGAAAAAAGCAGTAGCACACCCCCTAATCCGTTTCCACACCGGCCGGTACGGTCGATTCATATCGGTCAACGATGTCGCGCACAGTTGACATCTCAAAGCCGTATTGGCGGCGCAATTGGCCGAGTCGCTGATCCGAGGTTACAGACTCAGGTAATCCAAGCTCATGTTTCAGCACGGAAGTAGGTATACCCATAACGGCTTCAACCTCACCCAAAGTCATGTTGCCGCGGATGCGTTCCCTTTCGGAATGAGTCACACCAGAGCTATGCGGTAGCATTTCGTGACGTACACCGTCCATCGATTGCACATTTGCATGGGCGACCCACAAAAACCCGACAAACATCGCAACGATCGCGACCAATAGTACGGCACCGTATAGCGAACTCAGCCGCGTCGTTGATGCGATCGTGTCTTGCCGGCCTGGCCGTAGTATTCGCTGCGTTGTGTTGCACACCCACGTCCAGTGCAAGGCCAAGTGGATGACGAACAACCCCGCCATGACCACGGCGAGCCAAAAATGCAGTTCGCCCCAAGTATGACGATCCATACCCCACAGGACCAAATGGCGACCGCCGATGCCGTGCCTGCCGCCGCTACCTGGAGGGAGCGTAAACCGCATCACCAACCCGGTAGCGATGACGCCAAAAACCATGATACTGGTGAGCCCGTCAACCAGGTAATTCAAGGTACTTTTTCGCATAACCAAACTCCCGTTTAGCCAAAGCACTTACAACCTAGAGGCGTGTACGCCAAACTGGGTAGCGCAACAGGTCTTTCGGTTCGCAAAACCCCAACGACGTTTTTGCAACCTAGCAAGACGTTGTTTTATGCGGACCCGTTGTCCCGCCAACATTGGAGCACACGCATGTAGTTACCGCGGATGAATGCGTTGGGGTCGGGGCAGCGCAATAGGCTCATATTTCCCTGCATCTGCTTGAGCGACTCGTACTCGTTCTCCTCCAGCCAGCGGCTAAGCCCGTCCCGGATTTCCTTGAGGCATTCGGGACCACGCTGGAGCACGGCCGAGACCATCTGAATCCCCTGGGCGCCGCACATCGTCGCCTGAACCGCATCCAAAACCGTATGAACACCGCCCGTGACACCGAGGGAAGCGCGAACGCGTCCTGAAACAATCGCCAACCAGCGCAACCGCAAGGGTAACTCGGCAGAGCTCGAAAGTTGCAACGTGGAGCCAACCTCGAGTTTCTCCACATCGATATCCGGTTGATAGAAGCGGTTGAACAGTACCAACCCATCCGCGCCAGCCCCGTCCAGTTGCTTCGCCAAGTTAGCGAAGCTGGTGTAGAACGGAGAAAGCTTGACTGCGACCGGGATCTTCACCTCGTCCTTTACGGCACGTACCATCTCGATCGTGCGACGTTCTAGCGATTCACCTGGCGAGCTGGGATCCGTTGGCACCGAGTAAACGTGCAACTCAAGCGCGTCGGCTCCCGCCTTCTCGATTTGTTGGGCATAGTCCAACCAACCACCAGCGGTCACGCCGTTCAACGACGCAATGACCGGAACGTTGACAGCTTCTTTCAGCTTTTGAATGTGCTCCAGATATTCGTCGGGACCCAGCGCAAAGGCGTCGGCATCCGGAAAGTAGGTCAACGCTTCCGCGAACGATTCGGCATGCGCATCCATGGAACGATGAGCCGCCAAGCCCTCCGAAGCCAATTGCTCCTCAAACAGCGAACGCATCACGATGGCGGCAGCACCAGCATCTTCCAAGGCTCGCGCGCTGTCCAAGTTATCCGCCAGAGGGCAGGCACCTACGATAAACGGATGCGGTAAGTCAAAACCGAGGTACGTGGTGGAAAGATCCATGAGTGGGACCTCCAGATAGCAAAAAATGTCTACAATACCATGGCGACCAATCCAATTCTGGGCCGCCATAACTCAAAACGGCAAATGCGCTCGTCGCGCTATGCGTTTCCATTTCCACTGGCGGCACCGTTGCCGTCTTTGGGAACCGTCAGCTTGGCCATATGTTGATAGACAGCAACGCGCCGTGCCGACGCGATTTGTGCGTCAATGGACAGTCGGTGGAACCGTTCCGGATCGATCTTTTCCACCATGCGGAATCGGGTTTCGTTGCTCATGTATTCTTGCACCGCAAGCTTGGCTGCGGGCGAATCAAGCACCAGCGGTGGCTCGCCGGCGAGCACGCGACGCGGATCGTAACGGTACAATGGCCAAATACCACTATTGACCGCTCTTTGCTGCTGTTCGAGGCCAAAGGCCAAATCGTAACCGTGAGCAATACAGTGGCTGTACGCAATGATGAGCGAGGGACCCGCATAGGATTCCGCCTCCAGGAAGGCCTGGACCGTATGGTTGTCTTTGGCACCCATCGCTACGCTGGCCACATAAACGTGCCCGTAGCTCATCGCCATAAGACCGAGATCCTTCTTGGCGACCGACTTGCCCGCGGACGCGAACTTGGCGGCAGCACCCAGCGGTGTCGATTTGGAGGCCTGACCACCGGTGTTGGAGTACACCTCCGTATCGAGCACGAGGACGTTCACGTCCCGCTGCATGGACAGCACGTGATCCAATCCGCCGTAACCAATATCGTACGCCCAGCCGTCGCCACCGAGGATCCAGACACTCTTCTTGACCAGATAGTCGGCCAAAAGCGACAAACGTGTGGCTTCAGGTGATTGAATCGCCTTCAGTTTGTTCCTCAGTGCGATTACTCGCTCACGTTGGGCTTGAATGCCCGCCTCCGAGCTCTGGTCGGCCTCCAATAACTCTTTCACGAGATTGTCGCCGACTTGAGAGCTCAATTGCTGCAAAAGGCCACGTGCCTGGGCATTGTGGGCATCAATCGCCAAACGGAACCCGAAGCCAAACTCAGCATTGTCCTCAAACAACGAGTTGCACCAAGCGGGTCCGCGTCCGTCGGCATTCTTGCAATAAGGTGTCGTCGGGAGGTTGCCGCCGTAGATCGACGAGCAACCGGTCGCGTTGCCGATCAATGCTCGGTCGCCAAACAGCTGGGACATCAATTTAACGTACGGCGTCTCGCCGCAACCGGCACACGCACCGGAATACTCAAACAACGGCAGGAAGAACTGCGAGCTCTTGACGTTGATCTTATCGAAGGCGGTCCGATCGGGCTCGGGCAGACTGAGGAAGAAGTCGTAGTTCGCCCGTTCACGTTCGCGAAGGGGAAGCTGCGGCTCCATATTGATGGCTTTGTGCTTCGGATTGGACTTGTCCTTGGCGGGGCACGCGCTGACACACAGTCGGCAACCGGTACAGTCCTCGGGGGCCACCTGGATGGTGAACTTCATCCCCTTGAACTCCTTGGTCTTGTAATCGGCCGACCGGAAGTCCGCCGGCGCTTTCTCCAGTAGCGCTGGCTCGTAGGCTTTGGCCCGAATCGCGGCGTGCGGGCACACCAAAGCACACTTGTTGCACTGAATGCAGATGGCCGGATCCCAGATGGGCACCTCGAGGCCGACGTTGCGCTTCTCCCACTGGGTGGTCGCGGTCTCGTACGTGCCGTCCACTGGGAATGCACTGACCGGCAGCAGGTCACCCTGGTTGGCCATCATCATGGCCGTCACCCGCTGGACAAAGTCGGGCGCCTTCTCGGAGACGATGGGCGGCCGAACTTTGGTGGCCGTCACCTTGCTGGGCACGGAGACCTCATGCAGGTGCTCGAGCGTGGCATCGACGGCCGCGAAGTTGCGTCGGACGACTTCGTCGCCCTTTTTGCCGTAGGTCTTCTTGATAGCTCCCTTGATCTTTTCGATCGCCTCCTCGCGAGGCAATACTCCCGAAATCGCAAAGAAGCAGGTCTGCATGATCGTATTGACGCGCGACCCCATGCCCGCGTCCTTGGCGACCTGGTAGCCATCAATCACGTAGAACTTCAGCTTCTTCTCGATAATCGTTTCCTGCACTTCCTTGGGTAACTGACCCCAGACTTCGTCCTTGCTGTAAGGCGAGTTGAGCAGGAAGACCGCGCCATCAGCCGCGTAGTGTAGTACGTCATATTTCTCGAGGAACATAAACTGGTGACATGCGACGAAGCTTGCCCGGGTGATCAAATAGGGCGATCGGATGACCTTCGGACCAAAACGAAGGTGCGAAATGGTCATCGCACCGGACTTCTTCGAGTCATAGACGAAGTAGCCCTGAGCGTAGTTGTTCGTTTCCTCACCGATAATCTTGATCGAGTTCTTGTTCGCACCCACGGTCCCGTCCGCACCCAGGCCGAAAAACACCGCCCGTACGACATCGTCACCTTCGATATCAAACGACGCGTCGTAATCAAGCGAAAGGTGGGTGACGTCATCGTTGATTCCAACCGTGAAGTGCACCTTGGACTGCTCTTTTTGCAGCTCATCGAACACTGCCTTGACCATCGCGGGGGTAAATTCTTTACTCGACAACCCATAGCGTCCACCGATGATACGAGGCTCCTGAGCCATCGGTAAGGTTCCCGCATTGCCCGCTTCCCGAATGGCCGTTACGACGTCCAGATAGAGCGGCTCGCCAACGCTACCCGGCTCTTTCGTGCGATCGAGGACCGCGATCGACTTGACCGTCTTGGGGAGCGCCTTCAAGAGGTGTTCAGCCGAGAAAGGCCGATACAGCCGAACCTTAATAATTCCGACCTTTTCTCCCTTGCTTGTCAGGTACTCCACCGTCGAGTGGGCTGTTTCCGCACCGCTACCCATAATGACGATAATGCGCTCAGCATCCGGTGCCCCGACATAGTCGAACGGCTGGTATTTCCTGCCGACCCGCTGAGCGAACTGATCCATCACCTGCTCGACGATCTCAGGGCACGCATGGTAGTAATTGTTGCAGGCCTCACGGGCCTGGAAGAAGGTATCCGGGTTCTGAGCGGTACCGCGAAGCAGCGGCCGGTCCGGCGTGAGCGCGCGCTCACGATGGCCTTTGACCGCTTCTTCGTCGATCATGAAACGCAGGTCGTCGTCGGCTAGCATCTCGAGCTTGGACACTTCGTGCGAGGTGCGGAAACCGTCGAAGAAGTGCAAGAAAGGGACCCGGCTCTTGAGCGTCGCTGCCTGTCCGATGCAGGCCATGTCGTGCGCTTCCTGCACCGAAGCGGATGAAAGCAAGGCGAAACCTGTTTGCCGACAGGCCATCACGTCTGAATGATCGCCGAAAATCGACAGGGCATGCGTCGCCAGCGTTCGGGCCGACACGTGCATGCAGTGAGCGGTCAGTTCGCCCGCGATCTTGTACATGTTCGGGATCATCAGCAGCAAACCCTGCGACGCCGTGAACGTTGTGGTCAAAGCCCCAGCCTGCAAAGAACCGTGCACTGCACCTGATGCGCCGCCTTCCGACTGCATCTCCACAACCGACGGAATGGCGCCCCAGATGTTCCGCTGGTTCTTGGTCGACCACTCGTCCGCCAATTCGCCCATCACCGAAGAGGGCGTGATCGGGTAAATCGCGCAAACCTCGTTGGTACGGAAGGCTGACGAGGTGGTGGCCTCATTACCGTCAATCGTCTTCATCAATCGCTCGCCCATGCCAGTTGCTCCTCAAGTCAGTTTGGAGGGAAAAACCTAATTTACTCGCCGGTTACCCAGACGTCCCTAACGTCTGTCCGGACTATAGGTAAAGCTTTAGGCTTTACCCACGGATAGGCGTGCCACGGGTCGTGCTATTCCCCGGCCCGCGTGGCTGCCCCGGCCTATCTCCAGATACCCCCCGCTTGCGTCTGGGTTGGATCGAACATGTTACACCCCGGGCGTAGCCGCATCAACCGCCCATCCGCCTTGAACCCGCGCAGATCGCCCCTGAAAGGCAGGACGTGCGCCACGATCAGTTCCGTAGCCAACAGAGGCTCATTTTTCTTGTCCCTGGCGGTTGAGCGTTCGTGGGTCTCTTTTTTGCCCTAAAATCTCCGTATTTTCATATCGACGGTGCACTCCAGCCGCCGCCAGGTAGAGACATTCAGAGTAGTCGAACGAACACACCGTGTGGTACCATGAGGGCAGGCCGCTCGGCAGCGGTTTGCTTAAGGACGATTGCGTGTTTGCCGGGCGACATGTGGGTGGTCGTTACCGACGGATTCTTCGAGCGAACAAATGTTGAAGGTGATTCCTCGGGAATGGCGCGGCCGCAGGAGGCGGTCCAGATTGCCAGTTCCCTTTCCCCGGCGGCGGTGATATTGAATCGCAAGGTCAACGATTTGTAGGGCGTACTCAGAGGGATCTTGGGCCATGGCATTACCCAGCACAGCACAAGTTACGCAGGTTCTTCGGGAGATCGAAGAGGGCGACCGTTCCGCAAACCAGAAGTTGTTTTCGTTGCTGTACGAGGAGTTCCACAAGCTTGCCGCTCGTTACCTTCGGCGCGAAAGGGCGGACCACACGCTTCAGCCAACCGCCTTGGTCCATGAAGCCTTCATGAAGCTTGTCAATCAGAACCAGGTACGATGGCAAGGCAAGACCCACTTTTTTGCCGTCGGTGCGCAGGCAATGCGGCGTATCCTGGTCGATCATGCGCGTCAGAAACAGCGGGAGAAACGTGGCGGTGGGCGACAGTTTATCACACTCGACAAGCAGGTGGCGATTTCTCCTGAGCGAGACGCCGACCTCCTGGCGCTTGACGAAGCTTTGGATAAGTTGGCGCAAGTGGATCCGCGCCAGGCGTCCATCGTCGAACTCCGGTTCTTTGGCGGTTTGAGTGTGGCCGAAGTGGCTGAGGTGCTCGGCGTTTCAAAAAGGACCGTCGAGGGCGATTGGACCATGGTTCGCGCATGGTTGCGTCGGGAACTGAGTAAGGCATGACCCCATGACTCCTGAGCGTCACCAAAAGATTAAGAAACTATTCCTGGCGACGTGCGAACTTGATGAGGCGAGCCGCTCCGCATTTCTTGCTCAGGCTTGCCCCGATGACGCCGAGTTGCGTGTGGAAGTTGAGTCGCTGTTGAAACACCACGATCCCGCGACACTGATCAGCCCTTTGCCCCCCATCAAAGCGGAGGGCGAATGGCCCGATTCCGATGACCGGCCGACAGAAGAAACCGTCGTTGACTCAATGGATTCGTATGCAACCGAGATGGGACATCAGGAACGCTTTGCGCCGGGAACCATGATTGCCCAGCGGTATCGTATCATCGCGATGCTCGGCCGGGGCGGGATGGGAGAAGTGTACCGGGCGGACGACCTGAAGCTCGAGCAGCCGGTGGCCCTGAAGTTTCTTTCGCGGTGTCGAGCCGACAACTCAACCTGGCTCGCCCGCTTTTACAGCGAAGTGCGTCTTGCACGCACGGTCACCCATCCCAACGTCTGCCGGGTGTACGACATCGGCGAGGCAGAGGGCGAAGCGTTTATTTCGATGGAGTACGTTGACGGTGAAGACCTGGCTTCGCTGTTGCGACGCATCGGCAGACTACCAAGCGACAAATCAATCCAGATCGCCAGGCAACTTTGCGGCGGCCTGGGGGCTGCCCACGAGCAGGGTGTGCTACATCGTGATTTGAAACCCGCAAACATCATGATCGATGGGCAAGGCAAGGTGCGCATTACGGACTTCGGGATTGCTACGCTGACAACACCAAACAGTAAAAAAAACGTCGTCGCCGGCACACCGGGTTATATCGCCCCCGAAGTCTTGATCGGAAAACCAGCATCCGTTCGTAGCGACATCTATTCGCTCGGATTGGTACTTTATGAGTTGGTGACGGGTCGACCGGCATTCGACGATGACCTAATTGCCGGGCGGCGAAAGCAAAAGACGCTGACAGCCCCGTCCACTTGGGTCGAAGATGTCAATCCCGCTGTCGAACGAGTGATTCTCCAATGTATCGAGAATAAACCGGAAAATCGACCTGCATCCGCATACGAAGTTGCCGCCGCTCTACCCGGAGGCGACCTGCTGGCCGCGGCCCTGGCCGCCGGCGAAACGCCCTCACCTGATATGGTTGCTGCCGCGCGAGTCCGCGACGTCCGGCCGATCCTCGCGATTACTTGCTTCATTGGGAGCATCATCGGCCTACTAGCAGCCGTGTTTCTGGCCGATCGGACCTTTCTTCTACCTCAAGCTGGGCTCACCAAGGCACCCGCGGTACTTGAGTACAAAGCCAAGAAAGCCATTCGTGCATTGAGCGATGGTGAGGAATTGCGCAGCCACATACACGGTTTCGTAATCGATCCCGCTTGCCTGGCGTTTTTGAGGGCCCATGGCCCCGAAGATGTCAGCTGGTTCGAACGACTTGCAAGCAGCCAACCGCCCGCGGTGTTCTTCGAGTATCTGCAAGGCGAGCGCCGCGTTGCCTTGGCGGGCCCACTCGATATCCCAAAACGGTTCGAGAGCGCACAACCTGCCCTGAGCCAGGGCACAAAGACGGTCCGGCTCGACCCCAAGGGTAGACTCATGATGTACAGGGTTGTTCCCAACCCACAGATCAGCGAACGTTCGGAGCCCAAGACCCCCAATTGGAAAATCGCGTTTGAGTTAGCAGGTTTGGATATCAACTCTTTCAAACGCACCAACCCCGTCAGGTTGCCCCCCATCTACGCGGATACCCATTTGGCATGGCAAGGCGTTTATCCAGATAACCCGAACGTAGCGATTCGGGTTGAGGGCGCAATCATCGGGGGGGAGGTCGTCTCGTTCGAGGTCGTGCAGCCATGGGAGGACGAAGCCCCCAGAATTCCGGGACATGTTTCACCTTTTGACGGCTGGTTGACGAAGCTGGACGTAGCCTATTCGCTTTTCCTTGCCACGTTAGTCGGTGGAGGTATCCTTGCGTGGCGGAACCTCCGATTGGGACGAGGCGACCGGCGAGGCGCTCGGCACCTGGCCCTTTTCATGTTGTGCATGGACTTGCTGGCATGGATTCTCGGGCATCAACACGTGGCCGATTTCGTCGCTGAGGCCCATTCAGCAATCACAAGCCTGAGGTTCGCCATTTTTACGGCGGCCGTTATGTGGGTTTACTACATCGCGCTCGAGCCGTACGTGCGGCGCGTATGGCCCCAATCGATCATCTCCTGGAGCAGGGTTCTTGCTGGCCGAATACGTGATCCGCTGGTGGGACGCGATGTACTCGTCGGAGGCCTTGTTGGCATCGCCATCATCTTGTTGTTACAGATCAACGTGTTGGCCGCATCGTGGGCGGGATTGCCTCAATCCGTTCCCCTGTCACCTGACCACGGGGCGCAACTGGGTCAATTGATGGGGTTTGGGGCTGCCTTGTATACGATCGTTATTGCACAGTTGTCGGCTGTCTGGATCGGGCTGATCTTCCTCATGATTATGTTGCTCTTGCGCGTGACGGTTCGGATTCCTTGGCTGGCGGCAATCGTGTTCCTCGTCGTTGCGACGGCAGCATTTACCTTGACTTCCGATTCGGCTATTGCGATGCCCTGGGCGACCCATGCGATCATTTCGATTGGCCTGGCCGTTATCCTGGTTCGCGTCGGATTTCTCGCCGCCATTTCAAGTCTCTTTACGACGGAGCTGATGATGAACAGCCCGATCACATCCGATGTGAACGCATGGTATGCCGGCGCAGCGGGCTTCAGCATCACCGTCCTGATCGCACTCCTAGCTTTCGGATTGTATTGCTCTTTAGTGGCCCGATCTTTTTCCCGTACGGGCACTTCCAACAATTGACGCGAGGTAAGAATCTCTCAACAAAAATCGCCGCGACATCCCGGAATTTCCTCAAAAGGAAACCCTCGAAACATCGCGGCGACTCGCAATCGTCATGTTCCTTCACGGCGATCGCGTTTGCGTCGTTCACGCATCGTGACATGAGCATGTCGCTTAGCGTCAATACCTCTTGTCACGTGCGCTGAGCCACTTCTCAGCGTTTCTTTTTCTTCTTGCTGGCGGCTTTCTTTTTCTTCTTCGCCTTCTTGGCAGGAGCGGCACCTAAAATGGAGTCCTTGCACGCCTTGGAAACGCGGAACTTGACGACCTTCTTGGCGGCAATCTTGATCGTCTCACCCGTGGCGGGGTTGCGGCCCATACGTGCTTTGCGGTGCACGAGCACCAGCTTGCCCAGGCCAGGCAGCGTGAAGCTGTTCTTGGCTTCTTTGTAGGCAAGGTTGGCCAATTCCTCGAGGAACAGCGCCGCTTGCTTTTTGGGCATATCACACTTCTCAGCGAGCGCTGTCGTGATGGCCGACTTGGACATCTTTTTGGCTGCAGCCATAGTAACCTCCTTGTTCAAGACTTGGGCCGACCGCTGGCCCATTGCATGGATAACCAATTATCCGATGCGAATCATAAACATTCGTTATCGGCGCGTCTAGCAAAAAGCCTTGAAAACATTGGTTTTTTTTTGAGGGCGACGCCGCGGCGATACCGAGGCACCTTCGGTCCCTGCAAAAGCTGAAGCGTTGAATACGCTATTTTGAGCGTCGCGATCGGTACAAATACATGCCCGCGCATCAATTGATTGGACCGCGTGGTATGCGAGGTTTTCGAGGTGCACGATATGGTTGACGGTTGTTACGAATCACTTATGGGTCAAGCGACGAGAGGTCCACAGTGGGTCGCGCCGACGTTAAAAGAGCCCTCGATTCGGAGGTGTTAAGGACCTGTGAGTTACGGTTGGGGGCAGTCCCTCATGGGGGACCAGGCATTGCCCCAAAGGTTCCCAATCGCCGTTTTTGGCCTCGAAAAGGCTGTTTTGGCTGGATCGACACAGGCATGACTGCCAGAAGGGATTAGCCCCAGATGCCGGTTCGCTATAATCTCCTGAGCCATTCGTGTGGGAGCGAAGGAATTTCCATAGCAGGAGCTGGAGTGCGAGGATGTCTCTCAAGCAGGAACAGGATGATCGCCAAGGGCCGTCGCCAAGTGAGCGGTCGAGGCTCCGGGCCGTGTTTGCCAATCACCCTCGACACTGGCAAGACAACGACTCTGTCTACCCCGTGATTAGTCGGCGAAGTGGCGGGCTCTCCGTCGGTATCAACCTGAACCCCGACAAAGCCTGTAACTTCAATTGCGTCTACTGTCAGGTGGATCGTACGGTCGCGCCGGCCGTACGCAAGGTGGACGTCGATGTCCTCCGCGACGAATTAGAGCACATCATCCAGGGCATCGTTTCCGGCGGCTTGTTCGAAGATCCGCTTTTCGGGCATGTCCCGGAACGGTTTCGCCGATTCAACGACATCGCTTTTTCTGGCGACGGGGAGCCAACCACATCGCCCCAATTTCCCGACGCGGTGCGCATTGCCGCCGATCTGCGCCGCAAGTACCACCTCGATCCGGTCAAACTCATACTCATCACAGATGCCGTTTACCTCACCAAACCGAGGGTTCGTGAAACGTTGGCCATGATGGACGCGAACAACGGCGAGATTTGGGCGAAGCTCGACGCCGGTACGGAGGAGTACTTCCAGCTCATCAACCGTCCCAACGTCTCTCTGCAGGTCGTTCTGGAGAACATCCTCGACGCAGCCCGTGTTCGTCCCATTGTGATTCAGTCCCTGTGGATGAACGTGAACGACACGCCGCCGCCGGATACCGAGATCGATGCCTTTGCGCAGCGTTTGCGGTGGATCATCGATAACGGCGGCTTGATCCGCCTCCTGCAAGTCTACACGATCGCGCGTCAGACGGCCGAGCCTTTCGTCAGTCCGTTAGGTGACCGAGTCCTTCGGCGAATTGCCCAGCGGGTCGGGTCGATTGTATCTCTGCCGACAGAGGTCTACGGCTCATGATGGCGAGGTCTTAAACCGTATGAAAATCGTATTTCCCCGACGATAGACGTCGAAATGTGGCAAATCGCAATGACCGAAGTCTATAAGTGCCATATATATGGCCTCATTGCGCGATTCCACCAGGCAGCATGGGGCCGAGGTTGTGTTAGTGGCATGTTGAGGATCGTGCTGTTACATTCGTGTGATGGCGATTTACGTACGCGGATTGAAGTTGGGGTTGGATGAGCCGGAGGAACTGCTGGTCGAACGGGCAGCAGCTCGGTTACGAGTACCTGTGGGCGATATCCGGACGTGGGCGATCGTTCGTCGATCGCTGGATGCCCGGCGCCATGACCAGCTGCATTTCATCTACAACGTGGAACTGGCATTATTCGGGTCGAGCAAGCAGGAGGCCAAAGTCGTTCGGCAATTACGTCGCGCTGACGTGACCCCGCTTACGCCCAAGGCACCGATCGTCATTGAGCCGGGACGCGAGCCGATGCCCGATCGGCCCGTGGTGGTCGGATTGGGGCCGGCCGGGATGTTGGCCGGTTTCATGTTGGCGAAGTTCGGTTATCGCCCGTTGATGATCGATCGCGGTGTTGATGTGAAGCGTCGGCATCACGACGTCCTGGTCGACTTCTATCGCCGACGGGAGTTCAATCCGGAGTCGAATCTGCTGTTCGGCGAAGGCGGTGCCGGAACCTATTCCGACGGCAAGTTATACACTCGTGTTCACGACCCGCGAGGTCAAGCGGTTCTCGAGATTCTTTATCAGCACGGGGCCGACCCGCGCATTCTAATCGAAAGCAGGCCGCACATCGGGTCCGACAAGTTGCCGGGGATTTGCCGACGGTTACGGTTGCATATCGAAGCGATGGGGGGGGAGGTTCGTTTTGGCAGCCGGTTGGATGATGTGGAGGTCGTTGACGGTGTGTTGTCGGCGATGGTCGTTAACGGCCAACGAATCACGTGCGGGCCGGTGATCTTGGGGGTTGGCCATTCAGCGCGTGACACATTGCGCATGCTCGCACGTTGGGGTATCGCATTCGAGTCGAAACCTTTTCAACTGGGTGTCCGCATTGAACATCCCCAATCGATGGTGGATCGGTGGCAGTATGGCCCGATGTGTGGCCACGAACGGTTACCGCCAGCTTCGTACAACCTGGTCGCGAAAAACGCTGCCGGTGACGATGGCGACGTGTTCAGCTTCTGTATGTGCCCGGGCGGCCAGATTCTACCCACGAACGAGTCCGCTGGGCAGATTGTGACCAATGGTGCAAGTCGATCCAGCCATTCGGGTCCCTTCGCAAATGCGGGCTTAGTGGTGACGCTCGATCCGCGCAAGGTTTGCCCAGGAACAAAGGTTAACCCGTTGGCAGCTTACGATTGGTTGGAGGAGATCGAGCGCAAGGCTTTCGCGATGACTGGTGAGAGCTACCGCGTACCGGCTCAGCGGGCATCTGATTTCGTGGAGGGCCGACCGTCCGATGGTCAACTCGAAACGAGTTATCCGCTGGGCGGCCAATGGTCGGACATCTGCCGGATTCTTCCGAGGGCAATCGTCGAAGCGTTACGATGTGGTGTCGCCCAGTTGGATCAACGCAGGTCAGGGTTTGGCGGGCCTGATGCTGTGATCGTCGCGCCGGAAACGCGAGCCAGCGGCCCTGTTCGCATCGTACGAGATTCAAAGAGCCGGCAATCGGTGTCGACTTCGGGGCTTTATCCGGTGGGTGAGGGGGCGGGTTACGCCGGCGGTATTGTTAGTGCCGCCATTGATGGGCTCAAGTCAGCCGAAGCAATTATCTCCCGTTACGCGACCCCAGGTTGAGTCTGATGAGTCGTGCTGCCATCAAGCCCGCAGCTTCGTCAACCATCAGCTCATGCAAAGGCGGGTGATCTTCACGGTTCGGGTTCAGCCGTGGCTCGACGACACAGCGAGATCAGCTCTTCGACCTTATCCCCCACGTCGGCGAGCGAATCGGTTGCTTTGGCTGAAGTTTCCAGGACGGCAGCCGCTTGCCCGATGACATCGAAACCGTAACCACCGCTAGCGCCCTTCAGTTGGTGAGCGATCGAAGTGAGCTGTGCGAGATCATGGGTATCCACACAAGCTTGGATGGTCGCGATACGATCCTGAAGATTGGCGACAAATTCCTCTACCAACTCCATCATGTCCGGATCGTCGCTTAGGCCGCTGTGAATCGGAGATGAACTGATCGATGCCATCGGTCTCTCCTGGGAAGACCCGTTGAATTGCCGGGTGGAAAACGTTTTTCAGTGTTCCCGAGGGACACCCTGTTCCCGAGGGAGACCCTCCACATACGACCCCTGCGTGCTATCGGCAAGGATCGGCTGGTGCGTGAGTAGAGAGGGGATGTCAAGTCATCGAAGACGGCCCAAGGGCCAGGTCCAATTTTCGCAGTTGGCGTACCGTTATCAGACATCATCCGGCAATAAAGGCCATGCAACCAACCGATTATGGGCGTATGCCCGCAAATGCTGATGAATCGTTGGAAATTATTTGCCCGCGTAGTCGATCAGGCGAGCGATTTCGGTGCGAAGATTGTGTCTAGGGACAATGCGATCGATAAAGCCATGCTCTAACATGAACTCAGCCGACTGAAACCCCTCGGGCAATTTCGATTTGATCGTGTTCTCGATGACACGCGGGCCCGAAAAGCCGATCATGGCACCGGGCTCAGCCAAATGAATGTCGCCGAGCGAAGCAAAGCTGGCGGCCACACCAGCCGTCGTGGGGTCACTCATGATGACGATATAAAGCCCACCGGCATCATCCAAACGAGCGACGGCCGCGGACGTCTTGGCCATCTGAACAAGCGACACCATGCCTTCCTGCATGCGCGCGCCGCCAGAGGCTGTCACAATAACAAAAGGGATGTTCTCGTCGGTAGCTCGTTCAATACCCGCCGTCACTTTCTCGCCGACGACGGCTCCCATGGAGGCCATGATGAAAAAGGGATCCATCACCGCCAAGATGGCCGGTCGGCCCCGAACAAAAACCTTGCCAACCACCACGGCCTCGGTCTCACCGGTGGCCTCTTGGGCTTGACGAAGTCGTTCTTTATACGTGAGCCGCTCACGGAATTTGAGGGGGTCCGTGCTCACGAGATCGGCCAAAAACTCTTCGAAGGAATCGGGGTCAGCTAATTGCTGAATTCGGGTTCGGACCGACACGCGGTGGTGGTAACTGCATTCGGGACAAACGTGTAGGTTCTCTTCCAGGGCTTTTTGGTAGACGGTCGCTTGGCACGACGGGCACATTTCCCAGAGCCCTTTGGGCACGTCAACGCGTCCAGCCGCCCCGTTCCCACGTAAAGCCGGTCCCGTGCCGTTCGGGTTGGGCTCATGCTCGTTGATTGTTGGGCGATCATCAGCCACGATTGCTATTCCCCACGCTGGCCGAAGGACGCAGTCACACAACGACCACCGCCCCATAGGCACATCTCGAAGGTCAATATATACGCATTTTTGAGTGATGCGTCCACCGGCAAGGCAATCAGGCGACTATGTCTTCATTGAAAATCGACTTCTTCCAATCATAACCATCGTCGTGGGTGGCGGCAGGACTAGATCCCCAGATATTGACGCACCGCAACGAGCAACGGTTGGCAACCCCAGCGAATTGGATCGGTTGTGGGCAGTCCCGTCTGGTTTGTAATTGTTTCGAGGGTTCTTACCGCCGCCTCGTCGGGCATGCCAACCGTATTGAGAGCCACCGCCACGACTTTGGCGGGATACAGCGGCTCCAGCACTTTCTCGTAGAGGGTGATCTGCTCAGCAACGGGTGCAACGGGGCAATCCGCCCAGCTACTGTGGACGTCGCGATCCGGTCGGTGGCAAACGACCATCACATCCGGACAGGCGCCATGAAGCAGCGAGAGGGTCACGCCGGAATAGCCGGGATGTGCGATCGATCCCTGCCCCTCGATGAAACAAATCTGTCGATGGGCCACCTGCTCGACCAACATCTCAACCGCACCGGCGGTGAAGTCCGACAATACGTGATCGATCGCAATCCCCCACCCTTCGAGCATGATGCCCGTTTGGCCGGTTGCCACAAAAGCGGCATCTAGGCCCGCCTTGCTAGCGGTATCGCGCAGTTCGTATGCCGTAACCATTTTGCCCACGTTGCAGTCCGTGCCGACAGTTAATACACGTTTGACGCGCGTTTGACGCGCCAAGCCACAAGCAATCCGTTCGATCGGACCTGGATCACGGACATCGTGGATGCGCGCGTGATGGCGTTCCGCCAACTGAGCCAACTCAGGATCACGATGCAAAGGAGCGTGAAGACCGCTGATGATCGAGAGGCCACTGCGCAGGGCGTCGATGACATGTTGTCGCATCGGGCCCGGCAATGCGCCGCCGACCGGGGCGACACCAATAACGACCGCGTTAGGACGTTCGGGCAGCGATGACAAGGCTTCAGAGACGCTCGCAAGAATCGGAACATCTCCAACCCCGTCAATCAGTGATCGGAGGGGTTGACCGGCATGCGCACGGTCGAGTACACCAACCACATCGTTCGGTCGATAGCGCAATAGACACACCGCTGTTTTCGACGTGAACGTGCCGAGCAGTCCCTCGGTCAGAACCAGAATGCGACGGTAGGGGAGTTCGACAAGCATGACGCGGGTTTCTAGGGTAAGCCGCCGGTATTGATAACCGAATGCTAAGAGGACTCGACCGTTTGAAAGTAGTGTTTAAAGAACGCGGCAGGTTGGATATCCACCGCAACGCGATGCGGTTTTTCTTCTGCGGCAGGATCAAAAAGAGTCATACCGCCCGAACGCTCGCTCTCCAGCTCGATCTCCACCCGACCTGGCTGAAAGGTACATAACTGGGGCTCGAAAACAGACGCAGCCGCCAACGGGTCGTGAAACGTGATCTCGGGCCTTGCTTGCGCAAACCACACTTCCGCCATTTCGAGGATGATTGTAAGTGGCCCCTTGCTCAGAAACTGTCGGCAATGAGCCGCATCCATGCGACATTGTGTGGTAACATCCAGGCCGATGCAGTACGTTTTCGGCACGTGGGCCGCAAAGACGATGGCTGCTGCATGAGGATCGTTCTTGGCATTCGTTTCCGCCAGGCCATAACGTGGAAGGCGCGTTTGATACACGCCCGCCATCATGACATGTTGATTGAGCAACCGCGGGATTTCCGGATCGATCGCAAAGAGTAAGCCGATGTTGGTCAGGGCTCCGACGCTGACCAAGGTGATTTCGCCGGGCCGGCTCCGGATCGTGTGCCGGAGAAAGTCAATCGCGGTGTTCGGGGCGAATGACTCACGATGGGGCCAGTGGGCAAGGGCGGTTCGTTGGGGTACATCCGGCTGCGGTTGCCGGCCAAGAATGGGCTCAGCTTTCCCGCTGTGAATGGGAATATCATCTCGGCCCAACGCCTGACAAATAGCATCGGCCAGTTGGGCGCGAACGGTCGGTTCGCCGGTTACGGTCGTGATGCCAAGCAACTCGCATCGCGGCTGCCTGAGTAAATAGGCCAAAGCCAAGGCGTCGTCGATATCGCTGCCGATGTCGGTATCGAACAGGATAGGGATGTTGTTGCGGGTCACGGCCCTTCTCCCGTCAAACAAGATTCAAAGTCATTCACAATGACAGTGTAGCATCGAAAGGCGACGAGCTCCTAAAAGGCAAAATGGCCCTAAGCACCCGCTGCCTCTCGCAAAGCGTCGATGACTTGCTGCTTGGTCACTAAACCCAGCATGACGATAGGCTCGTCCCACTGGTTAGCGGGGAAGACCGCACACAAGGGAATACTCGCACCGGGGGCAAGTTTGTTGATGAGTTGGCCGATTGTGTCGTCCTGGGCGGTCCAGTCGGCAAGCATCGGAACAGCCTTGTACTTCGACACGGCTTGAGCCACTTCCTGTGAATCGAAAACAAGCAACGTGTTCGTCTTACAATTCGGGCACCATTCAGCCGTGATGTCGAGCAAGACCGTCTTGCCGGCAGCGGTTAATGCCTTGAGCCGATCCAAGGAGAAATCTTCCCATCGCAGTTCGCCATGTTGGGTAGATGCCGTTTTGGGGTGTGCCGCCTCCCAATCCATACCCTTGCCGTAGGATACCCATGCACTGGCAACGAGGATCAGCAACGCGACGGCAAAGACAGCGACTCGCCCTCCTGTGGAGGTATTGGGCGTAAGCCAGCGACCGAGGACCCAACAGGCTAAAGCCACGCCAATCAAGAAAATGAGCGTCCAAACCAAGCCCATACCCCCGAGTTGACCCTGGAGAATATTCAGAAGATAAGCCACGGTTCCCATCAATAGAAACCCCATCGCTTCCTTGAAGGTTTCCATCCAAGGACCCGGCTTGGGAATGAAGCGCATCCAGGCCGGATGAGCGGTGAGCATGAGATAGGGCAATGCCATCCCCAGGCCAATGGTATTGAAGATGAGAAAAACCATCGGTGCGGGTTGCGAAGCTGCCCAAACCAGGACCGAGCCAAGAAAAGGCCCAAGACAAGGCGTGCCCATGATCGTCGCGAGCGCCCCCTTGGCGATCGATCCGATATACCCTTCACCTTCAGCACGCACCGCCAGGTCACCCACGGATCGTGGAACCCCCAGTGTAAACACGCCGAACAAGCTGAGACCAAACGCGAAAATCACCGCTGCCATGACAATCGTGAACGTGGGACTCTGGAAATGCTGCCCCCAAACCAGTCCCAGTGCAGTGGCCATCATCGCGAGGATGTTAAAAACGAACAGCATGCCAAACGAGAAAGCCAAACCCAGCTTGAACACTTTCGCCGGCGATTCATTGGCTTGCTGGACAAAACTCAAGACCTTGATCGAAATGACCGGCAAAACACAAGGCGTCACATTGAGAATCATGCCCGCCAGCAGAGCCAATCCCAACCATACGAGCAGGGAATGATGCTCTTGAGCGGTTGTGACATAGATATCGGAATCAAGACTGAATCCTTCTTGAGTGACACTTAAATGACCCTCCTCGTCAGTGCCCACGTCAGGTTGTATCTGATGTAAGCCGGTGCGAAGTGGGCTTCGGGCAAATAACGGCTCATTTGTAGCCGACACGGTTTCGCCCGGCTTAGCTACCGGCAACACCAAAGACCATCTGGCGGAGGTCGGCGGGTAACACTGTTTGGTCTTGTCGCTGCAGGCCTGATAGCTCAAGGTGCCACCAAAGCGAATGTCATCCCCTGTAAATGAAGCGTCAATCCTGACAGGCACAAAGACCGTATTCTTGCCGAGATAAATCGACAACGGTTCGTCAGGCAACAAACCAGCTTCACGTTTGCCTTCGGGAAAAACAGGCGTACTCATCGTCACGCCGGCTATTTGTTCAACAGACAAGCGCGTGGGAATGAGGAATTCACTGAGCGGCTTGTGCGAGTTGACGTGATAGTCCGGTTGCACCTCAAACTGGACCGCCAGCTCGAACGATGCGCCCGGTTTGACCTTGTCGACGTTGGCAACGGCGGAGAGCGACTTCAAATACTTCGCCTTCGTCGTTCCTTGTTTCCCGGCAATCGGCAACAAACCAAACGAAGGACGTTTGATTCCTTCTGGGCTGAGGTCGGTTCGTCCCAGACCCATAAGCGGGCTCTTGTTAATCACAACCCGTGTGCTCGGACGCGGAGGCACTTGTTCATCAGCTCTGGCTTCCTCAGGTTTGGTAAGGGGCAGTGTCAACGACCATTCCGCCGACGTAGCAGCAAGGGGTTTTTGCTCCTTCGTGCTATACGCTTGGTAGGTCACGACGCCGCCGATACGAACCTCGTCGCCTTCCAGCGACGCATCAACCTCAACGGGTAGCTGAATCTTTACTTTGTCGCGATCCGCGGGCCGTGAGGGACCCGCAGCTGATTCCAATTCATCCCGACCTTCACCAAAGACCGGTCGGCCAAACAAAAGACCTTCCAACTTGTATGGAAAAAGGTCGGTGGCAGCGAGTTTCTTAACACCCGATTCGTCCGCTCCAATGGCGTAGTCGGAGGTTTTCTCCAAACATACAGCAACCACAAACTTGTCGCCTGGACGAACCGTGCTTATGTCGGCCGAAGCGGACAGTCGTTTCAGATATTGGGCCTGGGTCATCGGAAGCGGCAAAGCAGCCCGCGCTTTTCGGAACAACGTTTCATGCGTGCGTAGGACTTGTTTCGTCGGTTCGACAACGGGCAATGTGAATGACGGCGTACTTTGGCCAAGGTAGCACGTACCCTTGCAGGCCAGCCACCTTGCATCCAATTTGATTTTGATCGCCCGTCCCGGCGGCACTTCGGGCGGAGCCGTTAGCGTGGCCAAGATGACGGGCTTACCCTCAAGGACAAACGTGTGCGTGCCTGCTTGGTCAATATGGCGTCTGGGCGGAGGGAAACGCAGAGAGCCGACCTGGAAGCCATCCGGGAGCGTCCACTGGAACCTCGGCTCCAGGCCTCCTTCACCCCGATTGAGCCAGTAGATGTGCCATCCGGGTTCGATCTCGAACCGAATGGCCAACTCGACGGATCGACCGGGCGAGATGGCAGAGCGGTCGGCCAACAGTGCAACTTTAATATCCGGAGTCCGAGGCTCCTCGATGGATGTGGCCAACGAGAGGGCACTCGTTGTGAGAAGGGACACGAAAAACAATCTGAACACAGTGCACGAACGCATGTGAGACCCTTTCGGAGAACCGAGAAGGCTGTCGGTCTGTTTATTCTAATTGCGGCAACGCCACCGGGCTAGGTCTAGGCGAAGGGTTCCGTGGACGCAAAAAACGCCCCCCCAGCCAGCGGACCCTTTTGGCTGTGAGAAAGTGTCTTTGGCGGCGGTTATCTTAAGGGTGCCTCCTCCTAACTTCTTTATCTGCTACGGCTTGAGTGTCCACAACCCACGGCACATGCTTGACGCCTACCGCCATTGGCTTATAATGTATATAAATAAATAGCGCCTGAAGATAGTGCGCAAGTATTTATTTATGGGAAGGTTGTCGTCACGCTTGTCCGGTTGGGTCATTCCCGGACCGGGTATGATGTGGTGCAATCAGGATGCGGCGGTTGCCGATGTTGGCTTGTTTGGCGGCAATCCGCAGGAAAAGGAGTTTTGGGATTCGGAATGCGGCCCAGACTAGTTGGGTCGCTGGAAAAAACTTTACAGAGCGACGCGGGTGGTCGGCTGGAAGCTCAGGATCACCGGGACTTGTGCGGTTGCTTGAGCGAAGACTCAGCTTGAGGTTGGCCGATCGGCCGGTAGCGGTTCCATGTTTTGAACCGTAGGGGAGGTTGATAGCTGTTTCGCTTCTTAGGCGGATGGCGACGGATTGACCTTATTTTGAAATCGTGTTTGTAGTTGTGCGGAAGGTTGGCTTAAAGGACGAGTGAACGGGCAAGGCAAGGAAGAAGTCATTGCCCTGGTGGTGCCGACTCCGCGACAGGGTGCAACGTTGGTCAGGATTCGGCGGTTCTGTGGGAGTCATAACTGTAGCTTTGCTAACGAACTAGGTTCTACGACGATGAGATGAGCCATGTGTGACAATGAACGAAAACCAGTCGTTAGCCAACGCGAGCTACGGTTAGGGGTATACACCATTCGGCTCCGAAGACCTGATTAACCAGCATCCGTTTCGCAACGAGCACGATGCAATCTCGCTACGTACGAGACCTGGAACGGCGCAAAACCCTACAGTGCCGCCCCGGAGACGCCGGCAAATAGCAGGTCGCTGTTCGCTCTGATTGTTTCCCGTTTTGTAACACTCCTGTGACTCCATCCTCACCTTCCCGTAGCCGAAGGCGGGCCAGTTGTTTATGCCCGCAAGCCAGGTGTTTGGCTCGTCGAGGAGAGTACGAGCGGAACGCCGAGGAGTCTCGCTACAAGACTCGAGCAACGTGGATTGGGCTCTGTGGTCTTCATGTGTAGCCGGTGCAAGTCGCCCCGGCGAGGGGACCATAGGGATGTGCGATAACGATAAGGAAGGTGAAATCATGGGACTGCCTGAACTCGTGGTCGCGGCAGGCCCGTCGATGCCATACCTGCTTCTCGCGTTCGTGGCTGGAATCGGAGGCGCGTTTCTTTTGTTCCGCGTCCTCGACAAACAGCGGCTGGGGGCTGCCCAGCGAGAGGCGAGTCGGGTCATCGACGAGGCTAAAAGCCAGGCCGAAGTTATTACCAAAACAGCGCGGGTGGATGCCAAGGAGGAATTCCTCAAGAAGGTCGAAGAATTTGAGCGTCAAAACGCGGAGGTGCGTGATGAGCTCAAGGAGGCTGAACGAAGACTCGAACGGCGGGCAGACAACCTCGACAAGAAGTTGGATACGCTGGCCACGAAGGAGAAAATGCTCGAGCGGCAGGAGCAGAGCCTGCGCGATCGTGACGCCGCCATCAAGAAAACATCCGCAGAGATCGAAAAAATCCGGGAAGAACAGCGGGAGCAGCTGCTTCGCATTTCCGGCATGGGTGCGGAAGAGGCCAAGACGATGCTACTGAACCAAATTCGGTACGAGATTGAGCATGATGCGGCCGAGATCGTTGAAAAAACCGTGACCGAAGCTCGCGAAACCGCTCAGGAAAAGTCTCGCGAAATCGTCATTACCGCCATCCAGCGGTATGCGGGCGAACACACAAGTACCAGCGCCGTCAGTACGGTCGATATCCCTTCGGATGACATGAAGGGCCGAGTCATCGGCCGTGAGGGCCGAAACATCCGCGCTTTCGAGAAAGCGACGGGTGTAGACGTGATCGTCGACGACACACCGGGGGTGGTCGTGGTGAGCGGTTTCGACCCGGTACGAAGAGAGGTCGCCCGGCTCTCACTTGAAGCGTTGATTCAAGATGGTCGGATCCACCCGACGCGCATTGAGGAAATCGTCGACCAAACTAAGGCCGAGGTGGCTCGGGAGATCGTCGAGCGGGGCAAGAAGGCCTGCATCGAAGCGAACGTTGGCGGACTGCACAAAAAGGCGATCGATCTGTTGGGCCGGCTGAGTTACAGGACCAGCTATGGTCAGAATGTGCTTCAGCACAGTATTGAAGTGGCCTATCTGTGCCAAATCATGGCAGATGAGTTGGGGCTCGATGGAACCTTGGCTCGGCGTTGCGGCCTCTTGCATGACATCGGTAAGGCCGTCGATCATGAAATCGAGGGTGGCCACCCGCAAATCGGTGCCGACATCTGTAAGCGGTTCAACGAAAGGCCCGAAGTTCTCAACGCGATTGCCGGGCATCATAGTGACATCGAAGCGATCAGTCCTTACACGCCGCTGGTGGCCGCCGCTGATGCGGTCAGTGCTTCAAGGCCGGGTGGGCGTCGGGAATCGTTGGATCGCTATATCAAACGGCTGGAAGAGCTCGAAGGAATCGCGACCAGTTTCGACGGCGTCAAACAGGCCTATGCCGTTCAGGCGGGCCGCGAAGTCCGCGTCATCGTCGATGCCAACAAGATCGATGACCGCATGGCGGTCAAGACATCATGGGATATTGCCAAACGAATCGAAAACGATATGACCTATCCGGGTGAAGTCAAGGTGACGTTGATTCGTGAGATTCGGGCCGTAGAGTACGCTCGCTAGCGAATGCGATCGCTAGAACGCTAAAAAGAAAAACGATGTGTGACCTTTCGGAGCCGCAAACGCTTTCCATAGCGTTTGCGGCTCCGGTTGTTTCGCGGGGTGACGCAAGAAGCCGTATTCGCCCTATCGGGGGGACGGGAGCGGTAAGCCCAGGTTCTGCATGACCCTCTTCAGGTCGTTCCACGCCTTGCCCTTCTCGCCGGGGCTGCGAAGAAGATAGGCCGGATGGTACGTTGGCATCAGTGGCGTTGGTTGGCCGATCGTGGGCGAACCCGATGTAAAGTAGTCATGCCATCGGCCGCGCAACCGTCCAATGCCTTCGCGGGTACGCAGAAGCGTTTGTGCCGCTGGCTTGCCGAGTGCGACAATCACTTCGGGTTGGATGATCCGCAACTGTTCGTCCAAGTAAGGCCAACAAGAAGAGACTTCATCGGGTGCGGGATCGCGATTGTTGGGCGGTCGGCATTTAAGAATGTTGCAAATGAACACCTCGTCACGGGTTAGGCCCATCGCTTCGATCATTTTGGTCAGGAGCTGCCCGGCCCGGCCCACGAACGCGAGCCCTTGCATGTCCTCGTCGCGCCCGGGGGCTTCACCGACGAACACAAGACGAGCAGCCGCATGGCCTTGGCCGAACACCGTGTTCGTCCGCGTCTCAGACAAGCCGCATTTTGCACAACCCTTGACCTTCGTCTCGTCGAGAGCCCGAAGCGCCTCCTGGCGGCGCGCCAGTTCTTGGGAAGAGATATTCTGCAATTTCGGGGCAGGGGGCAATGTGGACGCAGAACGTTTAGTCAGCGGTTTGGATTGCCCCACATGCGCGCATCGAGCCGTGGCGCTACTCGGCGAGGACAAAGGGACGTGTTGCACACCCAGTAAAAGATCGGTTTCCAGCTGGCGTGCCAACGCTCCGCGAAGGTGTTCCTTCCGACTCATACCTATCTCGGCTCCCACAAATAAATTGGCGTGACGGCCCTTGTTCTAAGTGAGCCGACGCACTGCGTCAAACCGTGTTTGATACGCAACGAAGCAAGGGGTGCGGCCCAGCGCCGTTTCAGGAGCACCTGCGTTTGGACTCCGGCCACCTCCGTCCTGGAACGCTGGGTTGACTCGTCAGATGCTGGGATTGTATACTACCACCATCAAGCGGTCTGGACGCATGCAAGCCTATCGCGTCCGAAGTAGATCGATGCCGCTCAGGCGCCGATTTGAGTCAGCTTGAGACCCTTCTTAAGGCAAAAAAGTGGGTACGGGCGTGCATAAGGGGAACGGTAGGTCCCCGTTTGGCTTTCGTCGCGCTGTCTGTACAGGGATATAGGTTGTGCGGTAGTGATTCGTGCATAAGAGGGTGAATGAATGGCTTTTGATATGAGCAAACATCTGGTGGTGGGGGCCAAGGTCAAGGTAGCGAACCCCATGGACGTCCCCGAGGACTCCGTGTGGGACGACGACAAAGGCAGAACCTCGCCCATGCTCAAAAAGCGGCTACAGGCCAAGTTCTTTCAAGGTGTCACCAGTGTTTTCGGTGAGATCGTCTATATCGCGAACTCGACCGAACGAGAGATGCTTCGGCGTAAAGGCTTGGTCAAACTCCGTATCCGCGATCAATCAGGCGTCATGCTCAGGATCACCGCCAACCCGAAGTGGTTGCTCGCTGCGCGCTAACCCTCAGCTCGACCTTGTGGACACCTGTGCCTTGCAGTCTTTCATGACAACCGTCAAGGCGAGGGCCTATGTCTCGTTTCTAGCCGCCCGGTTCTCGACTCAGCTTTCACATCCGTAAGCCATGACCGCTGGCTGTTCTCCTGGTAGGATGGGGGACGCCGGTTTGTATTGCGGCGCGTCCTGCGCGTGTCGTCTCTCACGTTGGTGACCCGCGACGGGACGAAAAGGGCGGTAGCTCGGATTCGATGCTCGTCTGAATAGATCGTCTGAGGAACTCATGAAGATTGTGACTATTATTGGCGCTCGGCCTCAGTTTATCAAAGCTGCCACCGTTTCCCGTGCGATCCAGTCGATGCCGAGTATTGAGGAAGTATTGGTTCACACCGGGCAACACTACGATGAAAACATGTCGGATGTGTTTTTTGATGAGCTGGAGATTCCCAAACCCGCCTACGATCTCGGGATCGGCTCCGGCTCCCATGGGGCACAAACCGGCAAGATGCTCGAGGCGATTGAACGCGTTCTACTGGATGAGAAGCCGAATTGGGTATTGGTTTACGGCGACACCAATTCCACGCTAGCAGGTGCGGTGGCTGCGGTAAAGTTACATATCCCCGTCGCGCACGTGGAAGCAGGCCTCCGTTCCTTCAACCGTGCCATGCCGGAAGAAATCAATCGTATCCTAACGGACCACGCAGCTAACCTTCTTTTTGCGCCGACCGAAACAGCCGTCAACCACTTGCATCATGAAGGTATAGACGGCCAGCGAATTCATCGCGTCGGCGATGTGATGTATGACGCTGCGTTGTTTTACGGGATCAAAGCCGACCAGATGAGCGATATATTGAGCCGGCTGGAACTCGTCTCAAAGCGTTATATGCTCGCGACGGTGCATCGTGCAGAAAACACGGACGATCCCAAGCGACTCCGCGCGATCATGGCAGGACTGTCGGCGGCCGCCACCGACGAGTACCCCGTGGTGTTGCCTCTGCACCCGCGCACCCGTGCAACGTTGGAACGCAAAGGTACACTGACGGAGGCCGCAAAACAGATTCGACTCATTGACCCCGTCGGGTACCTCGACATGGTCATGTTGGAAAAGAACGCTGTATTGATCGCGACCGATTCCGGCGGCGTTCAGAAGGAGGCGTTCTTCCACGGTGTTCCCTGCGTGACGCTACGTGACGAGACGGAATGGGTCGAGCTTGTCGAGGCAAAATGGAATCGGTTGTGTGCGCCGACGTCGAAGGATCAGATTGCCGCAACCCTTCGCGACGCCAGGCACACGAAGGGAGATACGATCCAACCTTACGGCAACGGTAACGCTGCGGGCAAAATCGTTGAAATCCTGAACGGGAGCTGATCGAATCACGTACCATGCAAGTCCTTCTGGTCACGGGACATTACCTGAGCTCGAAACGGCAAGCCGGCTTTCATTTTTTGGCGGATGCTTACCGCCGCCATGGCGCGACGGCGATTTTTCTGACGACCGGCATCAGCTGGTTGTCCATCTTGCGTCGCGATTATCGTCTGACCTATCCCGTTCGTCAGGAAGCCAACCAGCTTCATTGGGTGCAAGAGCGTCTGGGCAGCTATGTCTGGTTTACAAACTGGCATCCTGCCAACCTTCGGCTTCGCTTATTGAACCGGTGGTGTACAGGCCTGTTTTCCCGCTATGGGGAGCTTCCACTGGGTTCGGCCGAAGAACTCGTGCGCAGCTCACAATTAATCATTTTTGAAAGTACGCCCAGCCTGCTTCTGTTCGATCGATTCAAACGTTTGAATCCAAACGCTCGCTACGTCTACCGCGTGTCGGATGACCTTCGCTTTCTTCGCAACCATGCTGTGGTGCTCGAGGCGGAAGAGAAGGCATGCAAAAACTTTGACGTGGTCAGTACCCCCTGCGAATACATCTACCGGCGATTTCAACACTTGCCCCAAGCCGCACTCCATTACCATGGCATTCGCAAGGAGCTGTTCGATCGCGATTCCCCGAATCCCTACCTGAACGGACGAAAGGTCAATCTTGTCTTTGTCGGCGGCTCCTACTTCGATCACGATTTTCTGGACCAAGCGAGTGATTGTTTCCCTGACTGGGCGTTTCACATCATCGGGCCGGTCACGGGCTTACCGCGGCGCGACAACGTGATTGCCTATGGCGAAATCCCTTTCGCAGAGACCATTCGCTATATCAAGCATGCCGATGTCGGGTTGGCAATTCGTTCGTATTCACCGGGGGCGGAATCGCTTACCGACAGTCTCAAAACCATTCAGTACACGTACTGCAAGCTGCCGGTGGTGCTCCCGGAATTCCTGCGTACCGCCCAACCCAATCGCTTCCATTACAAGCCAGGCCATGCCGACAGCATCCGAAAGGCGATAGCAGATGCAGTCGCTTATGATCGTCGCCGTATCGATACGTCCGGTATCGATTCGTGGGATGAGCTGGCGGCTCGCCTCGCGGGCCCCCTGTCGATCAGTTGACGATCGAGGATACGCGGTCGTTTGCCTCGTCGCAGTACCTGGTATTCAATTCGTTTCGATAGGTTGATAGAACTGCGAATCAAGCATTTGAATTGCGCTGATCACATCGCCGGGATCTTCGGACGCAAAGAAAGTGCCACTAAATCGGCACGGTCCGAATGGGTCGACGGCATCACCCATCCGGTAGCGAGGCGAAAGCGTCCCTTCTTCGAGCGTACCCACCAATTGGCCGGTACGGCGGTCGAACCGATAATAGACGAACGCGGATCCGTCGTAGCGCACCCCCGTGGGCGGCGTCAGCAATGCATATTGGACACGGGCATTGATTTGGCTGCCGTCGGCGTACGTGGTACCGGGGATGGGTTTCCAGAAGTTCTTGACGTAAACGATTTGCGTAATGGTTTGCGTGGGGTCAAGGCTACTGGGCCGCTCCGTCCGCAGAACCAATTCCAAGGTATGACCTGCCGAAAGACGATACGAGGCCCGCGTGAAATTAGAGTAGTGCAGTTGCGACTCGCCGTCGGTGCCGAAGGTGGTCAATTCGATCCGAGTTACCTTGGGGGATTGGCAACCTGCCGCACATAAAAGCACAGCCAGAAGGGGGGTTGGATAACGCCATTGAGAAGCCAAACGTACCGGAATCATGTCAAAATGCCCTCATGACCGAAATCAAGATCGCAAGGGAGTGTACCGAACACGCCATCGGACGACAAGCATTGGCGTGGAGCCCCCCAGCTCGTGGGCGAATCGTCATCACTGGCTGCTAACGCTGAGCAGAGGTCACCTTTTTCAAAACTTATGATGTGCAACAAGTCCGCTGTCGGCCCGATCTGATCGTCGCTATAATCGGCCAACATGAACCGGGGCCAAGATGACACAATGACAACGTTAGGCGTCGTCTGCTTTTTGAACGCGCGTCCACTGATTGAGGGTTTGGAAACGGATCCGACGGTCCGATTGGAATTTGCGGTTCCTTCCGCTTTGGCTGAAAAGCTTCAAAGGGGACACGTAGACGCAGCCCTGATACCCGTGATTGACCTGGCACGATGGGGTAGCACAGACGACAACCTCCGCACGCGGTGGGAACCGATTTCAGATGCTTGCATCGGATCGGACGGCGAAACAATGACCGTCCGTGTGTTCTCCCGTGTGCCGCCAGAACAGATGAGCACGATACACGTCGATGGCGACTCACACACCTCGGTCGCGCTGGCACAGCTGATTTGGTCGCGATACTACAAGAGGCGTTTAGAGTGTGTGCCGCTCGATGAATCAACCCGCCTCGATGATTGTGAATCAGTTTTGCTTATCGGCGACAAGGTTGTAACCAGACGGCCCACGAACTTTACCTATGACATTGATCTGGGCGCAGCCTGGAAAGAGTGGACAGGCTTACCGTTCGTGTTTGCCGTCTGGGCGGCACCTCTAAACAGGCCACACGACCGACTGACGAAGCTGCTGAACGACGCGCGATGCCGAGGCGTTGCTCGAGCAAGGGACATCGCAGCCGAGGTCGGCCCTGCGCTCGGCTGGCCGGTCGCGTTGGCACGTGAGTATTTGACTGAACGATTGACATACACGTTAACGCCGCCGGCACGCGAAGGCATGCGACGGTTCCTCGAGCTCGCGAAAGAGGAAGGACTCGTCCCCACGCCCGAGGAACAGATCCGATGAGTGCGACCGCCAAGTTCACGAACGCTTCCGGGTAGATTATGTCGAATACAAACACACGTCTGAACCGCATCAGCGAAACCGAAGCGTTGGCGATGTATGCCGATGGTTCGATTCATGAGTTGGGCTGCCGTGCGCTCGAAGCCACTCAAACGTTGCATCCGGAGCCCTTCCGGACGTACGTGGTCGACCGGAACATCAACTACGCCAACTGGTGCACCGCTCACTGCACGTTTTGTAACTTCAAAGCGAAGCCGGCCCATCAGACACAGCCCCCAACCAGCCGTCACGAGGGGCCGAATGGCTACGTTCTCAGCTTCGACGAGATCGGCCAGAAAATTCAGGAGCTCGTCGGTATCGGCGGGACACAGGTGCTCATGCAGGGTGGGCTTGTGCCGCCGGAAATCCTCGGCTTCGATTGGTATTTGGATTTGCTACGATTCGTCAAAAAGAACTTTCCAAGGATTCATATACACGCCTTCAGCCCGCCCGAAGTCTTCGCGTTTCACCAAGTTTTCGCCATGCCGATTCGCGACGTGCTTCTTCGTCTTCAGGAAGCTGGTCTCGACACGATACCCGGTGGCGGCGCAGAGATCTTAGTCGATCGCGTGCGGGATAAGATCAGTCGTGGCAAGAGTCGAACCCATGAATATCTTGAAGTCATGCGGCAAGCCCATCGCATTGGCATGCGTACGAGCATCACGATGATGTTCGGCCACATCGAGACGATCCCCGAACGTATCGAGCACCTACGCCGCGTGCGCGACCTACAGGACGAAACCGGCGGGTTCACTGCATTTATCAGCTGGACCTTCCAACCCGAAAACACACCGCTTGGCCGAATGCAACAACGTGCAGCCGATTGCACCGAACCGCCGGACGGCCAACACCTCGTGCTCGCCGGTGCCCACGAATATCTCAAGACGTTGTGCATTGCCCGGCTATTTCTCGACAACATCGCCAACATCCAATCAAGTTGGGTGACGCAAGGGCCTAAAATCGGTCAGCTCGCCTTATTTTTTGGTGCGAACGATATGGGATCCGTGATGATGGAAGAGAACGTCGTTTCCGCAGCCGGCACAACTTACCAACTCACGGAGCAGGAGATCCGTCACCTCATCACGGATGCCGGTTGGCAACCCCAAAAACGTAATTGCTATTACGAACCGGTCCCTTAGGACCTTACGGCGGAGCAAAAGCTCTCATGGAATACGGGCTGTCCCGCCGATAGGTAGACGTAGTCTTGACAAGCTCGAGGATCGCCATGATCGCTAAAATGACACTCACGATGGGGCCACGTCGCGTTGTGGCTGAGCTTGCCGACGATTTCACGTGGCGTTGCGATGACCTGCTGACGCAAACATACCTGAACGAGTGTCACGGACCTGTGCCCGAACAACCGTCTTCCGAAACCGTGGCCGGCGGCCAACAAGCTCGCAAAGCGGCCGAAGCGGTCGAGAGTGCGGGGTGGTCGGTCGATCTTTGCCTGGTCAAGCTCCAACAAGATGCCGCTTAGTATTACGCTTCCTCCGCATCGCACCCGGGACCTCAAATTCAGCATCACTGTAGCACATGCTTTTGTACGCCCGCTGACGATATTTGATTATCATGATACGGAAGCTTGGCGTCCGTTCACGACAGACAAAGCACAAGGTCCAATTGGCTACGATACTCAAGGAAAGAGAGGAACTCGTTCATGACGACAGAAGAATCACAACGCCTCTTGCAGCGAATCGAAACGCTTGAAAAACATAACCGTTGGACAAAGCTCGCTGGAGTCACAGTCCTCGCGCTGGCCATGACGGCCCTGCTGATGGGGCAAGCTGACTTGCAACAGCGGATTCTCTCAAACGAAATTATCGAAGCGAGAGAAATTCACCTGCTCGACGAGAATGGCAAAATGCGCATGCGATTGACGGCTCGAAGAGACGGCGCGGATATTTGCTTCCTGGACGAAACGCGAAAGACGCTCGCCACGCTGCAAGCAGGGGTCTATGGGTCGGGCCTCAGCTTGCACGACAAAACAGGAACGCCTCGCGCTTCCTTGGCAGCTACGAAAGTCGGCGAGCTCATGCTATTTGATGAGAGCCGCACGCCTCGCATGATCGCGACCGCCAAACAAACATACGTAGGACTCGGCTTCTACGACGACACAAAGAACACCCGTATTTCGTTCGGGACATCAGGGGGCGACACTGGCCTCGTCCTTTATGACAAGAACAAAACGCTACGGGCCATTCTGGGTACAACTAGCAAAATGGAAAAGAAACGTCCCGAATCCTCATTGGCACTGTTCGACGAGAATGGCAAGCTCGTATGGGATACACCGTAATCGCCGAACGCAACGAATGTCTGCGAATAAACCGAAAAATCATGGACCAGGAGTCGGATCAATGCCTTCTCGCCCTGCCAAACCCGCCGATTTGCCAAGAATCATGCCTTATTTGACAGTGCGTGACGTGGCGGCAGCGATGGAATTCTGTCAGCGCGCCTTCGGTTTTGAACCGCGTCCTGAAGCCATCATCCAAAAGCCTGACGGTAGCCTAATGCACGGCGAATCACGTTTCCACGAAGGCGTCGTGATGTTCGGTCCACAGACGGACACTGGCGATGAGAGCCAAGCACCACAGGCCGGCGCCGTGACGGCATCGGTGAGCCTCTACATCTATTGCGATGATGTGGACGCGCTCTATGTACGAGCAACAGCGGCCGGTGCCTTGGCAGATTCGCAGCCGCAGGAGATGTTCTGGGGCGATCGCATTTGCACCTTCACCGATCCGGACGGACACCGTTGGACCTTCGCGACGAACGTCAGCGATTTCGATCCATCCAAGATCCCCATGAACACATCCCAGTAGGAACGACTATGGGGCATTTTGTTACGTGTCGTCGGTCTTGATGGATGAGCGATCAGTCTGAAACGGTTGTTTCCCAGCATCCGAAGATGTCCCTACCATTACATCCCGGAAATCCAAAAAGAATTCAGTGGCACGCGAGCGGACGCGGTCTAGAGGCTGACACGGTCAAGCGAGCGTATCAGCATGGTTTCCATAAGTTGATTACGTTACAATAACGATAACAAGGGGCTTGGAGTTCCGCGCAGGGGAGAGGGTTTTGATCGTTCATCCGGATGAGTCGTGTGGTATTTTATACCTTAGAATGAGTAAGGAGTTTTTGTTGACCAAGAGAGCAAGCCCAACTATTCTGTTTGGTGCGGTTGTGATTGTGGTCCTAGTGACCTGCATGGGTTGGAACGCTCGCACGCTTGCCGCCGACGCTCAACCCCGTGCCTCAACCCTCGTGATTCCCGCTCACGGGACCCGCGGTATTTCGACCGATCCGCAACTGCGAGTCAAAATCACCGGCCCGGTAGACCCAACCGTTAACGTTACCTTCTTTGGCCGGCGTCTTGGCTCTTCCACGCAAGCCGATTTTAGCATCGCAGTGCTTCCGGATACGCAGTGGTACACGACACGCGGTTGGTTTTGGATCGACAACGACGCGACAGGTATCAACCTGCCGCGCATGACGAACGACGGCCCCGAGACCTTCAATGCCCAAACACAATGGATTGTCAACAACAGGCAAGCATGGAATATTGCCTACGTCGCTCATGTGGGCGATATTGTCGAGACCGAATCGGGAGTCCAAAACGTTGCTGACCCCGACCATCCTGACGAACTCAAAACCCTACCAAACCAATGGGTCGTGGCCTCACGAGCGATGGCGTTTCTGGAGGACCCGATCACAACAGGATTGAAGTACGGCATTCCGTTCGGCGTGCTGGCCGGTAACCATGACCTAACAAAAACGTTCGATTCGACACAATTCAATCGATTTTTTGGCGAAAGTCGCTTTGCCGGAAGGAGCTACTACCTACAAGGCTATCCGGCAGGAACCAATGACAACAGCGCTGTGGTGTTCTGTGCGGGCGGCATGAAGTTCCTTGTGATCAATTTGCGATTTGCGCCGACGCGCGACGTACTGAGGTGGGCCAGGAAGAAGCTCCAGCGCTACCGGAATCACCGAGCCATCGTTGTGAGCCACTTCGTGCTGAATAACAAGAACCGGATCTTTGGCGACGGGGCGAAAATCTACACCGCACTCAAGACCAAGCCGAACTTGTTTCTGATGTTGGGAGGCCACATTGAAGCGGAAGCCTACCGAACCGAATCGCGGGAGGGGATGACCAGCGTTCATATGCTTGTAGCCGACTACTCAGCTCGGGACGAAGCACACCCCGGATTCCGAACCCATGACACCGGTGAAGGGTTGGCCTGGCAAGGCGGCAATGGCTGGATGCGCATTCTCAAGTTTTCCCCAACCCAGAATCGAATCCAAGTCTATACCTACTCGCCGACGATGAACGATGGTGTTTTTGATCTCGACACCCGTTCGCACAACGGCCAGTTCGAGAAGGACACAAACAGTCAGTTCACGTTGGATTATGGCATGGGCGGCCAGGCAGCGCGTTTTTCCAAGATCGGTATGGTCGCCGATGTTGCCGGTAACGACGTTGCTGCCATCGCATGGCCACAACGAAAAGCTGAAAGCCTCTACGAATGGTACGTCACCGTTTCCGATGGCGACTCAACGCAAATAAGTCCCGCGTGGTGTTTCAGCACGGCAAAGGCGCCATAACAGGGTATGGGTAATCCGTGACTGAAAACCGCAAGCGCCTGTACCCGTTTACTCAAACGGCCGGTTGACCCTTCGATGACAGCGCCGTTAGAATCTTGGCTTGTTGATGCGTATGACCTGCTGCGTAAGCCTTCACCTTGGAGGGAGTTCCATTATGTCTGATTGGATTGTTTCGCGTCGGAAGTTCCTAAAATCTGCTGCTACGACTGCTTCAGCCTTATCACTGACTGGGCCTGCACTTGGCACATTGGGCGCGAACGACCGCATCCGCGTCGGTTTGATTGGGGCCGGCAACCGCGGCCTGCATCACATCCATCACTGCAAAAACAATAAGGACGTGGAGATTCTCGCGATTTGTGATGTGGATCAAAGGCACCGCGAAAAGGGGGCCAAGCGAGCGGGGAATAATCCAAAGAAATTCAGCGATTTTCGGCAAGTGTTGGACATGAAAGAGATTGACGCGGTCTTTATCGCGCCGCCTTGCCATTGGCACGCGATCCCCGCCATCATGGCCCTCCAAGCCGGGAAAGATGTGTACCTCGAGAAACCCATTTGCCATACGATTCACGAAGGGCAAGCCATCATCCAAGCGGCCCAAAAGCACAAACAAGTCGTCCAAACCGGCCAACAACAACGGTCGCATCAGCACTGGACCAATGCGGTCAAACGGATTCATGCCGGCGAACTCGGCACCATTACGACGGTCAGTGTCTGGAACGCCTGGAACCCTAAAGAAATGAGGCGCAACATTGATCGCCGGCGCCCCGATCAGGATCCCCCGAAAGGCGTGGACTACGACATGTGGCTTGGGCCAGCACCCAAACGGCCATTCAATTACAACCGGTTTCATTTTTCGTTTTACTTCTGGTGGGACTATTCAGGCGGTATGGTCTCCGCATGGGGGCCCCATCTGTTCGACATTGTTCTATGGGCCATGGGCAAAGGGCCCAAGAGTGTTTGTGCAGCAAGCAAGTTGATGGTCATGAACGATGGCCGGGATACGCCGGATACCATGGAAGTGGCTTACGATTGCGACGACTACGTCATGTCCTATTCCATGCGGCACTCCAACGGGTTCCGTCGATTCGGCAAGATGGGTCACGGTATCGAGTTCGTGGGCACCGAGGCCGTCCTCCAGATCAATCGACTGGGTTTCCAGATGTATCATGACAAAGATCGTGATACGGGCAAACCCTTTTACAGCGAGGAGTCCGTCGAAGAAGGGTTCGACTACGCCACCGCACTGCACCATCAGAATTTCTTCGAATGCATGCGAACGCGCCAGACGCCCAACGCGCCGCTGGAAGTGGGCCATGCCGCAGCCGTCGTGCCCCATTTAACCAACATCAGTTCCCGGGTGGGTCGGCAGATCCGCTGGGACCCCAAGAAGGAAATCATCATCGACGATCCCGAAGCGTCCAGACTACTGACCAAGGAGTATCGCGAGCCCTGGCATCTGCCGTAAAAACACTTCGAAATCAACACGAACGCCGATGTTGAGGATCGACCATAATCCTCGACATCGGCGTTTTTCATGGGGTGTTCAAATCTACCGCGCAGCCTGTTGCCCAACGGCACGCAACACGATCATCCAATCCGCGTAGAAGTAACGGACGCCAAGCGTGTCATGCAGCACACGCAAGCGGGCAAGTAATGTTTCCATCAGAGGTGACTGCCACTGCTGGGCCGCGAGATCACAGAAAAAGATCCGACAGCCCAAAGGTCGGCGGTCACGCGCGTGGCACGTACCCCCATAGGCATGTGGACAGACATCTTCTGTAACAACCGGTATCGTTGCGTGCGGACGGTTCAACCGTCCGGCATGGGCAGGTGCGTCGCAGCCGCCAAGGTAGTAGGCGACCTCCAGCGCGGTCACGTAAAGCCGGTGACCGAATTCGCCGAACCGGCAGCATTGCCCCTTGTTCCAACACGTCGCGGCTTGTTCCGCAATCCGGCCATCCGCCTCAGCATAGAATTGACGCATCACTTCGCTGACGTCTGAACGCCGGGCAGCCTCAAACAAGTCAACAACGCGAATGTCGTTCGGATAACCAGCCATCTAGGACCTTACACCGGAACTTCTATGCGTTTTGCGAGCATCTTTTCGACCGGCAAAGCGCTTGGGTTGCGGACCACAAAAAGGCGGTCCGCCTTAGGACTTCGCGAGCGGTTGCTCTGCCAGTGTCTCGCTGTGCTCCCACGACTTTTTGAGTCGGATGGACTCGATCTGATCGTAGTTGTACGTCTGCCCATTGTTCATGCCGGGACAGCTCTCGCCCGCTTCAGCCCACATTTCTGGCGATTTTAGATTGCAAGTCCAAAAGGGCCACGTTCGACACTGCAACGGGCGGACCGGATAAATGCTGCAGCCCCGCTTGCCGTCGGCAGTACGTTTCAAGAAGACGCAGTCCCCGTCGCTTTTTTCCGTCAAGGAATAGCGGAACCCAACCCGGCGTAGTTGCTCCTTGGCAAGCCATTCATCCCCTCGACCCAGAAAGCGGGCGATCCCGCCAATCTCCTCACGTGTCAACCAGACATAGCCCGGCTCGCCCGTGCAACAGTTGCCACAGCCGGTGCAGGAGAACCGCAATCCCGCTTGGTACCACTTATCCTTCGCCATCCACGTACTCCCTACCCAATCTTCGTTCGACACATGAAGTCAACGCATCGTTGCCATACTCACTTGGTGCACATTCCCATACAGACACCAAACTATTTAAGCTTTCGCGTTGCAACATTCGATGTCAACGAGTATACAGGAAAGCACGTGCGCTGTCCGACAAATGCTGCCTCGCGAGGTCGTCCATGGCACTAGAGCATTGGCCTTATCTCGGCATCTTTTCGATTCTCATTGCCGCAAGCTTGGGGTTACCGATACCGGAAGATATACCTCTTTTGACCAGTGGATACCTGTGCCACGTTGGGTTGGCCAAGCTTTCGGTCATGCTCGCGGTGACGTTTGTCGGCGTCCTCTGCGGCGACTTTATTCTGTTTGGCTTGGGGCGAAAACTCGGCCACCACGTCGTGGAACACCATGTGATACGCCGGTTAGTGCGTCCCTCGCGACTGCTGATGGCCGAAAACCTCTTCAAACAACATGGCGTGAAGATCATTTTCATTGGCCGGTTCTTGCCGGGACTTCGGCCCATGATCTTCATGGCCGCCGGCGTGCTCAAAGTTCCGCCGCTCACGTTCGGGGCCGTCAATGGCTTGGCCGCTTGTATCAGCGTGCCGATCCTGGTGGTTCTGGGCATGGTCTTCGGCGCGAACATCGAACAGGTCAAAACTGATGTCCGAACCACCGCCCACGCCGTGGGCCTCGTCGCGCTCGTCGCCGGCCTCATTACCACCGGCATCTACTTGCACCGACGACAGAAACGGATGATGGCCTCCACCGGCGTCCAGCGCCGAGTTCACCGCGAAACACTCGCCCACTTACCGCCCGGTGCCGGCCCCTTCGACATCGAACTCGAAGAAACGCGGCAAGAACACGCCCCGCCCAAACCCACAGTACAGCAAGCCGTCGCCCCTGTGCCGGTCGCCAACACCACCTCGACAAGCATGAATGAATAGACAAACAAGCTCGCACAGTCTCCATAACAAAGTGGCGGGGGTGCTCATACCCGAAAGAGCTCGGTGTTAAGACAGACAGGGTGGCCCAGATCCTTCCGGATCTGGGGGCGCGATTGATTAAACGACACCGCAATAAACCTGAGACAACCACCTACTTCCACCAGATTATCTTGCTGCCCAGCAACCCACCATCCCATGCGGACGACTGCTTCTTTTTCGCATTTCACCGAATGCATTAACGAATTCAGCGAAGCCTTCCGTGACGCTACAATTTGCGAACAACGCCGTAGACAGAGGCAAAAGTGCCCCCTAGGATGACCGCAGTCATCTGGGTAATCCAACGCAGCCAACCTTTGGCTGTTAGCAGGAGGCGATCATGGCTTCAAAGCATCGCAAGGACGTTTCGATGCCTCGTCGGGAGTTCTTGAAGGGATCTGTGGCCAGCGTCGGTGCGATCGGGGCCGTTGGTGGAGCGGGTTGCCACGCGATCAGTCAACCGAGCCCGCGCATCGCGATCGACGCGAGCTCCTCAGTCGACGATGGCAGCCCAACCGTAACCTCGAAAGCCAAGAAGCCATACAACGGCGTGTATGCCGGTGATCGACTGAGCCGCGTGGCATTTCCCATGGGCGGCATGGGCGCGGGCATGATCTGTCTGGAGGGAACGGGTGCCCTGTCCCATTTCTCGCTGCGCCATAAGCCGGACATCTTCAATGAGCCGTGCGTATTCGCAGCCATTTGCGTCAAAGACAAGCCGAACATCGCCCGTGTTCTCGAAGGCCCTGTGCCGACATGGAAGCTTTTCGGTCTACCGGGCTCCGGTAACGGCTCCAAGCACAAGAACTACGGCCTGCCGCGATTCAGGCAAGCATTTTTCAAGGCCAGGTTCCCATTTGGAACGGCAACGATCCGCGATGACGAGGTGCCGTTGGCAGTCGACATCACCGGGTGGAGCCCGTTTGAGCCCAACAACCCCGACATCGCCAGTCTGCCCGTAGCGGGCATCGAGTATCGTTTCACCAATACCACCCAGAGGTCACTCGAAGCCGTCTTTTCATTTAATGCCCGGAATTTCATGTCGGTTGACCAAGGCCGTCACGGAACCCGCACCACGCCCGGCGGTTTTATCCTGTGGGAAAAAGGCCCCCAAGACAAGCCGTGGGAAGCGGGCGCCTTCGCCGCCACCGTTGACGACCCGAATGCCAAGGTCAATTGTGCGTGGTTCCGCGGCGGGTGGTTTGATCCGCTCACGATGGCGTGGAAGGACGTGCAAGAGGGCAACTGTTACGATCGGGCCGCTTTTACGGAATCGGGCGCATCGCCGGGCAGTACGGTTTTCGTTCCGTTCAAACTCGAGCCCAACGGGACGAAGACCATCGCACTGCAACTGGCATGGTTTGTAGGGCAGACCGATCTTCGATTAGGCAAAGTGGTCGATCCCACCCAGCCGGATGTTGCGATCAAGAACGAGGATAGGCCGTCGTTTACGCCCTGGTATGCGGGCCGATTCAAAGACATCAACGAGGTCACCCGTTACTGGCGCGAGAACTACCAAAAACTTCGACAAAAGACCAAGACTTTTAGCGACTGTTTTTATGACACGACGCTCCCGGATGAAGTGATCGAAGCTATCGCCGCCAATCTCACGATTTTGAAGTCGCCGACCGTGTTGCGCCAGGCGGACGGCCGGTTGTGGGGGTACGAAGGTTGCTGCGATAGCAAAGGCTGTTGCATCGGCTCGTGCACGCACGTGTGGAACTATGCGCAAGCCATCCCGCATTTGTTTCCTGCACTGGAACGCACATTGCGAGAGACAGAGTTCTTTGTTTCACAAGACAGCAAAGGGCACCAAGCCTTTCGGACACCCTTACCGATCATGACTCCGCTACATGATTTCCACGCAGCCGCCGATGGACAACTGGGTGGCGTCATGAAGGTGTATCGCGAGTGGCGCATTAGCGGCAACACTGATTGGCTCAGCAAATGCTGGCCGCGCGTCAAAGCGAGCTTGGACTTCTGTATCAATAAGTGGGATCCGAATCATAAGGGCGTTCTCGAAGAGCCTCACCATAACACTTACGACATCGAGTTTTGGGGCCCCAACGGCATGTGCATGAGCTTTTACATCGGGGCACTGACAGCCGCGGTTGCCATGGGCAAAACGCTTGACGACGATGTGTCCACGTATGCCGCACTGCTCGCCAAAGCAACGCGATACATGGAGAAACAGCTCTACAACGGTGAGTATTTCTGCCAGAAGGTGAAGTGGAAGGGCTTACAAGCCAAGGATCCGACGCAACGAACGCAGGGCTTTGATTTTGATTATTCGCCGGAGGCGCGCGAGCTGCTCGAAAAGGAGGGGCCGAAGTATCAGTATGGCACCGGTTGCTTATCCGACGGCGTACTCGGCACGTGGATCGCCGCGGTATGCGGTCTTGGGCAAGTCGTCGATCAACGGAAGATCGCCAGTCATTTACGCGCTGTTTACAAGTACAATCTCAATCGGGATCTGTCCGGCCACGCCAATCCTCAACGTTCAACTTACGCGTGCGGATCGGAGGGCGGCTTGTTGCTCTGTAGTTGGCCACGAGGGGGCAAGCCGTCGTTACCGTTCGTGTACAGCAACGAAGTCTGGACGGGGATCGAATATCAGGTAGCCGCACACTTGATGTTGATGGGACACGTGGACGAAGGGCTTGAGATTGTACGTATTTGTCGGGATCGCTATGACGGACGCATTCGCAATCCGTTCAATGAGTACGAATGTGGCCACTGGTATGCACGGGCGATGGCTTCCTATGGAATGCTGCAAGGCTTGACCGGCATTCGCTACGATGCCGTCGAGAAAACACTCCACATCGAGCCGAGAATCAAGGGCGATTTCCGAAGCTTCTTCGCGACAGCCACGGGATACGGAACGGTTGGTGTCAAGGACGGCAAACCTTTCGTCGAGGTCGAAGCCGGTACGATGGATGACCGCCACATCAACTTTTCTTCCGCATCGTAGAGGCTACAATCTGTTTGGCAGCCAAACGCGGTCAAAAACGGCCTTGTACATGCAGTTGCTGGGAGGGTTGATGGAGACCGGGAAACCATGTGCGCCACGCCCTCTGATCAACCGGTACTCGTAACAGGTGCCACGGGCTATATCGGTGGACGCCTGGTCCCCCGTCTCCTCGAGGCGGGATACAGGGTTCGATGTGCCGCGCGTGAACCGCGCAAGCTAAGCAACCGGTCCTGGGCCAACCATCCCAACGTCCATGTCTTACGTTGCGACATTTCCGATCGTGACGCGCTCCGAAACGCATTGGAAGGTTGCCGTGTAGCATACTACCTCGTGCACTCGATGATGGTCGCCGGTGCGGAATACCGTCAACGCGACCGCATCCTCGCCAGAGCCTTTGCCGAGGCAGCGGAAGCCGCCGGTCTCGAGCGAATCATCTACCTGGGCGGCTTGGGCGAAGCCGGCGACAACCTGAGCAACCATCTCGTCTCACGGCGCGAAGTCGAAAGGGCACTCGCATCAGGTCCCGTTCCAGTCACCGTGTTTCGGGCCGCCATGATCATCGGATCAGGCTCCGCGTCGTTCGAGATCTTGCGATACCTCGTAGAACGACTACCGATCATGGTGACGCCCAGGTGGGTATCAACCGAGGCACAACCCATCGCAATACGAAACGTTCTTCATTATCTGGTCGCTTGTCTCGAAGAGCCGCAAACCGTCGGGCGAACACTCGATATTGGCGGCCCGGATATCATGACCTACCGTGACATCATGCAGACCATGGCCCAGGCCCTGGGACTTCGAAAACGCCTGGTCATTCCCGTTCCCGTGCTGACGCCTCGCTTGAGCTCACTCTGGATTCACCTCGTGACACCCCTTAGCCACCGCATCGCTCGGCCATTGGCGGAGGGTCTTCGCAACCGGGTCGTGTGTCGCAACAACGAAGCCCAAAGACTGATGCCTCAACGGTTGCTAACCATTCGTGAGTCGATCGACGCAGCACTGGGTCAGCTTCATCGCCACGACATCGAAACAAGTTGGTCAGACGCTGGCCCACTGCCGGGTGACGCGGACTGGTCGGGCGGTAAGCTGTTCGTGGATCGCCGTACGATTGTGGCTCATGCCAGCCGTGAGGCAGCATATCGGGCGATTTGTCGCATCGGCGGCGGGCAAGGCTATTACAATGCGGACTGGCTGTGGCGTTGGCGGGGTCGAATCGACAGGTTGGTCGGCGGGCCCGGTTTGCGACGCGGTCGCCGTGACCCGGAGCACGTTAGTTACGGGGAAGCCCTCGACTTCTGGCGCGTGACAGGAATCGAACGTAACCAACGTCTTGTGCTTCGTGCCGAAATGAAGCTTCCCGGCGAAGCATCGCTGGAGTTCGAGATCCAACCGCATCTGCAAGATGAACGCCGCTGCAGAATTACCCAGACCGCCCGTTTTAAGCCGAAAGGTTTGTGGGGATTAGCGTACTGGTATGGGGTGCTGCCATTGCACGTTGTCGTGTTCGATGGAATGTTAAAGGGGATTCGCCGTGCCGCGGAGGCGATCGATAAAGTCGATTCAACGAACAAAGCGCATCGTAAGTAGGATATACCATGGGCAGGTACGCATGCCCCTGGCCATAACACAGTGACGATACAGAACAGTAAGATCAGAACGATAGCGTGGATCTTGCACAATATCCTGGCCATCCTCATTCTGCAGGGGATACAGCCATGGGAACGAGATTCTGTACCACCGCCCGTCAAAAACCACGACGGAAACTGGTCTTAGCGGAGGATTGAGACCTATCCTTGGGGGACGAGATACCATGATGGATTCCGTACGAACGACCGGCGCACCAGGTGTAAGTAGATCGCCTGAGAGGGAAGCGATTTTCCTGTTCACGTTCACAGATCATACAAGGCCAAGTTGACTGGGAGGCGAATCATGGGAACGCGTGCACGCGAAATCATCGGAATGGACGCAGACAAACTACTGAAGCTCTTGAATCAGGCCTACGCAAGCGAATGGCTTGCCTACTACCAGTATTGGCTCGGTGCAAAGGTCATCAAAGGACCGATGAAGGATGCAGTAGCCGCCGAGTTGCTCCAGCACGCCACCGAGGAACTGGCACACGCCGACATGCTGGCCAACCGGATAATCCAGCTGGCCGGTACGCCCGTGACGCAACCGAAAGCATGGTACGATGAGAGTCCTTGCGACTATGAAGCCCCCGAAGATCCGTACGTGGCAGTGCTGTTAGAACAAAACATCGCTGGCGAGCAGTGCGCGATCAGTACCTACAAGGATCTGATGGAAGTCACGAAAGACAAAGACATGGTGACCTATAATCTGGCTCTAACGATCCTCGAACAGGAGATCGAGCACGAGGAGGACCTCCAGAGCCTCAAGGAGGATCTGGACCTGATGGTTGCCCGTGGCGCGAAGTAACCAGCGGCTATTCCAGGAGTATTTCCCCGCAGTGGACGCCGCTTACAGGTGCGTGGGATAAGAAGAGCATGTATGACGGGTGGCCCAAATCCTTCTGGATCTGGGGGCATGATTGATAGACGACATCTACACGTATTTGGGATGAGAGCCATTTTTTTGTAGTTAGTTGCTGTTGCCTGGATGGCTTAGCGGGGCAGGCGGCGGTGTTGCTGGGTACGGTTCGGGGCGGTTTGGCTATGGGGACGGTGTTGGAACGGCCTGTTTTTAGGGTGTTTTCGTGTTTTCG
>Ga0180433_10000840_pt1 | contig 52277 bp, 42 predicted proteins | sample SS_ome_8_FD_132980 | JGI IMG/M metagenome (GOLD analysis project Ga0180433, IMG submission 132980) | Hypersaline lake sediment archaeal communities from the Salton Sea, California, USA - SS_1_D_1 metaG | ecosystem: Environmental > Aquatic > Non-marine Saline and Alkaline > Hypersaline >...
AAGCCCGTCCGTACCCGCAAACTCAAGAAGGGACAAAATAAACGGCTTCTTTCTTTTTTTTAGAAACTTTTCTTTAATGAAGTCATCAATGGCCGGCTTACTTAACAGCCTTTCGTAGAAAAGAAATTCTGGATTTATACGCACACGATTAATTTCGTACCTTAAAATTTTAAACAGTTCAGTGAAAGCAGGACGATAAAAAGATTCTATATCTTCTTTGAGAAGCTCAAGATCCCACAGCAACATATTGTCTAGATATTTTTTGAGAGTGCCTATCAAAATGTCAACCTCTTCTGTACCAAGTGGTTTATGTTGTGCAGCTGTTGTATCTATGAATTTAGAAAACGTTGCCTCAACAGCCTGAAAATGCTTCTTCCATGCTTCCTCATAAATAGGTTTTTTTTCTTGATTTGCAAATACCTTTTTGAGTCTTGAAAAACCAATTACTATTTTTCTGAGATTTGCCTGATCTTGTACCATTCTACCTTGGAAAGGAAGAAGTAATGTCCCGTAGGCGTTTACAGCAGCAGCCAATGCCTGCTTCATTGTTTTTTTATCTTCAAGTTCTTTAAAACTACCAGCAAGTTCTTTTAATGCATCCGGCCATTTCTTTTTAACATCTGGCTCACCAGCCATAGCGTTAAATGCTTTATATAACTCACCAACGTTTTTATCAGAAACACTTTCAACACGCCCCTTTTCATCTTTAATTTCTTCAAGAACGGCAATAAATTTTATGATTGCCTTAAGACCAGCGACATCGAATGGTTTCTTTAAGTCACGAAGTTTTTCAAAAATTTCTGCCGCCTGCGCATCTGACTCTAAATCAGTAAGCTTTTCCTTTACCTTGGGACGCAACCCAACAATAAAATTGACAACGATGGCAGCTACAAAATATTCTTCCTCGTGAATTTTTTTCTTATCAAAGAGACACATTGCAAAAAGATTTTTGAAATTTTTCAAAAGTTTGCTTGTTTTAGGATTTTCTAGATCATCGTAAAACGTTTTAAGGTTCATTTTGTCTTTTAAAGAAGACATTACCGTAAAACCAAATAATCCCTCTTTATCTTTTGCAGATACCTTGCCTCGTCGTTTTTTAATCTCTTGATACTGATCTTCTGGTGTTTTCACAAATGCATCATCAAATGCTTTCCTGTGTTTAAAGTCTGGATTTTCTCTTACCTTTTTCTTCAGAAGCTCAGTGAATTTTTTTAAATATTCTTCAAACCCCTTTGGCCCCGGGAAATACTTGACAAGATCGCGCAGCACATTGAGAAATAGTTCGTCAGATGTGTTTTTTTCACTGCTGGTCAGCATATTCAACTCTTGTTCCGATAATCGCTTTGGTGGAAACACAACTTCCTCACCCGCGAGCAAACTAATAAATTTAGCTGTATTGGCAGGACTTAACCCATAAGACTTAAATACACTACCCAGCTCAATCTCCTTACCTTTTGCCGCCTCCTGAGTTTCGGCAAGACCAAGAACTTTTTCCAAAATCTCACCAAAATCTTTTTCTAAATCAAATATTTCTAAGGCTTCTCTTAACTTTTCCTGATCAATCGGTGTTCCTTCATCTTTTTCCTCCTTTTCTTCCTCTTCTTCATCAGGAAAGGACATTTTTATGTTGTCTGCAATAAAACCAATATTCAGCTCGACAACCTCGTCCCAAGTCACCGTTTTTAATTTTTCTGCTATCTCCTTGTTATCTACAAGCCCTAGATATTCTCCCCAGGTTTTCTTTTCTCCGGGTTTTGCCCCTTCCCCTTTCAAGTACTCTTCTACTTCCTTTTTGTAGCCCCTTAAAATATCTTTAATAGCTTCTTCACTTGGAAAAGCACCAAGCTTTTCAAGTTTTGAAACCACCTCATCAACAGGAAGACCATAATCGTCCAATGTATCTCTAATGTCTTCCCACTCGATTTCTTCTTCCTCTTCTTCTTCCTCTTCCTCCTTTTCAGGAATTTCAGGCGCTTCGGCAAGAATTTTTTCAACTTCCTCTTGCGAAAACCCGAGAGCGCGCAATTTCTTTTCGGCTTTGGGTAAATCATCATCAAATTCTACGAGTATCTTTTGAACGTCTTCCAGTAAGCTCTCTTTATTTTGAGCTCGCAAACGGGTCTCAATATTACTCCAATCAAGATCTTCTGGAACCACTATTTCTTTTTCTTCACCCTTTTTCGTAATTCCCGCTTGGGCCATAGCTTCTTCAAATTGATCAATGCTTTGGTAGCCATACTTTTTAAGTTCTTGTTCCAGCGTTCTTTCTCCGGCAGGTCCTACACCAACTTGACCAGCTTCCCATTTTCCAACCAGACTCTTCAGGCTTTTTTTCTGTTCTGGTGTTAACTGTCTTTGCAACTGTTCAACTAAAGCTTCTAAACGCTTTCGTGCTGCAAGAGCTTCTTTAAGTTCTTCCCTGAGTTTTGTTAGGTCTGCGCTAGAAACAGCTTGAGCCTCGACCATACGTTCGACTAATTCTACTGCTCGGTCCGGCACAACATTTTCTAGCCGTCCCAAAACATAGTCATAATCAAACCGAGAAAAACGCATACCTTGCCTGAGCCAAACCTCTACTCTTTGCAAAAACTGTTGATCTGTAAGCCTGCCTACCGTTCTTTTATCTATCACCACAGCATCTACACAAAAGCTTGTAAACAACGAGATACAGAAAATAAGAAAAAGATTTTTCTTCAGATTCATTTCCATTCCCTTTTTTTAAATCAGTATGAAAGACCAAGTGTCAACCATAGACCAACTTGAGAAAGTGCATACCGTGAATGACCAAATTCAATTTCAAAACCTGCACCAACGTATGGATCCCACTGTTCTCTGCTTTCACATACGTAGTGACATGCCGCAAACAGTTTGCTGGAAGATGCACGTGGACTAAGCGCAGAACATTCATCAACTGATCCATCAGTTAACAACACTGCAGGATCTGATCCATTGATATTTAAAATTCCTGTTCCAAATGGATATTCTAGAGGTATACCAAACATATCAAACGCCTGCTCCGCACTGTCTGCGTTTGGGTTTGTATAGTTTGCGTTGTACGCACCGGTTGCATCTGGCTGTCCATTGAAAATAGTTGCTTCGCTTTGCGTTACGTTAAGCGGAACAGAAAAATAACGAGACACTGCACCGGTGTACACACCTTCATCCCAAAATCCATACAACTGCGCATCACCCTTTGGTGCAAATTTATCATCGGTGAATCGTTCTCTGCATTTAATTTTTTCTCTGGTACGTACCCACAAATTGTATCCGAGATCAAACCTCCAAAAATCTTTTTGGTAAGAAAGCGCAAAAAGCATATCCGCTTGCAAACCAACGCTTACTTTACAATCGAGTGTTGTTTTGTTGATTGCAGGAAACAGATGCCCAGTGTATTGCTTCTCAGGAGAAACATCGGTAGGAATTCTTAAAATATCATCTCGTGGTTTGTCCAGTGTAGACAAAAGCATGTACCGACTCCCACGTCCATTTTCTTTAAAATCGAATGACCGTTTTTGACTTGCTCGAAACAAGTGAGAAAAATTAAGATTCAGAAGCGTGCTGCAACTTTTATCTTCTTGTTCACTTTCCCACACACGCCACACACCATGAAATCCACATCCAAGTTCCCAGTGATGTCCATTGCCGACAATCGGTTCAAACAGATGCTCAGCTGTTCTTCTTGTTCCGGTTGGCGCAGAAAGCATAACGCTGAAAGAAATACGACGGTCTTCATCTTTTACATAATCCCAAAACAGTTGCGCTCGCAGTTCAGCAAGTTCTGTCTTTGTTTGCTTGCATCCGATTTTTCCAAACCGCATTGGGTCTTGCATATCACCAAACGTTGTTTTGCCCTGAAGTGCAGACTCTAAATCTGAAGTGAGCTGCTCGCGTGCAAGTTCTTGATTACCGCGCGAAAGATAGCCGGCAGGATGCGCTGCAGTTCCTTCATCTTGAGCAGTTGGACACAACCGCATGTTCCACCGCGTGTGTACAAACGGTGCATGTAACTTCAAATAAACATCTTCGTGTAACCAACGAAGATTCAGATACAAAGAGGAATCAAGAAAAAGATTGGTAATGGTTGGAGAAAAACAGGCTTTGCCCTGAAAATCATTGGGAAGCCCAAAGTAGTCGGCAAGAATGTCTTTTTCCCCTCGGTCTACCACCTGGCTTCCAGAAAAAGCAAGACAGTTGGTAGAGAAAAAGTTTTGCGCTATCTTGCATGACCGAAACGACCGTGTAAACCCAGGAGTAAACCAAAATGTGTAACAGGTATCATCTGGCATGACACGATGTTGTAAAAAGTCTGTTCGTCTTGCCGCATTTGTTTGTTGTGCACGAGGAACAAACACAGAACGTGAACAACTATCGAACGCTTGAACGGTGGCACCAAACAAAAGGGCGCATGAAAAAGTAAAAAAAGAAAGGCGCTTCATTGATTCTCCCTTGTTATTTCTTATCTCCTTTTTGAAATGTTGATCTGCTTCAAGCTATAAATTTTGCGAACGGTTTGCAAGAGTACACAGTTTTGACAGGCAAAAAATGAAACTCTGGACTCTTTTGTCCTGCTTGTTAGAGTGCTTTGATAACAAAAAATAAAACAACAAAAAAAGAAGGTGATTTTTGAAATGAAAACAAAAAAAAACTGTACTCGTCCTACCATTTTGGTAACCGGAGGAGCAGGGTACATTGGATCTCATACGGTACATGCTTTGTCTGAGCAGGGGTACAATGTCATTGTGCTCGATACTTTTGTACACAATCAAACTGTACCTGCTTCGTTTAAAATAAAATCATGTTTTTCAGAAAACTTTTTTCCTAAAAAAAATATTGTGGTACTGAAAAAAGATTTTTCTGACCAAAATATTCTTGCCGATATTTTTATGCACTACAACATTGCAGCAGTTATGCATTTTGCAGCATGCATAGAAGTGGGGGAGTCAGTAAAAAATCCTCGTCTGTTTTACCACAACAATGTAGTCAAAACAGTGCGACTTCTTGAATCCATGCTCACACACGGCGTAAAGCAGTTTATTTTTTCTTCTAGCTGTGCGGTGTACGGCATCCCCAAAAAAGTTCCTATCACAGAAGATCATCCAAAAAATCCAATCAGTCCATACGGAAAAAATAAGTTGATTGTTGAAATGGCGCTAGAGGATTTTGCCAAAGCATACAATTTTCGTTTTGTTTCTTTGCGTTACTTCAACGCTGCAGGAGCATTGCCACAGTACGGACTTGGTGAACAACACAAACCGGAAACACATCTGATTCCACTGCTTTTTGACGCAGCACACCAAGAAAAACCGTTTTACATTTTTGGCAATGACTATCCAACACCAGATGGAACCTGTGTGCGAGATTTTTTGCACGTGCAAGATTTGGCAACTGCACACATACAGGCAGTTGAGTACCTTGCGAAGGGTGGCACGTCAGATGCATTTAATCTTGGTACAGGCAACGGATTTTCTGTCAAAGAAATTATTGAAGCGGTGAAGGCAGTTTCTGGAAAATCAATTAAAACAATTGTTACAGAAAAAAGAGAAGGGGATCCTCCGGCACTGATTGCAGATCCAACAAAAGCACAAAAAAAATTATACTGGCAGGCGCGTAACTCTGGTCTGCATGCGATTATTGCAAGTGCGCACCAATTTTACACACAATCAGTATTGATTTTTAACCAATCAACAAATTACGCTAAAAAGCAACATACAAAACTATAAACACTAAAAAAAGAGTGTTGTTTTTTAAAAAAGGAGTTGCCTATGAAATTGACAAAAGCCATTGCTTTGACAATGGTACTGCTAATGAGTGCAAACTGCGCGCAAGCAAGTCTTGATGATCCTCTCCTAGGGGTGGAAGAAGAAGAAGAAAAACTACCAAAGATGCCAGAGCACTACAGGAAAGCACTCTATAAATGGTACAGAGAAGAATACGATGTAGAAAAACACGGATTCTTTCCAAAAAGAAAACACTACGAAAAGTGGCTAGAAACCCTTGAAAAAGAGGAAGAACCTGAAGAAACAGAAATACCAGTGCAGCCCAAACCAACTTCAAAAGAATCAAAGTGGAAATACACTAAAGAAATGAGATTGGCTGATGAATACATTGAACACCTTGAAGGTGAACTGCGAGATCTCTTTCCTGGGTATCAATTAGCAAATTTCCGCTCAATGGGCATGATAGAAAACTTTTTGAAAGAATACCTCAGACATTACTACAGGCCAAATAAGAACGCACCAAAAATGGCAGAACCTCGTAAAATAGAACGTCTACCTCCAACTTGGAAATCAAAAGCCCAGTACATAGCTGCAGTTTTAATTCCCGATCTTAAAGCTGTCTTTGGCATAAAAAATATAAAAGGTACATGGAGAAACTTCACTGTCCCTGAAAAGACAGCTCAGTACATCAAAAAATTGATTGATAGATACTACACAAAAATACCAACAAGCGAACGCGTACACAAAATTAGAGAAAAAGTCGAAAAAGAAATGTGGCAGCAGTAAGTACAAACTCCCACAAAACAGATCCAAAAGCAGGGGCGCCGTTTCGGGCGCCCCTTTGCGCTTATCAAAAACCCCCCCAAATGAAAGACACTCCCCTTTTTCCCAAGCAAAACATTGCTATCTGAAACGAGAAAGTGCTACGCTGAAATAGTGAGATATCGAAAAAAATCACCTTTTTACAGAGCGAAAAAAGGGAGTGGAACATGGACAGTACAAAATCTACCGCTTTAATCGCACTATTGTTGCTCAATGTCGGCTATGCACAGGCTACTGGATCACTAGAATTAATAGATCTCGACTTAGATACTGAATTGCGACCTTTCATGGGAATTGAGCAAGAGGAAGAAAAACTACCAACCCACTTAACCGACAGTCAACGAAAAGAACTGTACAGCTGGTACAAAGAAAATTATGACATAAGCGAGGAAGGATTTTTTCCAAAAAAAAGACACTATGAGGAGTGGTCAGAATCCCTTGAAAAGGCAGATGAATATATCGAATCTCTTGAAAATAAATTTGAAGCTTTGTTCCCTGGACGTCAGCACGCAGACTTTCGTTTCAGGGGAATGATAGAAAGTTTTTTGAAAAATCAACTCAGCCTTTATTATAGGCCAAAGGAAAATGCTCCAAAAATTGCAAAACGTCGCAAAATAAGAGGAGTAAAAATACTAGAACTAGAAACAGATAAAGGAATAGTGGGAAAACCAAGAGTATGGTATTCAAAAGACCAGTACATAAGAATAGTCGTAATCCCTGATCTTACAGCGGTGTTTGGCGAAAAAAACATATCACAAAGGGTTTCTTACTTCAAAAACCCAAGAGTGGTGGCTAAACGTGTTCAAGCATTGATTAAAAAGCACTATACAAAAATACCAATCAGTGAGCGAATGCACAAAATGGGAAGAAAAGTGTTGCCATACCTGCCAGTAGCACCAGAACAAGAAAGACGATAAAGCACCTCCCACAAGGCAGATTCAACCTCGAGAACACCAAAAGAGCGCCCCTGCGTACGCATTGGGCCCCCGGGTCGCCGATAGCGCCACCCAGAGAAGCAAATGGCCCTCTCGAAAAACAAAACACACACCATGAGAAAATTTTATTAAAATTTCACTTAAAAACTGTTGCTATCTGGGCTTTCGAGATGCTAGGCTAAAAGTGTGTAAAATAAAGCAGAAATTACCTTGTTTGTTTAAAAAAAGGGCTCATAATGAAGACAAAAAACGCAATTTTGCTTGCACTTTTTAGTGCTGCAGCTGTTGTTTCTTCTATCGGTTTGGTCGCAGTATATTATCGCAAAGACACAGAAACCACTAGCAGCCGTCGCGGAGGCTACACAGGAAGAAGAGTAAGAAGAATGACAGCGGAAGAAGAATACAAAATGCTCATGGATAAAAAGATGCGCGGTGAAACATTGACTGTTGAAGAACAAGCAAGATTAGACATACTTCGAAGTGAAGTAGCTGGAATGGAATAAACCTTCACCTGGCATAAAATTTTCATAAATTTGAAATCTATCTGTGAAGGTATGAATAGCGATATTTATATCTGCGGAATTAATTGGGAAACCAGTTAATTCTAGACGGGTAGGTCTCAATCCAACGGAGTTTCTAGATCTTTTTGATCTAGATTCTCCGTTACTATTTTCCGCAACATTTTTTATATTTTTTTCCAGAACCGCAAGGACATGGTTCGTTTCTACCCACCTTGTCAGATTTGCGCTGTTCAACCGCGGCGCTGGATTCTCCCGTATTAAGATTAAGCTGATCAAGTTCTCGTTCCCGTTTTTCTTCGATTTCATGCGAATCGAATCGCTCGAGATTGAGGTGGAAAATATGATGCACAATATCAAGCTGTACATGATCCATCATATCCTGAAACATCGCAAAAGATTCTCGTTTGTACTCGATGAGTGGATTTTTTTGTCCCCAACCACGAAGTCCAATCCCTTCTTTAAGATGATCCAGGTTAACCATGTGCTGCTTCCACGCTTGGTCGATTGTTTCTAGCACAAGCCATTTTTCTGCTTCTTTGATAACTTCTTCCCTTTGCTGTTTTCTGTACATTTCGTACCGCATCAGCAAGAAGTTAATTAAATCTTTTTTGAGCGTCTCACTATTTGACTCATTCAACTTTTGTGCAACAACTTCTTCTTTTGGCACTCCAGTTAACTTACTAATCAGATCATAAATTTTTTGAATTTGCTCATTTATAATTTTTCTTTGCGGACACACACGAGTTACCGCTGCTTGCACCGCTTTTACAATCAGATCGCGAATCAGTTCAAAAATTTCTCGCTTACCTTCAAGTGCATCTTTACGATATTGATACACAACCATTCGCTGTTGATTGAGCACGTCATCGTATTCAATAAGATGTTTACGTATTTCAAAGTTTTGTTTTTCAACTTTTTCTTGCGCACGTTCAATCACTTTAGAAACATACTTTGACTCAATAACCTCATCTTCCTTCATGCCAAAGCGTTCCATGTTTTTTTTGAGACTAAGTGTGTCTCCAGAAAACCTCCTAATCAGTTCGTCTTCTAATGAAATATAAAATCTGGATTCCCCTGGATCACCCTGGCGCCCAGAACGTCCACGCAACTGATTATCGATACGTCTACTTTCGTGCCGCTCTGTTCCCAAAATGTACAAGCCACCTGCGGCTTTTGATTCTGGCGTTAATTTAATATCAGTACCACGACCGGCCATGTTGGTTGCAATAGTAACATTCCCTGGCTTACCGGCATGCTCAACAATATCTGCTTCACGTTCATGTTGCTTTGCATTCAACACTTCATGCGCAATACCATGTGCAGTTAAGATGCTGCTCAAAATTTCCGATGTTTCAATCGCTACAGTACCAATCAGAACCGGTTGCCCTTTTTTGTATCGCTCTTTGAGATCTTCTACAATCGCTTTGTACTTTGCAGCCTGCGTTAAAAAGATCAAGTCCGGCTTGTCCTGACGAATAATCGGCTTGTTTGTAGGAATAACAATAACGTCCAGTTTATAAATTTTATGAAATTCTTCTGAGTCAGTAACCGCGGTTCCAGACATACCCGCAAGTTTTTTATAAAGCCTGAAATAGTTTTGAAGGGTGATAGAAGCAAGGGTATGACTTTCACGCTCGATATCAGCACCTTCTTTTGCTTCAAGCGCTTGATGAAGTCCGTCTGAATAACGACGGCCAGCCAAAATACGTCCGGTAAATTCATCAACAATTAATACCTGACCATCTTTTACCACATAGTCAACATCACGCCTGAAAAGAACATTTGCTTTCAGTGCTTGCGTTACATGGTGAAGAAGATTTAGGTTTTCTATGTTGTACAAATTTTTTACGTTAAACGCAGTCTCAACTTTATCAACACCAGATTCTGTCATTTGTACAGAACGAGCCTTTTCATCTACTTCATAATCTTCTTTTTTCTGGAGCGCTCTCGCAACACGGTTTGCAGCTACATACAGATTACTGCTTTTGTCTGCACCACCGGAAATGATTAAAGGAGTTCTAGCTTCGTCGATTAAAATGGAGTCAACTTCGTCAACAATTGCATACGCAAGTGGACGCTGAACATAATCTTCTGTTCTAAACTTCATGTTGTCACGAAGATAATCAAAACCAAGTTCGTTGTTGGTTGCGTACATAACATCACAACCGTACGCCTCTTTGCGCTGACTATCGGTTGAAGAGTTTTGCAAAACACCAACAGAAAGCCCAAGAGATTTATAGATTGGACTCATCCACTCAGCATCCCGCTTTGCAAGATAATCGTTAACGGTGACAAGGTGAGCACCTTCTCCCCTCAGCCCGTTGAGATACAGCGGCAGGGTGGCAACAAGAGTTTTTCCTTCACCAGTACGCATTTCTGCGATGGTACCTTCATGCAAAACAACACCCCCGACCAGCTGCACATCATAGTGACGCTCCCCAATTTGGCGCCATGCGGTTTCTCTGACCACCGCAAATGCTTCGGGTAAAATTGCATCTAAAGATTTGCCTTGATTGATTTGTTCTTTGAATTGAATTGTTTTTGCTGCAAGCTGCTCGTCAGAAAGAGGCTTAATTTGTGACTCTAAAGCGTTAATTTTTTCAACAGTACCTCGAATTCTTTTGAGCTCACGCTCGTTCTTGGTACCGATTATTTTTGCTAACAGACCTGTAATCATCGTGAAAGTCCCCGCTCATTTGTATCTTTTTGCCGCGCAAAAGCACGGAAGTAAAACCATATTGAGAGTAAACCAGTTGTGTATAAAAAGTAAATGAATTAGACTTCATCATATCACAAATATATACACATGCGATAATGGGTACGGTAATCAAGAGAAAAAAGGATAAAAATGAAAAACAACGAACCCCTAAGTTTTTAACACTTTTATTTTACCATGTCTTACTGCAAACTTACGACGGTCATTTGACGACACGCTTTTTCTCCTTGCCTGCGATACGAACAAAACGAATCATCACACACGGTACACGTATTATAATCAAACTTAAACGCCTCCGGCTTTACCCCAACACTTTCAAGTAAAAGCTGATTAAACCCAGGAAGATCAAAAAAGATATCATCGCCCCTACGCTGCACCACACGATCTATCAACTCGATATCTTCTATTTGCTCTACCAAATCTTCACCCACCTTGTAACAACAGACCTTAGCAGATGGCCCAAAAAAAACTTTAAGGTGTTCTGGCTTTGTACCAAACTCTTTTGTCATAGCATCGATAGCCCTCAAAACAATGTGCTTTACCGAACTTCGCCAACCGGCATGCACATTTGCTATTGCCTGGTTAAAGGTATCGAAAAGAACAACAGGCAAACAATCTGCAGTCATAACCCCAAGTCCAGTGAATTTTGAGTTGGTTATCAAAAAATCAGCTTCTGTTGTAAATGATTTTGATTTTTTTGCATGGGTTTTAGAAGAAACAAAAAAACCTTGTACACCATGCACCTGAAGCGGAAAAAGAATACGATCAAGCCGCATCGCTTCCTTAAGTTTTACAAAAGTAGGAATATCAAAAAGGTTTTTCTCGGGAGGGATATTGAGGTACTCATCAGGAAAAATTTTATCCTTGGCATCACCAAAATAAATACGAAGCAAGGGAGAGTTATGTAACAACATCACAAACCATTTCTTAATTAGTTTCACAATAAAACACAGATCATCCAGTGTATAAAAGGGAAAAATAAAATAAAATGGGGTCAAACAAACAAGGGGCCAGGAAATATCCAAAGCCCCTATAACCACCCCTTACCACGATGTTTACTTTGTATCACTTTTTTCTTGTGCTTCTTTTCGTAAAAACGCTGGTACATCAAGATTATCAAAATCAACTAAACTATCTGCTGCCTGTTGCTCCTCTTGCTCCTGAGGTGCAGAAGGTTCTTCTTGTGCTGGAGGAGTTTCTTCTTGAGGTTTTTCTTCTTCTGGATCTGCCTCTTCCACCTTCGGCTCTTCCTGCTCTGGTTGATGACCATCTTGTGCAGACAGTTCCTTGTGATCAATGACTACTGCTCCTGCTGGAACTTCTTTTTCAACCGCTTGTTCTTTTTGTAATTGGTTTTCTTTAAACCCTGTTGCAATAATTGTCACCATCACCTCTTCATCAAGCGATTCATCAATCACAGAACCAAGAATAATATTTGCGTTTTCATCTGCTTCATCATAAATAATCGAAGCTGCCTGACTAATTTCATGCAGTCCAAGATTTTTTCCGCCGGTAATATTTAAAAGCACACCATGTGCACCTGTAATATTCATGTTTTCTAAAAGAGGAGAAGATATTGCCTGCAGCGCTGCTTCTTGTGCTCGTTCTGGTCCTGTTGCAACACCAGTTCCCATAATTGCAAGACCCATATCTTTCATAATTGCGCGTACATCAGAAAAGTCGACGTTGATATGACCCGGACGGGTTATGATATCCGAAATACCCTTCACCGATTGGCCAAGAATATTGTTGATCATTGAAAAGGCATCAATCATAGAAACGTTCTGATCCACTTCTTCTAGAAGTTTTTGGTTTGGAAGCACAATGAGCGTATCAACTTCTTTTTCAAGTTTTTTAATCGATTCTTCTGCAACCTGTGCTCTTCGTTTTCCTTCAAATAAAAATGGTCTGGTTACAATAGCGATGGTTAAGATATCTTTTTCTTTCAACGCATGTGCAATAACTGAAGCGGCACCAGAACCGGTACCACCACCCATACCAGCAGCTAAAAAGACTATGTCAGAATCCCCAACCACTTCCATCACTTTATCAAGATCTTCTTCTGCTGCTCGTTTACCAAGTTCTGGATTTGACCCTGTTCCAAGGCCTTTGGTTGACTTCACACCTAACTGAATTTTTTCTTCCGCCTTTGAAAGACTCAATGCTTGTGCATCAGTATTTGCAGCGACGCACCGCACGCTTTGATTTCCAGACTCAATGATACTGTTGACGGTATTTCCGCCACCACCACCAATACCGATAACTTTAATCGAAACAACTGGAGTTCCCTCTGCCTTTGTTTCTTGTTCAAGCTCAATCATGAAGCTCTCCTTCTATTATTCCTTCCTGCCCTTCTATTCCTTCTTATCCTTTTTCAAAAGAAATCTGATATCCAGGACTTCATACGCGCAAACACTTTTTTTACAAGTGGCCCCTGTGCATCTTTTAACCCTGCCTCTTTTTCTTTAAGCGCAAACAAAAGCAAACCATATCCGGTTGCATACACAGGACTGTCAAGTGACTCTGAAATACCAAACTGTAATCTTGGCATTCCAATGCGTACATCACATCCAAAAATTTCTGCAGCTAATTCTTTCATACCCGCAAGCAATGAACCTCCACCAGTCAACACAACACCTGAGGTAATAAGAGATTGAAGACTGTGTTTTTCTATTTCTTTATGCACCAAAGAAAGCAATTCATATGCTCTTGGTTCCAAAATTCTAATCAATTCTAAACTGCTGCCTACACGAGTTTTTTTGCCTTGCACCATCTCAACATCAAACTCTTTTATCCCATCCAGTACAATGTCACTTGCGGCACCATAATTTTTTTTAATTCGTTCTGCATCTTTTATAGTGGTACGAAGCCCAATAGCCAAGTCATTGGTGAAATGATTTCCTGCTACAGGAAGAACCATCGTGTGACGAATACTTCCGTGTTGATACAATGCAAGATCGGAAGTTCCACCACCAATATCAAGTACACCAACACCAAGTTGCCGTTCATCATTACTTAAAACCGCATCTGCCGATGCAAGTTGTTCTAACACAATGTCCTGTACTTTAACTCCTGCACTTTCACAACAACTGACTAAATTTTGTACCGAAGCAACGGAACCGGTAATGATATGCGCTTGTACTTCTAACCTGACACCATGCATGTTTGTTGGATCGTGCAGCTTATCTCCACCATCAATTTGGAAGTATTGCGGCAACACATGCAAAATCTGTTGACCCTCAGCAACCTGTACCGCCTTGGCTGCAGCCAATACATTTTCTAAATCAGATGTTCTTACTTGACCTGTTTTTATTGGCACCGCACCATGAGAATTTATCGAATTGATGTGCCCTCCAGAAATTCCTATGTAGGCAAACTCAATTGTTTGACCGGACATTAATTCTGCTTCCTTGACTGCCTGTTTTATGGAGTCTATGGTTCGTGCTACATCAACAACAACACCTTTTTTTAGTCCATCAGAGGGAGCCTTGCCCACACCAAGTACTTCCACATGATCTTTGTCAATTTGATGAGCAACAAGAACACATATTTTTGTTGTCCCAACATCAATGGCCGTGATTATTCGGCCGGAAAAAACGTTTGCCATCACCGCCCCCCTGGTTTTCGAAACGCAATAATCTGATCACCAAACCGAACGTCAGCAACCCACGCACTTCTTCGGGCAAATCGATTGCGAGATTCCAAGGTCCCCTTTATCTTGGAACACGCAACAAGCGTGTGTGCGTTCGGAATTGTTCCACCACTAAATAAAATAAAAAACTTTTTCTGCTGCTTATCTTGCAACCACCAACGTACGTCGTTTTGGCAAGAAATATAAAACTGATCAAACAAAAAAGAAGGAATATTTTTTCCTGTTTCAAACAAAGACGTTGGAATCATTCCCATCAGCTCGCTTGATTCAATTTCAAAAAATTGATTTTCTTTTTTTCCCTCAATGTGCAAAAAATCAACTTGATTCAGTGCACTCAAAACAGTTGAATCAAAAACGGAACGCTCAAAAAGAGAACGATTATCTGTAAGTACCAAATTTTCATTTACAAGCAATACAGGCTTTGCACTTCCGGCACGAACAACAAGCGTTCCTGACGGTTTTTGAAAAATAGATAAACTATCGATTGAAGAAAATTGATCTTTTGCTAGCTGGGCCAGATCTGACAATGGCTTCTTTAAAAAGGATTCTCCATGAATAAAAAAATCTCGAATTCGAATTTTTTGTTGCTCAGAAAAGGAACCAGCAAACTGAAATTGAAAGGTTTGTGCTGCAAAAAAGTGGGTAGAAAACTGCTTTGCTGTCCACAAAGAAACAGCGCCGCCTGCAAGAAAGCTTGCAATGTAAATGCCCCTTATGAATAACTTCATGCTCTCCCCCTACGTCGAGCATTGTGTTTACGTCCCTACAACCCTCTCTTATTTCTTACCTTTTTTCGACTCCAACAGTCAATACATTGAAGAAAAAGTTTAAAATTCATCCGTTATGCATCAAAATTAAGTTCACCAGAATCTTTAAGCTCGTAAAGCAAACATTGTGCGGCTCCATACAAGCTCACGTTATAATCGGTAACAAGGTAAACAGGAATCCTTTTAAAAATCTGCTCTTTATGCATAACAGCATCATCTTCGAAAAGTGTTTTTAAAAAAACACCACTTTTAAAACGTTCAACATTTTTTGCAATAATACCGCCCACAATGTAAAGACCACCAAATGGCAACACAGAAAGTGAGGCAATTTTTGCATACCGTGCATACAACTGAAGGTACATATCCACAGTATCAGTGCAGGTCTGGTCGATGCCATAGCGCTTAAATATTTGCCCTCCAGTCAATTCTGATACAGAACCGTGGAACAAAAAAGATCTGAGCGCAACAATACCATACCGTCCTCCCAGCACACGATCCCAATCGAGTACTCTTCCTGTCTTTTTCGTGTAGTCTTTAGAAAAATCTAATTCTTGTTTTATGTACGGACAAAAAGGCGTACAACCAAGTTCTGACCATACTGAACAGTGATGACCTTTTTCTTCGCTCCAAACCATATACGACGTTCCAAGGCCGGTTCCAGCTCCGATAATTACTTGTGTCCCTTTAGGATTAAATTCCCCTTCGTTAATTTCAATAACTTTACTGGGGCCAAGTAAAGGAACACCATATCCGATAACTTCAAAATCATTCAGTATTAAAACTGTTGAGAGACCTGTTGCTTGTTTTATTTTTTTTGCATCAACCTCTTTGCCCGTTTTTCCACCAGGACTAAAATCTTTTTGCGAAGAACGAACTCCCGGAACTCCAAAACATGCATGATTCACGCAGAGATTGTAGTGCTCTTGCGCGTACTGCAAAACTTCTACCGTTGCTTGAATAAATGTTGGAATTGTTTTTGTGGGAGCATGTAGGGAAAATAAAAGAACCGGTTTTTTATCTTGTACTTCAAAAAATCCAAAATCGGAATTTGTGCCACCGATATCAACCCCTAAAATACACGTAGCACCTCTGGGAACATCTTTAACGTAACGCTTTTCTTGAAGATCAATAGACTTGATTTGCGCAAAAAAAAGGGCGAAAAAAAGGAACTGTTTGAAAGAATACATGGCTTTCCCTTTTTGTGGGTCAAAATGGTAACAAGAAAGCACTTTACATGAGAAAGGAAATAAAAATCAACAGAAAAAAATTAGATTCTTTTCTTCTGTACACCTACATGGAAAAGTAAAATACCAGCGGCAACAGATGCGTTATAAGATATTTCAGATGAACGCTGCGGCAAGGTAACACTTGTCCCAAGTTTTAAGATCGATTTTGTTACCCCAACGGCCTCATTACCAATCACCAAGCAAACCGGCTCTTGATAGTCAACTTCAGGTGCGGGTTTTCCGTCAAATACCGCCATGTACAAATGATAGCCACCATTTTTTAACTCTTGGGCTGCTGCGTGCACAGACGATGCAATCAAAATTTCCATATGCTCTGCAAGACCAGCTGAAGATTTCATCGCAACACCGGTCAGTGGAGCACCTCCCTTTTTGCAAAGCACAACACCATCAGCTCCTGCGCAGTAGGCAGAACGAATGATTGCACCAACATTGCGAGGATCTTGGATACCATCCAGCAAGACCAAAAATTTTTGCTTTTCAGGATCAAACGGCTTTTTTCTGAAGGGGAAAGAGCGCACCCACGCAATAACTCCTTGATGATCTGTGGTGCCAGCCATCTTATGAAGCACATCACGAGAAACATACTGAATTGATACAGGATACTTCGGCATAAGCCGCTCAATCTGATCAAAAGCCTTCGGTTTTTGCTTAGTCGTGTAAAGAGAAATGACTTTTCTTCGTTTTGCCTTGAGACACTCAACAATGGGGTGGATACCAAAAATGAGCTCTCCGACAACCTGTTTTGCTTTTTTCTTCATGTTTTTCAGTGTAGCAGAGGCTCGTTCAATTGCCAAAGGCCATAATTTTATTCTATAATTTTCATAAAAAAGGTCGCTTTACAAACCCCCAAACCAAAAAGGTATTAAGAAATGAATAAGAAAATTCAAGTCGGGGCTATTCTTACTCTTTTCGTTGCCTCCAGCACATATGGATGTTCTTGCTGCTCCTGCAAGAAGTGTCCCGTTAGAAAAACAGAAAAACAGTATGCCCGCATAGGTCAGTGGACTCACCGAGTACTAAAAAATATTGATGACATATTTGCGGAAAATCATGTCACACATCAGAAAAACAAGAAGCTCACGTTTTCTTCAGATAAAGAAAATATTGTCATTGCACTTGATTTAGGAACAGGAATCAGAGGGTTTGACGCAGACGCAGAACCAAACAAACTCATCATAAAAATTCCAGAAATCAAAGAAACCATTTTTGTAACGTACGATAAAAACACTCGCTTTCTTTCTGTTGGAAGAGAACAAAAACAAAAAGAAGAAAAAAAAGACAAAGCAGGCTATACCCATAAGGCAAGCTACAGTATGAGGCAACAAGGACAGACAATTAAAGATCAAATCAACTTAGAAAAATCACGCCTCAAATACACCGACGGAAAACTCCACATCTTTATTCCTAAAGTTCTGAAAAAAAAGAAGCCCTTTAAGAAATTAACAGTCGAAATAGAAAAATGATCTTTAAGCCACACAGCTGGGTAGAAATTGATAGAGGTGCGTTAGAACAAAACCTTTCGCATCTCAAAAAAATTACCGGTTCAGGAACAGTTGCTCCGGTAATCAAAGGAAATGGATACGGACACGGCCTGCTTGAAATGGGCCGTGTCTGCCAAGAAAGCCCTCACGTAGGTTGTGTGTGTGTCGCTTCTCTTTCTGAAGCACTGACCCTTCGTCAAAAAAATTTTACAAAACCGATTCTTGTACTCGTGTTTCTTGATGAGGACGCAACGCTCGCGATTGAACATGACATCGACGTGATGGTATACAACGAAGAAACAGCCCGTTATCTACATGAATGCGCACAAAAAAAAAATAAAATCTGCAACATTCACCTAAAAATAGATACCGGCCTGTCTCGTCTTGGTATTGCACCAGAAGCGGTTGAAAACTTTATCAACAAAATAAAACAGCTGGTTGGCCTTCGCTTGCGCGCAGTTGCAACTCACTTTGCCGAGTCTCAGTCACAAGATACAAGCTTTTCTTTGGAGCAAATCAAAACATTCAATGACGTTATACAAACCATAGAAAACACCGGCACAAAAATAGAATGGAAGCATGCAAGTAACTCTGCAGGGTTGTTTCAGTTTGGTGCACAGTCAGGAAACTTTTTCCGACCAGGTCTTGGCACCTACGGATACTGGTCTTCCGACCACACAAAAAAAATAGCGCAAGAAAACCATCCGTATTTTACTTTACAACCAGCATTGACTTGGAAAACGAAAATTTTTGATATCAAAAAGGTTCCTGCAGGAAAAGATGTTGGATACAGCAGAACATTTCGGACCTCTAGAGAAACAGTTCTTGCCTGTCTACCAGTTGGATATCAGGACGGGTATAACAGAAAATTGAGCAACAAGGCACCTGTTTTAATTGAAAACAAACACGCTCCTGTTGTTGGCGCTGTGGGAATGAATATTACAACCATTGATGTAACAGACATACCTCATTCAAAAATTGGTACAGAAGTTATATTACTGGGCAGCAATCAGAAGGTGCGTGCAGACACTCTTTCAGCGATTTCGGAAACAAATACACGGGAAATAATGACCCGCATTTCTCCTGAACTTGTCCGCACTTTTGTGTAATCTCTCTCAAAAAAGACTAGCGCCGCTCTTTAAATACCTTGATCACAAAGTTCTTGAGTACGGGAAGATAAAAATTATAGTTTGCAAGTCCATCTATTGATGATATCCATGCAAAATCTTTATGCTCATCACTCAAAATAACTTCCGGACTTTTTGTGAGAGAACAATGGAAACATACTCCATACGCACTGCCCAACATACTCACTCCTAAAACTTTCTCGAGATGAAGACCGGTTATACCTGTTTCTTCTTCTATTTCGCGGCTCAAGCCCTCAAACCAATCTTCTCCTTCATGAAGATGCCCACCAGGAAGCACCCATCCATCATCACGTAATTTGAGGATTAATATCTCTCCTTTGCCATTCTCTATAACCGCCCCCTGAGAAACTTCATGTCGAAAATGAGACTCTTTGTTCATAAAAATTTTCCTCTAAAGTGTTTGAGGTAGCAAATTACAAAGCATGCCCGAAAGTGCAAACCGTATCAACCGGATATAGAAAAAAAATTAGTTTCTCCCCTCCACAGTAATCTCTTTACCATCCCAAAAAATAATTATTTCCCTAGGCCTTTTTTTACAAATGGCCTCCCAAAGCCAGAACATCTTTATATACTCTTCTTTTGGCATACGAAACGCAGGTCCTTCTTCTTCATCAAGAACATTGCGAATCTCTATTATTGTTCTTTTTTCAAGAAGATCTACCGTTATAATATTTCCATGAGCTCGATAAATATTAGGATTATCAATCCATTCAACAAAAAATTTCTTTGGTGGACAACCAATTTCAGTCGAAAATAAAGATCCGACATTATGCATTTCTAATGAATCTGCACCTATACACCAATATCTTTCATCTACCCATTTGAAAGTTGTTTTTTTCACCATACATTTCCTTAATCATTCAAAAAATAGGATAAGCCGTTATTAAACGACCGCTTGAGCTCGTAACAATTTCAATTTTTATTCCCTCGCTAGTGTATCCAGAAAAAATAAACCTTTCGCCCTCAACTCTAACATTTTTCAAATTTTTCAATGCTTCAGTAATTTTCCCTGCAACCTTTTTGGAGGACCAATTTTTAGGGAAAAAAGATTTCATTAATCCTCCCCCATCAATAACCTCTGCCATCATAATCTGCTTTGCTCTATCATAAGTCTTATTTTTCAACTTCAATAAACCTCCACATATATTCTTCCAACGAAAGTCATGATGAAATCCAGAAAGACTGTTGATTATATTCCCTGCACTCTCCATCAAAACTTCCAACTCTCCCGTAAAAATGTGCCTCCAAAAACTTTCTTCTAAAATAAATTGTCTTGGAATTTCGACATTACCGAGCCTGCCCGTTGTTTCTACTGTCGTACCAAAAAATCGTCTTAACCTCATAAATTCTGTTTCTGAAAGACCGAGCTTGATTCTTTCAAGAACAACTTTCATCCCCTTCATTTCGTAACCATTTTTTACTAGCTGGGCAAAACGAGGGTGACATCTTCTAAGAACACGGGCTAATGCTCTTTCTGAACTTATTGCAGCATCTCTACAACGCGAACATCCATGCTCAAAAATACACCTTCCTTCTTCAACCAGGTTCTTGCATGGTTCACACGCTTTTTTTGTAACCGTTTTAAGTGCAAGGCGGGCTCGTGCAAGAGGTGGGAGCATTGCTCTTCTTGCTGCATCAACGGCTTGTCTACCACCGGCAACAATATTTCTACCCGCCTGTTTTGCTGCACGCACGGTAATTCTTGCTCCATTGGCAAATTGCACCATTGGTTTGCTGTGCAAAAGATTTTTTGCAGCAGTTTTTGCGTTAGTAAAAATTTTGCCCGCAAGTCTAAACGATGGCTTCTGAAGTACGACGCCAGTTGCCATACGTGCAATAAACCGTGCACGATCCTCACCCGGAGAATTTTGAATTGTGGTCCAAACGTTGTCTAACGTTTTTTTAACTGCATCTACTTTGACCTCGATGCGCGCAAGCGCTTTTTGATATTTTTTTTGATCCGCAAGCAAAATGCCATCGATCAGTGAAGTACAATCACACAAAAATGATGCAGTGTTTGAGGTAGTAAACCACAGGACATGCCCGAGTGTACAAACTGTATCAACAGGATGCAAAAATATATCTGCAACATCTTTAACTCCATCGCAAACACCAAATGCAATTGCCTTTGCATAATCACGAAGCACACCACAAACCTGTGAAAGTGCCCAAGCATTTTGTATATCTCCTGCTTTGTTGTGAAGATAACCACACTGCGCATAAGAAACAGTTAACGCCTGCAAAGCATACACAAGCTCGCGCTCATCACGATCTAAATTTTTTGTATCCAATTCAGAAACAAAGTCAATATCATCTATAAACCCCTGGTGCAAAACCTGTTGTACGTTATTACCTTCACACAACGCAAAAGTACTAACATCCGCTCCTTGCGCGATAAGGAAATTTTTAAATTGATCTGAAAAAGTAAAAAGCTTTATCTCACAAAAACTATTTTCTGTATTCACATTTTGTAGAGCCTGCTCATAATTTTGAGCGCGTTCATTCCACAATTCACGATCATACCACAGCGGCAGATCATCTTCTGCCAGTGCAACCAATAGCCCTTCATGTATTTCAAGAACCTGAGACAATTCTTTTTGCATCTGTCTTTGCATAACTTGTTGACGAGTTTCTAAAAATTCATTTTCATGCTCTAGGCGTTGTGCAACCTTTTCAGGCCAACGCTGTCTTGCATCAGCTTCTTTTTGCTGAGCAAATGCAAGTTCTGTTCGCATTTTTAATGAACCAACAAAATCATTGAACTGCCAATGTTCTTCAATCTCGGAATCTTCTGAATTCAAAAATTGTTCCGACTGCAATGCTGCAAAATGTTCTAAACTTTTTTGTGAAAACAATGTTTTGTCCAACGCCTCAGTTATCTTCAACGCATTCTCACAAGAAGCTTCAAGTTCCAAGGTATGCAACTTTCCATCTGTTTTTATAAAACGCGCTTTAAGTACAGTTGAACCCGCATCAAGCGCACTTTGGCAAAAATCAGAGATGCGCATTGCATCTAAAACTTTACCTTGTTGATTCAAGCCACACCCATCATGAGAGCAACTCAAAATTAATTTTTGAAACTGCTCAACGCTTTCTTGTTTTTCTTCTTGTGAAAGGTCTGCAGTATCCAAAACAATTTCTAAAAACTCTTGGTGAACTACCTGTTGTAATTCATTGCCTTGACATTCTTGATACTCTGCTTCATCAAAGCCTTGTTGTCTCAAGAACTGAACTGTTTCTTGTGAAATTGAGAATCGTTTTTTTAAGAATTCTTTTTCGTGATCAAGCACATATTTAATTGCACGTCTTCTTCTCGAAATTCTTTTTCCCCATTCAGACCTACAATCTTGCACAACATCTTCTTGTGAAAATAAAATCTCATTTTCATTGAGTTGCACAATTTTTTGATAAGAACTTTTTTGAATTTTTTCTAATTTGTTCTGAACATTGTTTATTTTTTTGTTTTGTTTTGTAGGAGAAATTGGAACAGATCCTAATAATTTTGGTGGATTTGCTGCATTATATTTATAATCTGGAAAACTACAACTTGCAGCATTATAAAGCTTTGCAACAGGAGAAGCGCGATCTCCATATTCTTGCTCAAACTTTTTTTTTAAACATTCTTGTATTTCCGGGAAAAACTTAGACCATGCTTGTCCTCTTTCTTGATCTCCATATTGAAAAGCACAAAATGAATCATACAAATTTGCAACTTCTATATAACTCATATTTTCTACAAAACAAGTAACCCGTTTATTTGCATTCATACCACTATGTGGATTGTTTCCGTTTTTTGATGCACTAAAATCAAGCCCTGTTTTTATAGCAGACACTGCAGAGAAAAGTGTTGATAAAACCTTCTTTACAGGGGAATTACTTTCAAATCCATTCCAACTAGAACAGCAATAATATGATTCCGCAGACATAGCCGCCTCGGAAAATAACAGATGAGAATTGTGAAAAATAAAAAAAAGAAAAAGATAAAAAATGAAAAACTTTTGAGGCTTCATACAACTCCCTCAACACACAAAACTGTTGCACAAAAAACAGGCTGCCGTACTCTACCAAATCAAAAAAATTTGAAAAGAACTTTGGGAAAATGATGTAACTGAAAAAACAAAATCGTGTTACAATAATGACATGCATTTTTCTTCTTTTTAAAAAAAATCGAGAGCATTTTTTTAACTATTGGAATACCCTTATGTATATCATTGAAGGCAACATTGGCGCGGGCAAAACTACGTTCTTAAACATTATTAATGAACATATCCCCCACGCACACATTGTAGACGAACCGCTTGCAGCATGGAATAAAGAAGGGCAAGGCCAGTCTCTTCTTGAACATTTTTACAAAGAAACCAAACGGTGGGCATTTACCATGGAAATGTTCACACTCATGTGCCGCATTCAAGAACACATGCGAGAACAAAAAAAACGTGGACAGTTCATTGTGATGGAGCGTTCAATTTATTCTGGTTACTACTGTTTTGCACGCAACAGCTATAAACAAGGCTTTATGGACGCTTTAGAATGGGAGATACTGGAGCGTTGGTTTACCTATCTTGTGCATGGAAAATGCAAACACCCTAATGGATTTATTTATCTAAAAGTTTCTACGCAAACAGCATACGAACGAACCAAAGTACGTAGCCGAACAGAAGAAGAAGGTATCCCGCTTGAATATTTTCAACAAATCGGAAAACAAATGGATGAGTTTCTCATCGAAAAAAAAGATCTTCTTCCTGGACTTGCATCTGTTCCTGTTTTAGAGCTTGATTGCAACGAAGATTTCGCGCACAACAAAGAAAATCAAAAACAGATGGTCGAACTTGTTTCGGACTTTTTCTTGCAAACACAACCTTGTGTGACAGAAAAAAAAGAAAAAATTGAATCGCGGGCTCAGGAGAGTTTGTAGATTCGGTGTTTTCCCACCTTCACCACAGAACCTTTTTTCCAAGAAATTTCTGCGCCAAATTCTTCGATTTGCTGTCCATTAACTGAAACAGCCCCTGCGCCGATAAGTCGCTTTGCCTCGGAAGAAGTTTTTACTGCCTCTAAAACTTTAAGCAACTGCACAATCCAAACAGGATTAGGTAAATCTTCAGGCAAAGATTTTTCTTGTGCTTCGGAATAATCTTTCTTTTGAAAAACAGCCTCAAAAGTTTTTTGCGCACTTTCTGCTTCTTTTTTAGACCAAAATTTTTCAATAATTCCACGGGCCATATCTTTTTTAAGTTCCATGGGATGCATATTTCCACTGGCAACCCGCGCCTGAGTCTGAGAAAGTTGCGCTTGATCCCATCCCAAAAGCAGTTCAAAATAGCGCCACATGAGCTTGTCAGAAATCGACATCAGCTTTCCGTACGCCTGGTCTGCTGCTTCGGTGAGCCCAATCGCATTGCCCAAAGATTTGGACATTTTTTGAACCCCATCCAGCCCTTCTAAAAGCGGAACGGTAACAATGACTTGCGGCTCCTTGCCAAACTGCTCCTGAAGCACTCTACCCAAAAGTAGATTAAAGGTCTGATCGGTTCCTCCAAGTTCCACATCTGCTTCTAACACCACGGAATCATACGCTTGAACAATTGGATATAAAAGCTCATGCACACTAATTGATTGCTGGTTTTTTATTCGCTTGGCAAAATCATCTCGTTCAGTAAGACGCGCAAGCGTAACCTTTGCACAAATTCCTACAAACTGTGTACTGGTTAATTTTCCAAGCCATTCAGAGTTGTAGCGAACAGTTAATTTTTCTGGATCTAAAATTTTACTGACCTGTTCAAAATATGTTTTCGTATTTTTTTTTATTTCTTCTTCAGTCAGCTGCGGACGTGTTTTTGATTTTCCTGTTGGATCACCAATACGTGCGGTGAAATCTCCGATTAGAAAAATAATTTCGTGACCAAGTTCCTGAAACTGCTTCATCTTTGAAAGCACCACGGCATGACCAAGGTGCAAATCCGGAGCAGTCGGATCCATGCCAAGTTTTATTTTTAATTTTTTCCCCGACTCTAACTTCTTTTTCATTCCCGATTCGGGAAGCATTTGACTTGTCCCTGTTTGAATAAGAGCAAGTGCATCATTAACATTTTTCATAAAAATCAACTTTTATTACGAAACATTGAACATACTGGCAAATAAAAGACCCAAATGAATCAAAAACTTTATCGCTAACTTCCTGAGAGGATGTATAAACAATAAAATAAATACCATTGGAATCACAATCATTAAAATAGCTCTGTACCTGCTGTAGGTAGGAGACTGCTCGAACCACGTAAAAGAAAACAGACCAAAAATACTTACTATAAAGTTTAGAACCGCAAGAAGAACATTCAAAAAGATGAGTGCTACACCTATAAGTCCTAAAGAAATAGCTAGCGAAGAATAATCCGGATATGCCTGAGCAAAGGCCGACTGAACCAACTGACCATAATAAATCATCGGAACTACCAACTCCAAAACACGAAGGCCAAAAGCATAAATTAAAGATGAAAAGAAAATCACGGCCATTAAAAGATGTGCAAAAGCATCAGAAAGATACGCAAATACTATTTTTAATATCCGGGATGGTCCTTGAATTCTGAATGGATTAACCGGAATATGTCGTCCCCACCCAAATCCAAAACCAAGCAAAAAAATCATACCTAAAAAATCAACATGAACGAGAGGATTGAGGCTCATTAATCCCAAAGACTCTGCAGTATCATCCCCAAAAGAAAAAGCAACCCACGCACGAAATGATCCGGCAACGGTCACCACAACAAAATACGCCAGCACAAGCGTAATAACACTGATAGCTGACTCTATTAACTGAATACTCATAAAAAACTCTAATTGTTATACAACACCATAGATTTAACTCAAAATTCATTCTAAGAGAAAGCCTCTAGCGGGTCAAATGGAACATGGTTGCGCAAGCGTTTTTCCTGCAGTACAATGTGTTGAAATTCTTGTTAAAAAAAGGAAGTACTATGAAAAAGAAGAAGAAGAGTTCCATAAAAAAAGAAACTCCACCTCAAACTCTAGACTGTCATAAAACATACTCCTGCTGGTACTATATTATACCTCCTTCGTTTCTTGCTATCTTGACAGCAGTCTTTTACTCTCGTTCGCTTACCTATGAGTTCCAATTTGATAGCGTTGCAAACATCACAAAACATTTTGCGATACGTCATCAAAGCCTGAAAAATCTTTTTTTACAAGGCCCCCGCTGGATAAGTTATTGGATGAATTCATTGTATTACAGTATCGATAAATTTAATCCGTTTTTCTATCGCCTGGGAAATCTTCTGATACATATTGCAAGCGGTCTTCTTGTTTTTTTTATTCTATTTCTTGGATTAAAACACCTAAAAAAACAAACCTTTTTTTCCCGTAACTCTTTTTCTATTGCGTTTTTTACGGCCATTCTTTTTTTATTACACCCTGTTCAAACGCAAACCATCTCCTATGTAATACAAGGACAACTTGAGGGTCTTGCCGCACTATTTATTTTGAGTATTATCCTTTGTTTTTTTATGCGCGCCCATGCAACGTCAAAAATAGGACGGGCCTTTTTAACTGTTCTTTTGTTCTCTCTTGCAATTCTTTCATGCGGAACAAAAGAAATTGCGATTATATCCCCAGCACTCCTTCTTCTTTTTGACTGGTTTTTTATTGCACAAGGAAACTGGCAATCTCTAAAAAAAAGACTGCTTCTTCATGCAACACTTACTGTTCTTATTTTTGGCGTCTATCTTTATTTCCTAAAACCAACGTTTTTTACCGATATCCTTGGATTTAAAAAAATTGCCAAGAACAATATAGGCAATGTGATTACACAAAATCCAAAAATGATGATTACACCATGGGTATTTTTTAGATCACAGTTCAAAGTGATTTTGCATTATTTATGGATGTTTATTTGGCCTTTTGATATCAGTGTAGAATATGATTGGACTCTTTCACGCGGTATTCTTTATCCGGATGCATTTTTTCCTCTTTTTGTATTGCTTGGTATCACCGCAATCGTATTTCGGTTGTTGAAAAAAAACAAAACTCATTTGGTCAGTTTTGGTTTCCTTTGGTTTGGCTTTTGCCTGGCCCCACGCTCAAGTATTATCCCTTCTCCTGAACTACTGGTTGATTACAAAACATACCTTGCGTCCTTCGGATGGCTTTTTCTCATTGCATCAGCCTTTGTATGGACAGCACAATATGTCTTACAAAAAATAAAAACTGCTCCTCCTGTGCTTTCTACAAAACGATATGGAGTTGAAACGTTTGCAGTTATTTTAGCGCTTGTTCTTGGTGGACTCACAATGCAAAGAAATACGGTATGGCGATCTGGCATTGAGTTTTGGGGAAACATTTTGAAAAATGCTCCTGGAAAAGCACGCGCATACAACAACTACGGAGTTGAACTTTCACAAAATAAAAAAGATTATGAAGGCTCAATTCCTTATTTTAAAAAAGCAATCTCTATGGATAAAAATTATCCCGACCCGCTAAACAACCTCGCTGTTGCATACTCCCACCTCAAAAGAATTGATGATGCAATAAAAGCATTGAGTCAGAGTTTGAGAATTAATCGGTACTACCCAGAAGGGTACAATAATCTTGCATCCTTTTACATACAAAAAAATGAACTGGAAAAAGCAGAACATTGCCTGAGGATTGCGCTCAAACTCAGACCTCATTACGGAAAAGCACACTTTAACACGGGAAGAATTCACCTCAAAAGAAAAGAAAAAGAAAAGGCATGGGAGTGCTTTAAAAATGCATGCACCAAAGCTGACTTTGATATTGAGTTTGGGTTTTCAATTTATGGCCAGACAAGTATGGAACTGAAAAAATATGATGACGCAATCTTTGCATACAAAAAAATGCTGCAATTCCAGCCAGATAACTTGAGCACTGTCTTTAAACTTGCAAATGCATACTTTTTAGGAGAAAACTATCGAGAGGCAGAAAAAATATATCAGCATATCCTTACAAAAAAACCTAACGATATAAAAGCACTTTATAATTTGGGAGAAACCTACTTCAATCTAAAGGAATACCAAAACGCTCTTGCCCACTATAAAAAAACGTATTTTATGAAAGATCATCTCCCGTACATTCAAGTAAGGATGGCACACTGTTTTGAGCGAATTGGCAAACTACATGAAGCAAAAATTATGGTTGAACGATTCTTGCGAGAAGATCACAAAAAAGGAGACCCTAATATTCTTGCACAACTCAAACAAACTGCACAGAAGATTCTTGCCAACATGAACGCAAGAAGATATGGCGGCACCATAAGAAAAACCGTATAACAAGCCCACTTTTTGACCTATTTTCCCTTTATAGGTAGAATTACAAGGAAACAAAGCTCCCTTATCTAAAGGCTTTTCATGGAAAAACGATACGATAGTAAAAAATCTGAACTAGATGCTCAACAACTGTGGGCAAAAGAACAAACCTACGCAGCAAAAAACAATCCGGGTAAACCATTTAGCATCGACACGCCACCTCCGACCGTTTCTGGAACTCTTCATATCGGTCATATCTGTTCCTACACACAAACCGATATCATCGCACGCTACCGTCGCATGAGCGGCTACTCTGTCTTTTATCCCTTTGGATTTGACGACAACGGCCTACCAACAGAAAAATATATTGAAAAAAAATTAAAAATCCGTGCACACGAGATGCCTCGTTCAGAGTTTATTAAAACCTGCTTAGAATTCACCAAAGAAGTAGAACAAGAATTCAAGAACCTATGGCAGCAAATGGCCCTCTCTGTTGACTGGTCCGTTTGCTACGAAACAATTTCTGATAAATCACGTGCTGTCGCGCAAGAATCATTCATTGAACTTTTTAAAAAAGGGTTTGTATATCGCAAAAATGAACCTGCGCTGTACTGCAACTCATGCCGAACATCGGTAGCACAAGCTGAGCTTGAAGATGAAGAAAAATCATCACAATTTAACGACATCGTATTTAAATCAGAAAATGGAAAAGACCTGATCATCGGAACAACAAGACCAGAACTTTTACCTTCTTGTGTCGCACTTCTTTACAATCCAAACGATGAGCGATATCAGTACTTGAAAAATAAAAAAGCTATCGTTCCCATTTTTGAGCAAAAAGTTCCAATTTATGAAGACGAGCAAGTAGAAATAGAAAAAGGTACCGGCTTGGTAATGGTTTGCACTTTTGGTGACACCACCGACGTTGCATGGTACAAAAAATTTAATCTCCCCTATAAACAATCAATTGGATTTGATGGAAAGTTTCTCCCTGATACTGGCGTTTTAGCAGGACTCAAAGTTAAACCTGCACGGGAAAAAATTTTAGAAGAACTGAAAAATAAAAATCTTTTGCTACAGCAAAAAGAAATCACACATACCGTCAACGTTCACAAATGCGGAAAACCAGTAGAAATAATTCCACTGCCACAATGGTTTTTAAAAATTTTGGACAACAAAGAAAAGTTTTTAGAACTTGCCGACCAAATCAACTGGTATCCACAGTACATGAAAAACAGATACCGCGACTGGGTTGAAAATCTGAGTTGGGATTGGTGTCTTTCTCGTCAACGATTTTATGGTATTCCGTTTCCTGTGTGGCATTGCAAAGATTGTGGTGAAATTTTACTTGCTCCTGTAGATGCGTTACCAATCGATCCACAAGAAACAGAACTTCCAGGAAAAACGTGTACAAAATGCTCCAGCAACAACATAGTTCCCGACACCGACGTTATGGACACCTGGAATTGTTCTTCTCTTACACCGCAAATTCTCTTCAACTACGTATATAACAGATCTGCGTTTCAAGATAAAAAAATCACAGAATTCATTCCAATGAGCATGCGTCCACAAGCCCACGACATAATCAGGACATGGGCATTTTACACCATTGTAAAATCATGGATGCATCACAACAGCATTCCATGGGAAAACATTGTTATTTCTGGTCACGTACTTAGCGATAAAAATGTAAAGCTTTCCAAATCGAAAGATAATGCAAAGGTTACTCCACAAACGTTACTTGAAAATTATTCTGCAGATGCAATCAGATACTGGACTGCATCGGGCACACTAGGCAAGGACATTGCTTTTTCTGAAACACAAATTAAAATCGGCCAAAAACTAGTCACCAAACTGTGGAACGCATTCAGATTTATTTCTATGCACCTTGAGCAATTAAAAGATCCAGAAAAACAACCAAAATCTCTTGGCACAGTCAACGAATGGATTTTGCATACAGCAAGTGAATGTTTTTCCAACTACAACAAACACCTGAAGCAAAACGAATTTAATCTTGCACTGCAACAAGTAGAAACATTTTTTTGGTCGCAATTTTGTGATAACTATTTGGAACTGGTTAAAGACATGCTCTTTAATCCGGAAAAATATGATGCGCAGTTGGTAGAAGCAACCCGTTGGACACTACATAATGTTGGCCTGAGAATTTTACAGCTGTATGCCTCATATCAACCGCATGTAACAGAAACAATTTACCAACACCTATACCAAAAATATGCTTGCATAAACTCACTGCATCAAACAAAATTTGAAAACGTACAGACCGAACAAAAATATGAAGCTGGTGTGAATGCAATGACCATCATCTTGTCACTTGTTGCCCAGGTACGAAAATTAAAATCAGAGCATTCACTCTCTTTGGGTACAGAGTTGGAGCAGTTAGAAATATATTCTGAAGATAAAAATATTCTTGAAACTATTTCCTCACATGAACAACTTATAAAAGGTGCAACACGCGCAGCACAACTGAATGTAAAAAATGAAAGTTTGAAACAATCTGAACTGTTTACAAAAAATGGTGTGCATATAATAAAAATAGGAAAGACGGGTGAATGATCACAATCAAAACAACCCAACGAAAAATTAAGGTTGATATTGAAAAATTAAAAAAGGATGCGCGCACAGTTTTAGGTTTGTTAAACTACTACGATTTCGAGTTAAATGTTTTTTTGACTACGAACCAAACAGTCCAGGCGTACAATAAAAAATATCGCAAAAAAGATAAGCCTACCGATATTCTTTCTTTTCCATATTACCCAGATTTAAAACCCGGCGAGCAAATTATTCCTGAAGTAGAAGACGACAAACAACTTGGTGATATTGTGATTTCACTTGAGTACGTACAAAATCAACTTAAAGATTTAAAAATCTCTATAGATGAACGACTCCAAGTTTTGCTTGTACACGGGATTTGTCATCTGATTGGATATGACCACGAAACAGACGACGAATACAAAGAAATGCAGAAAAAAGAGAAATCGTTACTGAAACATCTTCGTTAGCTTTCTTCGTTGTTTTTTAGAAAAGCTGTCCTTGCCATAGCATTGAGAGACTTTTCGCAAATAGCTTCACGCTTAGGGTCCGCGACAAATTTCAAAATAGGAGGAACTAGCAATGACATGCCAGGTATGGTCAATACATCTTCTTTAAATCCTTGCACTACCTTCTCGTTTTTATGTTTGATACATCCCAGAACTCTTGCTAAAACGATTTTATTAACACCTTCAAGCAAAACTGTTTTTTGATTCGATCTTTCTAGCGTTTCACGCAATCCCTTAAAAATAACCGAATCGCTTTCATTTTCAGTTACCTTTTCATCATTTGCTTTTTGAAAAACTTGGCACGCTTCTTCCTGTTTCTTCAATAAACCATCCACCATTTTCGGAAAAAGCCCCAAGCTTTTTCCTGTTCTTCGAAGAAATCCTCCTACAAAACGAATACTTGAGGTTATCTCTTCAAGTAATTCTTGCATACCGTTGCGATCTTCTCTTGCTAATTCACAGACGAATTTAAAAGAAGCTCCTACTGTAGATCCAGATCCCCCCTTCCTTAGAATAGTTTTGAGGTTGCCTTCTTCTTTATCTCCTTCCACGGACAAGAGATCAATTTGCCTGCTAATATCCATCGCACCAATTGGAGCAAAAAATGTTAAAGAAAAAAGAAAAGGAAAAAAGAATAGTCTCATTTTCAAACTCCCTGCTTGTGAACCCCATAACAACCTGCCCAACCATAACACAGCAATATCTTGACATGCAACCATGCAAATTATTAGCGTCTAAAGCGTAATGGAAACAATAAATCATCGCGAGGTTTTTGTGAAAAAAACAGTCTTGTCTGCAAAAAATTTAGATGTCACTCTTGGTGGAAACCATATTCTTCACAACCTCAACTTTGATGTAAAAGAAAAAGAAGTGTTGGTCATTGTTGGACCAAATGGTGCAGGTAAAACAACACTGCTACGTGCACTGCTTGGCCTGGTTCCATACAGCGGAACCGTTTCGTGGAACGCAAAAAAAATTCGATATCTCCCACCGCAAGAATTGATCAACAGAAAAACATTACTCCCACTGAATGTCTACGAATTTTTAAAATTCAAACATGTATCTGACGCAAAAATTTCTAGCATCATTAAAAAGGTTGGTTTAAAAAAAACAATTTTGAATCTGCAACTTGAAAAACTTTCAACTGGACAGTTTCAGAGGCTCTTAATTGCATGGGCACTCATTGATAACCCCGACGTGTTACTGTTTGATGAACCAACTGCAGGAATTGATATTGGCGGAGAGGAAACGATCTATTCTTTGTTACACAGCTGGTGGCAGGAAAAAAATCTAACCATCATTTTGGTAACACATCACATGCATGTGGTATGGGAGCACACGGACAATGTTTTGTGTATGAACAAAAAACTTTTATGTCATGGTTCACCAGAAAAAACGTTAACAAAAAAAACAATAGAACAAATGTATGGAGCGGGAGCGCGGTTGTATGGTCATAGACATGATTGATGTAAAACTTTTATCTGCACTTTTAGTTGGTGCATCCGTTGGAGCTGTTGCAGGCTATATCGGCTCTTTGATGATCACCAAAAGAATGGCACTCATGGGTGGAGCACTTGGCCACCTTGCACTGCCTGGTGTAGCGCTTGGGCTTTTGTATGGATTTGATGTATCCATTGGCGCACTTCTTTTTTTGCTTACCGGTATCATTGCAATTTGGTTTTTAGAAAAAACAACAAAACTTCCGTTTGAAGCAACAACCGCTGTAGTGTTTACAACATCACTTGCTGTTGCCTTTCTTTTTTTACCTCATGAAGAAACACATGCCGCACTCTTGGGAGATATTTCTCGTATAACACCTCAGACAGCACTTATTTTTTTTCTTATCTCTGTTGCAGTTTTTTTGATTATAAAAACTATATACAAAAAATTTGTATTGATTGGTATCTCTCAAGATCTGGCACATGTAGAAAAAGTAGACGTATCTCGATACAACCTCATCTACCTTGTCTCTATTGCACTGGTTGTTGCACTTGGTGTACGAATTATTGGAGGACTTATGACAGCAGCACTGGTTGCAATTCCCGCAGCATCAAGCAAAAACATAAGCTCTTCACTAAATCAGTACGCAAACCTAAGTGCACTCCTTGGAGGACTCGCCTGCGTCTTTGGAATTATTGCGACCTTTTTTACCGCACTACCTGTTGGACCTATGATCATTATTTGTAGTGCAGTATTTTTTGGTGCATCACTCTTTTTTAGAAAATAAAATCACTTTACTTTCAAAATCTGCGGTTTCTTGAATGCTAGTATTGCAACACCAATCACATTTGGAACTGCAACTAAAATAATCATGATATCAACAAGTTTCCACACCAACGGAACACTCACCAAAGCTCCAGCAAAAATAATAAATGCGGTAAATAAAAGATAAGCCCCAATCCATCTGTGCCTTGTCATAGAACCAAAACTTTGCGTTCCATTGAAACTGTTTCCTATCACTGTTGTAGTCACAAACAAACCGATACTGAGCAACAACACAAACCTTCCAAGTGTTGGAGAATTTACTTTAAACACTTGGTACATCAAAGTGTTATCTAAATTTGTTTCTCCTACTGTCCACAAACCAGTTACAAGAATAAGAAGTCCGGAGATGAAAGAAAATAATGCGTCTGCAACAACAGAAAACATAGCAAGAACACCCTGGTCGCTTGGGTTTTTTACATCAGCAACTGAGTGTGCGATCGAAGAAGTTCCAAGACCAGCTTCTGTTGCGTAGATACTTTTAAAAATTCCCGCGCTCATAGCAGAAAATACTGAAGCCCCTAAAAAAGCGCCCGTTGCTGCTGCTGGAGTAAACGCATCGGCAAATACAGAATACAAAGCACTTTTGAGTGCAGCTGGATCTTTAAACAAAATAAGAAGCGCAAACGATACATAGAAAAAACACATGATAGGAACCAACTTGCTAGCCACTTTACCAACTCGCTTGGCACCACCACTCAAAACAAGGAGAACCAAGATTGCAAGCGCAGCTCCCGTTTGCCAACGAGGAATATGTTCCATTTCAAATATCCATGCAAGAGTGTTTGCTTGCACCCCCGACCAGATGGCAAAAACAAAAACAATAACAAGACCGTACCAACGAGCAAGCCACGAATGAACCAGTTTTAAATACTGTGTTGGTCCACTTATAACATCTCCTGCTTCTGTTTTTTTTCTGGTGTGGACTGCAAATGTAACTTCTGAAAATTTTATGATACCTGCAAAAAAAGCGTAGGCAACCATCCAAAAAAGAGCCCCCGGCCCACCTGTCATAATCGCAATTGATGGCCCTACAATACTTCCCATACCAAGAGTTGTTGCCATCGCGGTAAACAAAGCATGAATTGGGTTGATTGTTTTTAGATTGCCTTTTGCATCCGCTCTTCTTGTTCCCTTGGTAAGCAGATGCCAAAATCTTGGAAAAGCACGGAATTGTAAAAACCTTGTTTTAATTGTCAATATAATACCAACCCCCAAAAATACGGGTACAATTGGCCGCGCAAGAACTCGATAGACCTCGGTTAGAATTTGAAGAATTTCCATTCTCCCTCCTGACGGTATGAAAGGTTTATTCTCAGCAAATATGCAAAGAAAAATTTGCATTGAACAAGAAGTACAATGCAAATCTTATTACTAAAAAACCTCGGATTTTATTCTCAGCGGACAGCCTAGCGCCTTTTTGCTAAAAAAGATAGGGCATGCCGCATCAGACCATCGAATGGCAGCTCAGAGTCAGCATAATTGTCTTTTAAAAACTTCATCACCCTGCCAATCTCTCCACGAGAATAATTAAGCGACACAAGCACATCAGAAACATTTTGCCAATCGGTAAATTTATTTGCTCCTTGCACCTGTAGACCAGACTTAATTAACTTAGCTACTTTACGACGAAGCTGCACAACCATCTGCTCAACTTTCTTTGGACCAAGGCCATTGACTTTACCCAAAACTACATCATCCTCCATCTGAATAGCCTGCAAAAAACTGTCAGGACCCAAATCTCGCAATACAGCAAGCCCAATTTTTGGACCTATTCCCGAACAACTGATAACCAAAAGAAAAACGGTACGCTCTAAAGTGGTGCTAAACCCAAAAAAACTTGGGCCATTTTCCTGGTTCCAGTGCATATGCACATGGAGGTCGACTTTTTGCTCAATCTTAAAAATCTGAGGATTGGCAACACTAAAAAATAGCCAAAGAGATCCTATATCAACAGATATCCCTCCTTCTGAAATAGCAGCAATCCTGCCAGAGACATAATCAATCATCTTTCCTCTCTTGAATAAAAACACTGACAAAATGAATAAAAAAAACGATCATAAGAGTGACTACATGCTTATTTTCGCTCCAAACAAAACATTGACAAATATCCCCCCTATGTTACCTTTTTTGAGAATAGAAAAACATTAAAATTCTGTTAATAACGCGGGAATAGCTCAGCGGTAGAGCGTCGCCTTGCCAAGGCGAAGGTCGCGGGTTCGAAACCCGTTTCCCGCTCCAGTCTTCGCTCCCTTTGGGAGCTTCTTCTGGCAGACCAACCTTCGAAAGAAGAAAAAAATCCAAAAATGTTAATTAGTTTTTGGAGCGAAGACTGCCCGAAGAATCTAACATCTCCGACAAAAGTACGAACAAAAACAGAAATAGCGGAGACGGGCGGATACGACAATTTAAAGAAACCAGGCTTCAATCCTTGGGGGACACACTAATTTCACAACCTTCTTCTCTTCTTTGGTAAAGTCACCACACTAAATCATTTACATATCCACTACCATTAGGTAATGGTTAACTAGGGATAAAAAAAATGGAAAAAACAAATTTTCTAAAAAAAGAGGGTAGCTAACTATGAACTCTATTGTGCAAGAAGCATCATCGATAGCAAAGGCTATAGAACAGGCTTGGGTCAAGGCAGAAAAGCCACAAAGATTCTCTATTCGCATCTTTGAACAACCAGAAAAAAACTTTTTTGGCATGGTCAGTAAGCCCGCAAAGATTGCTCTTCTTTTTGAAAAAAGGGATATACGTAAACAACCAGTAAAAGAAGTTGTAAAAAAACAGATACAACCAAAACCAAAACTACAATCAAAACCGGTAAAACAAGCACCGCCAGAAAAAAAACCAACAGTTCCTGCAGAAAAAAAACAGAAAATTCTATGGACCGATGAAATGGTCAGCAAAGCTGAAAAATGGATGAAGGGAATACTTGTTGAGATGAACAAAAAAAATATTCCATTTTCTTTCGAAACAAAGCGATATCATCTTAAATTTTTATTTAGCGATTCCGTTTTTGAAAGCCCTGAAAAGCAAAAAGTTTTGTTTAGAAACTTTGCACATCTTATAATGCAATCCATTCGAAACAAATTTAAAAAGAAATTTAGATATCACAAGGTTGTAATCTCGAGTGAAAAATAACATATCATGCGGGACCTTGTGTCGCGAAGAAGAAACAATTATTGCACAGTGCACACCACGAGGAAGCGGCGCAATTGCCCTGCTTCGAATTTCTGGCGCAGATGCCCTTCATATTACATCAAAGATTGCACAACTTACCTCAAAAAAAAATCTTGTTGCCCAGAAAAGTCACACCATACACCTTGGCTGGGTCACAGATTCTTCTGGGAAAAAAATAGATCAGGTTCTGTTTCTTCTTATGCATGGGCCACACTCTTTTACCGGACAAAACACTGTAGAAATAACAGCACACAATAACCCTTTTATTATCGATGCAATTATTGAAGCTGCAATACAAGCAGGAGCTCGACTCGCACAAGAAGGGGAGTTTAGCAAGCGTGCATTTTTAAACAACAAAATAGACCTTCTACAAGCAGAAGCTATAAATGAACTTATTCATGCGCAAACACAAAAATCTCTCAAGGCATCACTCTCTCAACTCAATGGATCCCTTTCTCACAAAATAGATTCATTTGAACAGGAACTTACCAAAGCTCTTGCATACTGCGAGGCAAGCTTTGAATTTATAGAAGACGAAAATGTAGAATTTGTGCACGAAATAAACACAATCATAGAAAAAATAGTGCAATCAATTGCACAGCTAAAAAAAACATTCAAACGACAAGAACATATTCGGCAGGGCGTTCGCATCACGCTTTTGGGATCAGTCAACGCAGGCAAATCTTCACTCTTTAATGCACTGCTTGATTCTGAACGAGCAATTGTCACAAACATCCCCGGAACAACAAGAGATACGATAGAGGCAGGACTTTTTAATAAAGAAACGTATCAAACACTGATTGACACTGCAGGCCTAAGACACACAAAAAACATTATTGAAAAAGAAGGGATACAAAAATCTCTTCTGGAAGCAAAAAAGGCAGATATTATTCTGCTTGTTATTGATGGATCTAAAAAACAAACGAAACAAGAAACAAAAATATATCAGAAAATACTTTCTGATTATCCCCAAAAAACTCTTATCGTACAAAACAAAAATGATCTGGGAAACGTTGATCAGACATGGTTGTCCTCAAAAAAAATAATTGCCATTTCATGCAAACACAAAAAAAACATAGATCTACTTAAAAATCATATTGATGAAAAAATAAAAACACTTTTCTTTGCGATAGAATCCCCCTTTCTTCTTAATCAACGCCAACACGGGCTTTTGTTGTCACTTGAAAAAAAGTTGACCTCCATTGCGCCTATGCTTGATGAAAACACACAATACGAACTTGTTTCACTGCATTTGAAAGATGCATTGAGCGATCTTGCAGAGTTTTCTGGAAAAACAGTTGATAAAAAAATGTTGGATAAAGTTTTTTCAAGTTTCTGTATAGGAAAATAAAAAAAGAGCCGCTTTAAAAAAGCGACTCTTTAATTTCTTATCTAAAATTAAGGTCGTTATGCATACACCTTAATTTCAACTCTTCTGTTAACCCACTGCTCTTCTCTATTTCCAGCAATAGGGTTTCCATGTTCGTCAAGAGTAGGAGCGTCATTTCCACGAGCAACAACCTTTACGTTTTCGTGTGGAATTCCTTCTGCAATAAATCTTTGTGCGACAACGTCAGCACGGTTGTTCGAAATGGCATAGTTATAACTTCTAGATCCTGCGGAGCTGCATGCATGGCCTTCTACGGTGATAATTGGAGTTTCACCTTCTGCTATCAACTCTTTTGCAAGATCGATATTTTTTGCGACGTATTCTTCTTGACCTTCTTGAATATCGTATTTATCAAAGTTGAAATACACAGTCTTGAAGGTTCTGCCTTCTTCATCGATATCTGAAACCCAGAAAAAGTCATCATCTAAAGAATCTGCTACCACTTCTTCAATTTCACCAATAGTTGCATCTTTTACGGAACCAAGTTCATTGTCTGCTAAAATATCATCTTCAGCGAGAACAAATTCATCTACATCTTCTTGGAAGTAACTCAGAATATCATTTTCAACGAGAGGAATTTCCACTTCAGGACAGAATGCCACCTTCTTTGTTACCTTTTTTTCAGCCTTTGGTTTCTTCTTACCCCAGCAACCTGGAAGTAAAATCAAGACTGCTACCAATAAAGAAATACTTTTTTTCATAACGTTTCTCCTATGAAAATGAGGGATAATTTTACTCTAATTGTCTTACAACCTTTTTCTGTACAGCGGGCAATTTACCATATTTTTGACTGATATTCTACCCATAAAAAACAATATCTTATAGAATAGTAGTATGCTCACAGCAGAAAAACATGAAAAATTATGTAAAAAACTTAGAGTTGCGATAAAAAAACAATTATGAAAAAAATTATAATAAGTGACCTTCCCTGGCAGATTAGAGTCGTTGTCTTGCGAGAAGAAAAAATTCAAAACGTCTATTTCTCTTCTCATGCTATAGAAACATCTGAGCGCTCTTTTTTGAAGGGAACAATTACAAAAGTCCTTCCTGGCATACAAACAGCCTTTGTTGATATTGGTCAAGAAAAGGCAGGATTTCTCCATATATCCGAAATTGACAGAGAACTTGGCATAGAAAAAACAAGTGAACACATCGAAGAACTGGGTGAAAGCGAAGCAAAAAAAACAAAACAGCCCAGACGACAAAATCTCGATATTGCAAAAATATTTAAAGAGGGCGAACAGGTTCTTGTACAGGTAAGCAAAGAGCCAATTTATGAAAAGGGCGCAAAACTAACAACCTGTTTTACGCTTCCTGGAAGATTTATCGTTCTTCGGCCAAATATTCCGCGAATTGGTGTGTCTAAAAAAGTTGAAGATCGAGAAGAAAGAATGCGCCTTAAATCACTTGTACAAAAACACCTCCCAGAAGGAATGGGAGCAATTATTCGAACAACTTCGGAAAACAAAAGAGAAAAAGATATCATCCAAGACATCAAGTATTTGGTAAAAACATGGAAAGGTATCAACAGAAAATTTAAACAGGCAGAATCGACAGAAAAAGTACACGAAGACCTTCCCCTTGCTCAGCAAGTTGTTAGAGACCATCTTGATGATGATGTTGACGAAATAATTGTAAATGACAGAAAAACCCAGAAAGAAATATACCGCTTCATAAAAAATATAGCGCCTGAACATACCCACAAAGTAAAAATTCACAAAGAACCACCCTTCATATTCGATTTATTCAACATTGAAAAACAAATCGAAGATGGACTCAATAAAAAGGTGAACCTTAAATCTGGTGGCTCTCTAATCATAGAAACAACTGAAGCAATGACCGTCGTTGACGTAAACACGGGTAAATTTGTTGGTAAAAAAAGCCTGCAAGATACTATCTTAAAAACAAATCTAGAAGCAGCAGAAGAAATTGTTCGCCAACTTAGATTCAGAAATATTGGAGGCCTCATTGTTATAGACTTCATCGATATGGCAAGTTCTTCCCACAGACAACAACTAATTCGTTTTTTTGAAAAAACCCTGAAAGAACGAGATAAATTTCAATCTGTCGTTTTAAAAGTGTCAGAATTTGGCCTTGTACAAATGACACGAAAACGATCTGGAAAAACGCTCACACAACAACTGACACATGACTGTCCAACCTGCAAAGGTTCTGGCTTTATAAAATCAATCAAAACCAACTGCTACAGCATCTTGGAAGGCGTAAGAAAAGAACTTCTTTCTCACAAAAAGTTGCGGGGCAAGATAGAAATTAAGATACATCCAACACAACTAAACCATATTACAGATGTTGAATACAACGCTGTTTTGGACCTAGAAAAAGAATTCAAATCAGAAATAACCCTTTCTGGCCTTTCTTCACTCAACGAAGACCGATACAAAATAGAAAAAAAATGATAAACTAATTCTTGTTTCTTTACAGAACAACAAGCCTTTTTAGAATCCAAAACAAACAAACGGCGCCATCCGCTACACAAGGAGTACCATGGCATCGAAAATGGAAACCATTTTAGATCATTATCCGGAATACGAAGTGACCATTGGTATAGAGGTACACGTACAGCTCACAACCAAAACAAAAATTTTCTGTTCGTGTGCAAATGCTGTCGGAAGAAATCCAAACAGCGATATCTGCAATATTTGCGCAGGTCATCCCGGCGTTCTTCCTGTTTTAAACAAAGAAGTTGTGAACCATGCAATTCTTGCCGGTCTTGCAACAAATTGTAAAGTAGCAAAAATTTCTGAGTTCGCACGAAAGCACTATTTTTATCCTGATCTCCCAAAAGGATACCAGATAACGCAAAACGAATTTCCTATATGCTCAGAAGGAAGTATTCCCATAAGACAGGAAGATGGCAGTATAAAAAAAATACGCCTCATCAGAATACACATCGAAGAAGATGCAGGGAAAAATATTCATTCAACGGCAGGAGACATAAGTTTTGTTGACTTAAATCGCGCTGGAACTCCACTTCTTGAAATTGTCACCTATCCTGATATCACAAGCACATATGAAGCAAAAGAATACTTAAAAACACTACGCTCCATCGTTCAATACCTCAATATTTGCACTGGAAATATGGAAGAGGGCGCATTTAGAGCGGACACAAACATCTCTGTTAAAAAAAAGACAGATAAAAAACTTGGAACCCGTTGTGAACTGAAAAATATTAACTCGTTTAAATTTATTGGCGACGCAATTGAATATGAAATGCAACGGCAAATTGAACTTCTTGAAAGTGGAAAAAAAATAAAACAAGAAACACGCCTTTGGGACGCCAAAAACAAAAAAACAATTCCTATGCGCTCCAAAGAAGAAGCAGCAGACTATCGCTATTTTCATGATCCAGATTTACCTCTGATAGAAGTAAACGAAGAATGGATATCACGCATACAAAAAATGCTTCCAGAGTTGCCGCACGAAAAATTTGAACGACTTTGCAAAGAAAATGGATTGTCTGCATACGAAGCAGAAATTCTTATAGAAGACGTAGAACTTGCTGCTTATTTTGAAAAAGCATATCAAATAAAACCAAGCAAACAGATTGTAAACTTGATTTTAAGAGATCTGCTTGGCTACTTAAAAGAACAAAAAATAACACTTATTGAATGCAAAGTAACTCCAGAAAAGCTGGCAAAAATTGTTGAGCTGTTAGAAACAGGCAAAATAAATAACCACGCGGCAAAAGAGATTTTTGAAACCGTTGCTCAAACGGGAGGAACTCCAGAGGAAATTGTAAAAGAAAAAGGTCTTGAGCAAATAAACTCTGTTGAGCAACTTGAAAAAATCGTGAAAGAAATAGTCGAAACAAACCCTGATGTTGTAGAGAAATACAAGTCAGGCAAAGATCGGTTATTTGGATTTTTTGTCGGACAAGCAATGAAACAGACAAAAGGAAAAGGGGATCCTAAAATTATCCAAGAGCTTTTAAAAAAACATTTACAATGAAAGGGATCTAAATGATAAAAAAGACAGTTCTGGCAGTTTCTTGTATGTTTTGCAGCTCTCTTGTTTCTTGTGAGCCTCCGGCTCCCGTTCTTCCTATTAAAGGCTCTGAGGAAATACACAAAGAAACAGAAAAAACAGATAAAAAAAGCAAAAAAACACCACAAGAAGATGCTGGACTAAGAAAAATATTCACCGGCCATATGATTTTCAACGGGGAATCAGACAAAGAAAATTGAATAAGAATCTCTTAAGCAATCTCTAGTTTTCCCTTTTTTTTACAAATAAAATTTTCTGCTATCAACTGATTAATAATTTTTTTTATTCGCTCAGAATCTTCATTCAGTAGCACAACTAACTTTTTTTCCGTCACAACTTTTTGATCCAGAATAATTCTTATGATGGCTCCCCTAATTTGTCTATCTGAGCCCTGAAACCTGGATTGTCTCACATAATGAGCACTTTTCTCATTTATGTTTCTATATATTTTTTTTAGACCAACACCATAATCTGTTAGTGCGTAATACCATTTGCGTGGGTTTTTCCAATCAAGAAACAGCGCAACCAATTCAAGAACTTCTGAGTCCCGAATCTTTTTATTCTCTTTAAAAAAGAAGTGTGTGAATACCGTGCGAACGTTTGTCTCAACAAAAACTGTTGGCATATTAAATGCAAACGCACAAATTGAAGCTGCAGTTGCCGCCCCTATTCCAGGAAACGATTGTAGTGTTCTTTCACAGGCAGGAATATTCCCATCAAAATTTTCTACCACCGTCTTGGCAATTTCATGAAGATACTTACCTCTCCTGTTGTACCCTAACCCCTGCCACAACATAAGAACGCTATGCAAATCTGCACGCGCTAAAGAAAAAATATCGGGAAAATAGCTTATAAAATTTTCAAATTTACTCTCAACTCTTTTTGTTTGAGTTTGCTGAAGCATAATCTCCGAAACCAAAATCTTGTATGGTTCAGTTGTATTTCTCCAAGAAAAAGGTCTTCCAAACAGCTGATAGTAGTCATAAACAATAGATTGGAACAAAGAAACTTTTTTACTCTCCGATATAAATTTCTTGCTTGAGAACTTTAAATCTGCCGACTTTATAAATTGTTCTTTATTTTGCGTTTCTGTTTTCATAATACTCCTTGGGTAACACGCAACTCAAAGATATGCTTTTTACTTTCTACTGGCAAATTTAGAGGCAAAGGAAAAAAAAACTTGTAATCGTTCAACCGAGACTGCTAACATCACCAAAAAAGATAGGGAGTATACATGAGGCACACAAAGGTCGCCATTGTCGGCGCCGGCGCGGTAGGCTCAACAATAGCGTATAGCCTGATATTAAATAATGTGGCTGCCGAAATCATGTTAATCGATATAAACGAAGAACGGTGCAAAGGGGAAGTTCTTGATCTTTCCGATGCGCTTGCATTCTCAGACACCTCAAAAATTCATCAATCATCTGCACAAGATGCACGAGAATCAGATATTATAATAATTTGCGCAGGAACAGCACAAAAACCGGGTCAACCTCGAACCGAACTGATAAACATCAATAAAAAAATAGTAACCTCCGTTATAAAAGATCTCACACCTCTTAAAGAAAAAACTATCATCATTGTTGTAACAAATCCGGTCGACGCAATGACCTTTTTTGCACAACAAGCATCAAACCTTCCCAAAAACAATATTTTTGGATCGGGCACGTTTTTAGATACACAACGACTAAAAGGCGCTCTTTCGAAAAAATTACATATCGCAGAACAATCGATACAAACCTGCGTAATTGGTGAGCATGGAGACTCTCAGGTTCCAACATGGTCAAGCACCTATGTAGGAGGAAAACCCGTACTTGATTTTCCAGAAATCAACAAAGAGGTACTTGATAAAACTATGAAAGAAGTACGCCAAAAAGCATATGAGATTATAAATTGCAAAGGCGCAACCTTTTTTGGAATAGCATCTTGTGTTTCAGCACTATGCGAGAGTGTACTATTTGATCAAAAAAAGGTACTACCAGTATCGGTATTTATGGAAGAATTTGGTGTATGCCTCGGTATACCTGCAATAATAGGGCGTCATGGAGTTGAAGAAATAGTACCTGTATTACTTAATAAAAAAGAAAAAAAACTGCTTGAACTTTCTGCAAAGAAAATTCGAGAAACGATAGGCATTTTATAAAAACATATTTTTAAAAAGGGTTAGGGATGACAAAATCGGAGCATTTAGAATGGGCATTATTTGCTGTTCGTCTTATGGTGGGAGGCATTTTAATCTTACACGGGGCACAAAAAATATTAGGACTTCTTTGTTGTTCAGGAACATACTGGAACGAAGGATATGGAACCATTCTCTGTTTAGCACCACTGACTGAAATTTTCGGAGGAGGACTCATTCTTTCAGGCATAATGGTAGAACTTGGAACAATTCTTGTAGTACCTGTGATATTGTTCGCTCTTATTATAACTCGACTGAATGCTGATATTTTTATGCAACAAGTAGGCGTAAAATTCTCCCTTAACCTCCTCATGCTTGCTATAGTAGTTGGCACCTGTGGACCAGGAAAGTGGGCGTTATGGGATCCCGGCAAAACATTAAGAAAAAAGATTTTTTAAAAACCTTTCATTTATCTTCTTTTTCCCCAACCCTACCAATACGAACCGTTATCATATTTTTCGAATCAAGCACCTTTTTGACAGCCTTCTGCACCTCTGGTATCGTCAACTTCGCAAGTTCTTCTGCTCGCTTATCAAAATAATCTAAAGGCAAATCGTATCTATCTAAAAATAAGAATGTTGAAGCAATTTTAGAATTTGACTCAAAATTTCCCACAATCGCATTTGCTATAGCTAACCGTGCAAGCTCAAACTCCTGCTCTTCTATTTTTTGAACAGCTGTATCTATTGTTTTTTTAATAACATCTTGTGCTTCTTCTAAACGATCAAGAGAAATAATTGTCTTTACTTGAACCATTCCCGGTTGTTCATTCGCTCCTGATTTAAGTGAGCCACCAATCACATAAAAAAGACCCGATTGCTCTCGAAGTTTCATTAAACGAGAATTCATCGATCCCAAAACACCACCTCCAAATATTTGATCAAATAACCATAATTTATCGTAATCAGAATGTTTTCTGTCAACTGACAAGCCTGCAAAACAAAGTACCACTTGGTCTCTATTAATATAGTGATCAACAACCTTCTCTTTTTTTGTTGTTAACTCAGGAAACACCACATCATCTACTTCCGGACCAACCCAAGAAGACAAATGTTCTTCTAAAAAAACAGGAAGGTCATATCCGGAAAGATCTCCGACTATAGAAATTTTTGCCCCATGGGGACTGATAAATTTTTTGTAAAAGTTTTTCAAATCTTTTTGCTTGATACTTTTTACACTTTTATCTGTACCCAAGATATTTTTGCTGTAAGGATGCCCTTCATAAATTTGTTCTCGTACGATTTGACTTGAAAAACCCATTGGAGAATCCCAAAAATTTCTTATATTGGCATAGATTTGCTCTCGAACTTTTTTCATTTCACGCTTATCAAAAGTTGCCCTGCTTAAAATTTCCTCCAAAATTTCTAGGCCTTTTTCAAAATCTTCACTGAGCATACTCATCTCTATCATTCCAGGAGAAGCATGAAATGACATTCCTCGCGATTCTATCTCATCGGCAAGTTCCTGGGCAGAGTAGTTTTTGGTTCCCTCCGAAAGCATGTTCATAACAAAATTGTAAAGGCCAGGTTTTTCATCGTCATCGTAATATCCCCTTGCCTTAAAAGATATGACCAGATTGATTTTTGGAGTGTTATCATTGTGTGCATAAAAAATCTTTGAACCATTTGAGGTTGTAAATGTCTGCGGTTTAGGAAAATTAAACACTCCCGGTTCTTCCATCTGAATCTCATGCACATGTTTTGGTTCTTCAACAGAAGTTGTTCTTACACGAGCAGATAAAATTTTTGTGTCAAGCGCATCAGATTCTTCTTGTAGTTTTTTCCATTTCTCTTTTTCAATTTCTGGAAGAGGAAGTATTACTCCTCGGTGAGCTATCGTTTTTCTAAAAAAGTCACCAAGTAACTTTTGTACCCCATCTTGAATTTGCGAAAAATCAAGATTCATATAATTAAATGGATAGTTTTCATCACCTGTTGCGAGAAAAGATTTTCCTATATCGAGTGCTTGCTGTTCTATATTTTCAAGCTTAGAGTAATAGTGCATACGCACATTTTTAGAAGAACGCTCAAGCTCGTTTTTCTTTAAACCCTTTTGCGCAACATCTTGGATCTCTTCAAAAATAATTGATTCTATTTTTTCAATATCATCAACAGACTTTGGCTCATAAAGAACAAAAAATATTCCATGTTCAAACAAGCTCCAATCAAAAGCACTAATTTCTGTTGCAAGTTGCAGATCGTCTATTAATTTTTTGTGTAAACGAGAACTTTTATTGTTAAACAGGGAAATACCTACAATCTCCAACAGGTAGTTTAATTTTTCTTTCTCCCCTGGAATCAAAAAGGAAAGTAAAACTTTTGGTGATTTAACATCCCTATAAATGGTAAGCTTCTTTGATTCAATATCCTTGCCCAAAAGAAACTCTTCCTTTTTGTAATCTTCACACTGAGGTATTTTTTCAAAAGACTGTTTTGCAATCGTAAATACCTCTTCTGGGTCCACATCACCTGCAACAACAAGCGTCGCATTACCTGGGTGGTAATGTTTTTCATAAAACGCACGTAAATCTTCTCCTTTAACGGTCCATAAATCTTGTTTATATCCAATAAGAGGATAATGATAAGGGTGTCCCGCAAAAATTAAAGTTAACATTTTATAAGCAAGACTACGCATGTGACTATCATTGATCATTTTTAATTCTTGTATCACCGCCTTCATTTCAGAATCAAGATGGTCATCTTTAAATGAAGCATTAATCATACAGTCAGAAATAACGGGAAGAATCTTTTTCCAATGATGAGTGGGTATATCAAATCGATAACCGGTATAGTCGTAACTGGTAAAAGCATTGCAAGATCCAGAAAGTTTATGAGTAATGGCACTTATATCTGATTCAGACAGGGTATCTGTTCCCTTAAAAATCATATGTTCAATTAAGTGGGCAATCCCTTTTTCTCCGGACTTTTCATCTTTTGAACCAACGTTATACCAGACCTGCAAAGCAACCTTCGGTATCGTACGTACAACCCTGACCAGAATGGTCATTCCATTTTTTAATGTTTTTTTAAAAACGTGTCCTTTTTCTGCGTCCATCAATTTTTCCTTGTCTAGCTTCAATTTATTTATCGATTTCTTTGGTCCGTTGTATATGCAAATGTCATCACAAAAAATATGAACACAAAATAAACACAACAAGACCAAACCAAAATATTTAAATGTTTTCACCATAAAACTCCCCAAAAACTATCTTATATTTCAAAAAATCATACCACGAAAAAAGTGATTGGGTAAAACAAATGCGATAAGAACAAAAAACCTATTGAAAAAAAATAAACGAAATTATTGATGAAGGAAAAGAAATTAAGGTACCTTTCCTACTAAGAAGTACAAATATTCAAATAGAGAGAGGAAAAAATGAAGAAAAGTCTTATTTTTGCGATCGTACTTTCATGCGTCTCAGCAGGAGTATTGTATTCAATAAAACCAAGACCAGTAACTAGAGATACAGCAATGGAGGCCAGAAGCGTTATTGAAGGCCTTAGAATTATTATTGAAGAACTGATGGAAAACTACATTGAAACTGCAAAAAATATACCTTCTCTTTCAAAATCTGCCAGTAACCTCAAATTTGCTCTTGCAGAAGAAAAAAACTTAAATCAATCAAAACGAGAATCTGCGCTTGCCAACATGCCGGACGACAAAAAACAAGCATATAACAACGCCGAAATGATTCTAAAAAGAAAAAGAATAGAGATGGTGGCAAAGTGGCTTGTAGATATTTTCAATATAATCTCCTGGAGACTAACAAATATGCTCAATCTGGTGCAACCAGAAGTAATGCAAATAAAAGAGGAAAAATCAGCCGCTTATACAAAACGATTAAAAATTAGAAACCAACTAAAAAAAGATGTAAGAGAATATCAAAAAATTACAAGTCTAGAAAAAGAACTAGCAGCTAAAAATCAGAAACTCAGGCCAGAATTTTTAATTAAAAAAGAAAAACTTGCACAAAAAATAAAAACTTCACAAAAAAAAGATACTGAACTCAAAAAATCTAAAAAAATTCAAACTCTTGAAATAGAAATAGAAAAAGAAACTGCAGGTTTAGAAAAAGCAGCAAGAGAACTCATGAAAAGGTTAAAAGGAGAAGAAGCCGGAACTATACAGGAAATTACAAACCAAAGCTCGCTACAAGAAAATCTCATTGACGCCTACGCAGATCCTACCATAAAAGCACAACACAAAAAAACAGTAACAGAAATTGGAAAAATTTTCTCCGAAATCGCTAAAACACAAAGAAAACTTCCCCCTGCAGAAATGAGACCTTTGGAACAAGCCTTGCTACAAATTAGAAATCTTTATGTCATGCAAAGGCTTTTTACAGGAGAAGAAAAAGAGTTTAGTACCAAGTTATTTTCTCACAGAAGCATACTGAACCTTCCTCCTCATGATAAAAAAGCACCTGTTACAACAAAGGCAAAATAAATAACCTCTACTATCACAACTTAGTGAGCAGCTTTTTATAGCCCGTTGTAAAAAACGCGCCTTGCTGTATGCTCGATATAGATAAAGAAAAGCAAACAGCACTGAAAAATTTCCCTCTTTTTTTCAACATGAATATTACTTCACACCTTCACTCTACTATTTTTGTGGTGACAACTTTTGTCATGGGAATTTGGTGGCAAACTGCGCCCCTAAAAAATCAACTCCCTTTAGTTATTTCTTTATGTGTAACCACAATGGCCTTGTATCGTTTTAAAAAAAGAAAAACAAAATATCTCTTTTTTTTATTTCTATGCTTTTCTTTTTCTTTAGGCTCAACCCTTTATTTTCGTCAACAAAAAAACCATAGACTTATTCAGAAAAAAATATGTGGGTACAATTGCGATATTAGAGGAAAAATCACCTCAATAGAAAAATCAAAACAAAACTATATAAAACAGGTTATAAAAATAGAACTTTCAGATATTAAAATAAAAAACAGTTGGAAAACCGTTACTGGAACCATACAAATTTACGTGCAGAAAAAAGAAGATCTTCAAATTCATGATAAAATAGAAATGCACAATCTTCTTTTTAAAAAACAAGAAAATCTTTCCTTCGATCAATTTTTGATGCGAAACAATATTATAGCAACAACGTTTCAAAAAAAACTTGATTACACTGTGCTATCCCGCCCTCACTGGAGTTTTTCTCGATGTATTTCCCATAAAAAAAAGAAACTTTACAGCTCGCTCCAAAACAAAATGTCTCCAGCAACCTTCTCGTTATTCTCTTCTATTTTTTTTGGAAATAAGACGAGCGGAAAATATTTTTTTGAAAAATCAAAAGAACAATTCAAGCAATGGGGAATCCTTCACTTTATTGCTCGGTCTGGACTACACTTGATGATCTTTATAGTTTTGTGGGAGTTTTTAGTTGGACTTGTGCCAACACCGTTTATACCAAACCAACTTATTTTTATACTGCTTGGTATAATTTACTGTTTTTTAAGTTGGACCAGCATCTCTTTCCTTCGAGCATTTTCTATTTTTTTGGCCTATAAAACAAGCCCTCTTTTTTATGTACGAGCAAATTTTATTCATCTTTTATCTCTCATTTGCCTTGTCATGCTTATACATAACCCCGTTCAACTGTTTTTTCTTGATTTCCAATTAAGTTTTGTGCTGACATTTGCCTTATCATGGTTTGGGCAACAGCAGTGGAAAAAAAGAAGGTTATTGCAAAATTGTTGATTGAAAAATTACACTTTTTTTATGATTTTTTTAGTAAAAATTAAACCTCTAAAAAAAGGAAGAGTCATGTTCAAAAAAAGGACAACACAAATAATCAGTAAAACAGTCTTGTTTACACTTTTACTTTTCACCTCCACCAGGCAGACAACAAACTTTGATGTGTGGCAAATATTTGACCAAATTCATTTTGAATTTAGTACTACACAAACAGATATCAACAACATAAATATTGTAAAATCACAAATCCCAAAAAATATCACAAAAAAAGACTGGACTATCATTCTTTACGTTGCCGCCGACAATGATTTGGGAGCATTCGCCATAAGAAATATAAAACAGATGGCATATGTAGGATCAAATGAACACTTCAATATTGTAGTACAACTTGATATCCGTAAATCTACCGGAGAAAAAATAACACGCAGGTACTACGTAAAAAAAGGAAAAGTCTTACATCTTAATGCAGACGATCCTGATTCACAAAAGATGGATAGCGGCGATCCCGAAACTCTTGTTTCATGTTGTGGATGGGCCATTGAAAATTTTCCTGCAGAACAATTCGGCCTTATACTTTGGAATCACGGAACAGGTATACTCGATCCGTTAAGAGGTCGAATGATTAGACCGACAGAGCTTCTCTCTTTTAATCCTCAAACAAATCAAGTGGAGCTTGACAGAAGTATTGGATACCTAGACCGAATGCTTCAGCGGGGAATATGCTGGGATGATACAACAGGGAACTACCTTAACAATCAAAAACTAGATTATGCTTTAGATTGTGTATGTAAAAAATATCTTAACGGAGAAAAGTTTCTCTTTGTTGGTTTTGACGCATGTCTTATGCAAATGATTGAAGTTGCAAACATCATCAAAAATTACGCACACATCATGATTGGATCACAAGAAGCGGAACTTGGTTATGGATGGAACTATGCAAATGTACTTAATCCTTTCAAAGAAGGAACAATAGCACCTATAGATTTTGTAGACCACATCATAGAAAGCTATAGAGTTTCGTACGAAAAAATAACAAATGACTACACACTTTCTGCGTTAAACTTAGAAGTTGTTGGATATCTAGAACAAAACGTTAACGATGTAGCAAAGCTTTTAATAGAAGGACTCATAAAACAAAAAAATAAAACGGTAACTAAATATATTAAAGCAAGCAGAAGCAGACTTGTATGCACACACTTTGACGAACCAAGCTACATAGACTTGCACCATCTTTATGGAAATCTTCTCAAAAACATCTCACACATAAAACTGACAGATAAATCGCTTGAAAAAACATTTAAAAATCTTTTGAAAGAAAAACTAGAAGAAGGACAAAGGCTCCTAGAATCTATAGTCTTTTCTTATACAACAGGTCAAAGTCTTTCTTCTGCACGTGGCCTATCAATATATTTCCCAGAAAGGGGAATGCATCCGTCTTACACCAAAACTAATTTTGTCAAAAATAATCAATGGGGAAATTTCCTTGCATTCTATCTTTCTGCATAAAAAATAAAAAACCCTCTCCTTTAGCCTTTTGCGGGCAAGTCGATATACTAACCAGTTGACTTGCCCTTTTTTAAACAAAACCAAAGAGAGGTCTTTTGTGGATATAAAACAATATAAACAAAAATTACTTGAAGAGCTGTACGCTCCTTACAAAAAATGTGTTGCATGCGCTCTTGGCATATCTGGAAGAAAAAACATAGTTTTTGGAGAAGGTAATCCCAATACGCCACTGTTATTTATAGGAGAAGGTCCCGGAAGAGAAGAGGATATACTCGGAAGACCTTTTGTAGGAAGATCCGGCAAGCTTCTTGAAAAAATAATGGAGATTATGGGATTAAAAAGAGAGGACGTTTTTATAGCAAACGTTGTAAAGTGCCGCCCTCCAGGAAACAGAAAACCTCTTCCTTCAGAAAGTAAAACCTGTAAAACAGCTCTCCTTTTTAAACAAATAAAAATAATACGCCCAATACTTATCTGCACTCTTGGTTCTTCCGCCCTGGAAGCACTCCTCGAAAAACCAATAAGCATAACCAAAATGAGAGGGGATATAATCACAAAAAATGATATGACCATCCTCCCAACCTATCACCCCGCATACATCCTAAGAAATAGGTCAGAGCTAGAAAACTTTTCAAATGACATAAAAAAAGCAGTCGACTTTATAAAAAACAAGAAAGATTGAAATTTTAGGTGGTGGATAAGTGGTGGATAAGTGG
>Ga0180433_10000844_pt1 | contig 52163 bp, 40 predicted proteins | sample SS_ome_8_FD_132980 | JGI IMG/M metagenome (GOLD analysis project Ga0180433, IMG submission 132980) | Hypersaline lake sediment archaeal communities from the Salton Sea, California, USA - SS_1_D_1 metaG | ecosystem: Environmental > Aquatic > Non-marine Saline and Alkaline > Hypersaline >...
ATTACTTGTCGAAAGCATGGTGTCAGTGCTACAGAAGCATTAGAGACTTTGTTTAAAGGACAATTGCCCGCTTTTGTTTATCAAGATGAATAAATCTCTGCAAGATTTTCTGAGTAGTTACAAGATATGTTTGATTATATCATGGCGCTTTTCGCTAAATGATGGGTCCTGGTCATCTAACATGTCGAGTGATGCTTCGAGACGAGTGGTAAAGTATTGTCTCAAAGCTTCTCCAACATTTTCTTCAAGCTCAGGAGCCAGTGTGCTCTCACGCTTATGCTCATCCTGCAATAGCGGCTCTTCTTGTTCTTCAGGTTCTGTCGAGGAATATCGAACGTGTCTGAGTGGGGCTTCATCATCAGACTCAGAGTCAGATAATTTTTCGCGATCATCACTATCTTCACTTGACGAAACATACCGACTAGATTTTGGTAATCTAATAGGCTTTTCATCACTGCTGGACTCACTCGATGGGATGTCGCGTTGTTGTTGTTGCTTACTTACGCTGCCTTCATCATCACTTGCAAGTATGTGGTGTTTTTCTGTTTCTTCTTCGGAACGGGGTACGCTAGCATATTTGTCTGCATCGTCGCTTTCATTTGAAGAGCTATACTCTAAGTCTCCCTCATCGTCAGAGGCTTTAGGCGTTTCTGTTTGCGGGGAAGTTCCAGGTTTGCGTAGCAAAAAGTTACCAATTCTACTGAGCAAAGATGGTTTTTGTGATTGAGCGAGCGAGGTTTCTTCATCAGGTAATGTAGATGATTCGATTGTGGATTCTAATGATTCTGCACGTGTTGCCCGTGTTTGAAGTCCACCTTCCTCTTCGCCGGTTTCTTCAACGCCTAACCAGGAGGGTGCAGTTGAGTCTTCACTATCTTCAGTGTACGTTGCGTAGAGTTTAGAAGGGTCTTCTACATGTGGAGCTTGTTTCCGAGCTTTTGTTTGCTCTTTTCGTCGGAAGAGATTACTGAAAGGTAGTGGACCTCTAAAAGGTATCGTTATTCTTGAAAAGAATGGAGGTTTCTTTTGTGTTTTTCCTAATAACGGTGATTTTGGCTCATATGCTTCTTCATCTTCAGCGCTCTCTTGGGAAGGTTTACTTTCTCTAACAGAAAATGAGACTTTGGTCACATCAGAAGATTCCTCATCAAACTGTTGAGTTTCAACGTCTGCTACGTCTTCTGTACCAGTTGTATATTCTGAGCTATCCTCCGATGATTGTAATAAATGTTTAGTTTCATCGACTGACGCGCCCTCATTGTTTCTTGGAAATAAACCAATCAATCGTTGAAAAAGTGATTTTTGTGTTTTTATTTCAGAGGGTGGCGGCGTTGCGGGTGATATTTCTTCCGCGCTATCTTCGATACGGTCACTGCGCGCTGGGGGTGTAGGTCCTTTATCTTTTCGTGGTGGTATTTTTGGTTCGAAAGTTGTACCTTCGCCCTGATAGAGTCTTTTCGCCTGAGATTTTAATCGATCGAACCCGTCAGTGACTGTAGATAAAAAGCTTGTAGGTTTTTCTTCAGGTTCTCTTTGTACAGCTAAGTCTTTACTTAACTCATTTTTGTGTGTAGTAATACGCTCTAAGATCTCACTCAGTAATGCACGGTACTCATGAGCTCTAAAGTTACCATCTTCATCGAGGTAGTTGTTATTTATTGAGTCGGTGATGTGAGCGTATTTAATAAACGAAAAAATTTCGAGAATAGCACTTGGTGTGTTTTTTCTATGGTATTTATGAGTTAGTTCATTAATAATTGTTTTTTCTTGCCGTGGGATAAGAAATTCGAGATCCTCAAGCTCCTTCAAAGTAGTAGAGCGCTCGATTCCATCAAGCAGAACTTTAATATACCCAATGATTAGCTCATAAACATCTTTAGTGTGCATCGGAGTTAGGGAAGTTGTACTGTCTAAGTGTTCAAGCATGTTGTAGAGCTCAATCTCGATAGATGCGTATTTGGTATCTTCTCGAAATATACTGTCCAAATTGTCTAAAACTTTTTGTGAAGGCAGCTGCTCACCATGTTGATAGAGTTCTCGCGCAAAATCAGTGATTATCCTATTTAAATTTTGTTTGACAGTCTCGTCGTCAGCTGTATCGATAGCTGCTAGCTTATCACCAATTGTTTCGACAACTTGGTCTAACTTCTCTTGTATATTATCCTCGGAAGATCCCTCAGCTGAATAATTCGATGCATCTTCAATGACCCAGTGCATAATATCGAAAGCTGTTTTTCGTATATGCACATTAGTTGTTTGGGTTCTTATGTGTGTAAGACCAAATTGTAATTGGTTCGATATGCCTAAATCATCGATCGGACCGTATACCGTGCTCCCACCACGAGGAATTCTAGTTGTAGTTTTTTTTGCATGGGAAAGTGTTGATACTAATGAGTCATATTCTTCTGCTGGTTCTTCGTCCGAGGTATCGGCTTCTGGTCCATGGTGTCTTTTTTGAAATGCCGAATTTGGATCTTGGAACGGAGGGTTTTCTTCAATTAATTTAGCGAGCTCACTTTTAAGCTCAGGTAGTTCAATAATCGGCGGTTCGTTGAAGGTGACTGCATAGCGCGCTAAAGCCACCTTGGCTATACTGAGTAATTGCTCACGTGATGCCTCTTTGTCTAAACTTAAGAAATCATAGGCATGATCATTTCTTGGTTCAAGATTGAAAACATCATCGAATCGTCCTCTTAGTATATCGTCATCCAAGTTCTCATCAATGGCAGTAATCAGTGTTGTTAACTTGTTTAAAATGGTTTGATAGTTCCTGTCTCTATTTATATCCGCTATGTCAATACCTTCCATTTGTGTTTTGATATTTTGAAGAGCCCAGTGGTGAAAAATGTCAACGGGATCAACATCTGATAGGTATAGATCACATTCTTCATCAAGAAATTGAGTATACAGATCAAGAAGCGCAAGGTAGATTTCAGGTGTTTGTTGATCCTTCGGTAAGCCTTTAAAAAACGATCTGAGTTCTACAAGCATTACTGAAGAGCTGTAATTGGTTATCTCAGCTCGGTGAGTAACATCATCAGTTACCGGAAATAACGGAGTTGCATCATCATAGTCTAGAATAAAAGTGAGTGGTGATACTTCTTCTCCGGCTAATTCAGAGAGTTGGGAGCTTGTTGTAACCTTATTTCTGATTATGCCATTAAGACGCATGAGGTTGCTTTTCGCTATATCGAACGCTTGTTGTCTATCTCTCTGATCGGACTTGGCAAAGCTCATTTCACTTTCGAAGGTATTTAGCGCCCTGCCATCAAGCAACGCAAAAAGTCTATCCGCACCAATCTCGCGAAGAAGCACATTGTCTTCGATAAACGCATGGGTTTCGGGGTGACTGTCTGCTGATATACGAGGCATAATAAAACCTTAAAAAAACCGCTAATTCATCAGTAATTTTAGCACAATGAGGCGTATTCTGTCCACGAATTCACCTTATTTCCAGCCTCTGGAAACAGTCAATTTCCATATGAATTCAATAAGTTAGTCGTTTTGTGTGAGCAGCCAGCGCCAAACTGGCATTACTTTTATCAAATATTCACGATTATCGATTGTGAGTTTGATATCCTCTTCTTCATCCTCGGTTAGGATGTAACCTTCTGGCAAGGAAAAGTGTTTCATTGCCTCAGCGAGGCCATTTATCTCGCGTTGTCTGGTCTTTCCATTCTCAAGTGAAATACAGACTTGAATAGCATGTGTTATGGTTGTTTCTTGTTTGATGATGAAGTCACATTCGCCTTTTTCTTTGTAAAAGTATACATGATGTCCTTGTCGTTGTAGTGCTAAAAATACGGTGTTTTCAAGTAAGCGTCCGCGATCTTCGCTCATGCGGAATCCTATGCTCCTGGCGAGTGCGTTGTCGATGAAGTATGTTTTTTTCGCGTAGCCTTCTTGTTGTTTGAGTGATGGACTATAGCGATGAATGAACGTGCACAGGAAACTTGAAGCGATATACTGACAGTAGTCTGCAATGGTTGTAGCACTGCTGACGCCTAGCATTTTTTTGAGCGCATTGTAGCTTGTGTCTTTGGCGATGTTGCTTGCTAAATAATACATAAGGGTTTTTATTGTTTTTTCGCTGGTTAAGTTGTGGCGAACAATAACGTCCTTATATACGATATTTTCATACAACGTGTGTAGATAATCTTTTTGTTGATTTTGTAGGTATTCGGGTAAGCCGCCCTGTAGCGCATATTCGTTAAACAATCTTTTTAATTGACTTCTCTCCTCGGTAGTGAGGCCTTCGTATGTTAGTGCGTCTGGGTAAGTGTAGGCAATAAACTCTCGAAAAGAAAAAGGATACACGGAAAGGGGTAGATAGCGGCCAGTCAATCGAGTACCGAGTTCCTTGCTGAACATCGAGGCATTTGAGCCGGTTATGTATAACTTATTGCCTTGATCAAATAAACGACGAGCGAATAGTTCCCAACCTTTTATATTTTGGATTTCGTCGAGATAAAAGGTTGATTGATGGCCGAAAAGCTCGTGGAAAGCTTCTAGCAAACGTTGAAAATCCTCTACTTGAAAGGGGGCGAGCCGGTCGTCTTCAAAGTTGATGTAGTATTTGTTTTCATCACTTTCATGTATTAACTGATTGAGCAGAGTTGATTTACCTGAGCGTCTAAGTCCCATCATAATGATAATTTGTCGTGTTGCATGTAGGCTTTTTAAGCGACCAAATACACTGCGCTCAATCAAGGGCGTAGGCTTGATCTTTAAGATTTGCTGTTGGTCAGCAATAATTCTCTTTAAATCAGTAGATTGCATTCTCTCTCTCTTTCCCCAGGGTTTTTATCCATTAATATTAGCAATTTTCATGCATATTTGTCTAATGAGAATGGAAAAAAAATTGATATTTTTTCATTTTTAGCGGAAACACATCTCTCCAAACGATGGAAAAAACACTTCGCTAAGCAAAAGCGGGTGGTTTTCGATGTGGAAACAGGAGCGGCGGGTGTAGCAAGGTGGTGTTACCTCGGGAAGTGGCGGGATGCGCTTTGCAAGTGGCATATCGTCTTTTAAAAGCTCGAAATCAAAATCGCTGCGGGTGCAATGAGGGTGTGCGAACAGCAATTTGCCGATGGCGCGCTTGCCGAGTGAAAAGAAGGGGTTTAAGGGGCCAGTGCGTAAATGCCAGGGGATGATTGTGCGCCCAAAGAGTACGGGGCGTTTTTGTATCGTCATAATCACTTCGCGTACAAAGACAGCTTGGCGAGGGTCTAGGCATAAATAGCGTGCCTCATCGATAAACAAGCGACCCTTGCCGCGATGAATCAGTTCGATAGCAACATCACCGACACCTTCCATCGCGCGGGTCATCGAACCCTTCAAGGTTAGCCAACGCTGCCAATGGTCACGATCGTCTGTAATCTTAAGTTTGCTGTACGGTCCCCAATGCATCACTTAATCACACCACAGGCAATACGCGGCCCGCCGCCTCCTAGCGGTTTCGGTGTGTCGCTGTAGTTGTCGCCTCCCGCGTGGATGATAAGCGCGCGCCTTTTAATCCAGCGCTCTTTTAAGCGGGGGGCTAGCACGGGAATAGTGCTGCGGCCGTCTTTATCGACATAAAGCACAGGCAAATCACCCAAGTGGCCACGGCGATCGTAAGGACCGCGGTGCTTGTTTGTTTTTCTAGGATCGTAATGTCCACCAGCTGACTTACCTTGTTCACCGCAGTCGGGCTTAGTGTGTACATGGAAGCCATGGGGCCCCGGGGGTAGTGAGTTTAAATCGGGGGTTAGTAAGAGACCGTATGGTGTGTTCTTGGCTGTGACCGTGCCTAGGGTTTTTCCTGTCACAGTCGATTTGAGTGTGATGGTGGTGGTCGCATGCGCTGCAGTCGCGAGACAGAGTGCTAGAAAGAGGAGGCAACGTTTCATAAGAGCTCCTGGTGGTATTCTTCTACCCCCAAGCCTATCATTTTGTGTTCATTTTATTAAGACTTCTGTCTTTTGGCCGATTGAAATAAAGGAGTAGTCGTAAAAGGTACTGTTATGGATGACCAAGAGATATTTCGTTGGCTAGATGAGCAACATGATGCCATGGTGGCGCAACTCATTGATTGGGTTAACATTAATTCTGGCTCACGCAACTTAAACGGGCTCGAGAAGATGCACGACAAGCTCGTAGAAGACCTTGCCTGCTTGGAGGCCGACGAATGGGAATCGCTAGAAGTCCCGTCCCGTGAAGAGATCGATATGCGTGGTGAGAAGCATGAGGCTATGTTTGGTCGGGCGTTGTACTATAAAAAGCGGCCCGAGGCGCCTAAGCAAATCTTATTACTAGGCCACATGGATACCGTCTATGGTGAACATCACCACTTCCAGCACGCCACCCACCTAGAAGACGGCAAGTTAGGCGGTCCAGGCGTTACCGATATGAAGGGTGGTTTATTGATAGCGCTCTATGCCTTGCGGGCACTCGAGATGAGTGATCATGCAAAAGACGTCGGTTGGGAACTCTACATCAATCCAGACGAGGAGCTTGGCAGTCGAGGTTCAGCGGCGCACTTAACTGAACTTGGCGATAAACACGAATTAGCGCTCATCTTCGAGCCCGCGATGACGACAGAAGGCCATATCGCGCACAAGCGTAAGGGTAACGGCAAGTTCACATTTGTTGTGCGCGGTGTTGCGGCCCACGCGGGTCGCTCGTTTGACCAGGGGCGCAATGCCATCATCATGGCAAGCCACGCAATGCAAGCGATTCATCTTTTGAATGGTAAGCGCGAAGATGTGACGCTCAATGTTGGACTTTGTCATGGGGGCAGTGTCGTGAATGCTGTGCCGGATGTGTGTACGTTTAAGATTGATGTACGTATAAAACGCAAAGAAGATGAGGCCTGGGTCTTCAAAGAACTCGCAAAAATCACGGATACGCTTAACCATCAAGAGGGTTACTCACTTGAATTTCATGGGGATTTCGATAGAACACCGAAAGTTTTGGACCCATGTACGGAAAAATGGTTACAATTCGTGATCGACAATGGTGAGTTGCTCGGTCAGTCCATCGCGTTCAAGGCGAGTGGTGGCTGTTGCGACGGTAATAACCTTGCTGAACGCGGAACGCTCGTTGCGGACTCCATGGGGCCTTGTGGCAATCATATCCACAGTGATGAGGAATATGTGATAACACAGAGTCTTGTTGATCGCGCGAAATTATCAGCAAGTATTTTAATGCGGCTTAGAGAATTTGACAGATGATAGTATTTAGACCTGTCACGATAGATGATATCGATGATGTGTTTGCTTTGTCAGAAGAATCGAGTGGGGGGTTAACAACCCTGCCTACGTCACGTGATTTTTTAACAAAGCGTATAGAGCGCTCAGTTGCTGATTTCAAGCGCGACGTTAATGAGCCAGGCGATGAAATTTATTTTTTCGTCTTAGAAGACACACAACTAAAAAAAGTTATTGGCACAGCTGCGATTGAAGCTGCTGCAGGCATTGATGGTCCGTTTTATACCTATAAACTCGGCCACAACGTGCGTATGTCTCGCGAGTTAAATATCCGTAAAGATTATAAATCACTTTTTCTCTCTAACGATTATCAGGGTAAAAGTGAAATGTGCACACTGTTTTTAAGTGAGCCTTATCGGCGTGATGGTAATGGCGTGTTGTTATCACGCGCGCGTATGATGTTTTTAGCTGAACAACCCAATCGTTTTACCGATATCATTTTTGCGGAGATGCGTGGGTTTGTCGATGAGAACGGTCAGTCGCCGTTTTGGGAAAGTCTCGGCCGTCATTTTTTTAATATGGATTTTCAACAAGCGGATCATTATTCAGCAGTAACCAATAAACAATTCATTTCTGATCTCATGCCGCGTCAAACGATTTATGTTTCACTACTAAGCCAAGCTGCACAAGATGCGATAGGTCGGCCACACGATGCTGCTAAACCCGCGATGAAAATTTTACAGAAAGAAGGTTTTCGTTATCGCGAGTATGTTGATATTTTTGATGGTGGACCAACGATCGAAGCGGTGACACAAGACATTAAGACGGTGCGCGAAAGTCGTGTTGTGACGCTTGAATCGATTGAGCCTGTTGAGACTGACGAAAGGAAAAAGATAGTTGCAACACGTAATGTGGATATTCGCGTGTGTCTTGCTAATATACGAGTCCATGGTGATGCGTGTGTGATTGATGAGACAGCTGCTCGCACACTCGGTGTTAATGTCGGCGATAGCCTTAGGATTGCTTGATGGAACATTTTATAAACGGTGAATGGCAAGAAGGCACGGGTACTGCTTTTACGTCGGAAAACCCTGCGACGGGCGATGTAATTTGGACCGGAAAAGCTTGTGCACAAGATGAAGTTAAAAAAGCCGTACAAGCCGCGCGCGATGCGTGGCCTAAATGGCAAGCCCTATCGTTTAGTGAGCGTTTGCAATATCTTGAAAAATATATTGCCGCACTGACCGAAGCTCGCGAGACAATGACCACAGTTATCGCACAAGATACAGGAAAACCTTGGTGGGAAGCTGGTAGCGAAGTAACTGCAGCAATTAATAAGCTTGCGATTTCGGTCGAAGCTTATCAGGAACGCTCAGGTTTTAATGAAGAAGCTTTTAATAGTGCGAAAGCGACGACACAACACAAAAGTCACGGTGTGCTCGCGGTACTCGGTCCATTTAATTTCCCATTGCATTTACCAAACGGCCATATTATTCCTGCGCTGCTCGCAGGTAACACGATCGTTTTTAAACCGAGTGAGTTAACACCGCTCACAGCGCAACACATGATGACACTTATGCAAACGGCAGGTTTGCCGGCCGGTGTTGTTAACGTGGTACAGGGTGGTCGAGAAACGGGAGATGCGTTATTAAACGAAGATGTTAATGGCGTTTTATTTACGGGTAGTTATGCGACAGGTAAGTTCTTGCATGAACGCTTTGCCGGTAGACCAGAGATCTTGCTCGCCCTCGAGCTGGGTGGCAATAACCCATTGATTGTAAGCGATGTTGAAGATATAGAGGCAGCCGTCTACCACACGATTCAATCGGCGTTTATTTCAGCAGGTCAACGCTGCACGTGTGCGCGTAGACTTATCGTTGTGGGATCTCAAGAGCCGTTTATCGAGAAACTTATTCATATGACTGGGCAATTAGTGATTGGCCAGTATCAAGAACAGCCCGAACCATTTATGGGGCCTGTCATTAGTTGCCAAGCGACACAACGTTTACTCGATACGCAAGATGCGTGGGTTAAGCGTGGTGCGCGAGCACTATTACCACTGACAAGGCTACAGCGTTATTGTGGATTTGTGACTCCAGGAATAATCGATGTGACCGATATAGAGGTCGATGATGAGGAACTCTTTGGGCCACTTTTACAAGTGATCCGCGTTGATGATATGCAGCGTGCGATTGAAGTTGCTAATCAAACGAAGTTTGGGTTAGCGGCGGGCCTGTTAGGTGATAGTCAGGAAGATTTTTCGATGATGATGGGGCAAGTTCGTGCAGGTATTGTCAACTGGAACCAAGCGTTGACAGGCGCGCGTAGTCAGGCACCGTTTGGTGGCGTTGGGTGCAGTGGGAATTATCATCCGAGTGCGTTTTACGCGGCGGATTATTGTGCTTACCCTGTGGCGAGTCTATTAAAAGACATATGTACATTGCCCGATACGTTGTCACCGGGAATACGCTTAAGTTAAGAGGTTTGTGATGCAGTGGGAACAAGTTTTAAAGGAATGGCAAGCGTGTTGTTGTCCTGCGGGTGATGGCGTTTTTACCGTGCATACCGGCGAGGGTCGTAAAGCGCGTTTGCAACGTGAATTGTATGGTGACGATGTTCAGTCTGCTTGGCTCGAGACCCTTCGTGAAGTGCCAGATTGTAAAGTCCCGCTCGTCTTAGGTGTGCCTAGCGACACAGGGGGTGGTATTCAGCGCGGTGCGAACTGGGGCCCACTTATGGTCCGCGAAGCGATTCGTCGCAGACACCCTGAAGTTGAAACAAAAGACATGGGCGATATTCGCGTTATTCCTCACTTGCTACACGACAAGTATTTAAATAAAGCGACCATCGCGTCGTGCCGTAAATCGCTTTACGGTAGCTCGCGTAGTGATCTTCCTGTTAGTCCATTATCGATAGCAGAGCATGTTGTCGAATCATTCTGGACGTTATATCCTAAAAAACGTTTATTCGCGTTGGGCGGTGACCACTCGGTAAGTTATCCGCTCGTACATGGTTATGTTAAGGCGAAAACAAAGCAGTGTCGTAAAGTCGGTGTGCTTCATTTTGATGCGCATACCGATCTCTTAAAAGAACGCTTAGGTATCGATATTTGTTTTGGTTCGTGGGCTGCGCATATTATTCCCGAGCTTGCGTCTCCAGATTGTTTACTACAGGTGGGTATTCGTTCAACGGGTAAACCGCAGAGTTATTGGGAAGAGACGTTTGGTGTAAAACAAATTTGGGCTGAAGATATCGTTGATGCGTCGAGAGCGACGGTTGGTGAGATGGTGGTTGAACACTTTCGTCAGTTAGAAATCGATGAGCTGTATATCAGTTTCGATATTGACGCGCTTGATAGCCACTATGCTGCTGCAACTGGAACGCCTGAGCCAGATGGTCTTAAGCCTGAGACGGCAATTGGGATCATTCAGGCGTGCGGTAAACATTTATCTGTTGCGGCAGCTGATTTAGTTGAAGTTGCGCCTTTTGTTTGTAGCGATCCACTACGTAGAACACACGAGCCAGATACGACGTTAAGTACGGCGAGTGATATTGCAGCAGAGCTTATTTCAGCCTTACAGCCTATCAAACAGCTGCTTTAGCCAAGCCAGCGTTCGAGCTTAGCGGCAATTAACATCTGATTGAATGGTTTAATGAAGAAGTCGGTAACACCCGACTCGGCGGCTTGTAAGATTTGGCTCTTTGTTGCCTTATCGGCAAATAACATCACTTTGACGCGAGCGAGCGCAGCGTCGGCACGAATAGATTGTAGTAATTCTATCCCAGGCATTTCCGCTAAATCCCAGGCGGCCATCACGCAGTCGAATGGTTTGGTATAGAGTGTTGATAAGGCTGTTGTTCCCCTATCGGCCATTTTAACTTCGTTATAGCCGATACTGTTGAGCACGCTTTGTAACGATGTGCGCTCTTCAGCGTCATGAAAGGCGATTAATATGTGTTTTGTACTGCCTATGTCTAAAAACCAGCCAAATTTAGATAAATTTTAGTCCAAAATTGATTGGATGCTATTAGCATACCAATCCAATCGCCTGAGGGATTATAAGAGATTTTGTCGCAATAGACAAATTCTAAAGCTTACTAGCCGATACGCGCAGTACGAAAAATTTCATCTGGTGCCCGGAAGTTATCAACGATACCCGGGATAAATGGGTTTATCGCGTGCTCTGCTGTTATTTGGTATTGCAGAGGTTGGTTACCCACATTGAAGGTGAGCATGTAATGTTTCGTGTCGCGCAGTGTTTCATGTTCAGCTAGAGCAAAAAGTTTAAACATAGCCCAGGCACCTTCTTCGTGCAGCTCCTTCGCTCGAGATGCATTGATGCGTTTTAAGCTGGCTAGGTGTGAGGACGCCTGTTTTGGCCAATGTAAGTGACTAACCTTGGTTGAGCCCATGTAGTGAAATATTTTCTGATCATCGATAGCTAAGAGGCTGTTTTGTGATCGGTTATCTATCGGGGCAGGTTTAATGAAGAAGTTTACGCTTAATTTGCCTACGTCATCGAAGAACATCGTGCGTATGATGTTTGCTCGTTGTAACTGTTGCAACACCTCGCTTTCAATATTCATCGCGAGGAAATCTTTAGCGCGCGGTTTCCAAATGGCGTGTTCTGTGTTGATGAAGGGTTTGACGTAGTAGCTGAAAAATTGCATCAGCTCGCCTTGTGGTCCAAAGAACTTGGTGAAGTCTTCAAGACTGATTTCTTTTTTTGCGTAGGAGACAAGTGGGTAGCGATTGGCGATGCGAGTGCGGTAGAACGGCATAATTTGTGTTTGCCACACCGCGTTGACGTGTTGTTGGGCGTGTTGCAGTAATAGGTACCAGGTGTTATTCGCAAGTGCGGACAGCCAACGCTTAAGTGGTTGCGGGGCATCTTTTGCGACCGTTAGCAATTCATCGAGCGGATCATCTGCCGTTTTTTGACCGAGATAGCGATCACGAACCCACTCGAACGCAACACTGTCTTGTGATTGGCTGTGTAGTGTCGATGTTAGCGCTTGTGCGATGTGGGTGAAGATTTTTTGTAGTTGTGATTGATGGGTATCAAAGAATGTAATCAGTTTATCGAAGTCTTGTTTATCTTTTAACGGTAGCGTTTGTTCTTTCACCACACTAATGATGGATGTAAAAGGGGAGGTTGTGTTTGCGAATTGACGGAAGGTTGTCGCTGCCTGCTCTAGATCGCCGAGTGCTATGGGGTGTGAGTTGTTCAACCAATTTTGCCACCAATTCACATAGTCTTGGTGGTAAAGAGGAATAACCTCGCTTACTAACTTAGGACTAAGATTTAATTTCGCGATACTGCGCTCAAATTGTTTATGACCTTCTACCGTATAAAGGTATGGGATGTATTGTTGATTTGGCGTGTTCACAAATGAGCTCACAGAAGCAAGAGGCTCTATTCGATGATTAGAAAAAAGAGCCTTTATGTTGACATACGTGAGGTATGATTTCGGTAATTGGTTCATGTCGCGTTTTAATTTCAACGCGAGCGTTGCGTTAAATGGTAAATTTCGACCGTTCAATGCTAAAGCATTTTTGAGGTGGGATGATAAAGCTTCAACAATCGGTTGTGCGATGCGTTCTCTATACTGCCAGTGGTTGTTGAACCATTGTATAATAAACGCGTTGTCTTTTGTTTTGTTCTCCGCGAGAGCCTGATAGACTTTAAAAGCTGAAAAGCGCTCTGCTTTTTTATTTTCTTTGTTTAACATCACTTCTTTGGTGTGGTCAAACGCAAGCGGTAAGAATTGATTTTTTAAGAGACTTTCATACGTCGTCTCTAATTGGTTAGTCGTTTGGTAGAATCGCTTATCGATTCGATGGTAGAGCCAATTTAAACGATTTTTTGATAAGGTCTTGGCCGCTGTTTGTAACATGTCTAAGGTTGGCAGTAACATTTCGACATTTTTAGCTTCTTTTATAATATGGTGGTTTATCTCGAGTTGTTGTACTGCTTCTTCTGCTAGGGTTAAGCTGTGCATTTGGTCGCGAAAATCAATCGCTAAGTAAATCACTGCTGCAAGCGATATGCTCGTTAACGTAGCCAGAGCACCAATCCGCCAAATACTTTTTGCTTTATGTGGTGGGAGTGCCTGTGCCATATGGTTTGTTAAAATATCGTGAGTGAAGAGGCTGTGTTGCTTAGGTTGTTTCTTTTCTTGTAGTTCGCCTGCCTCTGGGAAAGACTTAGTGACGGCATCGCTTAGGCGATCAACAGTTGTATCGTCTGTTGTGCTGCTTGTGAAGAAGACATTTGCCAAGTGATAGTTTTTTAGCAACGGGTTTGCTGAGCAGAGGCGTTGTATGATTGAGGCTAAGAACGCCTGTAAACTCTCCATTTGTAATGGGAAGTCGCGAATAACGGCGGTTAGTTCGGCGCGCCTCACACTCTGCAAGCGTTGAATGACGTTTTTATTCAAGTCGACTAAAAAGTCTTGATACGCTTGATGGAATTTTTCGAGAGCGTTTACTGTTAGTGATGTCTTCGGTAGCGTAACACCGAAGGTTGCAAGCGGATCGTTACAATTAGTAAAAAATGTTGTAAAGCCGTTGATTGTATCCGCGTGAGTCAAAACGAGAGTCCATCGCATTCGGCTGCGTGCGTGAGTCTTATAGTAGGTAAGTGCGTGGTTAATACTAACAAGCTGCGCTTCGCGCTTAACGCGACTCATGGTGAGCAACTCTTTTAAACTAATTAGCGTTAGTAGTTCTATCGAATGGCCTTTAAAGCGCTGTAGAATTTTAGCGACGTCGACCCATATCGGGAGTTCGAGCGTGTGGCCAATGAATTCACTCGGACACTCGATGTATACCGCATCGTGGCTTAACCATGCGTGCGTGTGCTTTTGTCCATCACTGAAGTGTTGATTTAAGTCTAAGTCAGCATTTTCCACAAACGTTGTTTTGCCAACACCACGTGAGCCAATGATTAAGTAGATAGGAAGCTTTTCTTTCTTACTTTTTAGGCTTTGATGAACCTGATTGATGACTTGACGAAAACCATCAAAGCAGTGTTTTACTTCTTGGCTATACTGAATTTTTTGGTGTTTGTTTATCATGATGTTGACACATTGTTTAAGGTGAGGAATATACGCTAACTGCGCTTAAGCGCTTACTAAGCGGTGTATTCACGGCAGTGAGTAAACCACAAAAGGTTGCGAAAAACGTGACGATAAATAGTAACGCAATAAATATATAAATTAGAAAAAGCTTAAGTGAGAAAACCTTTTTGGGTGAAGAGGTAGTTTGCGATAGTTTTTTCTGTTGTCTTATCTTAGGTGTAGCAGCGCTATTTAGTCTTTCATAGAGTGTATCAACTAGCGTTGCGCGTTCTTCGTAGGAGACGTTCTTGTCGTAATAACCTGTACTAAGACAATAGTAAGCAAATTCTAATAAGTCACGATCAGTTTCATTCGTTGCAAGACACTGTAAGACCGTCTTGTAAAAATTAAATGTTGGTGGTGGTTGTAAAATACTCTGTTTGCTGAGCGTCATTCGCGCGCTAAAACAAGTTGCCAACATATTTCTTGCCATTTCAACAGTGGGTTGGGCATAGTTAAGCCCACTTGCGCGACTAACAAAAGCGAAAAACTCGCGGATGAGATTTTGTTCACTGCTTGCTTTAAGTGGTGAGCTAGAACGTAAGCGTGCGAGTAGTGCAAATAGCGGGGCAGCAGCCATAATCAGTGGGTTGTGGCCTGCGCGCGCGGTGAAGAGTTGTGAACAGGCGGATGTGTTCGAGACAGCGAGCGGCTTGTCACTCGCACTGGCTGAAAGCAGTGACTCTATAGAGCTATTATGATCGGTTATTGTACTATTCATAGCCACATCAACCCGTTGAATTAAGTATTAAAACTATCATATTGGCTGTTTGATGGGAATAGAGATAGGTGACAAGGCTTGAATTTGATCAATGATAAAAGCGCTGTAACAGGTGTAAACCCTTTTTAACACTTGCCATTGTGTCCGGCGCAAGTGCTCTCGCTCGCGCTTGATTATCTTGCACGGCCATGAAGCCATCGGGATAGAGGATCACGGTTTGTTGTTCTGTCGCGATCGCGAAATTAACGTAGCTATTAAAAAGCAGAGGGTAGCGGTTGCGTTTAGTGAATAGGTCGTCACCAATGCTCACATCAGAAGCCTCAGCGCTGCAGGTTAGGGCATCGTTTAGCAACGTTGGCGCTAAGTCGTAATGTGAGGTTAGGTGGGTTACTCGTCTTCTAGTCATACCCGGCCAGTGGATAATCAGCGGTGTTTGTACTTGGATTGGGGTAAAGTTGCTCGCGTGTTCCCAGTAGTTTAAGCCATTATCATTGAATTCTTGACCATGGTCACCCGTGATGATGACAATCGTATTGTTGTTTAGGGGGGACTGCCTAATGGCATTGATAATTGTAGCGGTTTGTTTATCAAGAAAGTGTACGGCGTTCAAATAGCGATTGAAATACGGTTTAGGATCAGTATTATTGCGTCGCGTTAAGCGTAGACAATGTTCGATGGCTGGCTGAAACGGTTTCTTGAAGGTTTGAGGTAAGCAATAGCCAGCTGCACTGCCTAGGAAAACAAAACCCATAAATGGATGTTTGTGGTGTTGGCTAATAAAAGCTTTTAGCTGTTGAGTCGCAAGTCTGTCAGCATCACCGAGTGTGTGTGCGCCTGGGTTATGAATGTGAAACGGTATACCTTCAAAAATCGTTTGATGTAGCGGTGGAATATGTAAGGGTAATGATGAGAAGATACCAAAATCGTAGCCTAGGTTTTTCATACGCTTGATAATGAGTGGTGCACGATGTTGTTTTCTTGCTGCCGTTGCATACGTGCTGGGCAAGCCGTAAAAAAGAGCAAACAGACCAGCTTCTGTCGCATTACCGCCACTGTAATGATTCGTAAACCAGAGATTCGTTTTTGCATAGCGATAGATATTGGGTGTTACGCGCGGATTGATCACGTCTAAGCGTAAGCTATCGATGACAATAAAAATAATATTAGGATGCTTACTCTTGTGACACGTTAGTGGTTTTAGCGGGTAGTGTAATGGACTATTGCGGTAACGTAGCTGAGTAAAGCGCTCTTCGCCTATGCGCTGTAACTCCTGTGGGTAGGGGAACCACGCTCGCAAAAAAGAAAAATAGAGTGGAAAGGCGCGACCTTGCATGGCAAATTGATGAATATTATTCGCATACGAGAAAATTAAAAATAAGTATGAGAAAGCTAAACATGTCACGACATATGTGACAAAACGAAACGAGGTCTTGTAGGGTTTAGTATGAATGCGTGTAAATAAAAATTCGATAGTTGCGATTACCACCATTCCCAACCCAACGATGAGCCATTCGGCAAATCCTATCTGACTAACGCCTTCTAGCGTTAAGCGAATGAGCAGTACATTAATATGAAAGTGGTAATAATAAAAAACAAGTGCATCTAAGACTAATATCCCAGCAGATAATGTTGCACACAATCCTGCGCCCAAGAGCATTGTTAACCGATGATTAATCAACCAGCCAGGAAGCGCACCTAAGGCCGTTGCAAGTAGAGCGAGTAAACCACACTGCCCAACCCAAGTGACGACGACATAACTTGTAAGCAAGACAACGCCGCCAGCCTGTGTTGCGGGTAAGTCTTGCTTTACCAGGGGAAGAGCAAAACCTGCTCCAAGAAATATAAAGAGTAAAACATTACGTTTTAAGAATACGCATAAGTCACGTGTAAGTGCTTGTCGTTTGTTAAGCATGTGTTTTACGATCGATAGCACGGTACCCTATGTCCTTGCGATACGCACAATGAGGCCAGGTAATCTTTGCTACACCGTCGTAAGCGCGAGCTTGTGCTTCTTTGACGCTTTCGCCTAACGCGGTGACACATAATACGCGCCCACCTGTTGCAAGTATGTCGCCATTAACGAGTTTTGTGCCGGCGTGAAATACTTTGATATTACTCTCATCGAACGCTAACCCTTCAATCACATCTGTTTTTGTGTAACTCCCAGGGTAACCATCGTTAACGAGTACAACACCAAGTGCGACACGCTCATCCCACGTTGCGCGGTAGCTGTTTAATTCACCTGCCAAGGCAGCTTCGATCATATCAACGAAGTCACTTGTAAGACGTGGTAACAAGACTTGAGTTTCAGGATCACCCAGTCGACAATTATATTCGAGTACCATGGGCTCATTCGAATCAGAAATCATAAGGCCAGCATATAGAAAACCGCGGTAGGTAATACCTTCTTGTTTTAAGCCCGCTAGAGTTGGTTCAATAACTTCTTTCATCACGCGAGTTTCAAGTTCTGGTGTTACGATAGGTGCTGGTGAGTACGCCCCCATGCCACCTGTATTGGGCCCTTCATCATTATCGAAACGCGCTTTATGATCTTGAGAACTCATTAATGGTAACGCGCGCTCACCATCACAGACAACGATGAAGCTCGCCTCTTCACCGCTTAGAAAGTCTTCGATGACGATTCTGTCGTGGTCGTTTGCGAGCAATGTCTTAACGGCATGTTCTGCTTCGCTAATATCGTGCGCGATAATGACACCCTTGCCAGCAGCAAGCCCATCAGCTTTGATAACAATAGGCATCGATTGAGTTTGTAAGTAATCTAATGCATTTTGAGTATTGCTAAAACTCGCGTGTTTCGCGGTAGGAATAGCGTATTTTTCCATGAACTCTTTACAAAACGCTTTCGATGCTTCGAGTCTAGCCGCATCTTGGGTGGGGCCAAAACAGGCGAGGTTAGCGTTATAAAAGGCATCGACAATCCCTTCTGCAAGTGGTGCTTCAGGCCCTACAATTGTCAGTGATACGTTATTAGACTTAGCAAAAGCGATCAATTCATCGATAGCAAGAGGATCGATGGCAACGTTTTCACATTTATTTTCCTGCGCAGTCCCCGCATTTCCAGGTGCTACAAAAACCTTGTTGACTTTAGCGCTCTTAGCACTAGCCCAAGCGAGTACATGTTCACGACCACCGCCGCCAATAACTAATACATTCATGATGACCTCTTATAAATTGTTCGCAACGCAGATTCGATGTCGTCGTCCATGTGGGGACATTGCCTATCATTCAGGCGTTGCGGTACGACATACTGTCCATTAAGGAGTAACTCTTCTGCCATTTGTCCGAACACAGTTTTTAATACAAACGCGGGAGTTGGCATAAAGCTTGGGCGATTTAGCACGCGCCCTAGGGCTTCGGCGAATTCTCGTTGGTGGCAAGCCTTGCGCGAAACCATATTAACGGGGCCTTGAATTGAGGGATCGTTAAAAACAAAATCGATCATATTTACAAGGGTTGTTAAGCTTACCCACGATAAAACTTGACGACCATTCCCAATGGGACCACCCATGCCAAAATAAAATGGCATCGCCATCTTAGGTAACGCACCACCGTTTTGACTTAGCACAACACCAAAGCGCATTAAAACAACGTTAACACCTTGTGTTTGCGCAGGTGTAGTCGCTTCTTCCCATTGTTTACCAACCGCGCTTAAAAAGTCTGAGCCATCACCGAGCGGGCTGTTTTCAACTAGGGCTTCGCCTAAGTCATCGTTAGGAATTTCTTGTAAGCCGTAAACACCGATTGCACTCGCATTGAGCAAGCGTGGTGCTGATGCGCCAAGTGTTGCAAGTGCGCGTGAGATTTTTTCAGTGGTTTTAACGCGGCTATGGAGTATCACTCGTTTGCGATCGTAACTCCAACGTTTTTCACCGATATTTGCACCGCATAAATTCACCACAATATCACACTCTTGTAAATGTTTAGCAGGTGCCTCATCAAAGTCTTGCCAGGTGAGAGGGGTAACCTTATCACCAAACGTTTTTTGGATTTTTTCAGCGTCGCGGCCGAGAATGATAATTTGATAGCCCATATCTTGCCACTTGCGTGTTAACGCTTGGCCTATCATGCCTGTTCCGCCTGCGATTAAACATGTTGTCATGATAACTACTCCGTTTGTTATGCTGCGCCTATGCTCAAGTAATCGTGTACTGCTTGTAACAACTCTTGTGCTCTATCATAAGATAGACGTGGTCCAATTTGATTGACAACGTAGGCACTTGCCATACTCGCGATCGTGCCAGCAGTTACCGGACTATAACCATGGGTTACACCATAGAGAAAAGCACCCGCGTACATGTCGCCTGCACCGACCGTGTCGATAGCATCGATTGGAAATACGGGCACAGGTGTTGTCGTTTGTCCATCGAAAATAAATGAACCATTCGCACCCTGGGTGACAACGTATTGATGTGCACGGCTTCTAAGAAACGTTTGTGCATCATTGAGCGAATCAGTTTGTGCAATGAGCAAAGCTTCTTGTTCATTACAAAATATCAGATCAACACCATCACCAATAACATCAAGCAACTCAGTGCGAAAAAATTCAGCGATGTTTGGATCAGATAATGTGATAGAAACTTTCACATCATTTTGCTCAGCGATTTTTTTCGCATGTATGATGGCTTCACGCGCCGAATCTGAAGTTACGAGATAACCTTCAATATAAAGATATTCCGAGCGCGCGAGTGCTCCCTCATCGATATCACTTTTCGACAGTGACTCGCTGATGCCAAGAAAGGTATTCATCGTTCGATCGGCATCAGGTGTTACCATGACAATACACTTGCCGGTTGTACCGCTCGGTAAGTTTGTATGATTAAGACTGCTCGTGAGTCCATGATTATCTAATTCGTCACAAAAGAAATGGCCAACTTCATCGTCGGCGACGCGACATGAATAAAATCCTTGGCCACCAAATTGAGACAGTGCGATTAAGGTATTGGCAGCAGAACCACCGCAGCAAAGTACAGGACTATTTTTTTCGACCGTATTCATTAAGCTGTGATGACGATTCTCGTCGATAAGTGTCATGCGCCCTTTTATTATATTGAGTTTACTAAGGGTTTCATCACCAAGTTCGACATCGATATCGACAAGTGCATTACCGATGCCATAGACGTGGTAGCGGTCTGTTTGGCTCATAACTCACTAAAGACCTGTGTGAAAACCGTTTCCGCAGCTTGTAATGTTAGTGTAATTTCTTCGTGGCGATGTGCGTAAGAAACAAAACCCGCTTCAAAAGGCGAGGGTGCTAAATAAATACCTTGTTGCAACATGCCGTGATAAAACTGACAAAATTGATCGTGGTTTATCCGTTTCGCGTCGTCGAGATTAAACACAGGGTTTTCTGTGAAGAATATGCCAAACATTCCACCGACGTGATTTGCAGTAAGCGAAATACCCACGGCTTCGGCGCATTCGAGCAAACCATCAACGAGTGCTATCGTCATTTGCGAGAGTTTTTCGTAAAAGTTTGGTTTGCTAATTAATTGTAGTGTTGCGATGCCAGCCGCCATCGCGAGTGGGTTGCCTGAGAGTGTTCCGGCTTGGTATACAGGGCCTTCAGGCGCGAGCATGCGCATGATGTCGCTACGACCACCCACCGCACCGACGGGAAGCCCGCCACCAATTACTTTACCGAGTGTTGTTAAATCGGGAAGGACACCATAAATCGATTGGGCGCCGCCTAAGGCAACACGAAAACCCGTCATGACTTCATCAAAAATAAGCACACTGCCATAATCATCGCATAGATGGCGTAAGCCACCTAAGAAATCTGCGCGCGGTGGTATACACCCCATATTACCCGCGATTGGTTCGACGATAATCGCGGCGATGTCTTTGCCGTGTTGTTCGAAGGCATTGGCTACTGCATTAAGATCGTTAAACGGCACAACGATGGTTGCTTCAGCAACGGCCTTGGGTACGCCCGGTGAGCTCGGGTGGCCCAGCGTGAGTGCACCAGAACCTGCTTCGACCAACAAGGCATCGTGGTGTCCATGGTAACAACCCGCAAATTTTAGGATTTTGTCGCGGCCAGTATAGGCTCTGGCAAGCCTCAAGGCCGTCATGGTCGCTTCTGTACCAGATGTGACCATTCTCACCATAGCTAAGCTCGGCATGAGCGATGTGACCATCTCAGCAAGCTCTACCTCGCGCGGCGTCGAGGCCCCAAACGTCATGCCTTGTTGCAAGGCTTCTTCAACCGCTTTAACAACTTGCGGGTGGTTGTGGCCTAGAATGAGCGGTCCCCAGGAGCCAACGTAGTCGATATAGTGTTTACCCTCAATATCAGTCATGTAAGCACCCGCGCCGCTTTCGAAAAAAATGGGGTGGCCACCGACGCCGTTGAAGGCTCTAACTGGTGAATTGACACCACCTGGCATGTGCTGTTGGGCTCTTAGGAAATAGTCGTGAGAAGTAGTCATGTCTTTAAGTCATTAATTCATATATATAGGTGGTATATTGTAGCTGAGAGCCTGGTGCTCCCGCAAGCAGTTCGCTCTTGTCTAATGTTGAGAGGGTGGCTTGCAAATTGCATCATCCGAGTTATTATTACTTATACCACTGCATGGAGAGCACTCAAATGGCTAGGTCACTTCAGGAATTAGTTGCCATCTACAATGGTACTCACGATGATTTTGCTAAGAAATACAAAGGTGAACTTTGTAAGGGTCAAGAGCCCCAAGTGATGACCATTGAGTGTGTGGATTCTCGTCTGCATTTAGCGAGTATCATCCATGCCGAACTTGGTGAAATTTTATCCCACCGCACGATAGCGAACATTGTACCTTCATACGAGTCAGGTCGCGGCTTTGCGACGGGCGCTTTTCTTGAGTTTGGAACGTGTTACCTAAATATTCCTGATCTCGTGATTTGTGGTCACAGCCAATGTGGTGGCATCAATGGTTATTTGAATCCAGAGTCGTTAGCTGAGCAAGATGACTTTATTAGTCGCTGGGTCGGGAACTTAGATGGTGTCGAAGTTTGTGACAACAAAGAAGAAGTAACCAAACGTGCGCTCGTTCAATCGTACGAAAATGTGATGACGTATCCTTGGATACGTGACCGCGTTGAAAGAGGTGAGCTCGGCGTACACCTTTGGTATTTTGTTGTTGAGAAAGCCCTACTCGAGTGTTACTCTGCGGACAAAGGGGCCTTTGTTCCACTTGGGTAAGTGAATGGATTGGATTCGAGCGTTTCATATTATTGTGATGGTGTGTTGGTTCGCTGGAATCTTTTACTTGCCGCGTCTGTTTGTTTACCACGCCGAAAGTAGCGATACGATAAGCATTGAGCGTTTCAAAGTGATGGAACGCCGTTTGTATTATGGTATCAGCACACCTAGCGCAATACTTACAACGTTGTTTGGGTTATGGCTCTTAATGGTCGGTTGGCCTGCGTATAAGACAATGGGTTGGATGCACGCAAAGCTTGGCTTGGTCGTTTTACTGTGGATATACCATATTGTATCGGGTTACTACTTAGTACAATTCAAGCACGATCGTAACACCCATAGCGCAACGTTCTACCGGATTTTTAACGAGTTTCCAGTTTTGATTTTAATTGCCGTTGTGATTCTTGTAGAAGTGCAACCGTTTTAAATCTTAGTCAATCTCGATCATTTCGAAGTCTTCTTTGCCAGCACCGCAATCAGGACATAACCAAGTGAGTGGCACGTCGTCCCAACGTGTCCCGGCGGGAATACCATCATCTGGCCAGCCTTCAGCCTCGTCATATACGAAACCACACACAATGCAGATATAACGTTTGAATGGTTGTTCCATTTTGTAACTCACGTGACATATAGAGTGGCGTAGTATGCAAGGCTTGGCGCTTAGGGTCAAGGTCTAGTATATATCGTGTCGTCGTTTGAATTGTGCTATGATTTTAGTGATAAACATGTGTAAGAGGGTGTCATGACTGAAACTGCTACCGACCTATTAAACTTCACCAAGGCTGCTGCGAGCAAGGTTGCTGAGCTTATCGTAGGCGAAGGCGATTATGACCTTAAGCTTCGTGTTGCGATTATGGGTGGTGGCTGCTCCGGCTTTCAATATGGCTTTAGTTTCGTAAATGAACAGCAAGCGGGTGATTTTGTCGTTTCAGAAACAATAGACATGCCTGATAGTCCAGCGGGCGCGATTTCAGTAGACCTCCTCGTCGACCCCATGAGCCTACAGTACCTAGAGGGCGCAACCATTGATTATATTGAAGATTTACAAGGCGCTCGCTTCACCATAGACAACCCCAACGCGACCACAACCTGCGGCTGTGGCTCGTCTTTTTCAATTGATTAATAAGTAGATTCCGCGAACTTTTGCTGTCATTGCCTATCTAACCTTGTGTGGAAAGTGATTCATAACACAGGGTATTCATCATGGCCAAAAAAGTTAAAGTAAAGCCAATAACAGACTTGCTACATAAAGATAGCTTATCTGTAAAAGAGCGTGAAAAACTCAGCAAGCTTATGTCTGATGCTGTCACTGTGCGCACATCATTAGGTGAAAGTAATGATGAGGCACTATCCTACCTTGCCAAAGTATTTGCTAAATCTTGCAAAGATGACCAAGCCACGTTGCAACGCATGATCGCAAATCTCTGGGATGTTGAGTTTGATATTAGTGGGTATAAAGATAATCTGCCTGATTATGAATCGAAAGTAGCTAGTGAAGTGTCCGATCACTATCGTAGTGACTCAGCTCGCAGCGTTTTAATAACGAGATTGAATGACTATTTTGAAGAATACTCAAAGCGTAAAGAAGCAATCACGACCGAATCGACAAAAGAGTTGAGTATCACGCAAGAAAGACCGCAAGAAATGCCCGATGTGCTTCGAGAGATGGAAGCTCAAAGGGAATTATTAGAAGCTAAAAAAGGAAAAGAAAAAGCTGTCTCAAAAGCAAAGGTCGCGGGTACTGGGTCAGAAGAAGACTTTAGTGCATGGAAAGATGAAACAAAAAAAATTCTCGAAGGGTTTGCTCGCGAGATAACTGAAAGTGATGAAGATTACGATGAAGCGCTTCTATATAATTGGTTTGATAAGTTATTGAATACTGCGCAAGAGAGAGGCTTACTTGATGAGGGTCGCGAGCGTGTTTTTGAAACCATGGGTGAAGCGATCAAAAGTAGATGTGAAAGTAAACCTAAAAGACAAGCTGAGCGAACTGCAAATGCAAAAGAACGTTTTAGCAGCTTTTTCGAGTCATGGGGGAATAATACGATTTCTGATCCAAATGGCTACAACTCATCACCTTTCGAAGCCGCAGAAGGAACACGTAAGGGTTTTATTAGTCGTGGTGCTGAAATAATTAGTTCTAGCGCATTTGGTGAGAGCATTCCATTAAGTTTTCCTGAAGAAGTTAAATCTGAGGGTGGTTCTAATACTGTAGCTATGCAAGACCCAGATAGCGATGGTGATACCCAACCTCTTTCATTAGATGAATGGATTAATTCACAAGCAGTGACAAAGCTAGTTTCATTTTTGGAAAGTAAAATACTTCTTAGTGAGGGGACTATATCTAAACGCGCGGATGGGATTATGGATGTATTAATTCATCAAGCAGGTCGACATCACATAGAAGCTAAAGAAGATGTGATTCTAGCCGTTTACAACAAAATGAGAGGTCATGGGGAAGATGATGATCAACGTCGGATAGACACATTTTTTAGAAAATATATGGATGATCATGACCTAACGCTTGCGGAAAACGAATGGATTGCTCCGGAAGAAGTATTTACAAGTGAACGAGTTGTAGAAGGTATCGAAGCTATCATTCTTGACTTGAAACCACGATCTGATATTAATTTTTACAGCTCTGACGATAAATCGCAAGATAGTACTGATAAAATAAAAATGATTAAAAAGTTTGCTCAATTGCATTCTATGAATAGCGCATTAGTTCCTGATTTACAACTCGATATTATGCAGCATTTGACAGACAAGTATGAGGTGAAATCTCAAGCGAGTGGTGATGATATTACATCGAAAATCCATACCTTGTTGACAGAGGTTAGAAACTATTTAGAAGAAAAGCCAGAAAATGAAGACCTATCTCGCGCAGTTCTAGAATCTGCGAAAGAGTCTTTGGAAACTTTTCAACGAGCCTTAATAAGTGAACAAGATCTCACACCCACAAAAGAAAAAAGTGAATATAAAGAGCAAATGACAGTACTTAAGAATGATATCGAAAATATTAAAAGAAAATATCCTGTACATTCGTCAGAAAGAAAATCATTGCAAAAAATGTTAGATGTACTTAATTATGAGAAACATGATTTACCGTTATCTGAAAAAGCTCGATTTCATATGGCTAAAGATTTATTTACCAGCAAGGAAGATATTTTCAAAACGAAGAGTAATTTCTCAGATTATAAACATTTGAGAAAGTTACTTATGAAAATTGAAAAATTCTTTGACAAGCGAAGTAAGGAAAAATCAATCGATTCATTCTCGCGTGTTACAAGTGCTAGATTAGATAAACTTGAAAAGCTTTCTGATCAAATTAGTGAAAACTTAACTAAACGCAGGGAAGGGTTTGCAGAAGATAAAGCGCGGCATAGTAAACGCACTTCGAGTGAAGTTGTAGATAAAGCACCAACACCAAAATCAACGAATTAGATTCCAAGTAACGTAACAGGGTTGTATCTCACTCTACAAACAACTTAAAACTCTTAATAGCTTCAATGTCAGTTAATGCGCTACGCAATGCTTCACAGAGTTCCTTCACTGTTCTAGGTGCAGTAACAGCACTCATCGGCATCACAGCTTCCACATGAATGTGGCCATCTAGGTAGTGAAGATGAAGCGTTTTAATCTGCTCTGCCTCAGGAATATCTTGCCAGCGTTCCTGTAATAAGGGTTCGAGTTGCTCGCGTGAAGGTAAGTGCGCCGTCGGTGGTGCTACCTCGTCATCTTCTGGATCGATATGTACGGTTACATCGCGAATAGGTTTTGATAGCGCAAGCAATGCGCGTTGTACGCGATCACCGATATGGTGGCCCTCTGAGACCGAGATCCAAGGTGAGACGATGACATGGACATCGATAAAGATATCGCCGCCTAACATGCGACTGCGTAACTGATGTTGTTCGACAACGCCGGGGATACTTTGAATCGTTTCTTCGATGAGGGCGAGCGTTTCTGGGTCGACACCTGTATCGATTAGTTCGCGCACGGCTTCCCAGCCGAGTTCCATACCCATTTTGGCGATTAACACCCCGACAATGATAGCGGCGACGGCGTCGAAAGCGTGGAATCCGAATAACGTTGCGGTGACCCCAATGAAAACGACGATAGAAGACAGTGCATCGCTGCGATGGTGCCAGGCATTCGCAGAGAGTAGTGCTGAGTTGACGCGCGTGGCAGTCCACTGGGTGTAATGGTAGAGCACTTCTTTAATTATTATCGAAATGAAGGCGAATGATAAGACAAGTGTCGGGTGGGTTAGCACATGGTGCAACGGTAAGTCGAACGAGGCATCGACGATAATTGCGAGGCCGACGACAACAAGCATCAGTGCTAAAAATAAAGTAGCTGCCGTTTCTATGCGGCCATGACCATACGGGTGGTCGCTATCAGCATCGGCACTACCGAAGCGCGCGGCCACAATAACGAGTATGTCTGTTAAGAGATCTGACAGCGAGTGGACGCCATCGGCAAATAGCGCCTGGGAGTTACTGATGTAACCGCCGATTATCTTAATCGCGGCGAGAAAAATATTCGCGCAAGCTCCAACGAGAGTGACTCTGCGACTGGCTAGATAGCGATCGGATGGCTGAATAGTTGCCATAGTTTACGCTCCTTGTATTGTTAGAGAGTGTACACTTCTGCTAGACTGCCCGTCCAGTGGCGAATAAAAATTGAAGGTATTATATGATGAAGTCTTTTATATTTAGTGTGATGATGATGATGTGTATTTCATTACCTGCTTCTGCCATGACGGGTGCAGATATGGTTAATAATATATCCGCATCGATTGAGACGACGTTCAATCAAGCCAAATACGCGAAAGATAAAACCTACGCATTATCGATGCCACTGCTTGAGGCAGCGCTGTCTAATCACTCTCGTTATGCAGAGATACGCCAGCGATTTATGTTGAGTTATTTGCCTACGTATCGATTCGATTCCTCGAACGATTCTGACAGTCCCAAGCTGTCACCAAGATTATTATGGCTGCTTGGTAGGCTAGTTGTTGCAGAAGAGATGCATGACGGAACGAATAGGCGACTCGTTGATTATCTTGCGAGGCTATTAGGTAATCAGTTGTATAGTTACATGCGTGCTTATGTGCGCGTTGAAGGTAAGGATATCGCGTATTTAACTTGGGCTTCGGCATATCTCGATATTTATCATTCGATGGAGCGAGATGGGGTGTCCGCGGGGCGTATTGATATCGGTGAGTGGTTGCCACGTTTAACCGAGACAAGTGATATTGTTTGGGCTCACGTATTACATATTTACGCCGCGGCTTGTCGCAAAGGGGAAGGCCCGTATAGACGATTACATGAGATGATGCTAGAGGCGACGGGTTATCAAACTGTGAGTGAAGCCTTGATGCAACTTCCATCTGATGACAATGGTTATCGAGGTTGGGCAACCGCCATGCTACTTGATGCGGCAGCACGCATGGGCGATAGCGAGAGATATAACGAACTCCTTGCGAATGTGTCTATAGATAACAATCAAACATTAGATGGTAAGGTCTTGATGTCACTTTTTTATGCGCGGAGTAAGTGGGCATACTAGAAGTGCAGGGACTTGTTCCATGCGCGACATCCCTGGCTGCACTGTCATCCCTGCGCAAGCAGGGATCCCAACCATCTAGCCATGGCACTAACCTTAGTAACTTGTGCAGAATGCATGTGATTGAGATCCCTGCTTGCGCAGGGATGACAGTGCAGCTAAGGATGACGGGTGTATGCAAGGATGACGGCGCATGCAGGGATAACAGATAGAACTTAAACGCCTGCAAATTTCTCTGCAGTACCAAGCCAACGCTTAATTAAGGGGTCGAACATTTGTGGGTGATCGTGCATTAGTTGTTTTGCGATCGCCCGCGCTTTTGGGATTAAATCGCGATCGCGCCAGAAATCTGCGATGCGCCAACTCGCGACACCCGTTTGTCGTGTTCCCATGAGCTCACCAGGCCCGCGTAGTGCCAAATCTTTTTTTGCAATTTCAAAACCATCATTCGTTTTACGCAGGACATCGATGCGTTTATGCGCTGTGTCGTTGAGCGGTGGTCGGTAGAGCAAGACACAAAAGCTTTGTTTTGCACCACGACCAACGCGCCCGCGTAGTTGGTGGAGTTGTGAGAGACCAAGGCGATTCGCATCTTCTATGACCATGAGCGTTGCGTTCGGCACATCAACGCCGACTTCGACAACAGTGGTTGCAACGAGTATATCGATGTCGCCACTTTTAAATCGCTGCATGATCGAATCTTTTTCTTCGGCCGGTAACTGGCCGTGAACCATATCGATCTTAAGATCGGGTAGTGCGTCGCCTAACAATTGTTTTGTATTCTCTGCTGTTTGGCATTGTAGCGTCTCTGATTCTGTTATTAACGTACAAATCCAATAGACTTGTTCACCTTGGTTGACACGACTACGAATACGCTCGATAAGACTGGGGCGTTGTTCGTGGGTTAGTGCGATGGTTTTAATCGGTGTGCGTCCCGGTGGTAATTCATCGATCGTTGATAAGTCTAAATCGGCATAGGCTGTCATGCTTAGGCTGCGCGGAATAGGCGTTGCGGTCATGATGAGTTGATGTGGACACAAGCCTTCTTGGCCTTTATCACGAAGACTTAAGCGTTGCATCACACCAAAACGATGTTGTTCATCAATAATCACAAGACCGAGATTGGCAAATTGTACGCTCGCTTGGAAAAGTGCGTGTGTGCCGACAATAAGTTTAATGGTGCCATCACTCAAGCTAGTTAACGTTTCTCGTTTTTCTTTTCGTCCGAGGCTGCCGGCTAGCCAGCCGACTTGAATGCCAAGTGATTCAAACCAGGTGCTGAAGTTTTTAAAGTGTTGCTCAGCTAGAATTTCAGTTGGCGCCATGACAGCGACTTGATAACCGCTCGCGAGCGCTTGGCAGGCGGCGAGTGCGGCAACGACTGTCTTACCAGCTCCCACGTCACCTTGCACGAGACGTAACATGGGTTGGTCATTTACAAGATCCGTAATAATTTCATCGACTACTCGAGTCTGTGCATTGGTGAGAGAAAAAGGCAATGCGTTAATTAACTGTTCGCCTAGTGTATTCGGTTTATCAAATCGCGGTGCGCGCATCGATTTAATTTGATTGCGAAAACGCAACATGGCACATTGATGGGCGATTAATTCTTCTAAGCTTAGTCGTTGTTGTGCCGGATGTTCACGCGCTAAAAGTTGTGACACACACGCATCGGGTGGCGGCTGATGCACAAAGTGGATAGCATCACTCAATGATATGGCGAAGGTTTCATCGAGTACTTCTTCGGGTAAGTAGTCGGCGAGTATGCCACCGCGATCGAGCCACGTTAACGCTTGGGTCACTAAGCTTCGCAAGCGAGTTTGTGATAAGCCTGCTGTACTTGGATAGATCGGTGTTAAATGTTCTTCGACAGGTGTCACCACACCTTCGCGTACCAATTGATATTCGGGATGAATCATACTTAATTGACGATAACCTGCGCGCACTTCGCCAAAACAACGCATGCGTTTGCCTTTAGTTAACTGTTGTCGTTGCGCTTCGTTAAAATGAAAAAAACGAATCTCGATGGCACCGTGTCCATCGTGTAGCTGAACAACGAGGCTGCGTTTGCGACCTTGGTTCACATGGTTTTGGACAATCTCACCTTCAATAACAGCGTAATCATTTTGGCGTAAGTTATTAATCGGTGTAACGCGTGTTCTGTCTTGATAACGGTACGGCAGGTGGAACAATAAGTCTTGTATAGAGTGTAATTCACACTTAGCAAGTTTGGCCGCTAACTGTGGGCCGACACCTTTTAACGCGGTTAATGGCAAACTACTCACTTACGCCCCCATTGTGACAAGCTCTTCAGCACTCGTTGGATGAATGGCAACAGTTGCATCAAAATCTTTTTTCAGCGCGCCCATTTTTAGTGCCACACCAAACCCTTGTAACATTTCATCTGCACCGTTACCAATGACGTGTATGCCAACAATACGCTCTTGTTCACCTACAGTAACAAGTTTCATGGCCGTAGGCATACGCGAAGTTGTCATGGTGTCAAAGAGGCTTACAAACTTTGTTTGATGCGTTGTTACATTGTCTTTACCATATTTATCGATAGCTTGAGGTTCACTAAGCCCAACAGTACCTATCGGTGGATGACTAAAGATAACCGTACAAATATTATCGTAATCGAGATGGCTATCTGGCTCGCTCGCAAATAACCGATTAGCGAGTCTGCGTCCTGCTGCGATGGCAACAGGTGTTAATTGTACGCGACCTGAGACATCACCTAGTGCATAAATATTTTCGGCACTCGTATTTTGATAGGAATCTGTCACGATAAAGTTACGCGTATCAACTTCTACTCCGGCAGCAGTAAGATTTATGTTTTCAATATTTGCAGTACGTCCCGCAGCCCAAATGACACAATCAAGCCTATCGAGTGTATGGCCTTTTTTAAAGTGACACGTATACGTGTTATCGACTTCTTTTGTGATAGTACCGACTTCACTTTCACCAATACAACGCGGGCCGTGCTCTTGCATCACATCAAGTAATGTCTGACTTAGTAAGGGATCAAAGTGTCTAAGCGGTCTATCGTAACGCACACAAAGTGTTGTATCACAACCGAGTTGATGTAACACACCTGCAAGTTCAACCGCGATGTAACCAGCACCAATTATAGCTACGCGTTTTGGTTTTTCATCGAGTGCAAAAAAACCGTCGGAATTGATCGTGTATTCTCCGCCAGGTATTTGAGGCTCAGTGCTTTTAGTTCCCGTTGCAATAACGATATGTTTGGCGTGGTAGTCCGTCTCATTGACTGTGAGTGTTTGAGAGTCTTTAAAGTGAGCGTGTCCACGAATAAGCGTAATGTTGAGATCATTTAAGCGCTTTTCATAAATGCCGCGTAAACGTTCGATGTAAGCTTCGCGCCGTGTAACAAACTGAGACCACGCGAACGCAGGTGGATTGACATCGAAACCATAATCAGCGGCCTGATGAAGCCGCTCTGCCAAGTGAGCTGCATACCACATCATTTTCTTAGGCACACAACCTACATTCACGCAGGTCCCGCCCAAGTGATGACTCTCTATCAGGCCGACGCGAGCTCCGTGTTTGGCCGCTCTGACTGCAGTTGCAATACCACCACTACCACCACCGAGGCACAAGAGGTCGAATGAATTATCAGTTACCATGGATGAGCCTTTAGAATTATTCATGATGTAGTCATCATACTGAGCTCGTCGTTGGGTTACAACCCAGAGGTTTGACAGAGTAGCTTTTGCTAGGAAAGAGTTGCTTGATTAATCAGGGTTTTCGAGCGACAACATCTTCGTGTTGTAATCGTAGGCAAAGATTTCAGCATAGCGGCCCCAGTCGATGACGGTTTTAAGGACGCGCTCGGCCTCTTTCTCACTCAAGTGATCCTCAAGACGCGAGAGGAAGCGTTCTTCAGACGCATAGTGGTTGGGGCGCTCATCAAGTACGCGGCGGATGTGGCTTGCAAGCGGTACGCGACTCAATAATTGATCGGCGAACATTTTTTTGCGCTCAAGCAAGTCGGCTTTGGCAAACGAGCTACCGATTTTACTAAGTGCAATATCACCATCAGCCACTTTAGCAAAGCCTAAGATCTCGAGGGTCTCGATAAGTGGGAACAGATCATCGATGTCCATCATCAAGTGTTCAGACAGTTCGGGTAAATCGATTTTACTCGCAAACTCAGGCGCATCCATCGTTTCAATCAGACCGGCTAGAATCGATGGATCGACATCTGGTAGGCGGTAACCAATGCCAAGGTACCGTTCGCGAATCGCGCGACGCGCGCGCTCTTGTGGGCCCGTTGTCATCAAGCGATAAATTTTATCGACGAGCTCACGAAATTCGTTTGATTGACTGTCGCGCGGTTGCGGCAATTGCACTTGTACCTCGGCACGAATGTAACCGGGGTCACTACCGAAGACGATAATGCGATCGGCGATGTCGGCGGCTTCGTCAATATTATGTGTGACAAAAAGAATGCCGCGCGTTTTAGTTTTTTTACTCTCCCAGATATCGATCAAGTCACCGCGTAAGTTTTCTGCGGTCAACACATCAAGTGCGGAGAACGGTTCATCTAGCAACAGTAAATCGGGATTAATCACGAGCGCACGCGCAAAGCCAACACGTTGACGCATACCACCCGATAACTCACGTGGATAAGCAGATTCGAATCCATCGAGACCGATAATATCGATAGCCTCGATCGCACGACTGCGACGCTCATCACGCGGTACACCTTGTGCTTCTAAGCCGAGTTCTACATTTTGTAAGACGGTGAGCCACGGCATTAGTGCAAATGATTGAAAGACCATGGCAACACCTGGCACAGGACCTGTGACCGGTTTACCCGCGTACATCACTTCACCGCTCGTTGGTTTAGTGAGTCCTGCGATAATTCGCAAGAGTGTCGACTTTCCGGAACCCGATTTTCCGAGTAGGGCGACGATCTCGCCGCTATAAAGCGTTAAATCGACATTATCTAACACCAACAATTCTTGTTGTTCGGATTTTTTAAACGTCTTGCGTAATTGTCGTATGCGTACTAATTCTTTCATAGCTAGCTCAGTTGGTATCGTTCAGTTGCAATGCGGTACAAGGGCCGCCATAACAAGCGGTTAATTACGAGTACGTAAACACACATCATCGCGGTACCTAATGCAATGCGCGGAAAATCGCCGCTATCGGTTGATGCGCGAATATAAGCGCCAAGGCCTGTTGCCTGTAAAGTCGTATCACCCCAGGTGACCCACTCGGCAACGATACTCGCGTTCCAAGCTCCGCCTGCAGCCGTGATGGCGCCCGTTACATAGTAGGGGAAGATAGCAGGTAAAATGAGCTTAGACCACCATAACCATCCGCGTACATTTAAATTATGCGCCGCATACGCTAATTCTTTTGGGATAGAAGAAGTGCCGGCGATAACGTTAAATAGGATATACCATTGACTACCTAAGATCATAAGCGGTGAAGTCCATATCTCAACGTTCAACTGGTAACGCACGATAAGCATCACGACAAGCGGGAAAAGTAGGTTTGCTGGGAATGACGCTAAGAATTGCACGATAGGTTGTGCAACTTGCGTAACGCGTGGACGTAAGCCTATCCAGACACCGACTGGGACCCAGAGTATGCTGCTTGCGATGAGCAAGATAATGATGCGCAAAAGCGTGATGCTACCCAGGACGGCCGCGTGCCAAATTTCGTAGAGATCGAGATTGGAGATGATAAAGCCGAGCAGTAACCAGAGGCTCGCTATGATCCCTGCAATCATCGCGGCGTACCAAAACCAGTCGAAACGGATCTTAATCAATTTGGCTGATTGTTCTTTGATGGCTTTAGGTTTGCGTCTAAACCAGGGCATGGTGATGGCGTAGTTGGTGACGATGGCAAAGCCAGAGCTTAAGTAACGCAGTAAATAGGTTCGACCGAGTAAGTCTAAAAACCATGATTGGGCAGGGCGCGTATCGCGAAATTCAGAGAAGTTATAGCGCTCAGACCAGGCAACGAGTGGTCTAAAGAGTAATTGGTCATAAATTAAAATGACGACTAACATCGCTGTAATTGCATAAAACACAGCGGTTAAATCGCGTGTATCGATGGCGAGCTGGATATAAGAGCCTATGCCAGGTAGGCGGATGTCTTGGTGGGCAACCGAGATAGCTTCTGAGACGACGACAAAAAACCAACTGGCTGACATCGACATCATCGTGTTCCACAGAAGGCTAGACATGCCACAGGGCACTTCGATACGCCAGAAACGTTGCCAGCTCGATAAGTGCAACATGTCGGCGGCCTCTTGTAGATCGCTTGGGATGCTCTTGAGACTCTGGTAAAAGCCAAGCGCCATATTCCAAGCCTGTGCTGTGAAAACCGCAAAGATGGAGGCGCATTCGGGGCCTAGTTGTGAGCCTGGGAAGAGGCGGATGAAACCGACGACCGTGATGGCGAGAAAACTCAAGACAGGTACGGATTGCAACACATCAATAGCCGGTATGATGATTTGTTCGGCGCGCTTACTTTTTGCGGCCCACGTACCGAAGGTAAACGTGAACAATAGTGAGAGGATGAGTGCTGCAAACATGCGCAATACGGTGCGTGCGCTATAGAGCGGTAAGGCATGGGGGTCGAGTGTAATCGCGATAGGTTGGCCTAGCGCATAGGGGGTGGTCATTTGGCTCGCACCCCAGGCGAATGTGAATAAGACACCGAAAATAACGATGAACGCAACGAGATCCCATTCGTTGATGAAACGTAAGGACTTGGTTTGACTGAATAAGTAAAATCTTACTTTGCTCATCACATCGCCTGTCTGCGCATATCGTTGCCCCCTGAAGGATACACAAATTGGGGTGGTGGGGCTATAGCGGTAGGGTGTGTAAAACCTCCCCCAAAGGGGCTTATATCCCATCGCCTTTCTTGTTTTTTGTGCTAGGTTTTACTGTTAAATGAGGGGGAATTTTGTTAAAATTCCGCTTTCAATTGTTAGCCGTGGAGCCTTTAAAATGACTGTCGAAGCCACTTTGAAACGTATTAAAGAAGAGTCGGTTAAATATGTCGATTTGCGATTTACCGATACACTAGGCAAAGAGTTACATGTATCGATTCCGGTTGGGCAAGTCGATGAGGAATTGCTCGATGAAGGGAAAATGTTCGATGGCTCGTCGATTCGCGGTTGGCAGAAGATTCATCAGTCTGATTTGATTTTAAAACCAGATTTAGATTCTACGGTGATCGATCCTTTCACAGACGATACCACCTTAAATATCCGTTGCGATGTTGTCGATCCGAATACGATGGCAGGTTACGAACGCGATCCACGTTCTGTTGCGCGTCGCGCACAAGAATACTTGAAATTCACAGGTATTGCCGATGAGGCTTATTTCGGTCCTGAGCCAGAGTTTTTTATCTTCGATGATGTTCGTTGGCAGGTTGATATGGCCGGCGCATTCTACGCCATCGATTCTGAAGAGGGTGCGTGGAATTCAGGTGCTGACTTTGCGGGTGGTAACTTAGGTCACCGTCCTGGTATCAAAGGCGGTTACTTCCCCGTACCACCTGTCGATTCCTCACAAGACATACGCTCAGCGATGTGTAATAACTTAGAAGCGATGGGTTTAGTGGTCGAAGCACATCACCATGAAGTTGCAACCGCGAACCAAAATGAAATTGCAACGAAGTTCAACACATTGATGTACAAAGGTGATGAATTACAAATCTTAAAATATGTTGTGCGCAATACGGCCCATGCCTATGGCAAGTCGGCGACCTTTATGCCTAAGCCACTCGTTGGTGATAACGGTAGCGGCATGCACGTCCATCAGTCACTCAGTAAAGATGGCCGAAATATTTTTGCAGGCGACGGTTATGCGGGACTTTCTGAAGAAGCGCTTTACTACATTGGCGGTATTCTTCGCCACGCACGCGCACTTAATGCATTTAGTAACCCTGCAACAAACAGCTACAAGCGCTTAGTCCCAGGCTATGAAGCCCCTGTTTCACTCGCCTACTCAGCGCGCAATCGTTCTGCTGCGATTCGTATCCCACATGTGACAAACGACAAGGCGCGCCGTATCGAAGTTCGCTTTCCTGATGCAATGGCAAACGGTTACTTGTGTTTCTCAGCGATGATGATGGCTGGTCTCGATGGTATTAAAAATAAAATCCATCCAGGCGATCCTATCGATAAAGATCTCTATGATTTACCACCAGAAGAATTACAAGACGTTAAAACGATTTGTGCTTCACTACAACAAGCGTTAGATGCACTGCGTGATGACAAAGAATTCTTACTACAAGGCGATGTCTTCACCGAAGGTTTCCTCGATAGCTACATCGAACTCAAGACAGAAGAAATCTTACGCTTGCAAATGACAACACATCCTGTTGAGTTTGATCTCTACTATAGCGAATAAGACGTTTTTCTCCCCTATATTTTATCCCTAAGCTTAAGTCCCAACATTTAGTTGGGACTTAAGCTTGGTTCGCAAGAAGTTCTGTTAACTGCCAGGCTGGAATATGCTGAATGCCTTGGCGGGGTGGAAACTTTACATCATCTAGTGAAACAACATATTTAGGCCAGCTATCTCTTATTCTTTCGAGATTACCGTACTCGCGTGCTACAACGTCGTCGCTATGTAGTAAATAGGTCACTTGGATGTAAAGGATTTGTTGATTTTTTTGCGCTACAAAGTCAATTTCTAAATCATAGATATTCCCGACATAAACTTTATAGCCTGCATGTAGTAATTCCAAATAAACATAGTTTTCGAGTCTTCTATTGATGTCATTATCAAAAGAACTACGAATATAATTATAGAAACCTAAGTCATTTAAATAATACTTTCTTTCACCTTCAAGTAATTTTTTACCTCGCACATCATAGCGAGGAATAGCATGAATTAAAAAAGTTTTTTCAAGATAATGCATATAGTTACTAACTGTTGTTACATTGACTTGATGACCAAGTCCTTTGAGTTTTTTGACAATCGCGTTAAATGAGAAGAGATGACCAATGTTATCAATCGCAAAATCAAGCAACAGGAGTAAGAGCTTTGGGTTTTTGATTTGAAAGCGCTTAACGATATCATTCATGATGATGCTGTCTTTAAGAGCATTTATGTAAGCAACTTTTTGGCTTTCTTCATTCAAACGAAATAATTCCGGAATGCCCGAGCTATCTATAAAATCAATCAGGTTTATCTTGTCTTGTTCGTGATTTAGATAATGAGTATATTCACGAAATGAAAATGGGAAGACTGGAATCTCAACATATCGGCCTGTCACGTATGTTGATAGTTCAGTACTCAATAGATGGGCATTTGATCCAGTCAAGAAAATCTGTGCATCTGTACTGTCATTTGCTAAGTAACTATTGATTACCCTCTCCCAACTCTCAACTTCTTGGATTTCGTCAAAAAATAAATAAACCGTTCTTGTGGGTTTGTGTGAAGTAAAGAACCACTGAATCACGTCACTTAACATTTGAGTATTGTTAATCGACGATAGCCCATGTAGCTCGAAATTAAGATAAAAGATATTGTGTGCTGCTATGCCTTGTTTTAACAATGTATCGATAAACTGCTTGAGGATAACGGACTTGCCAGATCGGCGTTGTCCTACCAGAACCTTGAGGAGATTGGCGTGCATAAGCCCGTTTAGCTTATCGAGGTATGCTTGCCTAGTAAACCCTAGGTTTTGTGGTGAGCTACCCCAATAGTTTACCCGCTCAATCATCGAAATCAGTTCTTTTTCCATTTAAATCATGACCTTAATAAGATATAAAACCATCATCAATTTTATGCTTGCTTGACAAAATACGTTTTTTTTATGATTTGTCAAGTATACTTGATAAAATTAACCTTACTAGAATAGTATCGGGTATATTTGATGGTAACTTTAGTAGAGCTGTCTTTTTTAGAGTAGGAGGGTTATAACGAGGGGAATTAGTTGTCAGTCTTAGTGAAAGAAACTCATTAAGCTATAACGCAAACCTGGCGTTGTCTCAAACGTTCCAATGTAGAGGATTGCTTGAGACAACGCAGGGTTTGTGTTGGGCTAACTACTTACCGCGTATCCCATTGATAATGTAATCGAATGAGATAGCACCCGTACCGTGTAGGGTTACTGTCATTAACACCAAGCCCCAAACGAAATGGTCATGCAAGCCTTGAGCGCCAGCGCCTGTCCATAAGAATGGGTAGGAAATGGTTGCTACGATGTTAAAGATGAATAAACCAAATGCAGGAATACGTCCACCTAAGCCCAATACGAGGAAGATTGGTAAAATGAGTTCTGCGGCCGTACCGAAGTAAGCGGCTATTTCAGGACTTAATAATGGTACGCTGTATTCGTGTTTAAAAAGTTGTAACGTCGACGACCAACTTTCGTATTTAGTTAAGCCTGAGAAGAAAAATACTTCAGCTATCCAAACACGTAAAATGAGATCGCCTATCGGTGTTAACCAATCCATTAAGACGTTAAACCAGCGATAGAGTGCTCTAAACATTGTTGTTCTCCTAAATTGTAAAGTCTGTGATGATGCCACGCTGACACAAAAGTGGTAGTGAATGATCTATATCAGGCCAGCGCTCACACATGTCGGCAAGTGTGTAACCGGTTTTTAAAGCGTACAATTGATGCCACATGTCTTCCGAGACTTCTTCGATGATGACATCGCGTTCTGGACGCCAGATGATGCAATGAGTTTTTGCATTATCAAAACTTGGCGCATCACTTGTTGGTGCTTGATGCCAAGCCCAAATCTTAGTGATCGGATAATCGGACATAAGCAAGATAATTTGCGGACTTAATTTAAAACGGATATCACCTTGCATGTCTTCATCGATGATACTTAAGCGTGTTGCATCGAGTGCTTTAGCTTGAGCGCTATGAAACGCGATGTGCCAAGCCCATTCGAGTCTTGCCATATCAGCAAGATAAGGTACGCCTGCAAGGTTGGGCTCGGTAAGTAATAACTTTTCTACGCAATCGGCAAAGTTGATACCGTAGTCACCTAAGTCTGGTGAGGTCGATGTATGATGTTGTTGGTAGTAAGCACCGAGCGCGTTGAAGCATGCATCACCAACAAGTGCGTGGCATACAGGAAATGTTTCACTAAGCGCACGAGTGAAAAGTGCCTGAATGCTGCCTTGATAAATTTTCCAGCGCGCTTTTGCAGATAAAGCCTCGCTGTCTGTAATGATATCTGCAACATACGAGAAATCATTATGCTCGAAACTAGCTAGCATCGCATCTTGTATGTCTTTTAGTTTCATGACACAGCATCCATTTTCGTTTGAGCTTCATGTGCTTGCGCTAAGAGTGTATCGAGTGGCGGAATATCTTGGTCCCACTCAATAAGTGTTGGTACTTTGCCAAAGCGTTTTATTGCTAGCTCATAGAGTTCCCACACGGGTGTTGTGACTAGCGCGCTGTGGCTATCAAGCAAATAACCATCTTGTTGCGTATAGCCAGCTAAGTGAATTTGTTTGACACGTGATTTTGGTAGAGCGTTTATAAACGTAGCGGCATCAAAATCGTGGTTGATACTACTAACGTATACATTGTTGACATCGAGCAATAAGTTACAATCTGCGATCGTGAGTACTTCATTTAAAAATTCCCATTCCGTCAGATCAGACATCGTGTAAGTCAAATAACTAGAGACATTTTCTATTAAGATACGCGTGCCTAGAAAATCTTGCGCTTGCGTGATGCGGTTTGCAATGTGTTCCGCTGTTGCGCGCGTATAGGGTAGAGGAAGTAATTCGTGTAAGTACTGTTGCTTACGACTGATAAAACAACAATGATCTGAGATAATCGAAGGCTCGATCATTGTCATTAAATGTTTTAGTTTAGTTAAATACTCTCGGTTGAGCTCGTCGCACGAACCAAGCGACATCCCAACGCTATGCATCGCCATAGGATAGTTTTCGCGAATACGTACAAGATAATCGATAGCGTTACTGCTTTCGTGTAAATAATTATCGGAGAGGATTTCTAGCCAGGGAATAGCAGGACTGTCAGTCACAAAGGACTGATAGTGTTCCGAGCGCAAGCCTAAGCCTGCTCCTGTGAGTTGCGGCACGACGCCCTGTCTAGTCATAACAATCCATGTTTTAAATGAGGCCCACATCAACTGTAGTCTTACAGCCGATGAGGGCCTGCTCGGTTAAATCTTACGAAGCGCCGTTTTCTGGTTTTGCTGGCTCATCTTTTTTCATGTCGTCCATACTGCCTGATCCGTTTGTACCGTTGGCACCGTTCGCACCATTGGCACCGTTTGCAGCATCTGTTGCTTCTTTAGGTGTGAGACTTGCGTTTACTAATTTTTCACATGTTCCTTTTGGAAGGAAAATCCAATCAACGCCACTTGCGTCCGTTGTTGATTGGCCTGCACATGAATGTTTCGCTGTACCACAATCGTTTTTACCAGCTTTAACAACGCCGTAGCATTTTTCTGATTTTGCTTCATCAGCAGCCATTGCCGTGTTAGCAGCAAGACCTATGCCTGCCGCAGCGATACCAGCAATTGTTGCTTTGATGATTTTGTTACTACCCGCCATGATTAACTCCTTTGTAGGTGTAGACACCTTCTATTTCGGTCGCAAGAAGTGTATTTTTAGTACAATTTGAAATATTTCTGGGTATCTAGAGTAGATTTTCCACGTCTATGGTATGATCGGCCGTTTAGGACATTTCTTTAGAAATCATCTATGTTGGAGACGTCGAGTGGCTGATAGTCGGGTAATGGGCGCTGTATTGTTGATAGCGGGAACCTCTATTGGGGCAGGGATGTTGGCACTGCCGGTTACCAACGCCGCCGCTGGGTTTGTCGACTCAAGCATCTTCCTCGTACTCTGTTGGCTATTCATGACGTTTGCAGCCTTCCTTATATTAGAGGTCAATCTCTGGCTGCCACCAGGTAGCAACCTTATCTCTATGGCCAAGGCGACATTAGGCCCTCTCGGGGAGGCTTTAGCTTGGTTTACCTACTTATTTTTACTCTACGCGCTCTTATCCGCCTATATTTCGGGCGGGACCGACGTCTTTAAGAGTTTATTACAACTCATTGGCATATCACTGCCCGCTCGCGTTGTTGCTCCATTGTTTGTTTTGATTTTTGGGGTCATCGTCGTCATGGGTATGCAAGCTGTGGATTGGGTTAACCGGATTTTAATGTTCGGCAAACTCTTCGTTTTTGCGTTATTAACGTTCTTATTGACGCCCCATATCGAACTCGCAAAACTCATAGGCGGTGAACTTCGCTATATCACAGGCGCGTTGATGGTACTGATTACCTCATTCGGTTTTGCAACGATTGTCCCAAGCTTGCGTAGCTATCTTGACGACGATATTAAAAAATTACGCACGGTCATTTTGGCGGGCTCAGTTATTCCACTGGTTTGTTACATGCTGTGGGACGCGATGATCATGGGCATTGTCCCAAGGCTAGGCACAAATGGTCTGGTCGCAATGACACACTCGGGACATGCGACGACCGATCTCACCCATGCGCTACAAGTCTATTTAAATAGTCCATGGGTGACAGACTTCTTTCGCTTCTTTACATCTATCTGTATGTTGACAGCGTTTCTTGCTGTTTCATTTTGTCTTACCGAATTCTTAGCCGATGGTTTGCATCTAAAAAAATCTGGGCGCCAGGCCGTGTGGATTTATGGTTTGACGTTTATCCCGCCGCTTATCATCATGATGTTTTATCCAAACGCGTTTATTATGGGGCTTAGCTATGCAGGTGTTTTTTGTGTGGTTTTATTGGCGCTCCTGCCGTTGATGATGGCTTACAGTGGTCGGTATTACAAACAAATGAATCAGAATGCGAGCTATCAAGTGATGGGCGGGCGTGTGTTAATACTCGTAAATATTTTCATCGCACTCGTGTTGATGGTGATTGGTATTATTTTTGGTGGAGGTTAAAGATTATGGATCGTATTAAGCCCTTTTGTGCGTGGCGTCCGACGCCACAGAGTGTCGAAGAAACAGTTGCTCCACCGTACGATGTTGTCGATGTCGCAGAGGCTCGCGCAATTGCGGGGAAGAAGGTACACAATTGGTTACATGTCACGAAAGCTGAAATGGATTTAGATGATGGTGCCGGTGAAGAGGCGATCGCATTGCAGTCTGGTAAGGCTTGGCAAGCTCTAATTGAAAGTGGTGTGCTTGCTAAAGATGACAAACCGAGTTACTCGATTTATCGTAGTCGTACAAAGCACCACGAGCAAATTGGCCTGGTTGCCGCAGTCAAAGCTGTAGCTGTCGATGATCCGTGGTTTAAGCACCATGAATTAACACAACCTGCAAAAGTTGCAGGGCGTGCCCGTCTTATTGAAGCGATCGAAGCTCAAGCTAGTCCCGTGATGTTAGCATACCGTGAACCCTCAGTATTAGACGGTGTCGTTGATGTGAATGCGTTAGGGGAGCCGTTGCTCGACGTGATGTGGGAAGATGGTGTGCAACACAGCGTTTGGCGTATTGATGATGCCGATGAAGTTGCTGCACTTAGTGCAAAGCTCGAGAAACTATCTGCGCTTTATATTGCAGATGGTCACCACCGTTGTGTTGCTAATGCAACGCTTGCGGCCAATGCGAAAGCAGACGGCGCCTTGTGGCAAGGGTATCATCTGGGCGTTCTCTTCACCGAATCAACACTACAAATCTTACCGTATGATCGCCTTATCGCAGATTTAAATGGTAAATCAACAGAAGCACTGCTTGATGAACTCGGTAAGTTTGGTGAGCTCACTGCTCGTAATGAAGCGGTGGCGCCAACACACCCGCAGGATCTCGGCTTTTATGTCAGTGGTAGTTGGTATCAGCTGAGGTTACCCGATGTGGCAGATGATGCATTGCCCGCGCAAGTGTTACATGAGCGAGTTATAGAGCCTGTATGGGGTATTACCGATCCTAAGCGTGACCCTAGAATCGCTTTCATCGGTGGTCACTCGGCGGCTCGTGATATCGAAACGGCTGTTGATGGGGGGCATATGGCCATAGGTTTGACGCTTAGCGCGACAAAACCTTGGCAGGTGCTTGATGTGGCGGACAGTGGATCGTGCCTACCGCCGAAATCAACTTGGTATGAGCCTAAACTATTGGATGGTTTGTTTGCACTCGTCGACTAAGAGATACCAAAAACCTATCTTGAAGTGGGCAGGGAATAAAGTTCACTTGCTTGATTACCTATTAAAAGCCTTACCTAAGGGTAAGCGCCTCGTAGAGCCTTTTGCTGGGTCTGCTGCCCTGTTTCTCAATGCGCCTGATTACAAGCGCTATCTTATTGCTGAGAAGAATGCGGATATCGTTGCCCTTTATCAAAGTCTACAAGAGGAAGGCGAGGCGTTTATCACTGATGCTAAAACCTATTACCAACCTCGTTACAACGATGAAGCCACCTATTACAAACTGCGTGACAAGTTCAATAACACACGTTGTGTGCGCACGCGAGCGATACTCTTTCTTTACTTAAATCGTCATGGATACAAGGGGTTATCGCGTTACAATAGCCGTGGTGAATTCAATGTGCCGTATGGTTTTTATAAAAAGCCTTACTTTCCTGAGAGCGAGATGCACTTCTTTATTGAGCGTGCTAAGAACGCTAAGTTTATGTGTCAGGATTTTGCGAAAACGTTAAAACAGGTGAGAGCGGGTGATGTTGTGTATTGCGATCCGCCCTATGTGCCTTGGTCGAAGACAGCTGCTTTTACGAGTTACCACACCGCGGGTTTTGATATGGATGAACAAGCGCGATTGTGTGACGCCATCACGGATTGTGTTGACCGCGGGGCGAGTGTTGTGGTGTCAAACCATGATTTACCAGTGACCCGAGCCTGGTATGCCGATGGTGAAATCATTTCTTTTAAGGCACCACGTTCTATCCGTATGAATGAAAAGCAAAAATCGGTACGGGAATTGCTAGCTGTCTTTCACGGTCAAAGACCTTGAGATGTGGTGGTAATAATTGTATCAAGGTGTTTGTTTTTAATTCGTAATCAGTTAGTATGTAGACACTGAAAAAGCAGAGGATAGCGACAATGAGCAAGCGGATTGCCGGGGTTGTAAAACCTTTAACCACGCTAGCGGGCGCTCTTATTCTTTCAGCCTGTTCCGTCCAACCAGAACCTATTGACCATGAGCAACGAGCAGAGCGAGTTCGCACTGACTGGGCTCATATGTTCTCCGATCAAGAACCGTTGATGGGCTCGGTGTCACTCTACGACGCGATGGCTCGTGCCGTTAAGTACAATCTCGATTTGCGCTTGAAAGCGATGGAATCTGTGGTTGGCCACAGTGATATGCATCTCGCAACATTCGATATGTTGCCAGAGATTCTTGGTAACGCGGGTTTTCTCTATCGTGATCCGCAGTTAGCAACAAGTTCTCGCTCGCTCGATCCTAACCGACTCCCTGCGCCACCTTCAACGTCACAAGATAAAGGACGTTTTGTTACTGATCTACAGTTTACCTGGAACTTGCTCGATTTCGGTGTGAGTTACATCAATGCTAAACAAAAAGCTGATCACTACCTTATTACTCTCGAACGTCGCCGTAAGATGTTACACAATGTGATTCGTGATGCGCGTTACGCCTACTGGCGTGCAATTGCAGCGCAAAGTCTCGGTCACAAGCTGAATCCTTTTATTAGAGAGATTCGCCAAGCGTTGCGTTCATCGAAAGAAATTCAGTCTGCAAAACTAAAGTCGCCGCTTGATGCCTTGCAATATCGTAAAGCATTGCTCGAAACACTTCGTCAGATGACGACGTTGCGTCGCGACTTAAATCACGCACATCTAGAACTTGCAGCATTAATGAACGTGCGTCCTGGTGCTAAATTCACATTACGTCGTGAAAGAGCGCACCAACCGCTACCACGTAACTTCCCAAGAAGCTTACGTACGTTAGAGCGCATCGCGTTGCTTGATCGCCCTGAGTTACGTGAAGAAGATTACCGCACACGCATCAGTGAAAAAGATATTCGTAAAGAGCGCCTACGTATGTTGCCTGGCCTCGAAATCAATGCTGGTGGTAACTACGATAGCAACAGCTTCTTAGTCGATAACAGCTGGGCGAATGCCGGAGCTCGCTTGACTTGGAACTTGATTAAAATCTTCCAAGGACCTGCTGCGATTAAGAATGCACAATTCCGTTTTGATGTGGCTCATATTCGTCGTCTCGCATTGAGCATGGCGATTATGACTCAGGTCGACATTGCGTATCTTCGCTATAAACAATCGTTACGTGAATTGCGTATCGCGCGCCAAATTCGCAAGCTAGATGATGAGATATATCGTCAAACTCGCCAAGAATACCAAGCGAAGAAAACGACACAACTCGAATTGATTCGTGCGAAGGCCCATGTGATTCTGTCACATCTTCGTTACGACTTAGGCTACGCAGATTGGCAAAACTCTGCGGGACAATTGTTGAACTCAGTAGGTTTTGAACCACTACACTGCGTAACGACAACGAACCAACCCGTTCACACGTTGGCTAAAGAAATTCGTCATTCATTAATGACCGTACCAACGATGAACTTTACGAAGTTTGCAGAAAACGCTACTGAAAATAGTCGTAACATGATTTCTGTCGCTAAGAAAGAAACGACGACTAAGCCTGAAACGACGAAGGTTGCTAAAGCAGATTATCGTACAGGTGACCCATACGCACGGAAGTTAGCGAGTAGAAAAACCAACAAAGATAATTTGGTTAACCAGCGTTTCGCCCAAGCGAATACCCAACGCTACACACAACCACAAGCGTTTAGTAACAATACGCAAAGCGGTTACACAACGCCTGCGGCAAGACCAGCGCCACGTCCGGAACTGCGTTATAGCTATGGAGTACCAACGACGCCAGCGGTTAAGCCAACGACGCCAGCGGTAAATCCAACGACGCCAGCGGTTAAGCCAACGACGCCAGCGGTAAATCCAACGACGCCAGCGGATAAGCCAACAACGCCAGCGGTAAATCCAACGGCGCCTGCGGTGAATCCAGCTACAGATGCTACTAATGCCGCAAGACAAGCTACAGAACGCGCTAAGACGCCTGTAACACCAGTAGCGCCAGCAGCTGTACCACCAGCTATGCAACCACAGGGTGTTCAGCAACAACCTGCAGTTCCATCTTACGGTAATCAGCCCCAGTCAACAGGACCTGCACCTGCGAATGCTAAGCCACAACAACAGTCACGCTCTAACGACACAATGGCGCGTGCGAACGTTCAGGATAGTTACTCCGGGCGTGTCGATGGCTTGCGGTTGTCAGCCCGCCGTGCAAAACCGCTCGGCTCAAGCGAATTTTCAGGCAGCGATTTACCCGAAATTCTGTAGTGATTTTGCCGCGCTTGTGACTTGTTCGAGCACGGCCACTTACACGTGGGTTCACGCATGAGATTGCAACGTTTAAGTTTAGCCATATTAATGTGTACACTAGCGCAGCTTTGTGTCGCTAAGCCTTCCATTGATACTTCTGAACCAGATAATAATACCCCAATGACTGCGCAAGGCGTTCTTGTTGCGCGTCATATCGCTGTATTGTCGAGCCAGATGAGTGGCGTTATCGATAAACTCACCGTGCGCGAAGGTGATAGTTTTTCGAAAGGACAACTCTTATTAGGTTTTGACTGCACACTACAGCGCAGTGATCTCGGTAAAGCTCAAGCGAGACTAAAGAGTGCACGGGCAACGTATAATGCAAACGCTCGCCTCAAGCGATTAAGTGGTGTGAGTGAAGTTGAATATGTTGACAGTCAAGCAAAATTCGAAGAAGCAAAAGCTGATCTTACGGGTAAGACACATGCTGTTAAGCTCTGTGATATTGTTGCGCCATTTAACGGCCGTGCTGTAAAAGTTGATGTTAAGTTGCATGAAAGTGTTAAGCAAGGTGAGCCATTACTTGAAATTATTGACAATAGTCAATTAACCGTTGAATTTATTTTACCTTCAATATGGTTACGCTGGCTTAAGATAGGATCTGTATTTAGTTTCAATGTGAACGAAACGCATCACAGTTACCCAGGACGTATTATAAAAATTATTGATAAAGTCGATTCAGTTAGTCAATCGGTTAAAGTGATTGGTAAGTTAGATAAGAATAACCCAGGGCTTATCGCCGGTATGAGTGGTGAAGCTAAATTTACTGTTCAAAGCTATCAAGGTAAGAAAGCTAATGAGCGCAAGTGACCAACAAGTTCATTTGCTATCGACGTTTGTGCAACTCGAAAAAGCAGCGCGTGAAGCTCCCGATAAAGCAAGTTTTGCATTTAACGTGTGTAACCAAACGAAGCAGCTCATTCAATATCACCAGGCTGTCTTTGTTACGCTGAATCAAGATAAGAAACCTAAAATAGAAGCGATTTCTGCGACTGCCTCAATCAATCACGATGCGCCGTATGTGGTTTTCCTACGCGAGATCACATCAGCACTTGCAGCTAGTGACATGCAAGGTCAGATCAATAAAGAAAATTTACCTGAAAGTATTCAGAATGCATGGCACGAATGGCTGCCTGCTTGTGTCTATTGGCTGCCACTTAAATCAACACACGATGATAGCGTTACAGCCGGCATCTTGTTTACCCGCGAAGAGCCATGGCTTAAAGCTGAAGATAGTATTATTCAAGAACTTATTGGTGCATACGCTCACGCCTGGTACAGCTTAACGACTGAAAAAAGCGTGCGTAAATCCGCTAAAAAGCTCAATATCACAAAGCAGAAAATACTCATTGCATGTGGAGTTTTATTATTAGTCATGCTGATTCCTGTGCGACAAAGCGTTATTGCTGACGCTGAAATTGCTGCGAGTGAACCTGTTGTCGTAAGCTCACCACTCGATGGTGTTATCGAAAAACTCTACGTGAAGCCAAATCAGCAGGTTAAACGAGAGCAAGTGTTGTTTGGACTCGATCCTATTCTCATTCAAAATCAGTTTGAACAAGCAGAAAAAGCGCTTAAAGTTGCGAAAGAAAAATTACGTAAAGCGAATCAACACGCATTTTATAACGAAGAGAGTAAGAGTCAGTTAGCCATCTTGCGTGCTGAGCTTGCCAAATCTGAAGTTGAATATCGCTATGCACGTGACTTATTTAAGCGTATTAAGGTTAAGTCACCGCAAGAGGGTATCGCAATTTATAATGACCCAAAAGATTGGATCGGTAAACCGGTAAAAACAGGTGAGCGGGTTATGATGATTGCAAACCCGAATAAAAAAGAACTCGATATTTGGTTAGCGGTAGGAGATGCGATAAACTTAGAGCCTGGCAGTAAAGTGAAATTGTTTTTAAATATCGATCCATTAACGCCAATTAATGCAACCCTACGCTATGCGAGTTATACCGCATCGCAAACGGCGGATAATATTCTTGCCTACCACATTAAGGCAGATTTTGCGCCTGATCAGAAAATTCCAAGAATAGGACTGCAGGGTACTGCGAAGCTATACGGTGGACGGGTTACTTTGTTTTATTATCTATTCTGGCGGCCTATTTCCTTTGTGCGTCAAACTCTAGGTGTATGATGCGATGAGTGGCGCACTACCCAATCTTAGACAAGACTTAACCTTATTAAGTGGTGAGAACGATAAAGATGGCTTTCCTACCTGGAAAATCTATGATCCCACTCGCCATCAGTATTTTAAAATAGGCTGGAGTGAGTTTGAGATTTTGAGCCGTTGGCAAGTAGGTGAGGCTGACGCAATTGTTACAGCTGTTAATAGCGATACGACGCTCACGATCGATAGTAGCCATATTGAACGTGTATTACAGTTCCTGCAGGCAAATGACTTAGTTGAATCAGTTCATCGTGAAGCCTTGAGTAACTTACTAGATAAACGCAAGCGTATAGAAAAACCAAAAGGAAGATTCGCTCCACATAAATGGCTTTTTTTGCGTTTTCGACTCATTCGACCCGATAAGTTTTTAACAAAAACATTGCCGTATGTTAAATTCTTTTATACGCGAGAGTTTTGGTTTGTTTTTGCCGCCATGTTGTGCATCAGTGTGTATCTCATCGGGCGCGACTGGGAACGTTTTATCAATACGTTTTTATATTTTTATAATCCAGCAGGCCTCGCGTATCTCTTCACCGGTATTTTTGTGAGTAAAATAATACACGAGTTTGCCCACGCTTATACCGCCAAATACTATGGCTGTCGTGTCCCAGCGATGGGGGTGGTTTTTTTAGTCTTCTGGCCTGTGTTTTACACCGATACGACAGACGCGTGGCAGTTATCTTCTAGAAAGAAACAGCTGTATATTGGTGCTGCTGGAATGATGGCTGAACTTGTTTTAGCTGTTTTCGCATCGTTTGCTTGGGTATTTTTACCAGATGGCGTTTTACGCAGTATTGCCTTTTTCATCGCAACAGTAGCTTGGGTGATGACACTTTTCATTAACTTGAACCCATTCTTGCGCTTCGATGGTTACTATCTTTTTTCTGACTTATTACAAGTAGACAATCTACAAAGCCGATCATTTGCTTTGGCACGATGGTGGCTGCGTGAAAAGACGTGTGGGTTTGGTGAAGATGCACCGTATCAATTTCCAAAGAAAAAAAGAAAGATTCTTATTGTTTATGCCTTTCTTACCTGGGGTTATCGCTTTCTTATCTTTACTGGTATTGCATTTATCCTTTACAACTTCTTCTTTAAATTACTCGCCTTTATTTTTATTGCGTTCATGATTGGTTCGATGATTATCAAGCCGATTCTCGATGAGGTTGGTGAATACTGGAAAAGACGCGATAAGATTAAACTAAACCGAAAATTTATAACCACGATGACAGTACTTATATTTACTGTTCTATTGTTGAGTGTGCCTTGGTATGGTCATATCAACGCACCGGCGACACTCGAGTATCGGGCTTATACGCGTCTGTACGCACCGAGTGCTGGTAAGATTCAGACGGTACATGTCAAACAAGGTGTGAAAGTTAAAAAGGGACAATTATTATTTACGCTTGATTCACCTGAGATTGATTACAAACTTGCTAAGGCAAAAAGTGATGTCGAGATTGTCCGTAAGCGTTTGCTCAAAGAAAGCAAAGAATCAGAAGAGCTTGGCTACCGTCAGGCGGGCGCACAAGATCTTAATGAAAAACTGCAAGCCTATCGCAATCTTCTTGAGGAACGTGAACGTCTGGCAATCCGTGCACCGTTTGCTGGTACTATAACTGCGATTCCCGATATGATAAGAACGGGACATTGGGTAGCCGAAGATACATTCTTAGGTGAGCTCGTGATGGCACGCGAGCCCATTATTCAAGCCTATATCCCCGAACAAGATTTATTACGCGCACAAAAAGGTGATGTCTCGCTTTTCTATTCCGATGCGCCAGGGTATCCCTCGATACGGGCTACGATACAAGACATCGATACGGTGAGTACTCAGAAGTTAACCGCACCATACCATGCTTCAACCTTCGGCGGTGATTTACCCGTCAACGAGGATAAAGATGGCAACATGGTGCTCACTGCGTCGCGCTATAGGGTATTACTGAAGCCTGAAGATGTGCCTCAAGTAATGCAACACGTTATGCGTGGTCATGTGGTCATCCGTGGCCAAGCACGAAGCTTCTTATACCGAGCCTGGGTTGCGGTCAGTGGTGTACTGGTACGAGAGAGCAACTTCTAATTAATTTGGTTATATTGCAAAAGTGTTCTACTATACGTTTTTAAACCCAGCATCGAATATTGCGATGCTGGGTTTTCAGATGAGAATTATAACCTTTGTGATTCAACTAAATCAGCAAATGCGTCAGCTATATTATGACGTTGGTCTTTGAACATATTGTGCTCGCGGGCCAATTGGTCACTGAATGAGAGTTTCTTCATTTCAGTCATTGATTCGTCATTTTGTGCCTGTTCATCATCTGTGTCATCAGCTGGCAGAGGTTCACCATGTTCTAGTCTTAGGAACTCGTCTCTGATTTCTTGGTCGACACCAAAGCCATCAGGTTGGAGATGTAAATGATAAATGAAAGGATCTGCGTAGACGTGATCATGTAGGTAAAACGCCGTGAAGTGTGAATCGAGTAGGTCGTTATCATAAACATGATCATCGTGTGATACTTCGTAAGCAGTCCATACCGCGTAACGTAAGAGTGTCAAGTTAAGTCTATCACCCAGGAATTGGTCATTAACATCAACTGGGTAGGGTTGTGGGTACAACTCTGGATTCCATTGACCGAAGTCAGCAGTGAAGTAAGCTTCTGCACGACCACCCTGTAAGTTTGCGGAAGTTTCCATCGTTTCGAGTGAGATGAGGCGACCATGGAGGAAGTTATCGCGCTCAATCATTTCTTCTTCTTCTTCGAGCTCATCGGTACCCCAAAGTGGTATAAAGCCAATATCGCTCACCACGATGAGCCAGCTATCGACATCACTTACTTGGTCACAGTTAATATCTTTACCTGTTACTGTCGCCGTGTTGAGAATGATAAATGGTGTGTCGTTAGTGACAGTGAGTGTTGCGCGGTACAGCCACACTTCACCGGCTTCTAAGATCGCGTCACCATCATCACCGCCGATGAACACAGGCGTAACACCAGGGAAGTCATCAACGAGCTGTACGTTTGTGATATCTGAGCCATCACCGTTGATTAAGTCGTGCTCTACTTCGTAGAGATACACGATGGTGTCACCTACATTTGCTATGAAAGCAACGTTACCATCGATGTAACCTGTCTTAGTGAGCATAATCTCTGGTTTGAAATCTATTGTAATCTTATAGCTATCCTCATCGAAGACAGGCTCGCCATTCTTATCATCACCAGTGACCGTCACAGTATTCATGAGACACTCGAGTGTATCGAGATCAACAGTGTAGAAGGCTTCGTAAATCCATGTTTCGTTGGCTTCGAGGATACCGTCACCATCGTCACCGGAGACAAACATGATTGGACCAAGCCCTGGTAGTGGGTCAGTGACCATGACGTTAAAGATGTCCGAGCCATCGCCATTGACTAAGTCTTGCGAGACCGAAAATTGATATTTGATAACATCGCCAACTTCGGCTTCAGTTACAGGTTGATCATTGATTAAGCCGACTTTCTCGATGACGATTTCAGGTTTGAAATCGATAACAATCTTATAATCGTCTTCATCGGAGACTGGATCACCGTTCTTATCGTTACCGGTCACACCCGCAATATTCATGAGACACTCAGGCGTATCGATGTCTACAGTGTAGAAGGCTTCGTAAATCCATGTTTCGTTGGCTTCAAGGATACCGTCACCATCGTCACCGGAGACAAACATGATTGGACCAAGCCCTGGTAGTGGGTCAGTGACCATGACGTTAAAGATGTCAGAGCCGTCACCATTAACGAGATCTTGTGACACCGAGAATTGATATTTA
>Ga0180433_10000845_pt1 | contig 52141 bp, 42 predicted proteins | sample SS_ome_8_FD_132980 | JGI IMG/M metagenome (GOLD analysis project Ga0180433, IMG submission 132980) | Hypersaline lake sediment archaeal communities from the Salton Sea, California, USA - SS_1_D_1 metaG | ecosystem: Environmental > Aquatic > Non-marine Saline and Alkaline > Hypersaline >...
CTGTCGGCTGAATATATGCCGGTATTCACTGTCGTTGGCAATGGAGGTGATCACCGAGAGGTCCGCGGCCAGGGATAGGGCGGGGAGGGCGATCCGGTCCCGGTAAAACCGGTTGACCAGTTCAGCGGCGAAATGTGCTGCCTGGGCGGCGGAACCGCCGTTGCCACAGACCAGGACCTTTCCCCCCCGGACCAGGGTTTCTTTGAGGATCCCGGTGGCCCGGCTGATTGCTTCCAGCAACGGAGATGATTCCCGGAGAAGGTCTTTAAAAAACCGGATGCGGGTTTGTACCTTGTGGATCATACCGTTTTCAGGAGGCTTCATAGAAAAAAATTATATCATATTTCACCGGCTTTTGGTATCATCCCCGGGGCCGGTTCCCGGCGGATTCGGGCATTTGCTCCAGCAGCTCTGCGAACTCCGGCAGGCAGCGGAGAGTTTCAAAGTCGGGATTCTTTTCCAGGTGAGAACGGTCGGTGAATCCCTGCCGGATCGCTTCCCGCAGGTACCCCAGGGCTTCCGGGGACCGCCCCAGCCGGGCCGAAGCGGCGGCCATTCGGTAATAGTCCGGGTAGCCCAGATCCCCGCATTTCTCCACGATGTCATAGAACAGCAGGGCGTGGGCAAACCGATTCTCCCCCAGGGATTGACCGGCGGCCAGTCGCCCAAGGTGGGAAAATTCACTCAATACCCGGATGGCCAGATACCGCTCCAGCAGATTATCCGACCGGTGAAGCCGCATCAGGGAGGCAAAGCGGATCTGCTCCCAGATGACTTCCGGATGGGCGAAGGGAGGGTTGACCTGATCGATTCCCCGCAACACCGATCGGAAACGGGACAGGTATTCCACCTCTTGCCGGAATCTCTTCTCTTCCTCTGCCCGGGAGTCGGGGCAGGCAGGGGTTTCCTTCACTTTTCGGGCCTGGTTTTCCAGCGCGCGGGTATCGGTAACCCGGCTGAACACGCGGGCGATGAATCCGTAATAGTCTGCAGTATAATACACCAGATCCCAGCTTTCGAATATCCGGCCCTGATCCAGGGAATCCCGGTAGACCTCTTCCCAGGGCCCGGGGGAACCGGGATCCCCCAGAATCTGCAGCCAGCTGAGAAGCCGCCGGCAATGGGCCTTTTGGGGCCATTCATGTCCTTGCAGGGTCTGGTAGAAAAAGCAGTCACAACCGCTTTTTTTCAAGGTCTGCTGGAGAAAGAAATGCTCCTTTCGATTGAAATCAGCCAGGCCGGTCACGCCCAGGTAAAAGGTGTCCTTCAATTCCGCGGGATCGAGTCCCCGGGGCAGTCCGGCTCCGCAGGCGATGATTCCCCGTACCGGGTGGTGCACCACCTTGGAAAAAAGAGCGGCCGCCCGGGCCCCTCCGGAAAATCCCGCGACATAGATGCGGCCCCGGTCCAGGGGAAACCGTTGCCTCAGGTCAGTCCATACGGCGGTCATGGCCTCAAAGACCGGTTCCCAGGGGCCGTTACGGGCACGGGAGGGACAGGCCAGGATCCATCCATTATCGCCGGCGGCCTGTTGAAAGCGATCCAGAGGCAGGGTGGTCCGGCCCCCGGGATCAAAGGCGATCAACAGGGGATAGGTTTTTTCAGGCGTATAGCCTGGAGGGACAAACAGTCCGTATTCCTGGCCGGGATCGGCCCGGCAGGCCATCGCAGGGTAGATCCGGCCCGGGATGAGATCCGTGTTTCCCCTCAGCGGGGTGAGAAATAACAGCAGTACCGTCAGAAGCGGGACCGGCCCGGCGGCAGGAGATTTCCGATTGGCAAACACCCGCCAGTATAGCATGCTGGCGATCGTCCTGCAATGGGACCGGGTCTGATTATTCTGTCAAAGAGATATGCTGGATGTGGGAGAGACCCCAGATGTTGCGGTCCACGAAGTAGTCGGCGACACAGGCGAGCCTCAGGTCCCTAATTTCACCCCGGGGGCCACGGTCAACGGTCAAAAGCATTTTGCACCCGTCCTCTGTCTCAAATATCTCCCGCCAGCTGAGGAGGGAACGGTATCCGTCACAGGCCGCGAAGAGAAAGAAATCATCAGGCTGCGAATGTGGAAACAGCCGGGTGATGACCGCCCGCAGGGGGTAGCCGCGGGTGCTTTCCAGGCCGGTGGACTTGATTCCCCGGCCATGGCCGGTGCGAAACCAGCCTTCCAGGATGACAAGGGGGAGACCATTCAGGGAGGCCGGTTCTTTTACACCCTTCTCGATGGTCCAGAGAGCCCGGCTGGCGCATTTTTTTCCTTTCTTTTGGGGCGGGAGCAGATTCCCGGCCGTCGCCGGCCGGATGAACTTCACTGCCACCACATCGTCCAGGTAACGGCTGTCCGTCCGGTCTCTCGGGCAGATCAGCCGCAATCCGGACACATTCGCCCGGTGCCGGTTTTTGGTGTAGGATTGGGGATCGATGGCGGGCAGCAGCTGTCGGCGATGGTAGGCCAGGGTGACCGGGTGGCGGTCATCGGTGAGGATCAGTTCGCAGTAGCTGAATCGGGATTCCCGGCCGCTGCGGGAGACAAAGGAAACCACCAGGTCCAGGGGCCGGTCGAAGGGGGCCTGGGGAGGGATTCGGGGAGCGATCCCCTCCAGTATGTGCAGGACCGGGATCCCCTGGTAGATGTAGGTTCCCATGATTTCTCCGGTGGTATTCACCTCCCGGGTGCGGATGCGGACGGCGGCCAACCGGGCCAGGTCAGGGCCGGTCATCACATACTCCCGGGCCACTTCTCCCCGGAAAGAAAGTCGAATATTTCCCGGAACCGAAACGGCCAGGGCCCGGGGTGTGGCCTGGCTGAAGGCATCCGGTTTTTCACCGGGTGGAACCGGAGTTGCGGTAAGGACCGCGATGGTCAGTCCCAGGGTGAGGCCGATGGCGAATGTGATTCGGGTGCGCATGGTGTTCTCTCTTGGCCTTCCCGGCCTACTGGATCCGCAGGTTTACACCGATGCTGATCCGGCGATCGGTGGCCGGGAATCCCGGTTCCGAGAAGTAAACCGCATCCAGGGCATTGGATATCTTCAGGTATACGCTGTGGTTGCCGATAGATTTTTCCAGGGTGGCGTTGAGCAGAAAATATGAGGGAATGGTCAGCTGATCGAAGGGGGGTTCCTTGCCCATCCGGGCATAGGAATCCGATACCCCTTTGCCCCAGATGGAGAGGGAGAATCCCTCGATCTTTCCCACCGTTACAAAGATCGAGACCTGGTGCCGGGGAGTATAATCGAGAGGCATGGCCAGATCTGCTTCCTCGGAATCCAGGTAAGTATAGGCCGCCTGTATGTCCACCAGGTCAAACTGCTTGCCTGCCTGGATCTCGAATCCCCGGATGACCGCCTTGCCGATATTCTGATAATCCCGGTAGCCGTCCAGTCCGCGGTAGGACTGGATCATGTCGGTGAACACGTTGTGAAAAAGGGCGGCGGAAAGCGAGAAAATCCCATTGTAGCTGGCGCCCAGTTCCAGGGATTGTCCCACCTCATCCACCAGGTCCGGGTTACCGGAGGAGCTGCTGTACAGGGATTTCATGGAAGGGAAACGGGACTTGCGCGCGTAGGAGAGGTGCAGGTTGAGATGCTCACCGGGGAAAAACTTCAATCCGATAATGGGATTGATACTGGTCTTGGTCTCCCCGGTGTCTTTTTTCAGCAGGTCCAGGCTGATTCCCCCGATCACTTTGAGCTGGTCGGAAAGGGTGATATGGTCTTCGATACCCCAGGAGTAGATATCCCGCTGAAACCGTTCCCACTCCGCCCCGATATCGTCCTGGGTATTGACCCGGTTGAAGGCCGAATTGAAACTGAATTTCAGGGTGTTGCGGGGGAAAAGGGGGTATTCGCCCAGGGCGGATACACCCAGAGCGGAATTTTTATAGGTGGACTGCCAGCGAAGGGTCTCCATGTCACGGCCGCTGTAGTCATTCAGCACGTTGTAGTGATGGACCAGGTAACTGCGGAGTTTGATAAAACCTTTCCGGGCGAAGGGGACCAGCCCCCCCACGTTCAGGTTCAACTTGTCCCAGTCCCGGAAGTACCAGTACCGTTGTTTGAAATAGTCAGTGGCCGGCGGGATCCGGTACTCGGAGTTGGTGTACTGGACTTCGGCCATCAGTTCGCTGCGGTCGGTGGGGGAGTAGTACAGCTTGGTGCTGATATGCCGGCGGTTGTGATCGGACCATTCCCGCAGGGTTTTGTTTCCCTGATTCTCCCAGTCGAATCCGTCGGAACGGTCCCAGGTGACACTGCTGTAGATGGAAAAATCCTTGAGACGATAGGCACCGCTGCCCGAAAGGAACCAGGTGTTGTTCTCGGAATAGTTGCAGTTGAGGTTGAAGAAGTTGAGGTAGGGCCGCCGGGTGATGATATCGATTACGCCACCCAGGGTATTGGGACCGTAAAGGACCGAGCTGGCTCCCTTCACCACCTTGATGGTCTCGATCCCGGTGGCGCTGATACTTTTCAGATCAAAGGAACCAAAGTAGGGTTCATAGATGGGAATGCCATCGACCATCAGGGTGATGCGGCTGCTGGCCAGTCCCCTGATATTCACATTGGCCTCCGCTTTCTGACCTTCGGAGACATGGACTCCGGCGCTGAGAGGGGCCACTTCAGCCAGGTCCCGGGCTTTGGACCGGTCGATGGTTTCCCGGGTAATGGCGGATACGGTGGAGATAGGTTGCTCGGCCGGGGCTTTGGCGGTGATCTGGATCTCCTCGATCAGCACCCGGGGTTTTTCTTCTGTTTCGTTTTTCTCTTCCTGACTGAACAGCAGACCGGTCATCAGCAGGATCACAACCGGGATTGAAAGAACAGCCAGGGATTTGGACTTGAAATTCATGTTTCCTCCTTTGCAAATTTTATACAACCAAACGGCAGGCCGGAAGGTTTCCCTTCGGACCCTATCGGTCATGGGGCATCGCCGCGCCGGGCCTTAGCTGCCATGACTCGGAGGTAGATGGCCAATATAGCACAGATGTCCCGGGAAAACAAGGTGGTAATGAAATTTTCCGGCGGATACGAACGCCGGAATCGGGGGGTTATAAACTGTACTGCAGGTTGGCGTAGAAAAGGTTGTTTTTGATGGCCGCCAGTCCGCCTACCATACTCTCATCCCGGACCACGTAGTTGGCCTGCAGCTTGAGGTGCGGTCCGGGGCGGTAATTGATGCCCAGGGTGAGGTTGGTGGTTCGTTTGACCGTGATCAATCCCCAGGCTCCCTGCTCGCGGTACTCGTCGAATCGGATAACCGGTTCGATGGTCTGGATCCGATACCCCATTTTCACCAGCAGTCCCCGGTATTCCAGGGGCGAACCGGCGATGGCGTAGCGGTTTTCCCCGAACAGGTATTCGATTCTGGCGTTGACGGCCTGCTTCCGGTAAAACCCGTGGATGCCGAAAGACTCGTTGGTGACGTCGTTTCGGGTATCCTTCCCCTGGAGAAAAAATCCGCCGAAACGGATTCCCTCCAGAACCGTGACCTCGATACGACCGGCGTATTGAATGGCGGTACCGCCGGTATAGGCGTGGTTTTTCACGGAGGGGTTGAACAGGGCCGCCGCATCGGGATTGAATACCATCAAAGCGTAGTAAATACGGTTTTCCATCAGGGCGCCATCGACCTGAATACCCACCGAGCGGTATTCATCCAGGCGGCTCAATTCCCCCCACCGCTGGATGATCATGGGCCGTTCCACGAAATCCAGTCGGCTGGAATCGGTCAGGCTTCCGGAAGGGGAACCGGGAACGGGGAATTTGCCGATGCTGAATTGCAACTGGGGGGCCAGTCTGAACGTAATCCGGGCGGCGGTAAGATTCGGATTCTCCCGGTCCCAACCGGCGGCCAGGTACCAGTCCACTGTGTTGCTGAAAGCGCCCTTTCCGTGGAATCTGACCCGGCGAAAGGTGAACCCCAGGGCCGGCGGGTTTCCATCGTTCTGCTGGCCATAGGAAAACCAGGTCTGTACGAATCCCCCGAACTGAACATCGTTTCCCGGAGTAACCAGACCGAGAAGGAGTAACAGGATGAATCCGGTGATGCGTTTCATTTTTCCTCCCTGTCCGAATTTTAGGGGAAGGAATATGAGAATGCAAATTCCCGGAATGGAAACAAGGGGATCAACGCAGGAATACCGGAACGAGGTAGAGGTAAAAGAGGGCCATGATGGCCAGAATGGAGAATAGGTTCAGCCAGATTCCGGCGCGGGCCATCTGGGGAATCTGGATATGTCCGCTGCCGAAAACGATGGCGTTGGGCGGGGTGGCCACGGGCAGGATGAAGGCGCAGGAGGCGGCGATGGTGGCCGGAATCAGGAGGGTAAGAGGAGACATTCCCAGCCCCACGGCCAGGGCACCGAGAACGGGAAGCAGCATGGCGGTGGTGGCGGTGTTAGAGGTCATTTCCGTGAGAAAAATCACCACGGTCACAATCGCCAGCAGGAATACGACCCGGGGGGTGTGGATGAAAAGACCCGCCTGCTTGCCAATCCATTCCGATAAGCCCGACACCTGAAAACCGTTGGCCAGGGAAAGTCCTCCGCCAAACAGGATCAGGATACCCCAGGGCAGTTTGCGGGCATGCTGCCAGTCCATGGTGAACTCTCCCCTGCGCCAGTTCACCGGAACGATAAACAGCAGCAGGGCGGAAAACATGGCAATGGACGGATCGGAAATGCCGGGGATGAATTGATCCAGGCCGGGTATGGTAAGAGAACCGATTTGTTTGGTGTTGCGAAATATCCAGGCCAGGGCCGTCAGCAGGAAGACTGCCAGGGTAATCCGTTCCCCCCGGTTCATCCTGCCCATACTTTGGATCTCGCGTCCGATCACATCCGGTTTTCCCGTGGTGGCGGTCCGGGGACAGGGATAAATCACCCGGGTCAGCCACAACCAGATCAGCGGAATCATGATCAGGGAAAAAGGTCCTCCGATGGCCAGCCACTCCAGAAAGCCGATGGTCTTGTTGTACAGTTTTTCCATGGTATTGGCCAGGACCAGGTTCGGAGGGGTACCGATCAGGGTGGCAATCCCGCCGATGGAGGCGGAGTACGCAATTCCCAGCATCAGGCTGATGGCAAAATGGTTGCTTTTGGATTTCCTGGAGCGGGGTGGAGGGGGGGCGAAAAAATCGATGACCGCCAATCCGATGGGAACCATCATGACGGTGGTGGCGGTATTGGACACCCACATGGAGAGAAATGCGGTGGCTGCCATGAATCCCAGAATGATTCCTGACGGCCGGGTTCCGGTCAATCGGATGATATTCAGGGCGATCCGCCGATGCAATCCCCAACGCTGCATGGACAGAGCCAGAATGAATCCCCCCATAAACAGAAAGATGAGATGGTTGGCATAGGGAGCAGCGGCCTGGCCGGAGGTGGTAATGCCCAACAGGGGAAAGAGGGCCAGGGGAAGCAGGGCGGTGACGGCGATGTGTAAAGCTTCGGTGATCCACCAGATGGCCATGAGCATTGCCACGGATGCGGTATTCAAGCTTTCCCGGGACATGCCCGGGGGAGGCGGCACCAACAGGAGAAGGACAAAAACCATCAGTCCCAGGAAAATTCCCAATCTTTTTTTCATAGGGGGACGGTGCTGTACATTAGTACATTCTTAGGATTTCCTGTCTTTGTTTCGGTGATAAAGGGGTCCTAGGCTATTTATACTCAGGTTGCTGTAAAGGTCAAGTTCAGCAATATCTTTGTATTTCATCCCAGCCCGTTCCTTCAGATACACCAGTAGTTCACCTCTGAACCGTTTTCCCAATTTGCTGCGGGGATCGATGTCTTCCATTTTGATATCGTTCTTCCTCTCGAATTCAAACAATACCTTTTCCAGTGGTTCAAAATACCGGTCGTCATGCCTCCGGCGCTGCTGGCTGAATCGTCCGCTGCGCCGGTTTGATTTTCGCATGACCCGGTTAACATGATTTTTGCTTCCGATAAATTTCCCCATATTCGACCGTACTATTGGCAACTGATCAAGATTAAAGCGCCTAACTAAGTGAGCCAGTTGTTCTTTTGAGCCTATTAATTCTTCGACATATTCGAAATCGATTGAGCCGGAGTCATTGTTGGAGAAATATAGGCCACCGCTTGACCATGGATAGTCATCGAAGGTGTTGCATAGTCCCTCTTTTACAGGGTTATTCAGGACGTAGGCCAGAGTCATCAGCAGATATTTTTCATCCTGGATTAACATGGATTTGAATCGTCCTTGAAATACCGATCCTTTCCCGCCGTGTAGTTTCCTGTACTGTTGACCGAATTGACCATTCAGTTGTTTGAAGAATTCTGATAACTTTTGGGAGGTGTTCTGCATTACCAGATGATAATGATTGTCCATTATGCAATAGGCAAGTATCCTTATCCTATAAAGGTTTTGAAGTTTGTCCATTAACTCTAAAAAGAAATTTTTGAGTGTATTTTCCTGAAAAATGGGTCGTCCTTCCAACCCCCGATTCATGGCGTGGTGAAACGCTCCCTGATATGTGACCCTTGCTCTCCTCATTTTGTTATTTTTACACAATTTAAGTACTGATGTACAGCACCGTCCCCAATTTTAAAAGTGCAGGATCCAGGAGTGCTGGATACGAAAATTGTGTTGTTGATCCAGGTGAATATAATCTGTAACCCAGTTGGAAAGTTCCAGTCCCGCCGAGAGATTCTCAGTCATTTTGGCCATCAAATTGCAGTGGTAGGTAACGTTGCGGGACCGACCGGTCAGGAAAAGGTCACCGTCCTCGGGGTCGTCCATCCCGTACCCCAGGTTCAGGGTCAGGCGGGGCGAGAGGGCGCCACGGGCGGATAGGAAGAATCCCCGGGACCGGATTTCCTTGGCGTAGAAGGGAGTAACCGATTGCTTGATGCCCCCCAGGTAGGTTCCCAGGTTCTGGCCGGTAAACACTTCCGCCAGCATCTGAAAGTGATCCGAAACGATGAGGGACAGGTCGATGTTGAGGGAACGGGTGGTGTATGAGATGGTGCCCCGGCTTTTGCCGGTGTGACCGCTGATGCCGATCTGAAAGTTGGTTTTCTCTCCCAGGGGAAACCGGCCGGCAATCCGGCCCTGCAGCGTGGGGAATCCAGCTGCTGTTCCGTCATCCAGCCCGTCTTCATCCAGGTCTCCGGAGATGGTACGAAACAAACCGGCCTGCAGGATCAGACGGCTTTTTCCCAGGGAAATCACTTCTTCCACCCGCAGTTGGGGACGGCGGTATCCGATGTTGCCGGCCCCCCAGAGGACCGGATAATTCAGGGTAAAGGGATTAAGGGGGGCGATCAGATCCCAGTATTGTCCGGCGATGAGGGTAAATGAACCGTCGGTGATGCGGATATAGGCATGACGCATGAAATTGAAGGCCTGGTTTTCATTTCCGCCCCCGTAAAAATCGATCTCCACCTTGCCGCTGACAGCGAATTTACCGAATCCGGGGGTTCTGATATCCAGGCCGATGCGGGTCTGGTTGGCGGTCAGGTGGAATACCCCTCGCTCACTGACCGGTTCCCGGGCCCAGAGGGCATAGTTGCCCGGATAGGACAATCCGGTTTCATAGATGAGGTCAAATTTCAGGTATCCATAGGGAGTGACGCCGAAGGGTTCCGGTTTTTCAGCAGCTGGCAGTACGCCCGAAAGGATCCAGACGACGACGATCATCAGCAGAATCGGTTTTTTCATCCTGGGCTTATCCTCTGGTTCATTGCCAAATGTATCAGACTTTGCAATAGAAATCAATAGCGGGACCTGCCGTTGCGGGCTTGCACTGCCGGGTGTCATGTGGTAAAGTGGATCGGGAAAATGCCAGCGAAAGATATCCCCCGTCGCCGGGGGCGGGAAGGGATCCAGAGGCTGCCCCTGAACTGTCTCAGGGTAAAAAGGGATCTGCAACTGGCCTTTCCGGTCACCAGAGAGCGGTTCGAGCACTTCCGGAAAGTGCTGGCTCCCCTGCCCCTGATCATTACCAACCTGGACTACGAGATCGTCTTTGGGATGGAATCCTATGAGGCCCTGCGAAAAGGGCCCGAGATTCCTTCCCGGATTCGGGTGCTGTGCCTGGATATCGCCGATCCCGAGGCCCTGCTGCTCAACTTCAACCTGACCCACCGCCTGGCGGGAGTGAATCTCCATGAAAAACTGGTTTTCCTCCAAAAAATACGGAAATACCTGAACCCGGAAGAAATCCGGGAAGGGGCCCCGGGGCTGGATATTCCTATCAATGCCCGGCTGGTTTCGCAGCTGGATCGTCTGACTTCCGGCCCTTTCAAAGTGGCCCTTGCCGGCGGAAGGGTAACACTGAAAACCGCTGTTTCCCTCAGCGTCCTGCCGGTGGCGGATGCCCGGATTCTGTTGGCTTTTTTTACCGATTTTCCCTTCAGTCACAGCTACCAGCGCAAAATCGTGGAAATAATGGAGGAACTGAAATTTACCTACAAAAGCCCTGTCCGCCGCATCCTGAAGAAGGCAGGGATCAGCACCAGAAATCGCGATTCACTCTCTCCTGAAAAGGTATTTCAACGCCTTTACGCACTGCGCTATCCCCGGGTCACCCGGCGGGAGCAGGCCTTCCAAAAAGAGATCAAAAAATTTTCCCTGCCGGAGAATATCCGGGTCAGCCATCCGGATTTTTTCGAGAAAAATCACCTGGATGTCCATATCCGGGTTTCGGACGGCAAGGCCCTGGCCGAATTGCTGAGAAAGCTGCGATTTTAGCCGGATTCTTGCCGCCTATCGGCTTTTTTTTCTGGAATATCAACCCTTTGAATGGTTAGGGACGGGTTAACAAAATTATTTTTTTCCTTTTATTTCCTTGACAATTTATTTTGTTATTTATAATATAAAAATGGGTAAAAATGGGAAAAAGTGGGAATAATGTAAGATTTCGGGGTCGGTTTGACGTAAAAGTCGACAGCCGGGGTCGTATCCGCATCTCTTCGAGATTCTTGAATATCTTTGAAGAAGGCCATGGCAAGGAGATCTACATTACCTCCCTGAACGGGGACCACGCCCTGATTTATCCCCTGACCGAGTGGGAAAATATCGAACAGAAACTGGAAAATGTAAAGATGAACCCCCTCATTCAGGAGTACATCAGCCGCACCAGTTTCTGGGGCCTGGAATCGGAGGTCGATGCCCGGGGCCGGGTTTTGCTCCCCAAAAACCTTCGTGTCGCGGCCAGGCTGGAGGATGCCATCTTCATCCTGGGAGCCCGGGACCATCTGGAAGTCTGGAATAACGAGTTGTACAACGAACGCTTTCTGAAGGGCGAGTGGAATATCGAAAAACAGGCTGAAATTTCAAGGATCATCCATGAAAGCAGAACCTGATCATTACCCGGTGATGGCCTCTGAGGTCCGGGATTTTTTTTTAAACCACGATCTGGAACTGCTGGTGGACTGCACCCTGGGGATGGGAGGGCACGTCCGGGCGGTGCTGAAGGACCGGGGGAAACGCAACATCCGGGTGATTGCCTGTGACTGCGACCCGGAAAGCCTGCAAAAAGCCCGGCAAAATCTGGCGGAATTCTCAGAATTCATCGAATACCATCGCCTGAATTATACACGGCTCTTTAAGCGGGCCCGTCTTTTTTCCCGGAAACGGGGCCTTCTTCTGGTGGATCAGGGATTGTCCCGCTACCAGATCAAGGATCAGCGTCGGGGGTTTTCCCATTCCATCGATTCCGGGCTGGATATGCGCAGGGATCCGGACGGGACTCTCACGGCCGGGGAAGTGATCAACCGCTACAGCTTTAACCAGTTGAGGGATGTTTTTATGCGATACGGCGAGATAAAAAACACCGACCGGCTGGTCCAGCGAATTGTGGAAAGACGTCTGAACGGTGGAATTTCCACCACCGGTCAGTTGACCGCGATCGTCGAAGAAGTTTCCCGGTGGCGTCCGACTCCGGGAAAACTGCATCCGGCGGCCCGGGTTTACCAGGCCCTCCGGATTCTGGTCAACAACGAGTTGGGAGACCTGGAAGAATTTCTGGACCGGGTGACCGGTCTGCAACCGGGAATGGCAGTGGTGATTCTCACCTACCATTCCCTGGAAGATCGGCTGGTAAAACGGAAGTTTCAGGATTACGAGGGACGGGGAAAGCTGCGGATCATTCCTCCTTTTCCCCGTTTTCCCCGTCCCGACGAGATTGCCCAGAACCCGCCCTCCCGATCGGTGCGGTTCAGAGCGGGGGTGAGGATATGAACCGAAGCCGAACCATCGGTCCCCTGGTGGTCATTCTGCTGATCTTCCTGGTGCTCTTCCTCTATCTGATCATGAATCTCAAGAGTCGGAATTACGGTTACGAGGTGGAACGGCTTACCCGTATCAAAGAGAAATACCAGCTGGAACTGGACAAGCTGCTGGTAAACCGGGAGCGTCTGTTGAACCTGGAGCGGGTGGAACGAATTGTGACCGGCCAACTCAATTACCAGGTGGCCACCCCGGAACAGATATTGAAACTGGTGATCAAATGAACATCGGCAAAACCAGTCTGAGGCGGGTGGGACTGGTCAGTTTTTTACTCTGCGGCTGGGTCTTTTATATCGCGGTGACCCTGGTAAAGGTGCAAATCCTCAATTACGAAAAATTCAAGGAGAAAATCAAGTCCCAGCGCAACCGTATTGTGACCTTCCATCCCAAACGGGGTACCATTTACGACGCCCGGGGAAGAATACTCGCCATCTCCCTGGAGACCCGCTCCGCTTTTATCCACAATGCCCATTTGGAACCCCGACGGGCCCTGGAGATCGTCCGGCAGGCAAAAAATCGCCTGGGTCTTTCCAACAGCAGATGTGCCCGAATCCACAAGTATATCCGCCGGGGAGACAGCTTCATCTGGCTGCTTCGCAAGTTGTCCGATCACGAGTATCAGGAACTGTCGGAATTACAGGCGGAGGTGAATCGGGATCTCGGCCCAGGGGCGGAGGGATGCCGAATTGATTTTGTGGAAAAGGATGAGTACCGGCGGGTGTACCCCCGGGGCTCTCTCCTGGCCCATGTACTGGGGGGGGTGGGGATCGATGAACAGGGGCTGGCCGGATTTGAATATGCCCAGGACGAGAAGATAAAGGGAAAAGGGGGCAAGAAATTAATCATGGTGGATGCCAAGAACCGTCCCTTCGAGAACCGGTTTCTGGAAGCGCCGGTTTTTGGTCAGGATTATTACCTTACAGTGGATCTCACCATTCAGTATTTTGTGGAGAAGGAACTGCGCCGGGGAATGTTGGAAAACCAGGCGCGGGCGGCCACCGCCATCGTGATGGAATCCCGGACCGGAGATATCCTGGCCATGGCCAACCTCCCCACCTACGACCCGGCCCGGATCAGCGAAACGCCCCTCTCGGTGGTCCGCAACAACGCCATTCAGTTTGTTTACGAGCCCGGGTCCACCTTTAAAGTAATTCTGGGCGCCCTGGCCCTGAAAAACAAAATTACCTCTCCCGCCGAAAAGGTCTACTGCCATAACGGAAGCCTGGTAATCCAGGGGGAAACGATCCACGATCACCACTCTTTCGGCACCATGACCTTCGAGGAGGTCATCATCAATTCCAGCAACATCGGAGCTGCCAAAGTGGGCATGCGCTTTGACCGGGAACAGTTCTTCCAGGGAATTAGGGAGTTCGGCCTGGGGGAGCGGCCCTTCATTCAGCTGCCCGGCAAGGAGATGGGGCTGCTGAAAGAACCCCGATACTGGTCCAGCGTTTCCCCGGGATTCATCTCCCACGGATACGAGATTGCGGTAACGCCTCTGCAGCTGCTCAAGGCGGTGAACGTGATCGCCGCGGGAGGGATTCGAATCGCTCCCAATATCATCCAGCGTCCTCGCGACGAACAGGTGCGAAGCCGTTCCCGGGTCATTTCAGCGCGGGTCTGCGAGCGGATGACCGATATCCTGAAAAAGGTGGTAAAAGAAGGGACCGGCCAGCAGGCCGGAATCCGCGGGCTGGCCATCGCCGGCAAGACCGGTACCGCCAAGAAGAACGTGGATGGAAAATACGTGGATCAGTACATCGCCTCTTTCGTGGGATTTTTTCCGGCGGAAGATCCCCAAGTCACGATGATCGTACTTTTCGATCAGCCCCGGGGAAATTTCTACGGAGGGGACGTGGCAGCCCCGGTGTTCAAACGGATCTGTGAGCGGCTGATCATTTACCGGAATATTCTGCCGGCCCAGAACCGGCGGGAGGTGATCCTTTAAAATGAGACGGCTGCGCGACCTGATCCGGGGAGTCCCACTACGGAGCCACCGGGGGGATCTGGAAAGACCGGTCAGCGGAGTGGCCCATGACTCTCGCCGGGTGCGTCCCGGCGACTGTTTTGTGGCGATACGAGGCTTTAAAAGCGACGGAAACCGGCATATTTCCCAGGCCCTGGAAAAGGGGGCGGCGGCGGTGGTTTCCACCGGCCTGCCGATGGAGAAGGATCCGGCGGTGCCGTGGCTGCAGGTAGAAAATGACCGCCAGGCCCTCAGCCGCCTCAGCGCCAATTTCTACGGACTGACGGAGATGAACATGACGGTGATCGGTGTCACCGGGACCAACGGTAAAACCACCGTGGCCTCCCTCTTACAGGCCATCATCCAGCAGGGAGAAGAATGCGGAATGGTGGGCACCTTGGGCAAAGCGGTCGACGGGGAAAAAGAAAAAACCAGCCTGACCACTCCGGAATCGGTGGAAATAGCGGAATTTATGCATCGGTTGAGTACCCGGGGCTGCCGGTACCTGGTGATGGAAGTATCCTCTGTGGCCCTCGAGCTGGACCGGGTCGCCTCGGTTCCCTTTACCCAGGCTGTTTTTACCAATTTTTCCGGGGACCATCTGGATTTTCACGGTGACCTGGAATCGTACTTTCAGGCCAAGCGGAAACTTTTTCAGGCCCTGCTTTCCGAGGGGACGGCGGTGGTAAACCTCGATGATCCCCGGGGGAAAAAGCTGGCGGGGGAATTGCAGGGCCGGGTGATTACCTACGGATTTGACCCCGGTGCGGATGTTCATCCCCTCGATCATTTTCTGGATCTGTCAGGGATACGGGCCCGGATCCACACTCCCGCAGGAATCCTGCATCTGCAGAGCCCCCTGCTCGGACGAACCAACCTTTCCAACCTCCTGGCGGCGGTGGCGTCGGCTGTCGATCTTTCCCTGCCCCGGTCTCAGGTGGAGCAGGGGGTCGCGGCTTTGGCCCCACCCCGGGGACGGCTGGACCTGATCCACAACGGACGTTACCGGGTCCTGCTTGATTTTGCCCATACCGATGCGGCCCTGGAGGCAACCCTCCGATCCCTGGTGGAGATCAAGGGAAAGGGGAGACTGGTGCTGGTATTCGGAGCCGGCGGAGATCGGGACCGGACCAAACGTCCCCGCATGGGTCGGGAGGCCTCCCGGTATGCCGACCATGTGATCCTGACCAATGACAATCCCCGAAGCGAGGATCCCGAAACCATTGCCCGGGAGGTGGCGGAAGGATTTTCTCCCGGTTTTTCCGGGTATGAACTGGAGCTGGACCGGCGGCGGGCCATCGAAAAGGCCCTCGACCGGGCCCGTCCGGGGGATATCGTGCTGATCGCCGGCAAAGGGCACGAAGACTACCAGATCTTTGGCAATCATACCATTCATTTTGATGATGCCCGGGTGGTCCGGGAATACCTGGAGGGAGAAAGTGGCTGAATTCCGGCTGTCGGAGGTTGCCCGCCTGATGGACGGTGAGCTGCAGTATTTTCGGGAAGATTTCACGATACGTCATTACGGCTTCGATTCCCGATGCCTGGCGGATTCCCAGGCCCTGTTCTTTGCTCTCCGATCCCGGCGGGCGGACGGCCACGGTTACGTACAGGACCTTTCCGGCCGGAAGCAGACGGCGGCCGTGGTGAACCGGGAATATTCCGAAACCGGATCCGACATCCCCCTGATCCGGGTTTCGGACCCCCTGGCTGCGGCCCAGAAGTTCGCCGCCCGGATCCGCTGCAATTTCTCGGACATCACCTACATCGGGATTACCGGCAGTATCGGGAAAACCACCACCAAGGAATTCTGCCATCAGATTCTGTCCGGCAAATTCAGGGTTTTCAGATCTCCCTCCAACTGGAACAACTGGATCGGTTTGCCCTTCTCCCTGATGATGATGGAGGGAAACGAGGATTATGCGGTTTTCGAACTGGCCATGAGTTCGCCGGGTTTGGGGGAGATCGATCGGCTGTCCGCGATCCTGCGCCCGGACATCGCCCTGGTTTTGAATGTCTATCCGGTTCACCTGGAATATTTAAGAAACCTGGAAAATATCGCCCGGGCCAAGATGGAGATCTTCAATCACCAGGCCGAGGAGGGAACGGGATTCATCAACGGCGACCAGGAGCTTCTGGTAAAAATGGCCCGCCGCCGAAAACAGAAATTCACCTGCTTTGGAGAGACGGCCCGATCCAACCAGGTGTTTCTCAAAGAAGTGGTGCGGGAACCGGGGGGCTACGCTTTTACGGTGGATTATTCGGGCTCCCCGGTACGGTACCACTGCGGCCTGACCAACCGGATCCAGATTGACAACCTGTTTGCCGCGGTGATGGTGGCGACCCACCAAAACATGCCACCGGCGGATATTCAGCAGGCCATTGGGCGGATACGGTCGGTGGAGAAGAGGGGAACCCTGGGCCGGCGGGGTGGCTGGATCGTGATCGATGAGAGTTACAATTCCAATCCCCGGGCCCTGGAGCGAAACCTGCACTGGGTTGTGGATGAATACCCGGAGGTAAAGAAAGCGGCGGTTCTGGGAGACATGCTGGAACTGGGAGAAGAGGAAAACCGGTATCACCTGGAGGCCGGTCGAACCCTGGCTTCCTTGAACTATGACCGTCTGGTGGTAGTGGGACCCCGGGCCCGGGCAATCCTGGAAGGCGCTCTGGCCGGAGGGTTCGACGGGAGTCGGGCCGCGGCCTTCGAGGATGCCCGCCAGGCGGGGCGCTATCTGGTTTCAACCCTGGATCCGGGTGAACCCTGGGTCATCCTTCTGAAGGGATCCCGGGGGATGAAGATGGAACGGGCGGTAGAGGAGCTTTTGCGTGACTAAGCTGGGGATCGTGGGGTACGGCAGAACCGGGCAGGCCCTGTTGCGATATGCCCGCCGGCAGCCGGAGATCGAAAAGATCCTGGTGTTCGACGATCACTCCCGTCTCCCCGGTGCCGGCAAAAAAGAAGGATCGGAGCCCCGGATTGGATTTTTAACCGGGAACCGGCATTTTTCCCGGCTCTCGGATATGGATACCGTGGTGCTCAGTCCGGGAGTCAACGGTCAGACTCCCAGGTTTGCGGCTCTTAAAGAGCAGGGGGTCCAGGTGCTCTCGGAGCTGGAATATGGATACCGGTTGTCCAAGGCACCCTTTATCGCGGTCACCGGAACCAATGGCAAATCCACCACCACCGCCCTCATCCATCACTTTCTGGTGGCCGCCAAAATCCCCGCTGTTCTATGCGGGAATATCGGGGACCCGGTTATTGCCCGGGTCGACCAGCTGCGGGAAGGAAAAGTGGCGGTGGCGGAAGTATCGAGTTTCCAGCTGGAAGAGATCCGGGATTTCACTCCCCGGATCGCCCTGATCCTCAATCTCACCCCCGATCACCTGGACCGCTATGCCTCCATCGAGGATTATGCCCGGGCCAAGCTGAATATAGGTAAAAACCAGGCCCCGGGCGATTACCTGATCCTCAATCGTGAGGACCGGGTGCTGAAGCGGTATCGGTCCCGGATGGGCCGGGCCCGGAGGTTGTGGTTCGGCTGGTCAGATATCGGGGACGGTGAAGGAGTGGTCATCTTTGAGGAGGGTCTGAGGATTGTATTCGAGAGAAAGGAATATCCGGTGCGGACGGTCGGCAAAAAGGTGCTTGGCGTTCACAACCAGGAAAATATCGCCGCCGCGGTACTGGCGGCTTTCCTGATGGGGGTGAGCCCGGCCACCATGGAAATGGCCCTGTCGGATTTTTCCGGTCTGTCCCACCGCATGCAGCCGGCCGGGAAACTGGGCCCGGTGGTTTTTGTCAACGATTCCAAGGCCACCAATATCGATTCGGCGGTTAAATCCATCCGAAGCATATCCGGAGACCTGGTGGTGATCCTGGGGGGACGGGACAAGGAAGGAAAATTCTCTGAGTTGGTCGGGGTTCTCAAATCTCCCCGCTTACGGGGCATCCTGCTGCTGGGGGAAGCAGCCGAAAAGATCGCCGCTGCCCTGCATGTTCTGCAGGCCCGGTTGCAAAGGGTTTCGGACCTGAAGGAGGCGGTGACCCGGGGGTTTGCCCTGTTGAAAGATAAGGGCGGTACGGTTCTGCTGGCTCCTGCCTGTGCCAGTTTTGACCTGTTCGAGGATTTTGAGCATCGGGGTCGGGTATTCGAAAAAGAGGTAGAAAAGTTGATACAGGATCAGGCCCCGGGAGGCAGATCATGATCAAACGCCGGGGGATCGATAAGACCCTGCTGTTCACCACCCTGATCCTTTGCTTCATCGGCCTGATCATGGTGCTCAGTTCCACCATATTCATCGCCAAGGAGAAATACGACGACAACCTCTTTTTCTTCAAGAAACAGTTGTTATGGCTGGTTCTGGGTATGGTGATCTTCGCGGTCATCGTCAATTACAAGCGTCCCTTCTACAAGAAGAACAGTTTTGTCTACCTGGCCCTGCTGGGATCGATCCTGCTGCTGATTCTGGTTTTTTTCAGCGGGAAGGTCAACGATTCCTACCGCTGGATCCGCTTTCAGGGTTTTTCTCTGCAGCCATCGGAATTCGCCAAGATCGCGGTGATCCTCTACCTGGCCCTTGTTTTCAACCGTGAACCCCGGGAGATCAACGATATCAAACGATTGTTGATCAGCCTCTTCCCGGTGATGGTGATCGGCATCCTGCTCCTGATGGAGCCGGACCTGGGAAATTTTTTCCTGATCGTGACCATTACCGGGATATTCGTTTATTTTGCCGGTGTGAAGATCCGTTACCTGGCCCTGGGGATTCTGGGCATTACGCCCCTGTTGGCGATGATTTTTGTACTCAACCGGGACAAGCTGGAACGCATCCTGGCCCTGGTGGACCCGGAACGGTATGCCGATACCGTGACTTATCAGATGCTGCAGTCGGTATACGCCATCGGGTCTGGCGGCATTTTTGGCCTGGGGGCCGGGAATTCCACTCAGAAGTTGAGTTTTCTGCCCTATGCCTATTCGGATTTCATCTATTCCATTATCGGCGAAGAATTCGGTTTTGTGGGGGCCGTGACCGTGCTGCTGTTGTTTTTGGTTTTCTGGATCAAGGGACTGAGGATTGCCCGGTTTTCCGATGACCGGCAGACCTATCTTCTTCTCTGCGGTTTTACTTACATGATTTTCATTCAGGCGATCATCAATATATCGGTATCCCTGGGACTCTTGCCTACCAATGGCATCCCCCTGCCCTTCATCTCCTGCGGGGGAAGTTCGCTGATCGCCAGCCTGATCATGGCCGGAATCATCATCAACGTTTCCAAACATAGAAAACTGGTGTTTAAAAATGATTAAATACAGCGGAATCAAGCGGATCCATTTCATTGGAATCGGGGGTGCGGGCATGTCCGGGATCGCGGAAGTTCTGCATAACATGGGATTCCGGATATCCGGTTCGGATATCGCGGACAGTAGCAATGTCAAGGCCCTCAAGGCCCGGGGTATCACCGTCCACCTGGGGCACCACCCGGACCAGATCCGGGAGGTGGATACCGTGGTCTACTCCAGCGCGATTACCGATGCCAATCCGGAACTGGCGGCGGCCCGCCGGAAAAAGATTCCGGTCATCCCCCGGGCGGAGATGCTGGCCGAGCTGATGCGACTCAAATACGCCGTGGCGGTGGCCGGTACCCACGGAAAAACCACCACCACCTCCATGATTGCCACGGTGTTGACGGCGGCGGGAATGGATCCCACCTACGTGGTGGGTGGGAAGCTGAAGAGTGGGGAAAGCGGCGCCAAACTGGGCAAGGGAGATACCCTGGTGGCCGAGGCCGATGAATCCGACGGCAGCCTGCTGTCCCTGTATTCGACCGTGGCCGTGATCACCAACATTGAGGATGACCATCTCGACTACTACGGTGACCTTCGGCATCTGAAAGCGGCTTTTGTGCAATTCGCCAATAAGGTTCCATTCTACGGATGCGTAATCCTAAACCAGGATTGCAGCCGCTCGGTAAAGATCATTCCCCGGATCAACAAAAAGGTGATCACATTCGGCCTTTCTTCGAAAAGTGCCGTCCGGGCCGTCAACATCCGCCGGGAACTTTTCTCGGTGCAGTTCGAATTGATGTTCGAAGGCCGGCGGCTGGGCGCTGTGCGTCTGAATACGGGCGGCGACCATAATATTGTCAACGCATTGGCCTGCGGTGCGGCCTGCCTGTTTTTGGGGGTGTCCTTTGAACAGATCCGGGAGGGCCTGGACCGCTTTTATCTGCCCAAAAGGAGGTTCCAGATTCTATATTACGACCGGCAGAACCTGGTGGTGGACGATTACGCCCATCACCCCAGGGAAGTTTCCGTCACCGTCGATTTGATGCAGGGTGGCCAATTCAAGCGGATGATTACCGTTTTCCAGCCCCATCGGTACTCCCGGCTGAAACTGCTGATGGATGATTTTGCCCGGGAACTGGCGCGGACCGATATACTCGTAGTCTCCCGGATATATGCCGCCGGCCAGGAGCCGTTGCCCGGGATCAGCGGGAAAACGCTGGCCGACAAGGTGGCCGGACTGCAAAAAACCGTCGTCAAATACATACCCGAGTTTGAAGATATCCTTGCCTACCTGCACCGCATCAAAAAGAAAGGAGATGCCTTCCTGTTCTTATCGGCCGGGGACCTGACTGTCGCCGCCCATACCTTTGCCCGCAGACTGGAGGCGAACGGGAAATGAGAACCTCCGGAACCAAGGCAATGCCCACGGGAATTGAATTTCTCCGCCAGCGGAACAACCGCCATCTGAAGAGGGAGCGGAAAAAGCGGGTGCTGAAGATGAACGGTTTTTATTCCGCCCTGATCATCGCCCTGCTGATCAGTATCGGTTCGGCGGTGTATGCCTTTGGCGTTTTCATCTTCCGGTGGGAAAAATTGAATATCGATTCCTACAAGCTGATCAATCCCCCGGTGAACCATTACGACCAGGTCAGGGAAATTCTGCGGGATTTTCGGGGGAACCTGCTGGCGGTGAACCTGGAATCCCTGCGGGCGGCCCTCCAGGAGATCCGATCGGTCCGGGATGTGGCCATTTCCCGCAATCTTCCGGACAGTATCCACATACGGTTCCTCTTGAGGCAACCGGCTTTTCAGGGGCCGGCGGGGGAAGGATTCCGGGTCCTCAGCCGGGAGGGAATCGTCCTCGACGAAACCGACCGGCCGGTGGAAGGCCCCATCCCACTGAAAAACCTCCGGGACTGGTCCCCGGATCGCCTTGAGTACCTATACGGGCAGTTGCAGGATTTGCAGGATCGGATCGAATATGTGGACCACCACCCGGTGTACGGCACGGCGGTCAAGCTCAAGGGGCTGGATCCGGTGATTTACCCGGGTGAAGCAAACCTGTCGGCCCGGATTGGATTCTTTCTGCGAATCCGCGACCAGGTAATGGAAGATCCCCGGGCGGTCATCCGGGTGGACCTGAGGATTCCAAACCGGATTTATCTGGAATATGGAGAAAAGGAGCCAAGACCATGAGGAAAAACAATTATATCGCCGCGATCGATATCGGCACCAGCAAGATCTGTACCCTGATCGGACAGGTCAAGGAATACGACGACGGTGAAAACCTCAAGAAGGAACTGGAGATCATCGGATATGGCCTGGCCGGTTCCAGCGGGATCAAGCGGGGGGTAATCGTGGATATGAACGCCGCCGTCAATGACATCAAGAAATCGGTCCGGGACGCGGAGATTTCGGCGGGATACGAGATCGAATCGGTGTACATCAACATATCGGGCCGTCATATCCAGTCCATCAATGCCAAAGGCAGCGTCAATATCAGCGGGAAGAACCACCGCATTAACCCCGATGACATCGACCGGGCGGTAACCAACGGCAGTGAGATCATGCTGTCTGGAGACCGGGAGAAACTGCACGTCCTACCCCAGGAATATGTGGTGGACGATCAGGAAGAGATCGAGAATCCGATCGGGATGATCGGATCCATTCTGGAGTTGTACCTGTTGATTATCACTGTTTCCAAGGCCTCCATCGCCAACCTGCTCAGCTGCCTGAAAAGCGCCGGGCTGAATGTCAACAAGGTGGTACTTTCCCACATTGCCTCCGGCGATGCGGTTCTCACCAAATCTGAAAAAGACCTGGGAGTGGGGTTGATCGATATTGGTAAGGGAACCACCGATTTTGCCGTCTTTGAAAAAAAGGCGATGGTTTATTCCGGTTCCATCGGGGTGGGGGGGTTTAATTTCACCAACGACCTGGCCATCGGCATCCGGACACCCTATGAACAGGCGGAAAAGATCAAACGGAAATACGGGTGCGGAATTGATCCGGACCTGCAGAATCAGAATATCGAGATCTCTTCGATCAACGGCCGCAAGCGCCGGGTGATTTCCGCCACCCTGCTGTCGGAAATACTCCGGCCCCGGGCCGAAGAGATTTTTGAGATCATCAAGGACAAGGTCAGCCGCCAGGGGTTGATGGAGAAGATTAATTCCGGGTGGGTAATCACCGGTGGTTCTGCGGTACTCAAGGGGTTGCGGGAGATCGCCGATGAGGTTTTTGAGGCCCCGGTTCGCATTGCGGAACCCATCGGGGTGGGGGGGTTGATAGACAAGGTCAATACGCCGGATTTCGCCACCGCCATCGGATTGCTTAAATACGGTTTCAGGGACATGGAAGAAGGGGGGGGAACCACCCTCAAGTCCCGGAACGTGATCCTGCGGGCAGTGGACTTTATTAAAGATATATTCGGTTCATAAGGAGGTAACGATGAACGGGGAAATGAAGATAAGTTACGCCAGGGAACGGGAAAACAACGTGCGATTGAAGGTGATCGGGGTGGGCGGTTGCGGCGGCAATGCCATCAACCGCATGATCCGGGCCGGTGTCAAGGGGGTGGAGTTTTATGCCGTCAATACCGATGTCCAGGACCTTTCGGCCGTTCAGGCCCCGGCCATGACCCTTCAGATCGGTGAGAAGGTCACCCGGGGACTGGGGACCGGTTCCAACCATGAACTGGGGGTGGAAGCGGCCCTGGAGAACAATGAATCCATTATCGACATGCTGGACGGCGCCAACATGGTATTCATCACCGCCGGGATGGGGGGAGGAACCGGTACCGGGGCCTCCCAGGTCATCGCCAACCACGCATCCTCTTCGGGAATTCTCACGGTGGCGGTGGTCACCAAACCGTTCGAATTCGAAGGGGAATGCCGGATGAAGGTGGCTGACGAAGGGATCCGGTCCCTGATGGATATCGTGGATGCCCTGATCGTGGTGCCCAACGAGAAACTCTTTGAACTGGACGAAGACCTGACCCTGGAAAATGCTTACATCAAGGCGGACGAGGTGCTTTTGAAAGCGGTCAAGGGGATCTCCGATATCATCAACGATTCCGGCAAACAGAATGTGGATTTCGCCGATGTTCAGACCGCCATGAATGAGAAGGGCAAGGTGCTGATGGGGATCGGGGAAGCTGAAGGCGAAAACCGGGCCGAGGAAGCCACCAAACAGGCCCTCCGTTCGCCCCTGCTGGACAATATCTCCATCGACGGAGCCACGGGCATTCTCTACAACATCACCGCTTCTCCCGGCCTGGGTCTCAAGGAAGTCCGGATCATCGCCAATCTGATTCGGGAAAATGCCGCCCAGAATGCCAAGATCAAGTTCGGCGTGGTCACCGACCCGGACATGGGAGAACGGATCTCCATCACAATCATTGCCACCGGGTTTTCCCGTCCCCGGCAAAAAGTGCGCCCAAACGCCTTTTCCAACCAGAAACCGCTCAAGGAGCAGGTCCAGCGGGACAGCGAGAAACTGTCAAGCATGGACAGCATGCCCAAACGACCGTTGTTTGAACCGGCCCGGCTGAAGAGGCGCCAGGAATATGTCTTTGATGTGGAAAAAAAGCCCTTCAACATTTCAGAGATTTCCGACAGTTACGTCAATGAAAGCGGTACTCCCAATCTGGACACCAACCCGGACAGCGTGAGGGACGAAGAAGACGATTTTTTGGAAGTCCCGGTATTCAAGCGGCACAAGCTGACCGAGATGGACAAGAAGAGCGTCTCTCATGATTAAGGTTGACCTCCTGGTAAAGAACATCCGGGAAATCGTCAATCCCGCCGATGACCGGGTGGTGCGAGGCGGAAAATTGAACAGCCTGCGCGTTTCCCGGGGCGGCTGGCTGGGGGCTACCGGGGAAAGGATTTCCTTTATCGGCTCGGCCCGGGATTTTAAAAAACACTGTGTTCTCTCCGAAAAGGCGCTGGTAATCGACGGCAGCGATTATGTGGCCATGCCGGGACTGGTGGATCCCCACACCCATCTGCCCTTTGCCGGCACCCGTCAGGGGGAATTCAGGGAAAAACTCCAGGGGGTGGGGTACCAGGAGATAGCCCGTCGGGGCGGTGGTATCAGGGGTACGGTCCGGCAGACCCGGGATATATCGCTGGAGGACCTGGTCCACCAGTCGGAACAACGACTGCGGCGGATGCTGCTGGCCGGCACCACCACCGTGGAGGCCAAAAGTGGTTACGGGCTGGATCTGGAGTCGGAGCTCAAACAGCTGGAGGCCCTCCGCGCCCTGACCGCGATCCAGCCGGTGGATATCGTGCCTACCTTCATGGGTGCTCATGAAATCCCACCTGAGTTTCAGGGTCGGAATATGGATTTCATCCGCTACCTGGTTACCGAAGTATCCCCGGTGGTGAAGAAAAAAGGCCTGGCGGAGTTTGCTGATATATTCTGCGAGGAGGGGGTTTTCTCATACCCGGAGGCGGAATTTTACATCGATCGGCTGGTGGAACAGGGGTTTCGGATCAAGGTCCACGCAGATGAATTTATTTCCAACAACGCGGCCACCCTGGCGGTCCGCAAGGGGGCCGTTTCCACCGAACATTTGATTGCCATCACCGATGAAGAGATCGATGTGCTGGCCCCTTCGGACACGGCGGCCATCCTCCTGCCCGGGGTTTCCTTTTTCCTGAAGATGAAAAAATACGCCCCGGCCCGCAGCATCATCGATCGCAACGGGATCGTGGCCCTGGGCTCTGATTTTAATCCCGGAAGCTCCATGGTCTCCTCCCAGCTCCTGATTATGCAGCTGGGGATCTACCTGTTGAACATGACCATCGAGGAAAGCTTCAACGCCGTCACCATCAACGCCGCCTATTCCATCGACCGTCAGGACCGGGCGGGATCCCTGATGACCGGGAAAAAGATGGACCTGTTGCTGATGGACATTCCGGATTACACCTATATGGCCTACCATCTGGGGATCAACCCCGTTCATACGGTGATCAAATCCGGAGAGGTGGTTGTCAAGAACGGACGGATCGTTTAAAATAAGGACGGGCGGTCCGCTCCAATTCAATGCGGGAGGAGGAAGTGATCAGTGACAGAGTCAGAGAACCGGTAGTGGCCGGAATGTTTTACCCCGAAAACCCCAGGTCCCTGGAGGATCAACTGCGTATGATGATTCCCTCCCGGGAGGATCATCAGGAGGTGCTGGGGATCATCTGTCCCCATGCCGGGTATGTTTATTCGGGTTCCTGCGCCGGGAAGGTCTACGGACAGATCCGGGTTCCCCGGACCGCGGTGATCATGGGGGTGGCCCACGGACCGGTTTTTGAAAAGTTCGGCATTGAGGATGCGGACCGGTGGGATACTCCCTTCGGACCGGTGCCGGTGAACCGTGGAATGGCGGAAAACCTCCTGGAACGGGGCCGGGGCCTTTTCGAGATCCGGGCCGGTATCAACAGCAACGAACATTCCATCGAGGTACAGCTGCCCTTTCTGCGTTTTCTTAACGAGGAGGTGCAGATCGTGCCGATTCTGGTTTCCACCCACGATCTTGACCAGATCAAACAGGCGGCCCGGATCCTGGCCGGCGTAATTAAGGATTACCCCGCCCTGATGGTGGCCTCCACCGACATGAGCCATTATATCAGCGCCCAAAAGGCCGAGGAAAAGGATGCCCTGGCCATTAACGAGATCAAGGCTCTCAATCCCGACGGTCTGATGGAAGTGGTCACCCGCAATCGCATCTCCATGTGCGGGGTGGCCCCCACCACCCTGCTGATTACCGCCGCCCGGCAGATGGGAGCCCGCTCCAGCACCCTGGTCCATTATACCCATTCCGGCGAGGTCAGCGGGGATTTCGACCAGGTGGTTTCCTACGCCGGTTTCACCATACCCTGATCCCCTTGCCCTTCCATGGACCGACCACCGGTCTGAAATGATCATTTCAGACGAAAGAGGGGAACTTTCCAGCTATGATAGCACCGGTTTTGTGTCGAGGAGGTGTGTCATGAGAAAATATGCAGCTGTTCTTCTGATCCTGCTGCTGGCAGGCTGGGGATACGGGCAAGAAAGCGGTGAAGAAGAGATTCCGGTGACCGCCGGGGAGACCCTGCGGGTAAACCTGGATACCGGCGGCTCTCTCGCCATCACGGGAACCGGTGAATCCCGGGCTGTGGTCCGCTATACGGTCAGCGGTCCGGATGCCGGAGATGTGAAGGTGTCCGTTCTTCGCCGAAAGGGGGAAGTCGAGATCAATTCCGTGTTTCGGGAAGACCGGCGCCACCGGCGGGTGCGCCTGGAGTTGGAAATCCGCATTCCGCGCCGGTTCGAATTAAAACTGCATTCCATGGGAGGAGGGATCACCCTCAAGGGGATCGAGGGTGAAATCCGTGGCACTACCATGGGGGGCAGCCTGAAGCTGTCCGACCTCAAGGGGAGACTGGAGTTGAAGACCATGGGAGGAGAAATCACCCTCCGCGATTCCGCCGTTGATGGCCGGGTGCTGACCATGGGCGGCCGGGTATTGCTGGAAAATGTTTCGGGGGACCTCGATGCCAAATCCATGGGGGGCCAGGTGGTCTACCGCAATGTCCGCAGGGATACGGAAACGCAAAACGGAGAGGCCATTCGGATAACTTCCATGGGCGGGCCCATTCACCTCAACCAGGCGCCCCACGGGGCCCGGGTGAAAACCATGGGCGGAGACATCTCCATCCGGCGGGCGGAACAATTCCTGCAAGCCACCACCATGGGGGGGGACATCTCCGTTGATGCGGTGGATGGCTGGATAGAAGCGGTAACCATGGGCGGAGATATCGAGGTGACCATGACCGGGGATCCCTACCGGGGGAAAAGGGACGTTCAGCTGGTCTCAAAGGGGGGGGACATTACCCTGACCCTTCCGGCTGAACTCTCCATGAAGCTGGAACTGGAGCTGGCCTATACCCGGGGGCAGGAGGACCGGTATCAGATCAGGAGCGACTTTCCCCTGGAGCTGGAAAAAAGCGATCAGTGGGACCGGTCCCAGGGGTCGCCCCGCCGCTATATATACGGCAAGGGAAAGAACGGGGACGGAAAGCACCGGGTGGTGATCAAGACCATCAACGGCACCATTACCCTGATCAAAACCCGATAGAAGGGTGGGTGCTCCGGCCGGCGGTGATTTGCCCGATATGACGGCAGATGTATCCAGTCCGGGAATGGAGGATGGAAAAAAAAACGGTTTTGTGGTAGAAGGGATCCAGGTGGATGTGCCTGATGCCCAATGGCAAAACCGGTAAAAGCCGAATCGGATTCAAACCCCTGCTGATCGTGGCGCTGATCGGGATGTGTACCTGCCCGCAGTTTTCCGTCCGGGCGCCGGCGACATTGGACCGGTACCGTATGACCACCTGGGGGATTGCAGACGGGTTACCGCAGAATTCGGTACTCAGCATCCGACAACGGGGCAACCGGGAAATCTGGCTGGGAACCCGGGGAGGAGTGGTGTGTTTTGACGGGATTTACTTCCGGATTTTCAACCGATGGACCGTGGAGGTTCTGACCCACAACCACATCGATACTCTGCTCGCTGATCGCTCCGGCGCCCTGTGGATCGGGACTGCCGGCGGGGGAGTCTGTCGGTACCGGGAGCCGGAGGGATGGCGGGCCTGGCACCGCGATCAGGGATTGGCCAGCGAATACGTCAACGTCCTTATGGAAGATTCCCGGGACCGGATCTGGGTGGGCACCGGGTTCGGTCTGAATATCATCAACGGCGGGGAGGTTTCCAGGGTAACGGGACCGGGGGACCAGGGGGTGATGGCTTTGCTGGATCGGGGGGACCGGATCTGGGCGGGTGGTCAGAACGGCGTGCTTTATGGTCTGGATCCCGATAATTGCGAGATCCGGGAGCAGCTGGAGGTTCCCGATGCCGATGTTCTGACGCTGGCATACCAGCCCGGAAGGGGAATCTGGATCGGCACTGACCGGGGGCTGTACCGGTACGACGGCACCCTGAGAAAAGATTCCCGTTTCGGGGGGGCGACTATCGGGGCGCTGCACCTGGATCCCGGGGGCCGGTTGTGGATCGGTACCGAAGGGGAGGGTATCTTTACCCTCCGAAAGGGTGTGCTCGAGGAGGTGACCGTCGACGAAAAACTATCCCGCAGTTTCATCACCTCCCTTGGGCATGACCATGAGGGAAATATCTGGATCGGGACCTATACCGGGGGGCTGGTAAAACTGACCCGGACCCCCGTTGGACAGGCAAAACCCGGTCATCCGGGACTGTCCCGGGTGATTTATGCCCTGGCCTCCGACGAACAGGGGGATGTTTACACGGGAACCATCCAGGGGGACACTTTCCGGATCCGCGGTGATGAGGCCCGGATTCTGCCCGCCCTTTCGGGATTTTTGGTGCGCAGTATTCTTGCCCGGGGCGGGGGAGAAGTGTGGCTGGGGACGGAAAAAGAGGGAGTGGTCATCCACAAGAACGGGAAGAAGCGGGTGCTTGATCAGCGAAACGGGCTTTCCTCCAACCGGGTGACCTGCCTGGCGGAGGACCGGGAGGGACGGATCTGGGTGGGAACCCAGCGGGGGTTGAACGTGCTGACCGGCGGCTCCCTGCAGGTGATTGCGCCCGATATCCGGGTCCATACACTCACTCCCCCTGCCGAAGGCCCGATGCTGGTGGGGACGGACCTGGGTCTTTTTACCTGTCACGGGGGGGAACTGCATCCCCTGGATCCGCAGGGGGGATTTTCCGACCTGCCGGTCACCGCCGTATGGGAGGAACCCGGGGGGCGGCGCCTGTTCATCGCCTCAGCGGGCCGGGGATTGTGGGTGCGGGAAACGGACCGGGTGCTGCATTTCACTACCCAGCAGGGACTGGGCAGCGATATGATTTATGACCTGATCCAGGGGCCCCGGGGAAACCTCTGGTTTTCCTCCCTGCACGGGATCTTCCGGATTTCCCCCAAAGACTTCGGGACCACCGATCGGCTGAATCCATTGATATTTACCGAGGCTGACGGTATGAACAACCGGGAGTGCACCGCCGGGGTGCATCCGGCCATCACCTTCGATAACCGGGGACGGCTGTACTTTGCCACCCTGGAGGGGATTGCGGTGGTGGATACCGGATCCCTGGAATTGAATACCCGGCCGCCGCGGGTCGAAATCACGGAGGTTCTGGCGGATAATCTGTCTTTGACACCGGGATCCGGAACCGCAGTCCTCAAAAGGACCACCGCCATGATGGAATTCCATTTCGCTGCCTATACCTACGCGGCGCCCCGCAAGGTCCAGTTCCGTTACCGGCTGGAAGGATGGGATTCCGACTGGCAGATCACTTTACCGGGAACCGGACGCTCCGTCATCTATGCCAACCTGGATCCCGGGGCCTACCGGTTACAGGTCACGGCCTGCAACAACCACCAGGTATGGCAGACGGAGCCGGCGGTTTTTGATTTCCGTATTCGCCGTCCCTTCTATCGGGCCGGCCTTTTTTGGGGAGCCCTGGCGATCCTGCTGGCCGGGGCGGCGGGGTACCGGTGGCGGTCGGCGAAAAATGCCCGGAAGGGTGTGCAGCAGGAGAAATACCGGACTTCCGTCTTAAGCCCGGATGTGGAAAAGATGGTGATGCCGAGGCTCCGGAAGGCCATACAGGAAGATCGGGTCTACCTCAATCCCAACCTGACCCTCCAGGACCTGGCGGTCCGGCTGCATGTGCACCGCAACTACCTTTCCCAGATCATCAACGTCAAGTACCGGATGAATTTCAAGGATTTCCTCAACCAGTACCGGATCGAAGAGGCCAAAAAAATGCTGCTATCAGCGGAATATGACCACAAAACGGTTCTGGCGGTGGTTTATGATGCCGGTTTTAATTCCAAATCGGTCTTCAACAACGCATTTAAGAAATTTACCGGGCTGACCCCATCGGAGTTTCGGAATCAACACCGGACGGATTAATCTTTCTTCTTTTCTTTGATGAGAAGATGGGGAGATTGAGAACGATTCTCCAGCCGGGATTCCAACTCCCGGATGCGCATTTCCAGGTTGCGGTCCGCATCACGAAGAAGATCCTGTAAACGGGCAAAAAGCGCCTGTCTTTCCCGGTGCAGGGAGAGGATCTTTTTCTTCAGTTCCTGGAGATTCAGGGGGGAGCGATCCTGCAGATCCACCTGTCCCAGCCGGTTCACCGACAGGTTCAGCCGTTCGAGTTCGTTTGCCAGTCCCATCATCTGGGAGAAGAGGGGAAAGCGAAAGGCGCCGAAGATTTCCATATCCAGAGGCCGGGGGAAAAGGGCGGCATTTTCTTCACTGTCAAGAGTGCCGGCTGGATCCTTTCGGATCCATGATTCGAAAAGGGCACCGGGACGGGATTCCGCCAGAGTGACGGTAATGGTCTTTCCCCGGTCCTCGCGGATTATCTCCAGTTCCACGGTTGTTTCCGGCAAGAGGGTGCTGAAGAGGCGGGAGAATTCCGCCGGAGAAGAGATGGCGCGGCGATTCAATTTTACGATCCGGTCCCCCGGCCGGATCCCGGATTTTTCCGCCGGAGAGGAGGGGAGAATATCGAGTACTTTGATTCCCGGCCGCCCGTTGGATCCGAAATTGATCCCCAGCCAGGGTTTTTTCACTTCACCGAAGGTCTGGATAGATTCAAACACGGTTTTCAACCGATGAAAAGGAGTGGCCAGGCAGAGGTCGGTGGTGGCTTCCTTGTTGATTTCAAACAGAAGGTTCTGATCGTTGAGCATGACCGGGGAGGTGAACCCCATTTTTCCCCGGATGATTCCCAGCAGTTCCCCGTTGCTGTTAAGGACCGCGCCTCCGATGGAGCCCGGGACAATGGAGGAATCCACGATCAGGGCCTGGTGGTCCAGGCTGCTGATGATCCCCTTGAACACCGCGGGAAAGGACTGGTAAAATCCCCCCAGCAACAGAACGCTGTCGCCCACCTCGGCGGTTCGGGCAAGTTTCAGGGGTTTGAGTTTCCGGCCGGTCACCTGAAGAAGGACCAGGGAATGTTCCCGGTCGATTCCCCGGGTACGGGCGATGCACTTGTCGCCCCGGGAGGTAACCACGTACAGTTCACGGTAGGGGAAACGGACGATCTTGGAGTGAGTAAAGACATGTCCTTCATCCATCACCACCCCGGTGGTAACGAATTTCTGGTGATTGGAGGCTATTACCTTGACCACCGAATCGATGGCCGTTTTCTGGATTTTCTTGACGTCCAGATCACGGGCGGACCCTGCCATCGTCAGCAGGATCAGCAGGATCCAGACCAGAATTGCTCTTTTATTCATCTTTCCAACCATTTCCGGTTGTATTCACCATTCTAAGAATCCTTCCGATGCCCAAAAAGTTGCATCGGATTCCTTTTCGGATCTATTTCCGGGGCTCGTCAATCACCGTTTCGGAACGGTCCCGGCCCGGGGTAAGGATTTGGATATCGCTGGTTTCCAGGTTCAGAAGGATCTCATTTCCCCCGGTTTTTACCTTTTTTTTCTGGATAACGGCATCCTGGAGAAAACGGATTTGGGAAGTGGAAAAATCCCAGAACAGCTGCCGGGATTCCCCCCGGATATCTTCCCGCATGAACCGGACTTTGCCGGGATCGGTGGCAGCCAGGTCCCGGATCTGGTGATCGGCGCCGATGTTCAGGACAATCCGGTCTCCCTGAAGGTAGCTGGATCGGTGGGTCAGACTGGCCTGATCCCGGATCTCCAGGCGGCGGTCCGGCAGGTTAAATTGCATTTCCTGGCCCGTCAGGTTCATGGTTTCCCGGGGGTTGACCACGGTCACCCGGATATCCCGGCGGGCAGTGATCCGACTCTGCCGGGTGACGGTCAGTTCCCCGGCGGTCATCCGGGTGTCCCGCTGCTGGACCCGCACATTTCCGGAATAGGTGATCATGGACGGTTCTTCTTCGATCCGCACCTGGTCGGAGAGGATGAAGATTTCCCCCTGGTCAAACAACAGGTTCTTTTGATCAAAGCGGATCACGGATTTGATACCTTCACCGGAGGTAAGGACCCTGTTTTTCGTATCCACTGAAAAAGAAGGGGAGGTGAAGAGGTCGCTGCGATAGTGGAGGCTGGCGGTGCGGTCCGGGTCCGGCTCTTTGCGGGTAAAGATGGCAAAAAGATCACGGGGGATGAAGTACTGCAGAATATCGGAGGTGCTGGAAAAATCGTCGAGTTCAAAGCGGCAGTCGGTGTTTCCCCGGCAGAAGACAATTTCGCCCAGGGAATTGTACCGGACCCGGACCTGCTGGGCCCGAAGGTCAAAATCACGGTTCCCGCGGTTACGGATCCAGGCGTCCTGTTTAAGATGAATGCGAGAGATCGCTCCGGTCTTGGGATCAAGGGTAATCCAGGATTCGCGGCAGCCGGCCCGGGTGGTGTTGCGGTCATCCTCCAGGTGAAACTGCGCCCCCTCATCGGCGGTGAATAGACGGGGAATTCCCTTGCGGTTGTACCGCAGCACCTGGTGGTCCCCCCGGATTTCAATTGACCGGCGCCTGCCTGATTGGAGGGTGACACGTTTGATTACCACCTGTCGGCGGGCCCGGATCAGCCGGAGGGTCTGAAAGGCATCGCGGTAGACCAGGGTGAGAACCTGGGCCAATATCCGGCTTTCTCCTTCCCGTACGGTCACATGTCCCTGCAGGGAGATCTTGTTGACCCGGCCCTTGCGGATGATCACTTCATCGGCGGTGACCCGGTATTTTTTCCCCTCGTGGTCGGCGATCCCGGAAAATCCCTTCATCAGGATAAAATGATTGCGGATATTGTATTCCAGTCCCTCCCGGGCCGACCCGGTCAGGGTCCTGATTTGAACCGCCACCGGGGCGGAGGTGGAGAGCAGGTTGCGGTTTTTTAAAAAGAATTCGCGGCTTTCCAGGGCCAGATCCCGGGAATGGATCCGGCATTCCCCGGCGAAGTAAAAGTCATTGTCTCCTCTCTCCCGGTACCCCCTGCGGGAGGTGAAAACCAGGTCCTGGTCCAGTTCTCCGCGGGGATAAACTTGCACCCGTACTCCGCGCATGTGAACCCGGTCCAGTTCGCTGTTTTCCTCCGCAATTTCTTCAGCCGCCCGGAATTCGAAGAGTTTTCGGTTTTCCTCGATGTTGTAAAAGGTGAATTTTATCTCCTCGCTGTTGATATTTTCGGGAAGGTCACCGGACCGGTCCCGGTGAGACAGACTGTTGACCATGATGATCACCACCAGAACGCCCAGCAGGCCCATCAGGAAGACGAGCAGCAGGTGCAGCAGGCTCGATTTACCGAATAACCCCATGATCAGTGGCGGGGAGCGGCGGATCCCTTCCGGACCTCACGGAAGACCCGGAAAAAATTCCCGCCCCAGATCCGGGCGATCTGTGGGGAATCGTACCCGCGTTTGACCAGCTCGGTGGTGATCAGCGGAATCTGGGATACGTCCCGGCAATCCGCCAGGCGCCCGCCACCGTCAAAGTCGCTGCCGATCCCCACGTGATCGATACCAATCAGGTTCACGATGTGATCGATGTGATCCACCAGGTCCTTTACCGAGGCGTAATTGGCGGGGTATTGCCGGTCGATCCGGTACCATTCTTCCCGGGCCGCTTTCTTTTTTTCATCTGACAGGCTGTCGAAATCACGGTATTTGGCCTGCAGTTTCCGAAATGCCGCCCGCCGCTGGGGATTTTCCGGCATGTCTTTGACGAAATCCGAAACCAGGCACACCTGGATGACCCCGCCGTTTCGGGACAGGGATTTCAACATGGCATCGCTCATGTTCCGGGGATGATCGCAAATTTCTCTGGCGCAGGAATGGGAGGCGATCACCGGGGCCCGGGAAAGGGAGATCACGTCAAAGAAACTCTGGTCCGACAGGTGGGAAACGTCGATGATCATGCCCAGACGGTTCATCTCCTTTACCACTTTCTGACCAAATTCACTGAGACCCCCGTGCACCGGTTCGTCTGTAGAGGAATCGCATATCTGGTTGTTGCGGGAATGGCAGAGGGTGATGTACCGGGCTCCCAGCCGGTAATACTGCTCCACCCGGGCGAGCCGATCCGCCAGGGGGTACCCGTTTTCAATCCCGATGAATATGGCCCGCCTGCCCTCTTTTTCCAGGCGAAAGGCATCCTCGGGGGTGAAGGCCAGGCCGGCCTGGGTTGAATTTTGCCGGACGGCGGCTTTGATGAAGGCGAAAAGATCCAGCGTCTCCCGGTGGACCTTGCGGTAGGATTCCCCGTCCAGTTTACCCTGGCTCAGAAAGATGGCAAAAAAGATCGAGTCCAGCCCGCCTGCCTTCATCCGGGGCAGGTCGATGCATCCAGCCTGGTTTCGGGTGCCCAGGTCCAGCTCGGAACCGAAGTAGAGCAGCGGGGTGTCGACGTGGGTATCCACGGTGTGGACCGAATAATGGATCCGGGCGGCTTGTTCTTCCTGGGGAGCGGGAACCGGTGACCGGCCGGCCGCGGGCATCAGGAAGAGCGCCAGCAGAACCGGTATGAAGAAAATTCTGGTTTTTTGCATCGGCGGACTCCTTTTTTAATCACCCTTCATGGAATACAGAATTATAGATTCAATCCCCTTTGAAGTCAAGGTCAACAACGGTTGGCCTAATCCAGATACCCCAGGGAACGGAGGTTTTCTTTCTGGTCTTTGGAGAGCGCCGGTGGTTTTCCCCGGCGGATATGGAAATGCTTTTTGACCTGGTCCATCTGCCGGTGCCAGCGGGCCAGGAAAGTTGACAGACGATTCAGGACGTCCGGATGACGGTCGGCAAGGTCCCGTCGTTCTCCCGGATCATTCCCCAGATGAAACAGTTGGCGGGTGTTCCGCTGATAATCGGCGATCATCTTCCATTCTCCCCGGATAATGGCTGCGAGGTCCGCGTGACGGCGGGTCTGGACCACCTGGTAGGAATCCGGCCCGGCGGGGCCGTCGGTAAAATCGACCGCTTCCCCCTGCAGGGGATAGCGCTGCGGAAGGTCCAGTCCGCTGAGGGCGAGAATCGTGGGCAGCAGGTCCCATAATCCCACCCGCCGGGTGATCCGTAGTCCCCCCATTTTCTGGCGGGGAAGCTTGATCAGCAGAGGCACGTGAACCTGCTCCTGAAAGACCGTCCGGGTATGGCCGATCCAGCGGATCGGCCGCTCGCAGAATTCCTCCCCGTGATCGGCGGTGAAAATCACCAGCGTATCGTCGTAAAGTCCCTGCTTTTTCAGTCCCGAAATCAGCCGACCGAGATAATAGTCGGTATAACTGATCTCGGACTGGTAAAGGGAACGGACGTACCGGATATCCGCCGGCTGGAGCCGGGGAGTGATCCGTCTCAAATCTTCGATGGGCATCCCGCTGGTCACCGGGCCGCGGTAACCCGGGAAATAATCGAATGACGGGTGGAGGATATAATCAAAATGGGGATCAAAGTAGTGCAGGAAGAGGAAGAAGCGTTGCCGGTCGTGTCGCCGGAGAAAAGAGAGGGCTTTTCGGGTAACCAGGGGAGAGGAGATGAAGCCGTGGCCGTTGGCTCCCGATTCGTCATAGGAATCGAATCCCTGATCAAACCCGAAGGTACGGGACAGGAAGGTGTGGGAGATAATCCCGGCGGTGCGGTATCGCGCTTCCCGGAGGATCTCCGCCCAGGTCAGGAAGACCGGCGCCACCCGGATTGCGTCGTAGGCGAATCCCAGGGCCGCCGGGTACTGGGAGGTGAACAGAGAGGCCACCGAGGGGCTGGTCCAGGGGGCGGGGGAGAGGGCCCGATGGAACAGAATGGAATCGCGGGCCAGGGCCTGCAGGTGGGGGGTGCTGGTGACGGGATGTCCGTAAAGGCTCAGGTAATCGGCGCGCAGGGTGTCCACTACGATCAGGAGGATGTTGGGACCCCGGGGCGGCCGGTGGACACGGTCCCGGCAGACCCGGAGGTTCACGGCCAGTATTCCGGTGAGCAGCAATGCGGCGACCGCCACCGTCCAGCCCCCGGTTTGCCGCCGGGGGACAGGGGGGCGGGAAGACTGCAGACCCAGGTAGAAACGGCGCCAGAGGGCCATCCCCACCAGGGCCGCCGCCGTGGCGGTGAGAAGGGGAAGCAGGGAGCCGGAAAGGGCCGCGATGGCCTCCCCTGGCGAGACGATTCCCAGCAGCAGCCTGGAGATCTGGCGCGCCGGAAGTTCCAGCAGGCGGAGAGGAGCGTAACGGGGAAGGAAGGTCCTCAGCAGGAAGTTGATCAGGATCAGGATCATGAGGTGCCAGAGAAGGAAATGGCAGAAAGGGGTTTTTTGCGGGTTGAGGCGCTCCCGGTTCACCGCCCGCCGCCAGAGGAGGTACAGAAAGAGGGTCAGGAGCATCAAAAAGAGCAGGTTACGGTTGAGGTTCATCTGCAGGGTGATCAGAGCCGACCGCCCCATCCCATACTGTAAATAGCGGTGTCCCAGCAGTTCCGCGGTTCCCTGCACCAGCCCGGTCAGGATTGCGAACAGGATGCCGGCGGTCAGGTCAAGGGGCCGATGGAAAAGCTCTCTTTTTATCATTCTGCCAACAGGCGATACCCTGGATTCAAAGCGGTCAATCCGGCGAGGGAGAACGCCGCCGAAGCATTCCCAGCGCCCCCCGGATATTGGTTCTCAGCTGTTCCAGGGATCGGATCCGGAAGAGTTGCCGGAGAATGAAACGGGGCCGAAGGTAGAAGGACCGGTAGGCCTTGCGGGTCATGGCGACCAGTTCCTCCCGGCTGAAATGCTGGGTCCAGACGGGACTTTCAAATTTCATCAGGGGATTTCGGGCGAATTCCTGCCAGATATCATTTGGTATCAGGCCCCGTTCCCTCGCCAGATGGTAGATGGGGGTGTCCGGATAGGGGCTGAGGATGCTGAACTGGATGTAATCCGGGTTCAACTGCCGGGCCAGCTGCCGGGTTTTCCGGATATCCTCCGTTTCCTCATCGAGGTTGCCGAACATGAAATCCGCCAGGGTGATGATCCCCAGTTTCCGGCACCACCGGAACACCTGTCGTACCTGGGAGATGCGGATATCCTTGCGCATGGCTTTCAGGACCCGGCCGGAACCGGATTCCACTCCAAAACTGATCCGATGACAGCCGGCGGCTTTCATCAGGGTCAGCAGGGCTTCGTCCACCAGGTCCACCCGGGTGCGGCATTCCCAGATGAGGTCCAGGTCACTTTTGATCAGTCCCCGGCAGATGGACTGGATTCGGGATTTTTTCAGGGTGAAGGTGTCGTCGTGGATGAAGATCTCCCGGATGCCCAGCCGATGGATCTCTTTCATCTCCGCCAGTACGTACTCGGCGGAATGATAACGGTATTGCCGGCCCATCCGGTTGCAGAAAATGCAGTTGAAGGGACATCCCCGGCTGGTGATCATGGTGGTGATGGGATTTCTTTTTGCCAGGACCGAGGAGTATCGCTGGTAATCGGAATTTTCCCGGGCCGGGATGGGGATACGGTCGATATCCCGCAGGTAATGCCGCTGGGGGGTGTAGGTAAAGCGGCGGTTGCAAAAATAGGCCAGTCCCTCGATTCCGGGCCATCGACGGGGATGATGAAAGTGGTTTAAAAAGTCGACAAAATGAATTTCTCCCTCTCCGGCGAAGGCGAAATCGACCCATTCCAGGGCGGCGGTTTCCCGGGGATAGACAGTGGCGTGGGGTCCTCCCATCACGACGGGGACCGATGATATTTTTTTGATACACCGGGCCAGCCGGGAGGCGTCCGGCAGGGTGAAGGTCATGGCCTGGATTCCGATGATATCCGGATCGTGGGAAAGGGCTTCCCGGGCGGCAGTCAAGTGGTCCCATCCCTTCAGATCCGCGTCCAGAAAAATCGCTTGGTGACCGGCCCGCCGGATGCTGGCGTGCAGGTAAAGCAGTCCCAGAGGCGGTGTATGGCCCCGGTTTTCATCCACGTAATCCGGGGTGGCGGCCGGCACCACGTTCCGCAGGGGCGGCTGGACGAGGACCACCTTGAGGGGGTGGTCAGGGTTCGTTCTGGCGGAATTCATAGCGGGAGGTTTTGCGGGTGATATTGCGGTGAACGGGATTACTTTTCATCTTCAATTCCAGATGCCGGATCCGGATCCGGATATCGATGATAATAAACCGGATTCCGGAAAGCACGGTTCCCAGGAACCCGGCGATGAGGAACATCACCGACAGTAGAGAGGTGAACAGCACCAGGATGCCGGTGCCGATTTTGAATTTGGAGAGGTCGTTGTCGGCCAGGGCCAAAAAACGGATGATCCGGATGCTCAGGGCCATCGAGACCACCAGGAAAAAGAGTGACAGGGAGCCGAAAAACCGCATGGGACTGTAAAAGATGAAGACCCGGAAAATGGCCAGCACCTGGTTGTAAATAAAATTCAGGGTGGACTTGAAGAGGCGGGACTCCCGGGTCCTGGGGTTGGTCCGGATGGGAACCGAACAGACGGTGAGGTTCAGTTTTTTGCTCTGGATCAAGGTTTCCAGGGTGTAACTGAAATTGCTGAAAACCGAGAGTTTGACTGCCGCTTCCCGGGTAAAGGCCCGAAAACCGCTGGTGACATCGGAAATTTTCTGATTGGACAGAAGGGCTACGATCCGGCTGCCGATCCGCTGCAGCAGTTTTTTTGCCGGGGAAAATTCCGGGTGGGTTTTCAGGCTGCGGCATCCCACTGCGATATCGGCCCGGTTCTCGATTAGGGGGAGCAGGATCTTTTCGATGTCCTTTCCCTGGTACTGGTTGTCCCCGTCGGTGTTGACGATGATATCCGCTCCCAGGGAGAGGCAGGCATCCAGGCCCACGGCAAAACTGTGGGCCAGTCCCATGTTGCGGTTGTTCTGGACGATGTAATCCACTCCCAGCCGGCGGGCTGTCTGAACGGTTCCGTCGGTACTGCCGTCATCGATAATCAGGGTCTTGATCTCGTCGATCCCCTCGACCCGGCGGGGCAGATCCCGAAACACCCGGGGCAGGGTGTCTTCCTCATTGTAACAGGGTATCTGGATGATGACCTTCATAGCCGGTTTGTATCCTTGTCGGTCTTATTATATAATATTTCGCTTTTGTTGCCAATATTGAAACCCAAAGCCCCCGGTGTTCGTTACCCTGACAGGGGGAGAACAGGGCCTTTGTGGCCCAAATTAGGCAAGGGAGTGAAGTGTGATGAAAGCCACAGAAAAAAGCGGTTCGCATTTTGGTCATCTTTTTCTGATCGTGTTTGTGATCATCTTTCTGTTATCCTTTGGTCACGTCTTTTCCCGCGAGGGGATCGGGTTTCCGGCCCCCACCTGGGGGATCGGCTTTGGGAATCTCAAGAATTTTACCGGCCTGCGGTTCAACCTGGCAGATCGTGATATCGGTACCATCAACGGGATCAATATCACCGGCTGGAAGGCCAAAGAATCCCATATTTCCGGAACCGTCAACGGTTTTTCACTGGGTCTGATGCCCATGGCCGAAACCCTCAGGGGAATCCAGGTCGGAATCCTGGGGACGGGGGCAGAGAGGGAAATGGCCGGGATCAATTTGGGGCTGCTGGGTGCCGGCTGCGGTGGAAGCATCGCCGGGATTAATGTCGGTGGCCTGGGGATCGGATGTGGTGGGAATATGACGGGTATCAACATCGGCGGCTTGGGGGTCGGCTGCGGTGGGAACCTCACCGGACTGAACATAGGTGGGTTGGGAGTCGGAAGCGGAGCCAACCTGGAGGGTATCAACATCGGCGGCCTGGGGGTCGGCTGCGGAGCCAATATGACCGGTCTTAACCTTGCCGGCCTGGGAGTCGGCGCCGGCAACGAATTGAGCGGCGTTACCTTCGCCGGCCTGGGAGCCGGCGCTCCCCGGTTTTATGGACTGGCAGCGGCGGGTATCGGGCTGGGTGGCCATGAGTTGACCGGCGTTTTTGTGACCCCGGGTACCATTAGGGTGGTGGAAGACGGAACTTTCAGGGGTCTGGCCATCAGCGGATTCAACCACATCCAGGGCACCCAGCGGGGACTGGCCATCGGGATCGTCAATTACGCCTACCGGTTGAAAGGAGTGCAGATCGGATTGATCAACATCGTCCGGGACAATCCGGCCGGCCGGCGGGTACTGCCAATAATCAACATCAATTTTTAACCGTCAGGACTTTGCCTACACCCAGACGGACATAGTTATCCCGGAATGCCTGCCGGAGCGCCTCGATCTGTTGATCTCCGGTACAGTGGGTGGGGGCGCATTTCTGAAGACCCAGGGATCGCAGGTCGTCGATGAGGGTGGCCATCTGACGGATGCTGCGATCCCGCAGGTGGAATCCGCCCAGGGCCATCAAGAGCGGTTCCCCGGTGGTCTCCCGGAAATGCCGCAGGATTTCCACGATTCCGGGGTGGGAACAGCCGGTGACCACCACCAGGCCGCTGGAGGTACGGATCCCCAGGGCAATCTCCGGGATACGGCTGCCCAGCTCACCGCTCAACACCAGGTCAGTGGTGATCTTCAGGGGGTCTTTGACCGGAACCGGCCGTCCTCCCCACTCTTTGATCGCTTCCACGGTCCGGGGTGAAAAGGAAAGGGGGAAATACACCGGCAGGCTCCCCCGGGCTTCCAGAAAGGCCTCCAGCCCCCCGATGTGATCTCCGTGTTCATGGGAAAGGACCACCCGGTCGACCTGCGCGGGGCTCAATCCCAATTCCCGGAAGTTGGTCATGAAGAGGTCACCCCGGGTGCCGGTATCAAAGAGGATGCTTTGGCTGGTCCCCTCGATCAAGCAGGAAAATCCCCAGTCGGATTCCATCCCTTCACGGTGGACGTAATTGTCGTAGATGACCGTGATCTTCAGATCGGTCCGCCCCGTGACCGGGGTGATCAAACCCGCCAGCAAACCCAAAAATATCAGACTTTTCATAATTCCTCCCGCTGGTCAGAGTATAGACCCGGAGGATCGGAATGGCAAGGGGATAAAAAGAATGTGCCGGAGATCAGAATTTCATCAACCGATCGGCCAGCTGCCGGTATTCCTTGACCACCGGACTGTCGGGGAAGATGGAGTGAAAGAGTTTTTCTCCCGGCCGGTTCAACTCCGGAAGGAAGGGAAAACCGGCAACGACCGGATGTCCCAGTTTTTTCTGACCTTTACCGGTCTCGCTGCCCGGATAAAGGTCGATGGTTTTACCGCATTCCGGGCAGATGAGGTGGGTCATGTTTTCCACGATTCCCAGGATCGGGGTTTTGGTGACGGAGAACATGTTGATCATCTTTCTAACATCGGCCAGCGCGGCTTTCTGGGGAGTGGTGACGATCAGTCCGGCGGACAACTCCACTTTCTGGACAATGCTCAGCGGGACGTCCCCGGTTCCCGGCGGTAGATCGATGATCAGGCAATCCATCTGCTGCCACCGGACATCCCGCAGAAACTGTTCGATCAGTTTGTTGGCCAGGGGCCCCCGCCAGATCAGGGCCTGTTCCGGGCGGGTGATGAAGGCCACCGAGATGATGTCCAGTCCGTGCCGGTTCATCGGTACCAGTTGGTCCTCTTCCATGGTGATGGACTGATCCTGGATTCCCAGCATCAGCGGGACATTGGGGCCGTATATGTCGGCATCCAATATCCCTACCTTCTGATCCCGTCCGGCCAGGGCCAGGGCCAGGTTGACTGCCACCGTGGTCTTGCCCACCCCTCCCTTTCCGCTGGCCACGGCAAAGATCTTTTTGGCGGGTATCTTTATTTTTTCGAAGACTGATTTTTTCGCCGTCATGAAAACTCTCCTGGGGAGCCGAAATCCCCGCTGTTATAGATTCTACCAGATCCATCCATAATTACAAGGCGCCGGGGAAGGAAAAAAAAGAAAATCCCCGATGGATTCCCCGATCCGGCGGGACTTGAATCCGGGGGGCATTTGTTGTAATATGGACCTTAATCATACAGGAGGCTGGAATGGCGTTTAATCTGAAAGGAAGACATTTTCTGAAGCTGCTGGATTTTTCTCCCCGGGAGATACGGTTTTTACTGGACCTGTCGATCGACCTGAAACGGGCCAAGTACGGTGGCATGGAATCCCAAAACCTGACGGGTAAGAATATCGCTCTGATTTTTGAGAAATCCTCCACCCGCACCCGCTGCGCCTTTGAGGTGGCGGCCCTGGATCAGGGGGCCCATGTTACCTACCTGGGGCCCTCCGGTTCCCAGATCGGGCACAAGGAAACCATGAAGGATACCGCCCGGGTGCTGGGCCGGATGTACGATGGGATCGAATACCGGGGATTCGGGCAAGAGATCGTGGAAACCCTGGCCCGTCATGCCGGGGTACCGGTCTGGAACGGCCTGACCGACGAATTTCATCCCACCCAGGTGCTGGCCGATCTGATGACCATGATCGAGCAGGTGGACAAACCCCTGTCCGCGGTCAAATTCTGTTACCTGGGGGATGCGCGCAACAACATGGGAAATTCCCTGATGGTAGGGGCCGCCAAGATGGGCATGGATTTCCGGGCGGCGGCGCCGGTCCAGTGCCAGCCCCGGGAAGACCTGGTGAAACAGTGCCGGACCATCGCCGAACAGACCGGAGGAGAAATCCTGGTCACCGCGGATATTCCCCGGGCGGTGGCGGATTGCGATTTTCTGTATACCGATGTCTGGGTGTCGATGGGAGAGCCGGAGGAGGTGTGGGAACAGCGGATCAACCTGCTCAAGGACTACCAGATTAACCGGGAGGTGGTGGATATGACCCGGAATTCCAAAGTCAGGATCATGCACTGCCTTCCCTGTTTTCACAACCGGGACACCCGGATCGGGGAGGAAATCTATCAGAAGTACGGCCTGAAAAGCATGGAGATCACCGAGGAAGTGTTTGAATCGCCCCGCTCGATCGTCTTTGACCAGGCCGAAAACCGGATGCATACCATCAAGGCGGTGATGGCGGCCACCCTGGCCTGATTTTCCTCCGCTTCCTTTCAACGCGACCCGTGGGGGGATCGCTGGAGTGGGGAGCGGGGACCGGACAGGTCTGACCGGAGGATAGAACCAAGGATGACGGCGACCAGGGGCGGGTACCTGTTCTTCGATACCGAAACCACCGGTCTGCCCCGAAGGTGGGATGCGCCCCTGGAAGACCTGGACAACTGGCCCCGGCTGGTCCAGCTGGCCTATATCCTTTTTGATTCCGGCGGAAACCCACTGATGGAACAGGATGTCATCGTCCGCCCCGACGGCTTCCAGATTCCTTCCCGGGCGACGGGGATCCACGGGATCTCCCAGGAAATGGCGCTGCACCGGGGACGGGATCTGCGCCGGGTGCTGAATGAGTTTGCCCGGGAAGTGGTCGGTTCCGATTTTCTGGTGGCCCATAACATCGGGTTTGATGAGATGATCCTGGGAGCGGAATTTACCCGGCTGGGTGTGCCCAATCCCCTGACCGGCAAGCAGAAAATCTGCACCATGAAGGCATCGCGGGATTACTGCGGGATTCGGGGAACCCGGGGATTCAAGTACCCCAGTCTTTCCGAGTTGTATCGCAGGCTCTTTCAGCAGGATTTTTCCGATGCCCACAATGCCGCCGCCGACATCCGCGCCACGGCGCGCTGTTTTTGGGAATTGCGCCGCCGCGGCGTGTTGTAAGCGGGCGGGATATCAATCGGATGGAATCCGGGTCATCCATACGGCCATTTTCCCCGTTTCCCGGTGACCCCAGGCATAGTAGGGAACGGCCACCAGGGGCCGCCCGTCGGTCTTCCCTTGCAGAAGGGTTATTCCACCCAGCAGATCGGGTCGGTGCACGGCCCGGAAGGTCAGCGGGTCGGGGATGCGCCGCTCCAGGATCCCCGGTCCGTTGTCCGCCTCCTCGAAGCAGTACACCAGGGGGCCCCTTTCCAGGGCCACCCGCCGCCGGTCCGCCTCTACCCGGGGATGGGCCAGCACCCGCCGGATCTCCATCGGCAACACCAGCCGCACCTGATCGCCCGCCATCCATTCCCGGGTGATGGAGAGATATCCATCCTCTTCTGGGGGAGTGATGGATTTCCCGTTGAGCTCGAGCTGCACCGGGGGGAGGGGATTTTGGGTGTTCAGGTACCGGTACAGGTCACCGGGGACCGGCCGGTTGTCGGCCCAGCCGGGTTTTCGGATCCGGAGGGTAAAGGTGGTGCCGGGCGGGGATGAAACCGTGATCAGATCTTCTCCCTCCCAGGGATAACGGGTCTGCTGCCGGATGCGGATGTATCCGGCACCGGAGGGCAGGGTGGCTTCGCTTTGCACAAAGAGATTGATATAAACGGAGGTGGAAGTGCGGGCATAAATATAACGGGGGAAGGAGGCGATCAAACGGACCAGGTTCACCGGGCAGCAGGCGCAGTCGAACCAGGGTTTGCGAGAGCAGGTCCCCTGGTTGAAGGGATATTTTCCGTCGGATTCAAGGGGGTTGGGATAGAAGAACCGTTTGCCGTCCAGGGAAATGCCGGATATCAGCCCGTTGTACAGTATCCGTTCCAGGATATCGTAATACTTCGACTGCCCGGAGAGAAGAAACAGCCGGTGATTGAAAAACAGGTGGCCGATAGAAGCGCAGGTTTCGTTGTAGGCGGTCTGGTTGGGAAGTTCGTAGTTATCGCCGAAAGCCTCACCCTCATGGCGGGAGCCGATCCCCCCGTTCAAATACATTTTCATTCCGGTGATGTTGTTCCACAGTGTCCGGATGGCCCGCCGGTGGGTTTGACTGCCGGTGAGGGCGGCGATATCCGCCATGGCGGAATACATATAGGTGGCCCGGACAGCGTGCCCCACCGCCTCCTGCTGCAGAACCACCGGACGGTGGGCCTGTAGATACCAGTCCTGGTTGTAGATGGAGAAATCAGAGTCGGGCGGGAACATCTTTTTATGGTTCAGGATTCCGCGTTGATCGAGAAAAAACCGGGCCAGTTCAAGGTATTGCCGCCGACCGGTGACCCGGTAAAGTTTCACCAGGCCGATTTCGATCTCCTGGTGCCCCGGAAAACCGGCCTGCCCGTCGGGACCGAAGGTCGCGGCGATCAGATCAGCATTTTTCAGGGCAATATCAAGGAAATTCCGTTTCCCGGTGGCCTGGTAATGGGCCACGGCCGCTTCGTACATATGTCCCACGTTGTAGAGTTCATGGCTGGAACCCAGGTTTGACCAGCGTTGATCGCCGGTACCGGGGGGTGGTTTCCCCGGATCGATGGTGCGGGCGGTGTACAGGTATCCGTCCGGTTCCTGGGCGGCACGGATGAAACCGATCAGCCGGTCCAGGTACCGGGCCAGCCGGTCATCCGGGTGGGAACTGAGTGAGTAGGCGACCCCTTCCATCACCTTGAAAACGTCGGAGTCGTTGTACCGGCGGCCGACAAAACCACCGGCCATCAAGCCCCCCGCCTTTTTGAAGTTATCGATGCGTCCGGTTTCTTCGCATTTTTGCAGGGCGAAGGGAATAGTCACCCGTCGGTTGGTGTCCATGCGCCGGGACCAGAAGGAGTCGGTGACCGACACCCGGGTGAATTCCACGGGCTGCACCGGGTAGTCCGAAGAAGGTTCTCCGGTCAGCGAAAGGGCCAAAACCAGCCAGAATGCCGGCAGGATCATCGGGAATCTTGGTCTCTTTTCCATGGTTGCCTCCTATATCCAGCATACATGATAGCAGACAAAAAAAAAGTTGGAAACCGGGCGATCTTTGGAGTGAGACCGGGGTCTTTCCGGTCTTGACAGGCAGATGATTTTCCTTTAGGATAAAATTTCTGCAGCGTAGAAGTCTTGCCAGTGATTTCGCTGCAGCAAAGGAGAGGACCATGAAAGCATCGAGCGATCCATTCAAAACTGCCGCCATCATGCTCGGCCTGCTGATGTTCACCGGGGGAATATTCACGGCCGCCGACCCGCCCGTCGGTTTCTGGGGAACCCTGGGGTACGGATTTGCCTACAGCCCCACGGGGGAATACGAGAGCCTGTACGGATCCTTGTATTCCGGATTGACCTATATGAAAGACAACCACAGCTTTACCCTGCGCGCCTGCGGCAATCTGGGATTCGGCTCCAACCTTGATGTGGAACTGCTGTTTGATCTGGGGGTGCTGTACAGCTGGGTCCGGGCCCGGGCTCCTTTTATGATCAGCGCCGGCGCCGGACTGGGATACCTACGGGTGGCCGGAAATTCCGAAGAAGAAGATATCGATACCATCGGCATTCCCCTGGAAGTCAAGGCTTTTTTTCGACCCGTGCCGGTCCTGGGAGTGGGGGTCTGCGGGTTTGGCAACCTCAACCTGGAGCGGAGTTTTTTCGGCGTGGCCTTCTGTCTTCAGGCGGGTTTCTGGCGGGATTGAATCGTCCTTCCTGCCGGGAAGGGAATCATTCCGTTTCCGACTCGATCAGGAACTGAATACGGGCCACCGAGAGAAGACCCAGGTTTCGGCAGATCTGGGGGCTGGAGGTCCGGGACCGGATCCGGGAGCAGCGCAGGGGCGCCTGTTCCTGCCACCAGGCCCAGAAGTCCCGAACCCGGCCCGCGCACCATTTCTTGAGATTACGGCGATCCCCGTCTTTTTCCCCCGCCGCCAGTCCGAGGACCATTACCCCGGCGGTTAAAAATCCGCACAGGTCCCGGTGCAGAATGCCCCCCCCGAAACCGCAGGCAATCCATACCAGTTCCCGCGGTTTTTCCAGGTAGTTCAGACCGGTCATCAATCCCGACTCGGCGCAGCTGTAGCCCTTGCCGAAATAGTTCGCCAGGTCCCGGGCCATGGTGGACCGTTCAATCGCTTCGGATTGGCCGGCGGACAGTCGGGACAGACCGGCGGTGTCCCTGGATCCGGTTGCCTGGGGTAGAGCGGCCAGCAGAAAGGGCAGTCCGGAGATGAATCCCCGGCGGGAAAGGTCGGCCGGAGGTGAATTTTGGACCCTGGAATATTTCATCCTATGATCATAGGGGAAAAGCCGACCCCTGTCAAGGTTCCAGAATCCAGGAGGATTGGAGGAGAAGGTATCCTGGATATCAAAAGATTCCCATCGCCCTTGACGGGCTCGCCCATCCGTGAGACAATGGTCACTCAGCGGAAGTAAGAGCGATGATGAAACGAGGAAGGGTTTCATGAAAAAAGGATATTCCCCCAGGCGCGCCATTCCGGTCATCCTTCTCGCCCTGGCCCTGACCGGGGCCTGCAGCACCCCCAAAAAAGAATCCCCCGTCCTGGCGCCGTCCGGCCGGGGAGAAGAGGGATCCGCCGGTTTTCCCCCCCAGGAGAAAGAAATTTCCTCAGTGGAGGACCTGGCCGGCCCGGAGGAACGGGATGACGCCCAGATCATCAAGGACGCGCTGGAGGAATACCAGACCGCCCTGGGTTACTGGGAAAAGGCGGATGTAGACAATTCCCTGAAATACCTGGACAGCGCCTACGGGCTGATCCTGCAGCTGAATGACCTCGAAGATGCGGACCTGGTCCAGGAGAAGGATGAACTCCGCCTGCTGATCGCCAAAAGGATCAACGAGATCTATACCGCCCATCTGCTGGCGGTGGGAGAAAACCACGATACCATCCCCCTGGAAGAGAACCAGTACGTGTCGCGGGAGATCAGCAGTTTCCAGGAACGCGAGCGACAGTATTTCCTGGATTCCTACCGGCGATCCGGCCGATACCGGCCCATGATCCTGAAGATATTCCGGGAAAAGGGAATTCCCGAGGAGTTGTCATGGATTCCCGTGGTGGAGAGCGGTTTCAAGGTCCGGGCCTACTCCCGGGCCCAGGCCCTGGGGCTGTGGCAGTTCATCAGTTCCACGGGATACCGGTTCGGTCTCAAGAGGAGCCGCTGGATCGATGAACGGATGGATCCCCGGAAGGCCACCCTGGCCGCAGCCGAGTATTTAAAGGAACTGCACTCTTTCTTCGGAGACTGGGTCACCGTTCTGGCCGCTTACAACTGCGGGGAATTCCGGGTGCAGCGACTGATCCGCTCCCAGCGCATCAACTACCTGGACAATTTCTGGGATCTTTACACCATGCTGCCGGGGGAAACCCGCCGGTTCGCCCCCCGCGTGATCGCCACCATCCTGATCGTCAAGAACCCCGAGAGATACGGTTTCACCGATCTTCCCATCCCCGACCAGCCGGTGGAGTATGAGATCGTCTCGGTCGACAAACCGGTCAATCTGACAGTCCTTTCCCGGAACCTGGGCCTTGAGGAGAATGCCCTGGCCGAGTTGAATCCGGAATTGAAATACAAGAGCACCCCCACGGACCCCTACCACCTGCGGGTGCCCCGGGGACTGGGAGCGGCCACCCTGGAGAAGCTTGTCACCCTCCAGGAATGGATCCCCCCCCGCTCCCGGTACGTGATCCACACGGTCCGCAGGGGAGAGACGGTCTCCCATATCGCCCGCCGGTACCGAACGTCGGTGAACGCTATCCTGAGAATGAACGGACTGAGCAGCCGCTCCATTATCCGTCCCCGGCAACGACTGAAAATCCCTTCGCGGGGAGGAACGGTACCCGCCACCCGGGGAGGATCCTACACCGGATTTACCTATGAGGTGAAACGGGGGGATTCTCTTTCCAAAATTGCCTATATTACCGGTCTCTCCGTCAACCGGATCAAGGCCCTGAACAACCTGACCAGCAACACCATCAGCGTGGGGCAGGTGCTCAACCTCCGCCCGGACAAGCCCGAGGATGCGGAGGTCCACGTGGTCCAAGCCGGGGATACCCCCTATTCCATCGCCCGCCGGTACCAGATGTCCCTCGATGAACTGCTGCGGATCAACGGATTGAACCGCTATTCCAAGATCTATCCCGGTCAGCGGATCTGGATCCGACGGTAAATCCGTCGCCCGGAAAGCTCCCGATGGCAATGAACACCGGATGCTGACCCCCTTAAACGATTCCCGCTGAAAGTAAAGATCCACCATCAGTCCCGGGTGGTGAGGCCGATTTTCTGTCGGGGGAGGGGTAACTCCGAAAACGGCCCGGTCTTGTAATTTTGTCTCCCTTCGGCTATCATTGCCACAGAGTCTGTCGAGGAAAAGCAAATGTACATATTTTTGGTTGTTATCCTGATCATCGCCAGTTTTACCATTCTGTTCGCGGTCCAGAACACCGGAATGGTAACCGTTACCTTTCTCAGCTGGGAGTTTGAAAGTTCCATCGCCCTGATCCTGCTGATCGTATTTCTGCTGGGGGTCATCGTGGCCATGCTCTTCTCCATTCCCTATTTTTACCGGCACAGCCGCACTATCCGCTCGCTGACCGCCCGCAACCGGGAGCTGGAAGAGGGTCAGAAATCAGAAGAGGATCAGTAAGCGCTCCGGCTCTCGATGTTGATGGGGTTTCTCAGGATGAAATCGTCGGTGAACATCTCCCGGATCACGTTGCCCCTCGCTTCGCGGGGGATGGGCAGTTCGGCGTAGTACAGCAGGGTGGGGAAGATATCCAGGATGGATATGGTCTGTAGGGGGTAATCTTTCTTGACCGCAGACGGTTCGTAAAAGAAAACCGATCCCGGGGCATCCAGGTCCTTGAAGACGTAGATATCTTTCTTGCCCAGAAATTCGAGCAGGATCTTCCGCCAGATGGGCAGCAATTCATATTCGTAAAGGCTGATGACCACCAGTAGTTCGTTTTCCCCGATGGAAGACAGCAGGTTCCCGATAATGGAATCGTAATAATCGTAATAGTGCTGGATGACCCATTTGTACTGTTTGATCTTTTCCGGGGAGATGTTCTCGTAGATGGGGTAAATATAGTGGTAAAAATACCGGTTGATGTACTTGAGACCCGGAAAGTTGATGATGGAATAATCGCTCTGATTGATGTTCTGGTTCATGCGGTCTTTGACGTATTCATCGGAGAAAAATGAATTCTTCAGGATCTTTGACTTGATACTTTCTTCATTGAGCAGTTCGTAAAATTGCAGTTGCTTAAAAGAGTCGTTGTATTTAAGGGATTTTTGGAAATAGATGGGGGTGTTTTCCGACTTGAGCAGGTAAAAGATTTTCTGGTTGTTGAACTGGTAATATTTTTGAAGGTTGTCGATCACCGGGTAGGCGGGATCGGTAAAGAAGGAAACCACCCGGGTGATCTGCAGGTTGCGGAAAAACAGGTAGCGGGGAAAGAGCTGGAAATCCCGGTTTTCCAGGTCGATGAACTTGTATTTGAGGTCGGAATGATGGGTGAACAGGGAAGGTTCCAGGCCGCTCAGGACAGAGTTGATCAGGGCCAGATCGAAATTCGGTTTGAAGGTGCCGATGTGGCCCCGTACCCCGTTTTTCAGCAGGTGGTTGAAATTCAGGAGGGTTTTTTCCGTCTGAAGGGTATTGAGGAAATTCAGGGACAGGCTGTTCATCATCACGATATGGATCTTTTTCTGAATCCTTTTGATGTCCTTTTTAAGGGGAATGACGGTATCGGTGGTCAGGGGGAATTTGTGGAGCAATAACGCGGGCAGGGGCTGATAGACCGCCACCAGCAGGAGCAAAAAGAATCCGATGATGACCCCCTTCTGCCGGAGATGGAAGAAGATGTACAGGATCCCGATAAAGACCACCAGGATGTTGACCAGGAGAATCTTTAAAAAGATCTTGCGCAGCGGGAGGGGGAAAAAGAACTTGTAATACTCGTAATTGAAAAAATACACCAGGTTGATCAGGGTGAGGATGAAAGAGACAAAGTACACCGGCGAGGCCGGTTTGAGGAAACCCACCGGATATTTCTTCTCGCTGAAGAACTGGAAGACGAAAAACAGGATTATCAGCAGTAGAAAGACCAGGGGAAAGTAAAACAGCGAGAGGTTCCGGAACAGGATGCCGAACTGGTCGCCCTCCAGGACTTGATGGGTGTTGAGAAGCAGGACCAGGATGGCGATGAAATAGATGGCAAGCAGGGTGGCGAAAACGATGTTGGCGGTTAGTTTCAGGACCCGGTAATTACTTTTCTTTTGGGTGGTCAATGTCTCGCGGGGTTGATATCAGCATCAGGGTGGTCTGACCGACCCTGAATTCCACCTGTTCGGACAATTCGGTGATGGAGATGCGTTCTTCATCGATGAAGGTCCCGTTGGTACTGCCCAGATCCCTGAGGGTGATCTTGTTGTTTCGAAACTCAATGGCCAGGTGTTTGCGGGAGACCTCCTTGTCGGGGATGATAAGATCCACCTTCCCCCGGCCGATCAGCACATAAGGTTTCTCGATATGGTAAATGTATCCGGCCCGGGCCCCTTTGATCACGGCGATGGAATATTTCCGGCCGGTGGGAAGCTTGAGATTCTCGTTGGACCAGAGGGAATCGTTAATCTGGGCCCGCTTGATCTTGGCGGTGTCCTTCTGGTCTCCGGAACTGTGATCGATGACGTCATCCAGAGAAAATATCTTGCCGCACCGAGAGCATTTCATCTTCAGGTCGTTTTTAATCTTGTTGTCGGGGATATCGTATTTGGCTTTACACTGAATGCACTCGATGATCATGGCAGTATTATAACACAAAAAAAACCGGTATTTCCATAGCCAGGGTTATTTTTTGGTATTTCATTTTCCCGCCCCGGTTCCCTCTGCCGGCTCTTTTCCCCCTTTGCTGAGCTGTTGCTTGAGGTACTTTACGGCCTCCATGGAGGCCGGATCCCGGGTGAGAAAGAACCGCCAGGCTTCGGCGGGGGAATGGTGGTGGTACAGCAGGTCCCGTTTGATTTCCCGGCGGA